>Ga0183095_10425_pt2 | contig 46706 bp, 54 predicted proteins | sample BioMet4_FD_130346 | JGI IMG/M metagenome (GOLD analysis project Ga0183095, IMG submission 130346) | Microbial communities from bioreactor (seeded with sewage sludge) at LBNL, California, USA - Biofuel metagenome 4 (v2) (version 3) | ecosystem: Engineered > Bioreactor > Anaerobic > Unclassified ...
GCTGCTTCGCGCCGGTGTTGTCGGCAACGTTGAGGTAAGTCTGCTGTTGTATCACAGTGCGTTCCTCCTTTGCTTAAAGCCAAAATTATTTGGCTTTCTCTATAATCTCGACGAGACGCCATCTTTTTTCTTTGCTAAGAGGACGGGTCTCCATCACACGCACGCGGTCACCGATTGTGCATTCATTATTCTCATCATGTGCCTTCAGCTTCACGGTACGCTTAATAATCTTTTTGTAAAGCGGATGCTTTACGCTGTTCTCTATTGCAACTACAATGGTTTTATCCATCTTATCGCTGACAACCTTGCCAATTTCTGTTTTTCTAACATTTCTTTCGCTCACAGATTAATCCTCCCTTCCGTTACGCATTTGCGCTGTCCTTAATTTCATTCGCACGCAAAACTGTCTTAATACGAGCGATATCTTTTTTAACAGCAGAAATACGCATCGGGTTATCGAGCTGATTAATGGCAAGCTGGAAACGCAGGTTGAAAAGCTCGGCCTTGAGGTCCTTTAGCTTACTTTCCAGTTCTGCTGTGGTTAATTCTTTGACTTCTGAGGCCTTCATTACTGCTCACCACCCGTTTCTTCCTTCGTAACAAACTTACACTTAATCGGCAGTTTGTTTGACGCCAGACGCAAAGCTTCTCTTGCGGTTTCTTCTGAGATTCCGCCGATTTCGAACATTACTCTGCCCGGCTTAACGACTGCGACCCAATATTCCGGTGAACCTTTACCGGAACCCATGCGGGTTTCAGCTGGCTTTTCGGTAATTGGCTTATCTGGGAAAATTTTAATCCATACCTGACCAAATCTTTTGCAGTAACGTGTCATAGCAACACGAGCTGCTTCAATTTGGTTTGAGGTAATCCATGCCGGCTCTAAGGCTTGAAGGCCAAAATCGCCGTACGTTACTTTATTGCCGCGGTAGCATTTGCCGGTTAAACGGCCACGATGCACCTTGCGGTATTTTACACGCTTCGGTAACAGCATTATTTAGTGCCTCCTTCCTTACGAGGCTGACGGTTGTCTTGAAGAACCTCGCCCCTGTAAATCCAGACCTTAACGCCAATGCGACCATATGTTGTGGCAGCTTCAGCAAAGCCGTAGTCGATGTCGGCTCTAAGAGTCTGAAGTGGAATTGTACCATCATGGTACTGCTCGCGTCTTGCAATTTCCGCACCGCCCAAACGACCGGATACCTGGGTTTTAATACCCTTGGCACCAATTTTCATGGCACGGCCGATGCATTGCTTCATAGCGCGGCGGAAAGAAATTCTTTTTTCGAGCTGCTGTGCAATATTCTCAGCAACAAGCTGAGCATTTAAGTCCGGTGACTTAACCTCTACGATATTGATCGTAACAGGTTTCTTAAGAATGCTCTCGCACTGAAGGCGGAGTTTCTCAATTTCTGTGCCGCCTCTGCCAATAACCATTCCTGGTTTTGCACAGTGGATATGAACGCGTACCTTTGAAGCATCACGCTCAATTTCAATTTTTGGTATGCCTGCCGGATAAAGCTGCTTTTTCAGCACTTTGCGCAGGTTATAGTCTTCAACGAGGGTATCGCCGAAAACATTGTCCTTCGCGAACCAGCGGGAATCCCAATCTTTAATTACGCCCACGCGGAACCCGTGTGGATTTATTTTCTGGCCCATAGTTTACCTCCTCTTCTGCCTTATTCTTTTTCCTTGAGCACGAGGGTAACGTGCGAAGATCTTTTTTCAATTCTAAACGCGCGACCCTGCGCTCTCGGACGAATGCGCTTGAGGATCGGGCCCGGACATACGAAGCATTCCGCTACGTAAAGTCTGGAAACATCCATATTGTGGTTATTCTCAGCATTTGCCATGGCCGACTTCAATAACTTGATAAGATATTCTGTGGCGGCCTTTGGTGTATTCTTGAGGATAGCCATTGCAACGTCTACCGGCTTGTTGCGAATGAGATCAAGCACGATTTCGACTTTGCGGGGAGAAATGCGGGCATATTTAAGATAAGCCCTTGCTTCCATGCTATACACTCCTTTCGGCCGCTATTTTGTCGGCGCAGATGTTTTTGAACCGGAATGTCCCTTAAAGGTTCTGGTTGGGGCAAACTCACCGAGTTTGTGGCCTACCATATCTTCTGTTACATAAACCGGAACATGTTTGCGGCCATCGTGAACCGCGATTGTGTGACCAACGAAATCCGGGAAAATGATGGAGGCTCTGCTCCATGTTTTGATGATTTTCTTTTCGCCGGCCGCGTTCATGTCTTGAATCCTTTTAAGCAGCACAGGCTGTACATAAGGACCCTTTTTTATGCTTCTGCCCATAGTTCATAAGCTCCTTTCTGTACGCCTTATTTGCCGTTTCTACGCTTAACGATAAATTTATCGGAGCGATTGTGGTGTGCGCGTGTCTTATAGCCGAGTGTTGGTTTGCCCCACGGGGTAACAGGTCCGGAACGGCCCACAGGAGCCTTGCCTTCGCCGCCGCCGTGTGGATGGTCATTCGGGTTCATAACAGAACCACGAACGGTTGGACGCCAACCCATGTGACGTTTACGGCCGGCCTTACCGATTTTAACATTCTCATGGTCGATGTTGCTGACCTGACCGATTGTGGCCATGCAGTTAACAGGGACGTTGCGAAGTTCGCCGGAAGGCAGTCTTAAAAGCGCCATGCCGTTTTCTTTTGCCATAAGCTGTGCCATGTTGCCGGCTGCGCGGGCCAACTGAGCGCCCTTGCCCGGATAAAGCTCAACGTTATGGATGAAGGTACCGGTTGGGATATTTTCGAGCGGCAAAGCGTTGCCGGGCTTAATATCTGCTGCGGTGCCGGATACAACAACGTCGCCGACCTTTAGGCCGTTTGGAGCGATGATGTATCTTTTTTCGCCGTCCTCATACTGCACAAGTGCAATAAAAGCAGAACGGTTCGGGTCGTACTCAATGGTGAGAACGGTTCCCGGTGCGTCAAACTTCTGACGCTTAAAGTCGATAATACGATACTTTTTGCGGTTCGCACCGCCACGGTGGCGAACTGTAATTCTACCGTAGCTGTTACGACCGGATTTGTTGCTGGTAGTATCCAGCAGGCTTTTTTCCGGTGCAACCTTTGAAAGAGAGGAATAATCCGTAACGGACATTCCACGCCTTGAAGCCGTGGTAGGTTTAAAGTTTATAATAGGCATTTAGGTTTCACACTCCTCATGATGGCTTTGCGGGGAAATGCCGTTTCCCCATCCTTGCCTCTGCGTTGACTCAGGCAGAGCTTACATCATGCCTTCAAAAAATTCGATTGTTTTGCTTTCGGGTTTAAGGGAAACGATGGCTTTCTTCCAAGATGGAGTATAACCTTCGCTCTTGCCCTGACGGCGCATCTGGCCTCTTACATGCAAAGTGTTAACCTTGCTGACCTTCACGCCGAAAAGAGTTTCAACCGCTCTGGCAATATCGATTTTTGTGGCATTTTTGGCAACTTCAAAGGTGTACTTTTTCATGCCAATGCCTGTCATGCTTTTTTCAGTGATAATGGGGCGGATAACAATATCCTGTGCTGCCATTATGCATACACCTCCTCAATCTGAGCTACGGCATCCTTTAACACGATAAATTTATCGGCATTCAAGATGTCATAGACGTTTAAGGTGTTAACCATTGCTGTTTTTACTCCCGGAATATTAGCCGCCGAAGCAATGACTTTTCCGTTCACCTCAGGGAGAACGATGAGAGCCTTTTTCTCGGAGCCGACTGCCTTGAGCATTGCTACAATAGTCTTGGTCTTATATTCATCAAGTGAAATCTTGTCGAGCACGATCATCTCGCTGTCGAGAACCTTGCTTGAAAGAGCTGACTTCATGGCAAGACGCTTTACCTTTTTGTTTAACGAATAACTGTAGTCGCGCGGCTTTGGAGCAAATACGATACCACCGTGTGTCCACTGTGGTGAGCGTGTGGAGCCCTGTCTTGCGTGACCGGTACCCTTTTGTCTCCACGGCTTTCTGCCACCGCCTGAAACCTCGGCGCGGGTTAGTGCCGACTGTGTGCCCTGACGCTGGTTTGCAAGGTAATTTACAACCATATCGTGCAAAACCTTTGCGTTGGGTTCAATTCCGAATATGGCATCGGAAAGGTCAATTTTTTCAACTTCTTTGCCGGCCATATCAAGTACTGCTACTTTAGGCATTACAATTCCTCCTTCCCTTACGCCTTAACGCTGTCATGGATTATTACGATTCCGCCGTTAGGGCCTGGAACTGCACCCTTAATAGCGATCAGGTTGTTTTCAACATCGATCTTGGCAACGGTCAAGTTTTGAACCGTGACCTTCTCAGCGCCCAAGTGACCGGCCATTTTGAGGCCAGGGAACACTCTTGAAGGATCTGAGCAACAACCGTTTGAACCACCGTGGCGAGCAACTGGGCCCGTACCATGGGATTCCTTTAATCTTTGGAAGTTCCAGCGCTTAATAACGCCGGCGTATCCCTTACCTTTGCTGGTACCGGTGACATCGATCTTTTCACCGACTGCAAAGATGTCCGCTTTCACGAGGTCACCCACGTTGTAAGCTTCTGTGTTTTCCAGTCTGAACTCCCTAAGTGTTCTCTTAGGGGCGACATCCGCTTTCGCAAAATGCCCTTTCATAGGCTTTGTAACTTTGTGCGGTTTTAAGTCGCCATAGCCCATCTGAATAGCTGCGTAGCCATCGTTTTCAACTGTCTTCTTCTGTGAAATTGCACAGGGACCAGCCTGAACAACGGTTACAGGGATTACATTTCCCTTTTCGTCGAAAATCTGCGTCATGCCGACTTTCTTGCCGATAATACCTTTTTGCATTATTTTACCTCCTATGCAGGTTATTGGTTGGCGAGCGCCAACTTGACCTCGACCGCTGGTCGGTTTAATTAGAGTTTAATCTCTATTTCAACACCGGCGGGGAGCTCGAGACCCATCAAAGCCTCAACGGTTTTGTTGGATGGTCTGAGAATGTCGATAAGTCTCTTGTGTGTTCTCATCTCGAATTGTTCACGGCTATCCTTGTACTTATGAACAGCACGCAGAACCGTAATGATCTGCTTGTCCGTAGGGAGCGGAACTGGTCCGGAAACCCTTGCGCCCGTGCGCTTTGCTGTCTGTACAATCTTTTCAGCCGACTGATCAACCAACTGATGATCGTAACCCTTGATTCTTATCCTGATTTTTTCCTTGACTGCCACTGTAATCGCCTCCTTATTGTAGTTGGCGGGCGGCGTTTTTTAAATCCTAACACTGTGCCGGGTGTTCCCTCTTAACACATTTAAAAACCGGATTCCCTTTTACAAGTTAATCCGGGTGTCGGCATAAAAAACGTCTGAGCATAATAAGGGCATAGCAATAGAGTAACCAAACCGCTATTCTCTTATCGCACGCTCAAAGTATCTGTCGCCCGGTTTAAAATCGGACATACTCCACGGAAAAACCGGCTATTTCAGCCGCAACCTCCCGCTTCATCGCATATCTGTCGCAGTCGTGCTTGATTATAATATCATATTGGGAGTCGTTATGCAATACTTATTTTCTCTTTTTTGCAAGAAATTTACCCGCGATTTTTGGTTAAACTGCTCAAAGCCCTTTCGAGCCTTATTTGGTTAAAAATACGCAGTAGAAATGCGGACACAGCCGCCGCTGTGGCAAGAAAAAGCATTTTAGTCGAACGGGCGTCAGAGATTGACTTTATTTTTTTTGTAACAAAAATAACAGTCGGGTCGTCTGACTTTCCAATCACGCCGGCTGTACTGTCTTCATGCGAAAAAATCGACCAAAGTTTGTCCACCTTTAGCAGCAGCATACACACTGCCGTCAGCCCGCACAATAACGCCGTAACGATATCAATCCATCTTTTCATAGAAATCCCTCCATTCAGTGCGTTTCATTATAGAAACCATATGTCAAAACTTACGCCTTACGCTTTTTCCGGATACGAAGCACCCACAGAGCAATGCCAATTTTAAGTTCTTATCATCATTATAAACGATTTATCAAAAAAAGCAAATGGAGGTGGCATGCGAAAAACAGTCGTTATATAAAATTGTTCCAGACCACATTTTTCGTCACAAACGGCTGAACTTCCTGATAGGTCAGGGTAATGGTGGTAAGGCGCTTGTCGGTGGTCAGTACGCTGAGCCCGACCCCGTAATCGGTAAAATAGATCGTTTTTGAGTCCAGTCCCGACTGAATTGCAGCTGCGGTCAAAGCCGACGCTACTCCCGCGTCCTTCTGTTCCTTCGCTGCCTTTTCAAGCGCTTTGTACAGTGCATTATTTTTAACGATCAAATCTGAGGCCGCAACGGTTGCCCCGGTTTTCAAATTGATGTTCGCCGTGCGCAGCACGCGCTGAGCTTTCACCTTGGGAGAAGTGGTTGCATATTCGTTAAAGCCCACGCTGATAAAATTTTTACCTTGATAGGTAACGTCTCCGTTGACCCTCACCGTTGTTTTTACGCTCTTTTTGGCGGTTCCAAGCGAATTAATGGTTTGCAGTGCGGCATTTTTTAATGCTGCATTTATTTTATCAAGGTTTGCGACTTTTCCCGAAAGCTGAAAATAGGTGGCTTTGTAGACCATATTGTCTTTATTATAATTGTATTCAATGGTTTTGACCTGATAATCCCCGGTGCTCTTATTTGCCACAGCTTTCGGACTGGCGACTCTGGGTTCAGTGTTGGCCACTACCGCCGCACTTGAAGACGCTGTGCTTGAGGCTGGCTGGCTGGAAACAGCGCCGCTGGAAGTCACCGTATCCCCTTGCACGCTGCTGGTTACAAGCTGGCTTTCCGTACCGGAAGCAGCACTCGACGAGGCTTGCCCATTGCAAGCTGTAAGGGTAAGCAGAATGGCTATCATGCAGGCAAACGCCCATATTTTTTTCATGTTAATCTCTCTTTTCTAAAAGTATTATGTCTACTGACACCAAATGATATCACAATTGATAATGGAGGGCAAGTTACAAAACTGTTGCAAAAAAGGACGCACCTCAACGGTTCGCCCTTTTAGTATTGGTAAAATTTAGATTGAATATTCCGAATAAATCGATATGCTTTTCTCAGTGGGGTCATAGATTTCGCGGTGTGCCACAGCAGGCACAGGTATCTAAAATGCGTTCCCGTTTCAAGGGCATCTTATATTGTAATAACAGGCTGGATGTCCGAAAAGCCTTAAGGCACATCGTCCTCATAAATAAACTTAGCAATACTCTGCTTACTTTTTGCCACATCCGTTACAAGCACTGTTCCGACACCGGAAACGATTTGGGACTGATAATTATTATCACCCGGAATACGATTTTGGCTCAAGGGATAATTCAGATAGGTGAGCGAGTTTTTCGCTATATCAACGACTTCGTTTTTGCTCATGTCAGTCGTGACAAGAGGAAGTGTTTCGGACAAAATATTATAAATTGAAGTGACATTTGAAGTCTTAAACTTATCCGCAATGCCGGAAAAAACCTTGCGCTGGCGCTCGGTGCGTCCAAAATCGTCGCCGATCACGCGGATTCGGGAATAATAATGAGCCTGCTTTCCGCTCAGCAGAAAGGTTCCGGCCGTCAGATTACGCCGGGAATCCCCGGAGTACTGGTTGATCAGTTTTGCCTCCTCCGCTGTAATCGTCATGGTAACTCCGCCAAACTTGTCAACAATCTGATCAAAAGCGGAATTTCCGATCATGACATAGCGGTCAATATCGGTACCGAAGTTTGCTTCGATGGTTTTCACTGCAAGCGCCGCACCCTCCGCGCCGCCGCCCGCTAAAGGATATGCGGCGTTGAGCTTGTTGCTGCCGTACCCCGGAATAGTAACGTACAGATCGCGCATAAATGAGGTAATCTTTAGCTTTTTGTGACGTGTGTCGACCGAAACGAGCATCATGCTGTCGCTGCGCCCGATGTCGCCCTTCTGATAGTCGTCAACGCCGAGCAGAAGGATGTTTTGAATGGCATCATCATGATAAAGCCCGTTCACCATACCCGGCTGACCGGCATTGTTGGAAACTGCCCCTCCCTGCGACTGCGAAGTATGCGAGGTGGTACCGAGGGGCTTTAAAATCTTCGGCACAAGCGTTACCCCCAACACCAGCACTGCTATTGCCGCAAGGCACGCGGCAGTTTTTGACAGCGTCATTAAAATCGGTTTATGCCTGCTTGCGGATGGCTCGCCGTCCATTACTTTCGCCTTTAACCCCGCGTCGGCGTGAATCTGATTGACTGCATTTATTAAATTTTCCGGTTTCATTGTGCAAGCTCCTTTCTCAGCTCCAGTTTCAGCTGTTCTCTGCCACGGTAAAGCGCCACTTTCACGGTTGTTTCCTTCATCCCCAAAATATCGGCTATTTCTTTGATTTTATAACCTTCAATATAATGAAGATATAAAATCGTTTTATATTTCGGTGACAGCGCCATCAGTTGCTCCAAAACCTGCGATTGTTCCGGCGTTTGGGCATATGCTTCAATTTCATCGAGGCATACCGTCTTCTTGAAAAATCTGTAACGACGTTTGTCCCTGCTGCCGTTGGTTGCAACCTTAATGAACCACGCTTTTTCATGCTCGGCGCCGCGAAAGTCCGGGTGTTTTTGCAGGTACTTGGCAAAAGTGTCCTGCACCACGTCCTCCGCGTCTTCCTTGTTGCAAAGAATAACCATGCACAGCTTAAACAGCATGTTTCCATATAGATCGTATTTTTCGGAAAGATTGTCGCCCGTACGCTGCGACAGTTGGCTCATGGAATCATCTCCTTCACTACCAACACGTTTGAAAGTGGGAAAAGGTTACAGAAATCAAAAAAATTTATATTACTGACACCAAAAAACAGCCGCAGAAATTCTTCCGCGGCTGTTTTGATAATCATTATGAATGATATTAATATGCTTTTCCCCAGTAAACCATGGATTTTGCAGGCTTACCGCAGCAGACGCAGGTATCCGAAATGTGCTCCTGCTCAAACGGCATACAGCGTGAGGACACTCCCGCGACTTCTTTGAGTTTTTCTTCACAGGCCTCGTCACCGCACCACATGGCCTTAATGAAGCCCGGCTTGCTGTCGGCAATGTCTTTGAGTTCGTCCATGCTTGTTGCGGAATAGGTCATGCTCTCACGGCGGGCAAGCGCTTTGTCGTAAATGCCCTGACGAACCGCTTCCAACTGCTCTGTAATTGCGGCTTCAAGGTTGTCAAGATCAACAAAGGTCTTTTCTCTGTCGCTGCGGCGCACCAAAACGCACTGATTCTTTTCCATATCCTTCGGGCCGATTTCAAGGCGGAGCGGAACGCCCTTCATTTCATACTGGGCAAATTTCCAGCCCGGCGACTGCTCGGACTCATCAATTTTCACACGGAAGCTCTTTTTCAATCTCTCGCGCAGCTCGTGCGCTTTGTCAAGCACACCGGGCTTGTGCTGAGCGATCGGAAGAATAATCACCTGAATCGGTGCAATGGCCGGCGGCAGAACCAACCCGTTGTTATCGCCGTGGGTCATGATGATACCGCCGATGATACGGGTGCTCATGCCCCATGAGGTCTGGAACGGATGGCAGCTGGAGTTATCCCTGCCCTGAAACGTTACATCAAACGCCTTTGCAAAGCCATCGCCAAAATAGTGGCTGGTACCGGACTGCAAAGCCTTGCCGTCGTGCATCATGGCCTCAATGGTGTAAGTGGCCTCCGCACCGGCGAATTTTTCTTTATCGGTCTTGCGTCCCTTAATCACCGGCATGGCAAGATCGTTTTCACAGAAGTCGGCGTAAACCTTGAGCATCTGCTCGGTTTCCGCTTTGGCTTCCTTGGGGGTTTCATGCATCGTATGGCCTTCCTGCCAGTGGAACTCTACCGAACGCAGGAACGGACGCGTGGTTTTCTCCCAGCGGACTACGGAGCACCACTGATTGTAGAGCTTCGGCAGGTCGCGCCAGGACTGGATGACCTTGGCGTAATGGTCACAAAACAGCGTTTCCGAAGTCGGGCGTACGCACATTCTCTCCTGTAGCTTTTCATTCCCGCCCATGGTGACCCATGCCACTTCCGGCGCAAAGCCCTGCACATGGTCTTTTTCCTTATTCAAAAGGCTTTCGGGAATAAACATTGGCATCGAAACATTTTCGTGGCCAAGCTCTTTGAATGTGGTATCGAGAATATGCTGAATATTCTCCCATATGGCCCAGCCGTAAGGCTCAATTACCATGCAGCCGCGCACGCTGGTGTAATCCATCAGCTCGGCCTTTTTTACGATATCGGTGTACCATTTGGCAAAGTCCTCCTCCATGGGAGTAATTGCCTCGACCATCTTTTTCTGTTCTGCCATATTAACACCCCTCTAAATCAAACAATCCGTATGATTGATTTTATTATTTATGCGAATTCCCTATTTATCGTCTTCGTCTTCTTTGTCTTCATTTTTTTCTGCCGTGGCTTTATTGAGTATAACAATCACAAGAAAGATCACAATCATAACAATAAAGATACCGAGCATACCCAGACCCATCAGTTTCAAAGATTTTCCGATATCATCCCCGGAAACATTGCCCATAATACTGGTGAACGCGGCTGTGAGTAAATTCCATCTGAACATTTACATCATCCCCCACTTTCTGGCGAGCGAAAGGATAATGCCCCCCGCTACGACTGAGCCGATCTGACCGGCCACATTCGCGCCGACCGCATGCATCAGAATGTGGTTCTGGTTGTCCTCTTTTAACGCCATTTTTTGAATGACCCTTGCAGACATTGGGAACGCTGAAATTCCGGCGCCGCCGACCATCGGGTTAATCTTTTTATCGGCAGCAAGGAACAGGTTGAGCAGCTTTGCAAAAAGTACGCCGCCGATGGTGTCGAATACAAATGCGAACAACCCAAGTGCCATAACGATCAGTGTTCCCCATGTCAGGAATTGATCCGCCTGCATCTGGAACGCAATGGTAATCCCCAAAAAGATCGTAATCAGATTTGCGAGCGGGCCCTGCGCGGTCTGGGAAAGATTTTCCAGCTTGCCGCACTCACGAATTAAGTTACCGAACATTAGGAACCCTACGAGGGAAACCGAGTCCGGCGCAATCATTCCCGCAACCAATGTAACAATAATCGGGAATAAAATTTTAGTCGTTTTTGAAACAGCCTTTGGATTATAAGGCATACGAATCATGCGCTCATGCTTTGTGGTAACGAGCTTAATCGCCGCCGGCTGTATGATTGGCACCAGCGCCATGTACGAGTACGCGGCAACCGCGATTGCCCCCATATAGCTGCTTTTCAGCACCTGTGAAACCAAAATAGAGGTCGGTCCGTCCGCCGCGCCAATCACGCCGATGGACATTGCATCTTTCAGCGGGAAGCCCAACAGCACCGCAAAAACCACAGTCAGGAAGATTCCGAACTGCGCCGCGCCCCCAAACAAGAGCATTTTCGGGTTGGAAAGCAGTGGTCCAAAATCAATCATCGCACCAATACCGACGAACAGTAAAAGCGGGAACGCCTCGGATGCGACAATTCCCTTCTGGAACAGCCACTGTACAATGCCCGTGCTCCCTAAAACACCCGGCAGCGGCAGGTTAACCAAAATCGCACCGAACCCCATCGGTAAAAGCAGCGCCGGTTCAAAGTCCTTCTTAATTGCGAGCCAGATCAGCAACCCGCCGATCAGCCACATAACCAGCATTCCCGGATGGTTCAGCATAGACATTACGCCATCGGTCAAAAAGCTGAATTCATTCAACGTTTTCTACTCCCCTTTTGTTTATAAAAAATTAACATATGAAATGATTATATAGGAAGTAGCTTGGCTTTTCAAGTAAAAACGCGCAAAATTCGCCTTTTAAGTAAAAAATCCGCTGTGCATTGCACAGCGGATTTAAGGAGCAACATCAATTAAACGTTATCCTCAATGTACTTAACGAGCTCGCCGACCGTTTTAATGTTGTCAATCTCTTCATCGGGAACTTCAAATTCGAACTCATCCTCGATTGACATTAAAAGGTCAACTACATCCAAGGAATCGGCACCCAGATCATCAGCGATGCTGGTGTCGGAAGTGATGGAATCCTCCTCCACGTCAAACTGTTCGCTGAGTATCGCCTTTACCTTCTCAAAAACCATAACATATCCTCCTTAGAAATCTTAAGAAATTTGAATCTTCGCACGCGGAAAACGTTTCTGTTTATTGTGGACAAAATTATCTTGTATGTGTTACAATTGCCACAGAAAAAACTACATAAATCGCTCCGGGCACTTATTGCCTAACCACATATTATTAGCAAACTTTCACTTTGTCAATATATTTTAAACCTTTTTTTATTTTCATGAGTACGAGGGATGTAAAATGAACCAAAATCACTACGCGGTCATCGGTCACCCGATCGCCCACACGATGTCGCCGTTTATTCACGCGCGGCTTTTCTCTTTATCCAATAGACTGGCCGACTACGGGGTTTTTGATATTTCCCCGAGCGAACTGCCAAATCAAGTAATTCAGTTGAAGGCTCTTAACGGATTTAATATAACCATTCCGCACAAGCAGGAAATCATTCCCTTTTTGGATGAACTCAGTGACAAGGCTGCATTTTTCAGCTCTGTCAACACCGTAAAAAACGATAACGGCCGCCTGATTGGTTACACAACCGACGGCACGGGCTTTTGCAGTGCGCTGAAGGCCGCCGGAGCAGGCTTAAACGGTCGTACAGTCGTTTTGGGAGCCGGCGGTGCAGGCCGTGTGATGGCGTTTGAAGCGGTCTTATCGGGTGGTTCCGTTACGGTGGCTGTGCGCCCTCACGGCATTCCCGCAGCTGAAAAGCTTTGTGCGGATATCCGGTCAAAGGTCAAAAACGCACGCGCCGACTTTTGCCTGCTCGATGAAATTGACGGGGAAATCGATTTGCTGGCAAACGCGACACCGGTCGGGATGTACCCCAACACCGCCGCCGCCCCTGTTTCACAGGACGTCGTGTGTAAATCCGTATGTGTTTTTGACGCGGTTTACAACCCGAATGAAACGGCACTGCTGAAAATGGCACGCAAAAGCGGTATCAAGGCAGTCGGCGGCATGAGCATGCTTGTGTGGCAGGCGGCGGCCGCGCATGAAATTTGGTACGGTGCACAATTTAATCCAGATGACATCAGCACACTGTGCACTGATGCTGTGATCGAAATGAAAAAGACGTTCGGCAACATCGTACTTTGCGGCTGTATGGGCAGCGGAAAAACCACGGTCGGGAGGCTTCTGTCCAAAAACACGGGCCGCGCCTTTGTGGATATGGATGTTTACATTGAGCAGAACGAGGGGATGACCGTACAGCAGATTTTCGCAGCACGCGGCGAAGCGGCCTTTCGCCGGCTGGAGCAGGACGCGGCAAAGGCACTGAGCCAAAAAAGCGGCTTAATTATTGCGACAGGCGGCGGTGCACTGGTAAATCCTGAAAACACAGCCATGCTGAAGGAGACCGGTGTTGTGGTACTGCTTGATGCGGAAATCTCTGTACTGAAAGAGCGCTTAAAGTGGGATCATTCGCGCCCGCTGCTTGCAAAGCCGAACCGTGATGAGGTAATGGAAGCGCTTTACTGCGCGCGCAGCGGCATTTACCGCGCGGCTGCGGATGTTGTCATCCCATCAAGCGGTTCTGCCAATTCGGTTGCGGAAGAAGTGCGGAAAGCATTAAAAATCCCGCTTATTCAAAAATGAATAAGCGGGTTGCTTTGCAGAATGAAATCAAATGCGGTGATCGTATTTTTCTATATCGTGCCCCACGTTTTTGAGTTCCTCAGAGTACATACAGTAAGCGTCCTTGCCTTCGCCTTTGGCAGCATACATAGCAGTATCCGCTTTTAAAAACAGTTCGCGGTAACTCTTGCCGTCCCGCGGATAAACCGCAACGCCGACGCTGCCCGAAACCTTGTAATATTGATCGTCCTTCGGATGTACGCTGTGAAAAAGGCCTTGCAGAATTTCACATTTTTTCTTTACCCCCAAAAGAGGAATATCCTTTAAAAACACGACGAATTCATCGCCGCCGATTCTGCCGATAATATCGCCCTCACGAAATTGATTTTTGATTTTTGTGGAAATATCGACAATCACTTCGTCCCCTGCCAGGTGGCCGTGGCTGTCGTTGACATTTTTAAAATTATCTATATCAATGACAAGCAGCGCGTGGCTGCTGCCACTGCTTTGACTGATGGCTTTATCAATCAATGCGATGGTGGTCATCCGGTTGTACAGGCCGGTCAAAAGGTCATGCTCCGCCTTTTCCTTTAAGGACATGTTTTCCTTCTTCTGCTTGTCAATATCCGTGATAAAGGCAATCATCCTCAGCGGTTCACCTTTCTTATCGCGGATTACCGTACAGCGCACCCTGTACCAACGATAGTTACCGTCCATATTTTTAAAGCGATATTCCGGATTTTTCGCACTCGTTCCATCAATAATTCCATAGAGATCACTCATAAAGTGAGATTTATCATCACTATACACAAGGTCGGAATGGTACAATTGCTCCAGCAGGCCGTCCACACCAACATCTATCCCGAATTTCTCCTTGAATGGCGGCGAGCAGTACAGCTCCTGCGTTTTAAAATTATAGTCACAGATTGGGTCGGCCGCCTGCTCCATGATGATGCGGTAGCGTTCCTCGCTGGCAGCAAGTTCCCTTTCCGTCCGTTTAATCGCCTTAAGCTGTTCGCGCTGCTCTTTACGCAAGCGTCTTTTCAGGGTAATGTCTGACATGATCCCGCAAAAATATTCGGTACCGTCTTCCTCAGTCATTAGCCGCATATGGCAGTTCGTCCAAATATGGTGACCGTCCTTTTTAATCAGCTTCAGTTCAAGCTCGATAAAATTGCTTTTCTTTAGGCTGACGGCAAGTCTGCGCCAGTCTATTGGCGGGCTGTTGCCCAAAACAAGATTTTGATTATAGTCAAATAAGGCGGTGATTTCACCGTCTTCATACCCAATCATTTTATAAAAAGAGCTGCTCGCGTATACAATCGTCAGAACAGAATTATTTTTACAGCACAGAATACCTCCGCCAAGGTAATTTACAATACTTTCCAAGTTAAGCTTGTCCACTGCCATTTTATACATCGGAGCCACTTCTTTCTGTAAAAACGCTTAATACGTTCATTTCTATATGCCTTTGTATTATACCAAATATACGGCGAACAATCAAGGATTTTTGCAGTCTTCGGCCCATCTTCCGTCATTGGGGTAATCTGCGGCAAAAAAGCCTTGACACCTAATCCAATCTGTACTATGATACAGTATAAGATTAACGCAAGGAAGTATCATGATGAGTTTGAATATGTACACAGCACGATTTACAGAATTTAGTTATCCCCGCTATTTTATGGCGTGGGATTTTTGTGCGTGCAATCAAACAAACTGTGAGCTTTTGTGCCGTAATATAGCCGTATTGTAACTGAAAACGGGCTACTATTTTAGCGGAGCTGGCAGCAGCCCCGTTATTTTTTTACTCATTTTTAAACGAAGCTAAAATTCATTTTGGAGGAAAGACATGATTATCGTATTAAAACCGGAATGTACCCCCCAGCAGGTCACGGAGTTCACAAATTCGCTTACAAGCGAGTACAACATTAAAGTCAACACCTGGGTGGGTACGCAAAGTACCGTGCTGGGCCTGATCGGCGACACTTCGTCCATTGATATTGACTCTATCGGCGCGCAGGACTTTGTTGAAAGCGTCAAGCGTGTACAGGAGCCTTACAAAAAATCCAACCGTAAGTTTCATCCGGACGACACCGTCATCACCCTGCCGACCGGCCAGGAAATCGGCGACGGCGGTCTGGCGCTGATTGCGGGGCCGTGCTCGGTGGAAAGCGAGGAGCAGATTTGCGGCGTGGCCGAGCGGGTAAAAGCGGCCGGTGCGCAATTTCTGCGCGGCGGCGCGTTCAAGCCAAGAACCTCCCCTTACGCTTTTCAGGGCTTAAAGGCCGAGGGTCTGGACCTTTTAAACGCGGCCAAAAAGAAAACCGGCCTGCCGATTGTAACGGAAATCATGAGCGTACGGCACATCGAATTATTCCTCAATGACGACATGGATATCATTCAGGTCGGTGCAAGGAATATGCAGAATTTTGAACTTCTGAAGGAACTTGGCAAAATTCGCAAACCCATTCTGCTGAAACGCGGCCTGTCGAGTACCATTGAGGAGCTTTTGATGAGCGCCGAGTATATCATGGCAGGCGGCAACAATCAGGTTATCCTGTGCGAACGCGGAATCCGCACCTATGAAACCTACACCCGCAACACGCTTGATATCTCCGCTATTCCGATTCTGAAAAAGCTGTCGCATCTTCCGGTTTTGGTCGACCCGAGCCACGCCAGCGGCATTGCCTGGCTGGTGGAACCGCTGGCATTGGCTGCGGTTGCCGCCGGAGCGGACGGGCTGATTATCGAGGTTCACAACAACCCCGCGAAAGCCCTTTCCGACGGCGCGCAGTCACTTACTCCCGACCAGTTTGACAAGGTCGCCGCGCACATTCAGGTCGCGGCAAAAGCATTTGGACGCAAAATGGATTAGTTTGCTAAAATTTGCTATAATATGCATAATTTATTTTTTATATTGCAAATTTGTTCGTGCGGGGAATTTTGCTTTTACGGAGCGCACACCCGGATAAAACGGATTGGGGGTATTTTTTCTTGAATCAAAAAATAGTGATTGTCGGCCTTGGACTGATTGGCGGTTCGCTGTCAAAGGCCTTTCGCAAATACACCGACTGTTCTATTGCGGGAATCGACAGCAATCCCGAAGTACTGAAAGCTGCACTCAGCTGCGGAGCGATTGACAAAATCGGAAATGACGAGGATATCCGCACCGCCGACCTGCTTTACCTTTGCCTTTATCCTCAGGCGGACATTGACTTTATCGCGGCAAATCTCGACCTGATTGGGCCAAACTGCGTTGTGACCGATGCCTGCGGAATTAAATCCGAAATCTGCACACACCTGCCGCAAATGGCAAAGGAACACGGTTTTACCTTTGTGGGCGGCCACCCGATGGCTGGCAAGGAAAAAAGCGGATTTGCGGCAAGCGACGCGGATCTGTTCGCGGGCGCAAGCTACATCATTGTCCCCTGCGGCGCACCGCAGTCGGCGATTGACCTTTTAAAGGCGGTTGCGGCCGCGCTTGGCTTTGGCGGTACGGTAACAACTACTCCCGAGCACCACGACCAGATGATTGCGTTTACCAGTCAGCTGCCCCATGTGCTTGCCTGTGCCTATGTGATGAGCCCGCGCTGCCCCGAGCATAACGGCTTTTCGGCGGGCAGCTACCGTGATGTTTCTCGTGTGGCCAATATTAACGAGCAGCTTTGGAGCGAGCTGTTTATCGACAATCAGGGCGCTTTGGTAGAGGAATTGAATACACTCATTGCAAATATTACAGATATCAAGGATGCTGTGGCACAGAGCGACGGCGAAACGCTGCGCGCACTTCTGCGTAAAGGCAGACAGGTAAAAGAAAGGCTTGGTGAATAATGGAACTGACTGTGAACACTTCTAAAAGCTATCAAATTATCATCGAACGCGGGTGCATTGACCAAATCGGTACACGCGCAGCCGGGCTTTTCAAGCCGGGGAGCAAAGCTTTGATCATCAGCGATACCAATGTGGCCCCCATTTACGCTGAGCGCGTATCGGCTTCACTTCACCAAGCGGGCTTCCCCGCCTCCCCATTCGTTTTCCCTGCGGGCGAGGAAAGCAAGCGTTTTTCAAGCATCGAAAAGATGTACGCCGCACTTGCTGAAAACGGCCTGACGCGCACTGATTTCATTGTGGCGCTGGGCGGCGGCGTAACCGGCGACATGGCAGGCTTTGCGGCGGCGACCTACCTGCGCGGCATCTCCTTTATTCAAATACCGACCTCCCTTCTGGCGCAGATTGATTCTTCTGTCGGCGGCAAAACGGCCGTGGATTTACCGCAGGGCAAAAATTTAGTCGGCGCGTTTCATCAGCCAAGCCTTGTTCTGATTGACCCCGAAACGCTGAGCACCCTCCCGCCGCGCTACTTTTCCGACGGAATGGGCGAGGCGATTAAATACGGCTGCATCAAGAGCCGCGCCCTGTTTGATCTGATTGACAAAGAGGATATTCATCAAAATTTAGAAGATATGATTTACCGCTGTGTGGATATTAAGCGTGAGATCGTGGAGCACGACGAATTCGACACCGGCGAGCGCATGATTTTAAACTTTGGCCATACCTTTGGTCACGCGCTTGAAAAGCTGTACGGCTTTGGTAAGCTTTCCCACGGCGAGGCCGTTGGCATCGGCATGGTCATGATGGCGAAATGCGGCGAGGGCGCGGGCATCACGAAGTCCGGCACCGCAGACAAAATCATCGCCGCGCTGAAGAAATACCATCTTCCGGTAACTGACGATATGGCGATGGAAAAGATATTGGCTGCTACCGCGCTTGACAAAAAGCGCAGCGGGGGCATGATCAGCGTGATTATGCTGAAAGAAATCGGCGACGGCTTCGTTGACCAGATTTACCGTGACCGCTTTGCTGAACTGACAGGGGTGCTGTGATGAGCAGCGTAAAGATTTATCCCTCTGTTTTAAATGGAAGAATCAGCGTGCCGCCTTCAAAAAGTGCGGCACACCGCGCGGTTATATGCTCCGCGCTTGCGAACGGGCCGGAGATTTTTCCCGCCGGTACGCATTTGAGTGATGACATTACCGCAACCAGCCTTGCGATGAAATCAATCCAGAACAGGCGCGCCAATGAAAAAATACAAATTGACTGCTTTGAATCCGGTTCCACTTTGCGTTTTTTGATTCCCGTTGCCGCGGCGTTAGGCATCAATACTGAATTCATCGGTCACGGGCGGCTGCCCGAACGGCCAATTGGCGTTTACCTTGATTGCCTGCCGGAACATGGCATATCGTGCAGAACCGCAGGCGGGCTGCCCCTTGAAATTAACGGTCAGCTCATTCCGGGCGAATTTGTTCTTCCGGGCAATGTCAGTTCCCAGTTTATCACGGGGCTACTGCTCGCACTGCCGCTGTTGAACGGCGAAAGCAAACTAACACTTTCCTCCCCGCTCGAAAGCGCGGGCTATGTGGATATGACCATTCAAATTATGCGTGATTTCGGGGTTACCGTTGATACAATTGAAAACGGATGGCAAATTTCCGGCAACCAGAATTATCTGCCGCGTGATTATAAAGTGGAGCGTGATTGGTCACAGGCGGCGTTTTTTTTGGCGGCGGGTGCGCTCGGCGGAAAGCTTGCGCTGGAGGGGCTAAATCCAAACTCCTGTCAGGGCGACCGGGCGGCGCAAACACTTTTTCAAGCGTTCGGTGCAAAAACAGAATGGAACGGTTCCGTTTTATCCGTTGCTCCCCATCAATTAAACGGGATTGAAATCGACGCTTCCCAAATTCCCGACCTTGTTCCGGTTTTAGCGGTGACCGCCGCGCTGTGCAAGGGACAAACACGAATTTACAACGCCCAACGGCTGAGGATAAAAGAAAGTGACCGCCTTGCCGCGATGGCGAATGGCTTGACAAAGCTTGGCGGCAAAGTGCGGCAAACCGACGACGGACTTGTCATCGAGGGTGTTGCAAGGCTGCACGGCGGCGAAGTCGACGGCTGCAACGACCACCGTATCGTGATGGCGCTTGCAATTGCCGCGCTCAATACGGACGGATACGTTACCATCAGTGACGCACAGAGTATTCAAAAAAGCTATCCGACCTTCTTTGAGGATTATAATATGCTTGGGGGTAACGCAAATGTCGTCAACATGGGGTGAAAAGGTAAACATATCCATTTTCGGTGAAAGCCACGGCAAAGCAATCGGCGTGGTACTGGACGGTTTGCCCGCGGGCGAGGCGCTTGACCTTGACGCGATTGCACTGCAAATGAGCCGCCGCGCACCGGGGCGCGATTTAGCCAGCACGCCGCGCAAGGAAAGTGACGTGCCGCAAATTGTGAGCGGCGTTTTCAACGGAAGAACAACCGGCGCGCCGCTGTGCGCAATGATTGAAAACACAAACACCAAATCCGGGGACTACGCTAATCTGCAATTTGTTCCCCGCCCGGGACACTCCGATTACCCTGCGTTTCTGCGTTACAACGGGTTTAACGATGTGCGCGGCGGCGGGCATTTTTCCGGTCGGCTGACGGCTCCGCTCGTCTTTGCGGGCGCGGTGTGCCGCCAGATTTTACAGCGGCGCGGCGTTTTCATCGGCGCACATGTTTCCGCTATCGCAGGCATAAGCGATGCTCCGTTTCATCCCGTGGATATCCCCGAAAGCCTGCTTTTGGATTTATCCTCCACTTATTTTTCAGTAATTAATCAAGAAGTACAGCAAATTATGCGTGATAAAATCGAAGCGGCACGCATTGCGCAAAACAGCGTGGGCGGCGTCATCGAATGCGCGGCTATCGGCGTTCCTGCGGGAATCGGAAACCCGATGTTCGGCGGCATTGAACAGATTTTATCCTCCATCTTATTCGCAATTCCCGCTGTGAAAGGCGTTGAATTCGGCGCTGGCTTCGGCGCTGCCGGTATGACGGGCAGTGAGGACAACGACGCATATTTTTACGACGATGATGTGGTTAAAACCAAAACTAATCACGCAGGCGGTATTCTCGGCGGCATTTCGACCGGGATGCCGATTCTGTTCCGCGCGGCGTTCAAACCGACTCCGTCCATTTCGCTGGAGCAGGACAGCGTTGATCTGATTGCAAAGACCGACGCAAAGCTCAGCGTCCACGGCCGCCACGATCCGTGCATCGTCCCCCGCGCCGTGCCCGTGGTAGAAGCCGCGGCGGCAATCGCACTGATCAATATGATGAATTGATAATTGAGGTATAGAACATGACGCTTGATGAAATCAGAAAAGAAATAGACACAATAGACGCAAAGCTGCTGCCGCTCCTGATGGCGCGGATGGATTGCGCCAAACAGGTCGCGGCGATTAAAAAAGAGCGGAATTTGCCTGTGTTCAACGCCGAACGCGAACAGGCGATTTTGGACCGCGCGGCGGACAAAGCCGGTGAGTACGGCGGTGAAGCACGGATTCTTTACGCCACAATGATGGACATCAGCCGCGCCTTACAGCACGACTTGCTCGGCAGCGGCGGTGAACTGCGCGGGCTGATTCACAGTGCGGATACCGAGCCGCAAAAATGTGGAAAGATTGCATGTTTGGGTGAAAGCGGTTCCTTTTCTCACGAAGCGCTGTTAAATCTCTACCCGAAATCCGTGCCGCAATTTCACCGGACATTTGGCGAAATTTTTACAGCGGTGGAAAATGGCGATGCGGATTTGGGCCTGCTGCCGGTAGAAAACTCCTCCGCAGGTTCGGTCAGCGAGGTTTACGATTTTATATTGAAATATCGGTTTTATATTATCGCGGCGTCAACGCTTCACGTACACCACTGCCTTGCGGCTGCAAAGCTGGTGGATGCCCGCAGCATCGGCATGGTTTACTCGCACCCCCAGCCGCTCATGCAGTGCTCTGATTATATTGCAAGAAACGCTCTGCACACACAGCCCTGCTCCAGCACGGCAGCTGCCGCTCAAATGGTCGCACAGCGGCAGGAGGCGGGCATTGCCGCCATCTGTTCAGAATACGCGGCCAAAGAATACGGGCTGCACATCATCGAACACGATATACAGAATACCACGAACAACTGCACACGGTTTATTGTCATCAGTCGCCGCCTGTTCATCCCCGACGACGCACAAAAAATCAGCGTTTGCTTTTCACTTCCGCACAAAACCGGCTCGCTTTACAGTGTGCTTGCACGCTTCGCGGCAGCCGGACTGAATCTTACTAAAATTGAAAGCCGCCCGATTGCGGACAAAAACTTCGAGTACGATTTTTACCTTGATTTCACCGGCAATGTGCACGAAGAACGCACGCTCAACTTGCTTTGTGCGCTCCACGACGAGCTGCCCCGTTTCTCGTTTTTGGGCAACTATGCTGAAGAAGAATGAAGATTAATATCATTGTTCCGTTATAAAACACAATAAGACAGTATAAAAGGGAGTAGTCGTTGCAAAATGACTACTCCCTTTTTATGAGCTTAATTAAGATAATATCTTGAACACATCATAATTCTCTTTCATATTTTTTTGATCTGTGCTATAGTTCTAATTAGATATTAATATTGCAATCCTTTTGCGCAAATATTTTTCTGTAATTGAATGATAACACTATCCAATTTTAAAAATGGGAAGGGTTTATGAAATGAAGAAAAAAATTTTAATCAGCGCTGTATGTCTCACACTTTTTGTTTCAATTGCCATGAATATATATTATTTTATGCCGCCTAAAGCATCGGAGTCCATTTCAACAGGATATTATCTATCACACGATGCGGATGGAAGTTCCTATGGACTTTCAATTTCGAATGATAATAAGGTGATTGTTTATGACCCTATAACCCGTATCGTATTGGAAGGTCAATTGGAATTCAATCAAAAAAATAACGATTATCTCATAACCACTGCGTCCAACACATTTGAGATTGTAGCGCGGAATGACGTCGTGTTCTTACCAATTATTCAAAACGGAAGAATCATCAGCAAGACGTTTACGAAAATAGGTGACGCTTCTGTGTCATATGGGAGAGACGGTACTACCACATATGAGAAATAGGGATGAATAATATTAATTAATAAAGGGGTTCTTCTACGGCAAAGGCCAATGTAGAAAGAACCCCTTTGTTTTGTATTTAAGATACTCTGCTTAAGCGGCTTCAAGTTGTTTCTTTTTGCGTGCAAACCCAATAAAGAACAGTATTATTGCAATAATCACCACACAGATATTTGAAAAAACATTATATATGTCTGTGCCTGGCTGCTGAACAAATCGCTGCACATAATACTCTATTCCGCAATCCAAACCAACGCCCAGCAAAATGACTGCCGCTGAAAGATACCATCTGTTTATTTTTGTATACGCAAACAAAGGAACCGCAATCCATAAGTATACAAGCGATATGATGGAAACCGGAATTCCTAAAGGAATCATCCAATTTTTACTCGACCCCAAAAGTTCTATTAAGTATAAAAACGGAATCAGCAGTACGCTGACCATTGAAAGGGAGATAATGTATCTGTGCTTTTTAAAATAAATAAGAGGCACTATGATAAACCACGCAAAAACCAATGCCCCTGTGGGATACAGAGCCCAGTCAATTTTCCCACTGCTCACAAAATTACATAGTATGCAAATAAAAACAGCAATTAGAAACACAATGGTAAGAATGGAAATTGCTAAATTAGATGACTTGAATTTTCTGTGGCGTTGCACCTCACCCGCATATTTAAGTGTATTGGAAATAATTTGTTCGGTACCGGTTTCCTGCTCCGCTTTTTCGGCGGTAATTTCGCCATTCAGCAAGTCGCTCATCGTAATCCCCAAAGCATCCGAAAGGGACGGTAAAATTGTGATATCGGGATAACCTATTCCTCTTTCCCATTTTGAAACAGCCTTATCTGTTACACTGAGTTGATCTGCCAATTCCTTTTGCGTCATATTCTTAGACTTTCTTACACTGGAAATAAGCTCACCCATTTTTTGCGAATTCATTTGATTTCCTCATTTCAAACATTTGTCCTCATTCTATCAAATGAGTCAAAGAATGCAACCGCCGTCTGGTTTATTTCCCATGTAAACGGAACGTAGATATAAATCATGCACAGTATTAGCAGGCAATCTCCTGCCAACTTTTATTTCAGCTTTGCGGCAAGGGCAACCCAGCCCTTTTCCGTTTTGCGGTTGATGATGTTGAATTTTTTCTCAATGACATCGAGCACATCCTGTTCGCGTGTATCGATAATGCCGCTCATCAGGTAGACTGTGTCGCGGTGCATAAACTGCTCTACATCTTTTGTCAGCAGGATAATCACATCGGCAACAATGTTGGCAACGACAATATTGTATTGGCCGCTGACTTTGTCGGTCAGGTCGCCGCAGATACCGGTGAAGCGGTCGTCCACATGGTTGATCTCCGCATTTTGCACGGCGGTCTTAACGGCGAGCGCGTCGATATCCACGCCGACCGCTTTTTTAGCGCCGAGCAAAAGCGCCGCAACGGACAGAATTCCGCTGCCGCAGCCGACGTCCAGAACCTCATCGCCCGGCTCAATATATTCTTCGAGCAGTTCCATGCAAAGGCGTGTTGTTTCGTGGGTGCCGGTTCCAAAAGCAAGGCCGGGCTCAAGATGAAGCACCTTGCGGTCGCCGGCTTCGTATTCCTCTTCCCACGTGGGGCGGATCAACAGCTTTTGGCCAACCTTAATCGGCTTAAAATACTTTTTCCAGTTGTTAATCCAGTCCTCCTCCACACAGGGCGCGGTGGTTATGGTGTGTTCAATTCTCTCGGCGTTATAGCGTTCACTCAAAAAAGCGATTGCTTCAGCAGGGCTTTCCTCTGGGCTGATGTAAACATGCACCAGCGCCTTGGTGCGGTCTTTCTTCAGCAGCTCCTCGTCGATTAAATCAATGTGGGCAATCTCCCACGCTTCCTTTTCCAAGTTGGAGTAATCCTCAATATAAATACCGTACGGTACCACCATTTGGGCGATATCACCGGCCTTATCAATATCCTTTGCGTTTACCGTAACGGTAACTTCTGTCCAATCCATAATTTCCTCCGTTATCTTGTTTTTCTGAATATTCGCTGACGAAAACAAAAACTGAGAGCCTGTTCAATATTAGTAGAGGCTAAAGTTTATTGTTTTTCTTTTTATTATAACCCATGCGGTAAAAAATTTATAGATTTATTTTGCCTTGCGCGCGAATACACTTGATTAATGATATTGATAAAGGTGTTAATCAAATGAAAAAACGCGTTTTTTATGCAAATGCGGCTATTTTGACCATCGGTTCGGTTATACTCCGCCTAAGCAACATTTGGTTTCGTGTGCTGATATGCGGTAAAATCGGCGCAGCCGGCATGGGGCTGTACCAGTTGATTTTTTCAGTGTTTATTCTGGGAATTACCCTTTGCACTTCGGGCGTGGGCCTTGCCGTGACAAGGTTGGTCGCGGAGGGACGCGGCACAAGGGGCGCCATCCGGCGCTGCCTTGTGTTTGCGCTTGCGCTTAGCTTTGCTGCGGGTGCGGCGCTGTTTTTCTTTGCCGATTTCATCTCGGTCAAATTCATCGGCGACCCGTCGGCTACCATGCCCCTTCGGCTTTTAGCCCCGGGACTTCCGTTTATCGCCGTATGTTCATGCCTGAAAGGATATTTTCTTGCCATACGCAATACAATTGTCCCTGTGGGCGGTGAAATACTGGAGCAAATCGTAGCGATTTTCGCATCATTGATTCTGTTCGGCAGAATCAGCAGCCCGCTCAGTGCGCTGATGCTTGGTTCAACCATTAGCGAAGTGAGTTCCTGCGCGTACATTGTGCTGCTGTACCTTGCCTTTGTGAGAAAGCGCGGATTTTCCAACAAGAAAGTCAACGGTATTTTTCGCAGTATTCTGCACATTGCCGCTCCGGTTTTGTTCGGCTCGTTCTTCCGAAGTCTTTTAAACAGCACGGAAAACATTCTCATTCCGCGCGGGCTTAGAAAACACGGTGCGGGCGAAAAAGGTGCGCTGTCGCAGTACGGCATGATGCAGGGCATGGTAATGCCGATTTTATATTTTCCTTCCGCTTTTTTAAGCGCTTTGTCGATGCTGCTCATCCCCGAAATGGCGGAAGCGAACGCCCGCGGAGAACGAGCCGCGATTCAAAAAGCAGCGGAGCGCGCATTTCGTTTCACTCTTTTTTTCTCATTCCTTGTCACATCGGTTTTAATTGTATTTGCCGGTGACTTCGGCATGCTGTTTTACGGGAGCAGCGAGGTCGGCAATATTCTGCGGGTGATGGCGCCCATTGTACCGCTGATGTATGTCGACAGTGTTGTGGACGGTATGCTCAAGGGACTTGACCAGCAGCTGTATTCACTGAAATACAATTTCAGCGACTCTGTCATGCGCGTCATCCTGATTGCGGTTTTCATTCCGTTTTTCGGAATCAGAGCATACATGGTCATCTTGTTCATGAGTGAAATTTACAATGCAGCACTCAGCATTAACCGACTTTTAAAAGTCACTGCCGTGGAGGTGGATGTGGTGGGCTGGATTATTACGCCCGCGGTTTGTGCGGCGCTTCTATACTATGTATTGCTGCTAATTAAAAAAATAATTCTTTTTGGTATTTGACAAAAAGCCCTTAAAAAGTTAAACTAATACCTATCTGATATGATGAGGTATAAAATGGATAATTTCCGGATATTATTTTTACTTTTTACAATTTACAGCTTTATCGGCTGGCTTACGGAGAGTATCTTCTGTTCCGTTCCGGTCGGTAAGTTTATTAATCGCGGCTTTTTAAATGGTCCGTTTTGTCCGATTTACGGCGTGGGCGGCATAGCGGTAGTGTCTCTTTTGTCTCCTTTTGAACATAATGTGATTGCCTTGTATGTCATGGGTGTGCTCATCACCACCCTCATTGAATACATTACCGGCTTTGCACTTGAATTGGTTTTTCATACGAAATATTGGGATTATTCCGATCAAAAATTCAATATTCAAGGCAGGATATGCCTGCAAAATTCACTTTTGTTCGGTGTGATGTGCGTGGTTGGTATGCTGTACGTTCAGCCGCTTTTGATGCGTCTTCTCCTCTCGATTCCCACACCTGTCCTGCCATTTATTTCAGGCGGGTTTATGGTCTATTTTATCTGTGATACCGTGATTACGGTACATGCTATCCTCCAACTGAACGGAAAGCTTTCCGAATTGCAGCAGATTCTTGATGAAATTAAAGAGAGGGCATCGGCTGCGACAACGGGCAAATTCGAGAATTTGCAGGCCGCAATCGGCAATCTGATTGACGAGGATACAAAAGCGTATTTATATTCTCTGTTTGAAAAGAAAGATAAAATTGAAACCGAAAACAAACTTTTACAGCGCCGCATTATTAAGGCTTTCCCAACTATGAAATCCATTCGCAACAATGAATCCTTGCAGCGGATAAAAGAAGCGATTCAAAATAAAGCAAAGGGTATCAAGCGGGGTTAAGCTTGACAAAGCAAACAGGAGGAGGCCGATATTGGCCTCCTCCTGTTGCGTAAAGAATCGCAAAATCTTTTATTGCTCCGCTTTGTTCCCGCGTACCCGTTTGATGAGGTAAACCACACCGATGACAGCCCACATAATTCCACATACTAACGTCATCGTGGAACCGTCATTATCCGTCGATGGAGCCATATTCCTATACGAAACCAAATAGCCCATCGTTAAAATTGCGATTGCCACTGCAAACATGGCAATTCCTATCGTTTTTGCCGTCATTCGTTTCGGGCTTTCTTTCGGGCCCACCAAGGCGTCGCCCCAAATACAGCGGGAAATGAAATAGGTGAATCCTACTAATAAAATAATAAATGTGTTTGTCGGGTGCTTCATCCAGATAAAGCCCATTCCATAAAGTACGCTGTCAATCATAATCAGCATTGCTAAAAGAATAAAGGACTGATATCCATATTGGTTGCGGCGGCTTTGCTGTAATTCATCAAATTCAATTTTTTTCATTGCTCTCATCCTCCCAAAATAACTGGTCAAGTGTTTTTCCCAATACCCTGCATATGGAAATGCACAAATTTACCGATGGATTATAATCTCCATTCTCAATCGCATTCATTGTTTGGCGCGTTACTCCAACCGCTTCCGCTACGTCCTTTTGTGACATATCCAGCGCGGCCCGTGCGGATTTTAGACGAAGATTTTTACTCAAGCGCATCACCCCTTGCTTTTCTATATCTGTATAGTATCACTTATTTTACTATATGTCAAATATATATTACATATAGAACAAAATATATTCCTTGATTCATCGACAAGGTCTGTTCCGACTTATTGTTTTAAATAGCTTACTCAATAGTAACGCGAGAAGCCACTTTGTAAAACCAAATGCAATGTTTGTAACGGACAAGTGAATATTTGTAAACGAAATGCAACTTTTGTAATCGAAAAGCCAGTTTTGTAAATGAAAAGCAACATTTGTAACCCAAATGCAGTTTGATTTTTAGCTTTTATTGAAGTATGATAATAGAAAACAGCATTACAAAGGGAGGTCGACTCCCTCTCGATTTTTTTGTAATCGGAGAATCCACCTCTGCTTTTCAGGATGAACTGGATTGTTGGCGGCACTGTTTTATATTATTTTTTGAGAAGAGCAGGTTTTAACATGATGTCACCGGCTGTAACCGGTAAGCATCCAAGTTTATGTAAAACCTCTTCTTCATGGTAAAAGCTGAACGTTTCGTATGGGCTACGGTTGTTCAGCTTTTTTCTTTTGTATGAATTGATATGGTTCATCATTAAGCTGATGCCTTCCTGTGTCAGGTCATTGAAGGTTCTTCCTTTTGGAAGTACTCTGCGAATCAGTTCATGGTTGACCTCAATGGCTCCCTTTTGATACGGACTGCCAGCATCGCAGTAAAATACATTCGTACGATGTCCTGTATATTTTCCAGTTCCGTATTCGATTGCTTTAGGGTTGGAGAACTCACTTCCATTGTCAGTAAGGATTACTGGAAATAATTCTTTGAAAAGTTCTTCGCCAAGAACTCCATAAAGCATCTCAAAAGTGTCTGTAACTGATTTTGAAGTATTTGCATCTCTTAAGAATGCCAGCATCAGGCTGCTGTCAACGAAATGAATGGTCAACAGACATTTCCCACCTTTACTTCCAATCACAGAATCCATCTGTACAATAGCTGTATCCGGAGTCTTGTCAAGAAACGCATTAAATGCCTCATAATTACGGCCGATGCGGCAGCCTTTATCGACCTTGAATTCCAGCTTTTTATAGCGTTCACGGAATTTGACCTTTCTCGGAAGATCAATGTTCCTGACCTCAAACAAGCAGGCATCAATGTAGTTATATATCGTTTTCTCGCTGCACATCAGATCATCTTCATTGTTCACATAGATTTGATGAACGGACTGCCCGTTCTGAACCAACGGTGAAATGATTTTATCAAGCCTGGCAACTTCATTTTCCGATACGCACAATCCGCTTCTTGACTGCGATATGACTTCATGAGCCTTTATGTGAGCATGTTCTGCATCGTAGATATTTTTCAGGAGACTGCATTTGCCAACGGTTTCACAGCCATTGCAGACATAAGGAACCCGGAATCTTGCAGTACAGATTTCCAGAACAAAATCGGGACAGTTCTCATTGCAAGAAGAACAAAGCTTGCAATAGATCGTTGTCTTCCTTGTGCATTCTGTGCCGCATACATCCTTATTCCGGCAGTTGAATCGATTTTTACAGGCGTTGTAAGGATAACCCGGATATCCTGTGGCAACTTCCGAACTGTGCTTTCGAACCTCTCTGGAAATGGTGGTTGGATTTTTATCCAACCTGCGGCTGATTTCTTTAAAGGAAAGGCTTTCCTTAAGAAATTTTTGTAACTCAAGTCTTTCTTCGTAAGTGAAAAATTTAGACATATATCTTCCGTTCTGCCGCCAACATTTCTAGGATATATGATTTCAAGAGGTAAGAAAACAAAAAAGACTGGCATAGTACCAATCTTTTTGTAAGCCAAGGTGCAACCACTTGGTATATATTTTTTATTGTAGAACAATTCCTCAATCTGGAATCGGAAGGGTTGCATTTCGATTTACAACTGAGGGTTTTAAATAGCTTTGCTTACAAATGGAAAGGGCTGAACCAACGGTTCAGCCCTCTGTCTTTATATTTTTATTGGCTTATCAAGCCCGATTTCTACAATTTTGAATTGACAATGTGAAACCCCGCCTCCACAATCGCATTGCGAATCTGATCGAGGTGCTCACGGTTCCTCGTTTCCATGCGAATGTGCAGGGAGCAGGCGTTCATTCCGGTGTTTTCACCGCCACGGTCGTGGTGTACACTGACCACATTACCGCCCAAATTGGCAATAATCGCGGAAACTTCTTTCAGCTGGCCGGGCTTGTCAACCATTTCGATAACAAGGTCACCCGAACGCCCGGCTTTCAAAAGTCCGCGACTGATTACCCTTGAAAGGATGGTCACGTCGATATTGCCGCCCGAAAGCAGGCAGACGACTTTCTTTCCTTTGACGTCAATTTTGTTAAACATAACCGCGGCCACAGCAACCGCACCCGCGCCCTCGGCAATCATTTTCTGCTGTTCAATCAGGGTAAGAATCGCCGTGGCGATTTCGTCGTCGGTCACGGTCACGACCTCATCGACGTATTTGCTGCACAGGTCATACGTCACATCTCCCGGGCACTTGACCGCAATGCCGTCGGCAAAGGTGGAGACGCACTGGAGTGCCTCCACTTTTTTCCCTTCAAGCGCTTTAACCATGCTTGGCGCGCCGCTGGCCTGAACTCCGTAAACCTTGCAGTCCGGATTCAGCGACTTCACGGCGTAGGCTACGCCGGAAATCAGTCCGCCGCCGCCGACAGGCACAACAACCGCGTCGACATCCGGAAGTTGATTCAAAATTTCAAGCCCGATCGTTCCCTGCCCGGCAATTACGTCAGGGTCATCAAAGGGGTGAATAAAAGTAGCGCCGCTCTCTTTTTGCAGCTCACAGGCCTTTTGATAAGCATCATCGTATACGCCCTTGACCAAACACACTTCCGCACCATAGCTTTTGGTCGCCTCAACCTTGGAAATGGGTGCACTGTCGGGAATACAGATGAGGGACGGAATCCCGTTTTTAGCCGCGGCAAGCGCGACTCCCTGTGCGTGATTGCCCGCGGAACAGGCAATCACACCCTTCGCTTTTTCGTCGGCGGACAGCTGCGATATTTTGTAATAAGCACCGCGTACCTTAAACGAGCCTGTAATCTGAAGATTTTCAGTTTTTAAATAAACCTCACTCTGCGGATTAATCAGCGGCGCATGAATCAAAGCTGTTTCACGAATAACGCCCTTTAATATAAAAGCGGCATGGTAGATTTTATCTAATGTAAGCAAGCAGCTATCCCCCAACATTTTTTATTTGATACTAATCTTCAATTAAAAAGTTAACGTTTTTAATTGAAGAACGCCCGGCTACGCCAAGCTTTGTTTTGCGCCAATAAGCGCAAAACACGTCTCATGCAAAATCCAACGCGCTTCGCGCTATCAAAAAGGTTGTCAACCTTTTTGATGGATTTTAGTATGAATTTCAGAATACAGGTACGGAAAAAATTTACTTCATCATTGCCATTGCACCGGTACGTAAAATTTTAAGCACATGATATGGATTGTATAACTCAATAAAGGAATTGATGGTGGTTGCGTCGCCGGTCATCTCCACAATCATGGAATCCGGCTCCACATTCAAAATATTCGCATGAAATACATTTGCAATTTCAACAAGCTTTTCGCTGTTTTGCAGACTGCGCTCGATTTTCAAGAGCAGATGCTCGCGCACAACCGCTTCTTCGCGGTCGAGTACGGTCACTTCTTCCACATCAACCAGCTTACTCACCTGTTTATCCACCTGCCGCACAATGCGGTCGTCGCCCGAAACGACAATCAGGATACGGGAGTACTCTGTATTTTCGGTCTGTGCCGCAACAATACTCAAAATATTGTAGCAGCGGCGGCTGAACAATCCGGCGATTCGCAGGAGCACGCCCGGGTTGTTTCTGGCAAGCACGGATAACACATATTCTTTATCGGCAGTATTACTCATCACGCGTCCTCCTCACATTTCCAAAATAGGATCTTCCACCGACCCGCCCGCCGGAACCATGGGCAGCACGTTGACGTCGGGGTCAATATAGCAGTTAATCAGCACCGGTTCATGAAGCGAAAGCGCCTGCTTCAGCACCGGCTCGATGTCATCCCTGCAACGAATGGTAAACGCTTTGATTCCAAACGCCTGCGCCAGCATCTCGTAGTTGGTCGTTTTGTCAAGCGTAGTCTGTGAGAAGTGGCTGTGATAAAACAGCTTTTGCCATTGACGCACCATGCCGAGAACCGAATTATTGAAAATCAGTTCAATAATCGGGATGTTGTACTGCGCAGCAGTTGACAGTTCGTTACAGTTCATGTGGAAACTGCCGTCACCCGCCATGTTGATGACGCGTTTCTCCGGATTGGCAACCTGAGCACCCATTGCTGCGCCAAGCCCGAATCCCATAGTGCCTAACCCGCCCGAACTGATAAAATGCCGGGGAGAACGGAACTGATAAAACTGAGCCGTCCACATCTGGTGCTGACCGACCTCGGTAACAAGAATGGCATCGGAGTCCGTCAGCCTGTCGAGCGTTTCAATAACTTCCTGCGGTGTTACCTCGCCGGGGGTGGAAGCTTCCTGCACAAGCGGATACAGTGCTTTCCACTCGGCAATCTGCTCCATCCACTCCTTATGCTGACACTGGGAAAGCAGCTCATTCAGATGTGCAAAAATTTCTTTTGCATCACCTTTCATTTTCAGGTCAACATCAATGTTTTTGTTAAATTCTGCAGTATCAATTTCAATTTGAATAATCGGGCAATGCTGGGCAAACAGGTTTGCGTTGCACAGCACACGGTCGGAAAAACGGGTTCCAACGGCAATCAGCAAATCGCAGTTTTTTATTGCAAGCGCCGCCGTGTTTGTTCCGTGCATCCCGAGCATACCCATGTAGCGTTCGTCGGTCTGGTCATATCCGCCCTGGCACATCAGGGAAGAAGAAACCGGCGCATCCAGAACCTGTGCAAATGCTTTGAGCTCTTCAAACGCTTCCGCGGCTATTACCCCGCCGCCGGTATAGATAAACGGTCTTTCGCTCTTTTGGAGCATTTCGACCGCCTGATTAAACCGCTCCGGATAAGGAAAATCCGCTTTGGGCACAGGCAACGGTTTACGGGGTGTATACTCGTATTTCTGTGCGGTAATATCCTTCGGAATATCCACCAGCACAGGGCCTTTTCGTCCTGTTCCCGCAATTAGGAACGCCTTACGGATGGTATCCGCCAAATCCTCAATATGCTTTACCAAATAATTATGCTTGGTAACCGGCATGGTAATCCCGGTGATGTCGACCTCCTGGAAGCTGTCCAGTCCCAAAAGCTCGCTGCTCACATTGCCGGTAATCGCAACCATAGGTACGGAGTCCATATAGGCAGTGGCAATTCCTGTAACCAGATTCGTCGCGCCCGGGCCGGAAGTAGCAATGCAGACACCGGTTTTTCCGGTGGAACGCGCGTAGCCGTCCGCTGCGTGCGCCGCACCCTGTTCATGGGCGGTGCGAATGTGAAAGATCTTATCCTGATACTCGTAAATTGCGTCATAAATGTTGAGAACAGCGCCGCCCGGATACCCAAAAACAGTATCCACACCCTGTTCAAGCAAACATTCCATGATAATTTCTGCTCCTGTTAACAGCATTCGTATTCCTCCTTAATATCTTCCAGAACCATAAAAATAAAACAAAAGCCCTCGCCCCCATAATAGAGGCGAAGGCATTAACTCCGCGGTACCACTCTAATTTTACCGTCAAAAACGGCATCTCATGTGCATCTATCAATGCACTCTCGTTTAACGGTGAGAAACCGAGCTTACTTACTAAAAAGAGTTCAGCAGCCTGCTCCGGGGTGATTTCATGCAAATACCGCACCGCCTTTCACCAACCGGCGGCTCTCTGTGAGCGGAAAGAATGCAGTCTGTCCCCATCTGCGCATTTATAAAATATATTGTGTTATAGCATATGACATTTGTTCGCGCTTGTCAAGTGTTTTGAGTAAAAAACCGTCATTCTTTATTTCAGCCAGTATTCGCTGCCGTTGCTTGTTCTGTCCATATAACCCAATTCGATTAACCCACGACGCAGGGTGGAATAGTCCTCGGGGTAAATCTGCTTAAGGATTCCGTTTACATCCATCTCGGTATACTTTTTATCTTTTTCAAACTGGCCTGCTATTTTTTTGAAAATAACTTCCTTTTTCTTTGCTTTTGAAGAAATCACCTTCAACTTCAAAGGCTCAAGTGAACTAAAGACATTTTTTAAAATTTTTTCTTCCACTTCCGGTGTAATATCAAATTGTTCCATTTTTTCCTCCCGTTTTACATGATTCATCAATGTAAATTCTACATCAGTTTAAAAAAATGTCAAGTATACACTTCCATTTTCAGGAATGGCACGGAACAAGTTTTTTTATTCTTCTGAATATATTCTAAGAAAGTGATCATAATAAATCGAAAGGAGTGAAAACAATGCTCGACAAAATCGCACTGCTGCTGGTCATTATCGGTGGCATTAACTGGGGCTCAATCGGTATTTTTCAGTTTGACCTCGTCGCGTGGATTGGCGGCGGACAAAGCGGAATGGTAAGTCGGATTATTTATGTTCTTGTCGCACTCGCTGCGATTTGGTGTATTTCGCTGCTCTTCCGAGATGATGATCATGACGTAGTCCATGATGCCCACTAAACAAAACCCTCCCGGTTTTCTCCGGGAGGGTTTAATTTTTACTTTTTCTCTTCGTCAATGCAGTTCATGTCCTTTAGACTGCAGGATTTCTTATCGTCCTGAGTATCCCCATTCATGTTTTCCAGACTGAGGGATTCCTTTTCTTCGCTCTCATCCAAGCAATTCATGTCATCCAGACTGCAAGACTTTTTTTCGTCCTGAGTATCCCCGTTCATGTTTTCCAGTGTAAATTTTTTTGTCATCTTTTTTCTCCCCTGTTCTATTTGTTGTTTTCCAGTATCTTAATATTATCTTATAAAAAGAAAATATGCAGAAGATGGTTAAAGTTTTTTTTCTTTTGCGGCATCCATGGCGGCTTCAATAATTTCCTCCATGTTCTGTTTGCTGCTGGAGCCGATTGCGGCGACAACTGCACCTTCAACCAAAGGACAGTCAATCATTTTCACATTTTTATCCGTCATATCCTCAATGACCATCTCGGTCGTCATTACGGCGCTGCCCATATCCATCAAAATGACAACACCGTCGTCGGAGTAAACCGATTCAATGGCTGCGCTGATTTTTTCGTAGCTGGTACCGAACGTTCCGTCCTCCAAGCCGCCCGCTGCAACAATCGGCGCATCGTCAGCCATCATCTTTGCCAGCTCTACAACGCTTTCGGCAAGCTTTTTACTATGTGATACAATGACAATTCCTACCATAGTTCTCCTTTCCGACGTAATACTGCTCTCCAATTAAAATGTATATTTCAATTGCAGAACGCCCGGCTACGCCGTGCTCGTTTTGTGCTATAAAAACGTGATTCCACGTTTTTATAGGATTTTAGTATAAATTATATCATACGGCTGATTACTTTTAACATCAGGCAGGAGGAGGTTGCCCCCGGGTCCTGATGACCGATGCTTCTTTCACCAAGGTAACTGGCTCTGCCTTTGGTGGCAATGATTGTTTTGGTGTACTCCACGCCTTGCTCCGCCGCGGCAACCCCTTGGGCAAGCGCCGCTTTGAAATCCTTGTTTTCGGCATAGCTTTTCTTCATCGCATTTAAAGCAGGGATCAGCGCATCCAGCATCGTTTTTTCGCCTTCATGAGCTTTGCCCCTCATCTCTATTCCGCCAATAGCGGCTTCAAGCGCGGCAATAAAATCCTCGCCGTCAATTTCTGTTTTATTACCCACCGCCGCACTGGCTTTCAAGAACGCAGTACCGTAAAGCGGGCCGGACGCACCGCCGACTGTGGAAACCAACGTCATTCCCACTGCCTTGAGTATGGTGCCAATATCCTTGCCGGTAAGGTCAGGCAGTTTTTTCTCAACCTCCTTAAATCCTCTGGCCATATTGATTCCATGATCTCCGTCGCCTATCACGTTATCCAGTTCTGTCAGAAATTCTTTTTCCATTTGAATCTGTTCGCTGATTTGCGTTAAAATTTCAATAACTTTCTTGCTGTCTGTCATACAATATCCCTTTCTGAAAATAATGCGGCGGAACGAATGCGCTCCGCCGTATAAAATGCAGCAATTATTCTTTGAACGCAGGCGTGTCGGCCTTTGCGTCGAGCAACTCTTTCAATTCTTCATCCAGCCGCAGCAACGAAATGGAGAATCCTGCCATTTCAATGGAGGTCATGTAGTTGCCGACATAGGTCTTATAAACTTTGATACCTTTTTCCGTCAGGTAATCATGAACCTTATTGTTGATGATAAAGAGCTCCATCAGCGGAGTAGCGCCGGCACCATTAACCATAACGGCGACTTCTTTGCCGCCGAAATCGATATCCGCCACAATTTTGTCAAGCAACAGGGTGGCAATCTCGTCAGCGGTTTTAATTTTATCCCTGTGTGTACCGGGTTCACCATGGATACCGATGCCGATTTCCATTTCATCTTCGCCAAGTTCAAATCCGGGTTTCCCCGCTGCGGGAACGGTGCAAGGAGTTAACGCCATGCCCATTGTTCTGACATTATCGACTACTTTTTGTGCCACGCGATGAACCTCTTTCAGGCTCGCGCCGGTTTCGGCTTTTGCACCGGCAATTTTATGAATGAAAACAGTACCGGCAACGCCACGGCGTCCCGTCGTGTAAAGACTGTCTTTCACAGCAACATCGTCATTGGACACAACATATTCCACTTCGACTCCGTCCGCCTGAGCCATTTCGGCAGCCATTTCAAAATTCATGACATCGCCCGTGTAGTTTTTGACTACCATGAGCACGCCCTGTTCGGTTGAAATTGCCTTGATGCCCTCGTAAATTTGATCAGGAGTCGGTGAAGTAAACACAGGGCCCGCAACAGCACAGTCGAGCATACCTTCGCCCACATAACCGCCATGAGCCGGCTCATGGCCGCTGCCGCCTCCGCTGATCAAAGCAACCTTGCCCTCTTTTTTATGGGATCTGACAACAACATTCCCGCAGTCAAGCTTTCTGATGTATTCCGGGTAGGCTTTTACCATACCGGTAATCATTTCCTGCTCAACATTATCCACGCTGTTAATTAACTTCTTCAAAAAGAACGCCTCCTGTCACCATTTTATTTTCATTTCGCTTTATAAATACTCTTTCGAATGAGAGCCGCACTCCGCGCTATACTGAGCGCAGCTCAGCTTCAAAAGAAAGCATCAGATAAGCTCCTTGGTGGCAACGATGTCCACCGAGGTTCCGCACACATTTTTGATGATGACCTCACCGATGTGAATCGGGCGCACCACTGTGTGTTGAGAGATTTCTTTCAGGCAATCAAATATTTTGCTTTTTTCAATCGGCCGGGACGTTTTAACAGAAAGCGGCTGATGTGTTCCTTCTACTTTTATTAAAGCGGTTACCATTCTTGTGGGAACGGTCAACTCTTCCTGTGCATATTTTTTGCCGATATTGCAAGTATATCCCTCAATTGAAATAATTTTATCTCCATCGAGTTCAGCAGTAATTCTGCATCCCATTGGGCAGCCGATGCAGGTGATTTCCTTTTTCATCATTGCTGCACCTCCACTCTTACAGTGATTTTGTCAGCATTGGTATTTTTTTGAAGGTATTCCGGATCAAACTTAAGCGTTACCATTTCGCCGGGAGTAAGGATACGGCTCTTTTTAGCAGCCACCTGTGCATCACCGACATCAATGCATACCCGGGCATCCTTATAAACGCCTCTTGGCCGGAACATAATAGTGATCGGCTCACCGAGCTTCTTTGAAATATGCTGAGGAACCGCACCGGAAACACCAAATCCATTGATGACCTCAAGCGTCTCCTCGTTTTCAGGCAACTTACCCTGTACATATTTATATGCGTTCTCACCGGCTTTGGCAGATTCTTCGGAAACGAAGTCAACCAAATCGTGAACGTGAAGCACATTTCCGCAGGAAAAAATCCCTTCGACAGAAGTTTGCAGGCTTTCATCCACTTCTGCTCCATTTGTCGCCGGAGAAATTTTCACCCCTGCCATCGTGGTGAGCTCGTTTTCAGGAATCAACCCGACGGAGAGCAGCAGGGTATCGCACTCATAATATTGCTCGGTACCCGGAATCGGTTTGAGTGTTTTGCTGTCCACTTCGGCAACGGTCACACCCTCAAGGTGCTCGCGGCCGGCAATGTCTACAACTGTGTGGTTCAGCAGCAACGGAATATCATAGTCGTCAAGGCATTGAACAATGTTTCTCTTCAAACCGGCAGAGAAGGACATTAATTCCACACACGCCAAAACCTTTGCGCCCATAAATGTCATTCTTCTGGCCATAATCAGGCCGATGTCACCGGAGCCGAGAATGACGACCCGTTTGCCCGGCATTATGCCTTTCAGATTCACAAATTTTTGTGCGGTACCGGCAGTGTAAATGCCCGCGCATCTCCAGCCCGGTGTTCCAAGAGAACCCCTTGGGCGCTCGCGGCAGCCCATTGCAAGAATAATGGATTTTGCCTGGAAATGCTCCAATCCGGCGCCTCTGCTCACAGCTGTTACTATCTTGTCCGGTGTAACGTCGATTACCATGGTATCGCATTGGGTCGGAATTCCATATTCCAGCACCTTATCAATATATCTCTGTGCATACTCCGGGCCTGTGAGTTCCTCTTTAAAGGTGTGCAGCCCAAAACCGTTGTGTATACATTGCTTTAAGATACCGCCGAGATTTTCCTCCCTTTCAAGGATTAGGATATTCCGGCATCCCGCTTCATATGCGGAGATTGCGGCTGCCAAGCCGGCAGGGCCGCCGCCGATGATCAAAACATCAATATTACGCATTTTCACTATCCCCTTTCTCAAAAAGATAGCCTTCAAGGTATTTGGAGTTTCCTCCGAACTTTGTGACCTCAAGTGGGGATATGTGAAGCTCTTCACTTAATATTTCCAACGTTTTTGGGGTACAGAAGCCTGCCTGGCATCTGCCCATTCCTGCTCTGGTTCTTCTCTTGATTCCGTCTACCGTTCGCGCACCGACCGGCCTGTGGATGGCTTCCCGAATTTCAGCCTCTGTTACCGTTTCACATCTGCATACGATTTTGGCGTAATCCGGATTGATTGAAATTGCCTTGGCTCTTTGCTCATCGGTCATTTCTCTGAACTTCGGAATTCCTTTTCTGATTGGGTTAAAGTCTTCCTTCTTCGTTGCATTAAGCTTGTCGGCTACCATTTCAGCAAGGTACTTTGCGATTGCCGGTGAAGAGGTAAGACCCGGTGATTCCACGCCGCCCGCATTAAAGAACATTGGCGCATCCGGAGCTTCTCCGAGAATAAAGTCATCACGGTTACAGTGCGCCCTTAATCCGGAAAAAGTGGTGATAAAGTTTCTCATCGGAATATGCTCCCATGTAAGACTGGCGTATTTCAGTACTTTCGCAAGTCCTTCGGCAGTGGTTTGAGTATCCATCTTATCGTCGATATCCTCGGCGGTCGGCCCAATCAGAACTGTCCTGTCGACTGTTGGCGTAACTAAAATACCTTTGCCCATTTTAGTCGGAAGCTGGAAAATCGACGCATGGAAGGTATCTCCGAATTTTTTATCAACGATATAGTATTCGCCTCTGCGTGGAACAATGGTAAACTTATCTTCAGAAACCATATTATTAATTTCGTCAGAATAAAGTCCGGCGCAGTTTACAACGGCTTTAGCCGTAAACGTTCCGGCTGTGCTGGTCACTTTCCAGCCGCCCTCCTGTTTTTCGACTGCAATTACTTCTGCCTCACGGTAGAAATTAACACCGTTCATTGCTGCATTTTCAGCAAATGCCTGCGTCAACTCATAGGGACAGACGATTCCGCCCGTTTCCACAAGCAACGCCTCATACGCGGTTGAGCCAATGTTCGGTTCTCTTTTTCTTAATTCATCTTGGCCGATTATACTTAATTTAGGGACTCCGTTTACTTCACCTTGCTTTTTGAGTTCAACAAGTTTATCGTGACCTTCCGCATCAAAGGAAACGACCAGAGAAGTATTGCGCTTGTGCGGAACGTCCAGTTCCTCACAAACTTCATCCATCATTTGATTTCCCAATACATTGAATTTTGCTTTTAACGTGCCTGGATGGGCATCATAGCCGCCATGGATAATCGCCGTATTTGCCTTGCTTTGTCCGTTGCTGATGTCGTCGGTTTTTTCGAGCAATGCAATGTTAAGATTGTATCTTGACAGCTCCCGTGCCACACCGCATCCCACAACGCCTCCGCCAATGATAAGAACATCTATCATTTTGTGAACACCACTCTTTTAATAAATTGGGGTTATTTGCAAATAATGCAGGGGCAGACACAATCGTTCACCCCTGCACATATTTTAGAAATTCGTTGCTATGTACTTTACAAGGTATATGAGAAACTAATCATATAGCCTGATGCTACCATCAATTACCAAGGAATAACCTTGTATAATAATGCACCTACTAAACCGCCGAGGATTGGCCCAATAATCGGTACAACAAGACCATAACTCCAATTTGAATCGCCTTTGCCTTTAATCGGCAGAATTGCATGAGCAAGACGAGGCCCAAGGTCACGAGCAGGGTTAATAGCGTAACCTGTAAGACCGCCTAAAGACATACCGACTGCAACGATGATTCCGAATACGAGCAGATAATTGAGCCCAATTGAGCCAGCACCGGTAACATTGCCAATACCGAGAATAGCAAATACGAGTACAAATGTGCCGACAGCTTCACTTAAGATATTGCGGGGAATGTTGCGAACGGCCGGTCCGGTTGAGAAAACGCCAAGCTTTGTGCCGGCTTCTTCTGTGGCATCGAACTGATCTTTAAACAACAGATATACGATGCAAGCGCCGCAGAATGCACCAAGAATTTGAGCAATAATATAGCCGGGAACCATGGCCCAACTAAATTTACCGATTGCAGCCAGTGCAATGGTCAGTGCAGGATTAAAATGTGCACCGGAAGCCGCGCCAAAGATAAATGCCGGAATCAGAACTGCAAGGCCCCATGCAAAAGTGATCTGAATGGAACCCGCTCCCTTCATTCCTGACTTACTTAATGTAACGTTTGCAACAACACCGTCGCCGAGGATGATCAGTATGGCTGTACCAACAAATTCAGCAATATAAGGTAACATTTACAATACACCTCAATCTTTTTAATACCGGCCGCCATAACGGGGAGGTTCCCTGTTGCATGGCGGTCCGGTTGAATTACTCTACGGGTCGCTCGCTAAAAAATTACTATTCGTCTTTTGCCCAGCCGAACGAGCACTTCACGGCTTTCTGCCAACCCTTAATAATCTGTTCACGATGCTCTTCTTCAATGGAAGGCTTGAATATCTTGGAAATCTGCCAGTTCTTAACAACTTCTTCCTTGTTCGCCCAGTATCCAACTGCAAGACCTGCCAAATATGCAGCGCCCATAGCGGTTGTTTCGATGCACACCGGTCTGTGAACCGGCGCGCTGATGATATCGGACTGGAACTGCATTAAGAAGTTATTGGCGCAGGCACCGCCGTCAACTTTTAAAGCTGCCAATTTAATTCCGGAATCCTCTTCCATTGCTTTCAGAACATCATAGGTCTGATACGCAAGGGACTCGAGAGTTGCTCTGATAACATGGTACTTGTTTACGCCTCTGGTAATACCGACGATTGTACCTCTTGCGTACTGATCCCAGTGTGGAGCGCCGAGACCTGTAAATGCAGGAACAACATAACAACCGTTTGTATCTTTTACCTTTGATGCCATATACTCGGAATCGGCCGAAGAATCGACAAGACGCATTTCATCGCGCAGCCACTGGATTGCAGCGCCGGCTACGAAAATAGAACCTTCAAGAGCATAATTGACTTTTCCGTCAAGACCCCATGCAATTGTGGTAACCAATCCATTCTTGGAATAAACCGGTTTTTCACCTGTGTTCATCAGCATGAAGCAGCCTGTGCCGTATGTATTTTTTGCTTCGCCTGGGGTGAAGCAAGTCTGGCCAAATAAAGCAGCCTGCTGGTCGCCCGCCGCACCGCCAATCGGAATTGCTCCGCCGAAGAATGATGGATCTGCTTCACCGTAAACAAAGCTGGATGGCTTTGCTTCTGGCAGCATGCACGCCGGAATATTGAGTTCAGCAAGAATTTCTTTATCCCACTCAAGTGTTTTAATGTTAAACAACATTGTTCTGGAAGCATTGGAATAATCGGTTACATGAACTTTACCCTTTGTCAAGTTCCAAATAAGCCATGTTTCAACGGTACCAAATAACAATTCGCCTGCTTCGGCTCTTTGTCTTACACCGGGAACATTTTCAAGAATCCATCTTAGTTTTGTGCCGGAGAAGTAGGCATCAATCATTAAGCCGGTTTTTTCTCTGTAAGAATCTGTTAATCCTTTTGCTTTCAGTGTATCGCAGTATTCAGAAGTACGTCTGCACTGCCAAACAATTGCATGGTAAACAGGTTCGCCTGTTTTCTTATCCCATACGATTGTTGTTTCACGCTGGTTGGTGATACCGATTGCCGCGATATCAGCAGCTACAGCGCCAATTTTCAACATTGCTTCCTGAGCAACACCGATTTGAGTAGACCAGATTTCCATTGCATCGTGCTCAACCCAGCCCGGCTTTGGAAAATACTGTGTGAATTCCTTTTGCGCCACACTGCACATATCCCCCTTTTCATTGAAAAGAATACAGCGTGAACTTGTTGTGCCGGCATCCAACGCCATTACATACTTGGCCATTAAAAAAACCTCCCCTAAAATGTTTTCCGATACAATACAATTGTATCTTAGTCTGCCTTAAGGCACCTTCCTATTCCTTTGGTCTTCCGGCTTTACCGTATCACCATCTTTAAGCTAATAATATCACTCTCTTTCTCATTTGTATTTAGACAATTTGCGTTATTTGTTTAGATTCTATAATAATATATTATATGTCAAAATTATTTTGTCTATTTTCGTCTATATTCCTACTTGATTTCTATAATATTTTTGATACACCATCTTTTTGTATAACAAAATTTGACAACGGGACAAAAAAAGACCCCGCACATCAGTACGGGGTCTTTTCAAATTGCAATTCGATTTTTCCGTTCTGCTCCATGATAGAGCAACCGGATTAGGACTTTTATTTTTCCAATTACATATTCTTCATCTTCCTGCATTCCACGGCTGACCCACTGAATGCCATAGTTCACAAAGGCGGTGGTAAAAAGGTCGACGATGAACTTTGTATCGTCTTTACTTATGTATTGGTTTTGAGCGATTTCCGCAGCCAGTTTTTCAACCCAGTTGTGAACAACAGGCTGTAAAAAATCCTCCATATTTTCCTTTTTAAGGGAACGAATCGTGTTCCTGCAAAATGTTCGGTTGGACTTGGCGTACCGCATAATCTGCATTACAGCCGTTTCCCACGGTTCATCCTGTTCTTCCACAATTTCATTAAAAATATCGTTTTTGTAAATCCAGCTCAGCAGTTCATACATGTCCTTAAAGTGATAATAAAATGTCTGCCTGTTCAACCCGCAGCTGTTGGTAACGTTTTGTACAGTGATTTTGTTAAACGGCGTATGACACATCAGTTCTTTCAGCGAATTAGCAAGCTGCTGTTTTGTCTGTGACGAATATTCCATGTTTCTTCCTCCATTTTTATTGTTCTGTAACTTTAAAAAAAAAGAGCAAAATACACACTACACAACAATATATATTATACTACTTTATGTTATTATGTTTCAACGTCTTGATATTATAAAAAATGGACAACACTTTTAAAATGCAATTCGTATTTTAACAAATACGTGCTTAAGACTGTGATAAAGGTTCCGGCGTATCAGGATACTTCTTTATCAAAACTGAAATAATAAAAATCATAATGCCAATGCCAAGCAGCACATCCCCTATGCTGAAAAAACCGCCTACCCGCTTCAGGGGTACAGGAATCACATCGCCCAAAAAATAAAGCTTTGCGCCGCTTGTGGCGACAAAATAATTAACTTTTTTGGCGTACACCGCTTCTGGGGTCATGCCGGGGTACATCGCAAGTGCTGCCGGAGAAACGGGCATCCGGAAGTGATTCAATGCGATCACACTGTAATTGCAAACTGTTCCGGCTGCAATGAACAAGACCGGGAGCAACCTGCCACGGTTAAGAATGAGGAAAACAACAATGCACAGGCTGCTCAGTGTGGTCAGCAGCCAGGCAAACTGCAATGCGAAAGCCGGAAAATAAGAGAACGGCAGATGCAGCAGCACCCCCGCAATCGGGAGCCACAAACCACGGATGTCCGAAATATTCTGTAATTGATTTTTTCTTCCCTGAAGCCGATTCATGGCGAAGCCAATGACAATACCGGCTAACGCAAATATAAATAAAAGCATATGATTCCCCGTATTCTATTGGATTTCGCCCCTGTCACGCAGCACTTCTAAAAAAGCCGAAACCACCTTGGGGTGAAACTGTTTTCCGCTTTCTTCTTCTAAAATGCCGACCACCTGTTCAATCGGCATCTTGCCGCAATACGGACGGTTACTGGTCATGGCGTCATACGCGTCGGCAACCCCAACAATATAGGTCTCGATAGAATTCTCGTCGCCCTTTTTATGATCCGGGTAGCCCTTTCCGTCGTAGCGTTCATGATGATGAAGAATCGTCTCGCGCACATCTTTATCCAGCTTCACATTTTTCAAGATAGATGCGCTGATTTGAGGATGCGTCATAATGACTGCCCGTTCAGCGGGGGTCAGCCGCCCCGGTTTATTCAAAATTTTATCGTCTATTCCAATTTTCCCCACATCGTGAAGAAGCGCAGCCACTTTAATATTTTCAATGTCGTTTGGCGAGCGGTGCATCTTGCGGGCGATCATCTCAGCGTAGGCTTCCACGCGATGCGAATGACCTTCGGTGTACTGATCCTTTGCCTCAAGCGCCGTGGTCAGCGTTTTCACCATATCATAGTAATTTTTTTTCACATCCAGATACAGTACAAAACTGTACCGCGCCAAAAGCAAGGGTAACATAACCAGAATTACCAGATATTCGCCGTTTTCCATGCCCATAAACCTTGCAATGAAATATGCGATAGGCGCGGACGCTGCAATATTAGGTAAAAACTCAAGAAGATTTTTAAATAAAGGGGGGAAAAACGAGGTTTTTTGATCAAGTGAAAACAACATCAAAAGAATGCCGCAATTCAATATAAAAAAAACAAGAATGGCTGAAACAGCGGGAAGTAATATTTGTGGTAACGCGAGATTGTTTGCTAACCCGCCCATTTTTTGGTACAAACTCCCCGCTGCAAAGGTCGAAATTGTAATATTCGATGCATTAAATACCGTCTTAATGGGAGGTTTATTGAAAATATGTGAAAGTGTCTTCTCTCCATTATTGGGTACAATTATAAAGGGGGTACTGATCAATACCATCGCAACAGTGGCCAATGGTCCTTCGTATAAGATGGCAGCCAAAACACAAATAAATGACATGTCAATTGCGTAGTCATCGCGAATATAGATGGGAAGACATCGGCAGATAATATATAAAAATAAAAGCACAGTGAACTGTGTCAGTTCATACTTCGGATTCGCGTAAGTAGGTATCAAACTAAAATAAGAATAAACGCAATACGAGCCAAGGGAAATTCCAATTGCAGAAATGACGTAGGCGTAAATTTTGGATGATCGGCTCATATGTCCCTCCTTAAAATATATAAAAAATCGGGTTTGTAGGGCCGCTAATTACAATTTATTGCCAAGTGAAACATGCACCAACTGTTGCAAGAACTGACAAAACAGAAATCAGTGCGAGCATAACTTTTTTCATCGATATAGCCTCCGTCAAACAATCTCTGTTCTTCGCTAATAAACAGGCTATATCCGCTTCGCTAAGGTTATGTGCTCCCTACAAACCTGATTTTTTACTGGTTCAGCTGCGGGCTGTTATGTATTTGCGATTCTACGATTCAAAGCATCGAGTGTGGCTTTCACAACTGCGGTGCCCGCGTCGTCGCCGATAAAGGAGCAGCCCACAAAGTGCTCCACGCTATCCTTGAATTTGACAGCGATACAGACGGCAACCGCCTTCTGGCCGACCAAATCAAAGACCTTCACATCGGCGGGTGAAAGTAAAATGTCGGAATTAATAAAGTTTTCAACCGCTTTTAAGGTTGACCGGCAAACCATTTTATAAACTTCCATCTTATCGTTTAAACCGGAAGCTTCCCCTTTATAGGAAGTTTCCCCATCGCAAAGAACGACGGTAGCGGTAGAATGGTCCTTATTTTTGGAGATGCTGATTTCATCGAAGATAAGCCGATTTTTTAACTGTAAATCATTCTCACCCGGTATCTGTGCAACACTGATTAGCTTATGATCAACGCTCACACCAAACTGCACCATCATAGCCGACTGAATATCGCGGACAATTTGTTTTGGGGAGCGGCGGGTGTCAGCAAGAACGTGAATTTCAGAGATCTCATTGTCGGAAAAAACAATACTGGATTTAATGACACTCGGAAGCTTGCCAATGAGGTTAATATACTCTTTTGTCACTGTGCTTTGATTGTCGTTCTCCATATGAGAACCTCCTATATTCCTTAAAATTTGGCAGTAATCTCAGGCCGAAAAAACTTCTTTTCCCAGCGTTCGATTTGAATATTACAAAAATCTGATTTTTATCATCAATCCAGTAAATTATATTAAATTTTTTGCTGTTTATCAATCCCTTTTGGAAATTATTTCAAATTAACAATTATTATTTATACAATAGTTACCCCCCGGTAAAACCGGGGGTTCTTCATATGCGGGCAAAAGCCCTATGTTACTGGCGGCGCCTGCAGGCGCTGGTACGGTCTGCCACTTGCAAAAGTTTGTTACTTGCTACCCTTAAAA
>Ga0183095_10205_pt1 | contig 46688 bp, 37 predicted proteins | sample BioMet4_FD_130346 | JGI IMG/M metagenome (GOLD analysis project Ga0183095, IMG submission 130346) | Microbial communities from bioreactor (seeded with sewage sludge) at LBNL, California, USA - Biofuel metagenome 4 (v2) (version 3) | ecosystem: Engineered > Bioreactor > Anaerobic > Unclassified ...
ATAACCCATATCAGGTGGTTATTGCTGTGGTGTCCCACCTCTTCCCATTCCGAACAGAGAAGTTAAGCCCACTTGCGCCGATGGTACTGCAATGCAATGCGGGAGAGTAGGAAGCCGCCTTCTTTTATTGAAGCCTCGAGGATAGTAATATCTTTCGAGGCTTTTTTGTGTCTGTATAATCCAGACTGTCAGGTATTTAGGGATTATGCTAAATACGTTAAACCTGATATCACCGATTGATATGATAAAAATCCAATAACACTTACAACTCTGATATCTCAGATAAATCTTATAGAGCTGCAATATTTTTTGTGATATTTCGTTTCCATAGTATGATGTGGACAGAAAGAATAAGAAATATAAAGTTACTACTGATTTTTGCGGCTATAGTTATAGTCGTTTTGTCTCTTGTTGTTTCCCGTCTTCTCATTCGTGACTTATTCCATGAGGAAACCACACGAATGGAGGTGTTAGCTCAAGCTATGCGCTCTTTAAGTGTTGCTGACGAGAATACAGACCTTAATCTTGTGTTGAAAGTAATAAATGAGAATAATACTATTCCCGTAATAGTAGTTGATAAATTAGGGAAAGCTCAGATATTTCGTAATGTAGATGTGAAAGGCTATAACTATGCTGATAGTCTGAAAGATGCATCACGCAGAGCTGCAATTATGAAAGCTTCTGGGAGATTTGTTAGAATTTCTATTGATGACCGCACGCATGATTATATTGATGTTTGCTATGAAGATTCTATAATTCTAAAGCGACTTGCTTATTATCCTTATGTCCAGTTGGGCGTGGTATTGATATTTGCTGCTATAGTTATGTTTGCATTGCTGGCTTCAAAAAAAGCGGAACAGAATATGGTTTGGGTTGGACTGAGCAAGGAAACAGCTCATCAACTTGGTACCCCAATATCTAGTCTGCTTGCATGGATCGAAATTTTTAAGGAAGAATATCCAAAAGAGTCTTTGGTTCCTGAGATGGAGAAAGACGTGAAACGCTTACAGATTATTACGGAGAGGTTTTCCAAAATCGGTTCATTACCATCTTTGTGTCCAGTAAACTTGATTGATGTACTTAATCACGTTATTGATTATATGGAAAAACGCAAGCCCAGCAGTATTAGTATTGTAAGGGAACAGCCTGATCATGATATTGTTATTATGCTTAATGTATCGCTATTTGAATGGGTTGTGGAAAACTTGTTCAAGAATGCCGTTGACTCAATGATTGGGATTAAAGGTACTATAACTGTAAAAGTAAGTGAGATTGCTGATATTGTGTCAATAGAAATATCGGATACAGGAAAGGGTATTAAGCCTAAAGATATAAGCAATGTGTTCCGTCCAGGATTCACAACAAAGAAAAGAGGATGGGGATTAGGTTTGTCGTTGGCTAAAAGAATAGTGAAAGATTATCATAAAGGTAAAATATTTGTTAAGTATTCTGATGTTGGAAAGGGAACCGTGTTTTGCATTGAACTCCCTAATACCCCACAAGCTAATAAGTTTAACATCAATGGATTAGTAAAAAACTAATTTTTTTGCCTTTTAATTGTTGTATATCAGAAAATATTCGTAACTTTGCAGCCCGTATGGTGAGTTTAGAATCCTTAAAAATTGACCTAAAGAGCTTGGAGCAAGGTGTAACGCCTTTTGAGTTTGAGCTTGACGATGCATTTTTCAAGTCTTTAGAGACTGCGGGAGTGCAACGAGGTAATTTGCATGTTAGTTTATTGGTTAACAGAACTAATGACTATTATGACCTGACTTTTCATATTGAAGGCTTGGTGATGGTTCCTTGTGATTTATGTCTTGATGACATGGAACAGAAGATAGATACCGATAATCGCCTTGCTGCTAAATTTGGAGAAAACTACTCAGAGGATGATGACCTTGTGACTGTGATCGAGGACGAAGGAATACTTGATGTCGCATGGTTCATTTATGAATTTACTGAGCTTAATATTCCCATCAAGCACGTGCATGCACCTGGAAAATGCAACCCGGCTATGATAAAGAAGCTCGAAGAGCATTCTGCTACCCGAAGTAGTGGGGAAGAAATTGAGAATGAGGTAGATCCACGTTGGGCAGCGCTTTCTAATTTAAAAATTGAAGATTAAAATTAAAATTAAAAGATTTAAAAATTATGGCACATCCTAAAAGAAGACAGTCGAAAACTCGTACACTTAAGAGAAGAACTCATGATAAGGCAGTAGCTCCTACATTGGCAGTATGCCCAAATTGTGGCGCTTACTATGTTTATCACACAGTATGTCCAACTTGCGGTTACTATAGAGGCAAGGTTGCTGTTGTTAAGGAAGTAGCAGAATAATGGGCAAAATCAACGCGATAATCACCGGGGTTGGTGGCTATGTGCCAGACTATGTCCTCAATAATGAGGAGTTGTCGCGTATGGTAGATACAACTGATGAGTGGATAACCACTCGTGTGGGAATCAAGGAACGCAGAATACTTACGGAAGAAGGACTCGGTACCAGTTATCTGGCACGCAAGGCTGCAAAACAGCTAATCCAGAAGACGGGAGTTGATCCAGATTCTATTGATGCACTCATCGTTACCACTACTACCCCAGATTATAAATTTCCATCTACAGCCTCAATAGTATTGGGTAAGCTGGGCTTGAAGAATGCTTTCGCATTTGACTTCGAGGCTGCATGCTGTGGATTCCTTTATTCGCTTGACGTAGCAGCTGCTATGATACAGAGTGGTCGATACAAGAAGATAATCGTTATCGGTGCAGATAAGATGTCTTCATTAGTTGACTATACTGATCGTCAGACTTGCGTTTTGTTTGGTGATGGTGCAGGAGCCGTGTTGGTGGAAGCCAGTGATGAGGATGGTTACGGTGTGCAGAATTCATATCTTCGTACAGATGGTCAGGGACTTCCTTTCCTACATATGAAGGCTGGTGGTTCTGTTTGTCCTCCTTCTCATTTTACAGTAGATCATCGTTTGCATTATCTTTATCAAGAAGGCCGTACGGTATTCCGTTATGCTGTTACCGATATGAGTAATGATGTGACTAAGATACTGGAGATGAATAATATGACAGCTGATGATGTTAATTGGGTTGTACCTCACGAGGCAAATCTGAGAATCATTGAAGCTGTAACAAAGCGAGCTGGAATTCCTATGGAGAAAGTCGTTGTGAATATTGAGCATTATGGTAATACCAGTGCTGCAACAATTCCTTTGGCACTTTGGGATCATGAAAGCAAACTAAAGAGAGGTGATAATGTCATCTTTACGGCATTTGGAGCTGGTTTTGTCCATGGCGCATCTTATTATAAGTGGGCTTATGATGGAACCTCTTCGTCAGCAACGAAATAACGACTTTTAGTCAGAATGATAATGAAACGCATCCTTCTCATTTTTCAGAAAGAATGCGTTTCTTTTGTTTGTTATAAACAGTAAATGGTATGCATAAGGCAGGTTTTGTAAATATAGTAGGAAATCCTAACGTTGGCAAGAGTACTCTGATGAACCAACTTGTAGGCGAGCGCATAAGTATCGCTACATTCAAAGCGCAGACAACTCGTCATCGTATAATGGGCATCGTGAATTCTGACGATTGCCAGATTGTTTTTTCCGATACTCCTGGAGTCTTGAAGCCAAACTACAAGATGCAGGAAATGATGTTGGCTTTTTCGGAATCAGCTCTTAATGATGCTGATATCTTGCTTTATGTAACCGATGTGGTTGAAAACCCTGAGAAAAACCTTGACTTTCTAGAAAAGGTAAAAAAAATGTCTATTCCTGTATTATTGTTGATAAATAAGATAGACGAGAGTGACCAAAATAAACTCGGTGATATGGTTGAAAAATGGCATTCTCTTCTTCCTAATGCAGAAATATTGCCTCTTTCGGCAAAGAATAAGTTTGGTGTAGATATTTTGCTAAAACGCATACAGGAACTGCTCCCTGAATCTCCTGCTTATTTTGATAAGGAACAGTTAACAGATAAACCGGCAAAGTTCTTTGTTAGTGAAATTATCCGAGAAAAAATTCTTCTTTATTATGATAAGGAAGTTCCTTATAGTGTGGAAGTAAAAGTTGAACAATTTAAGGAAGATGAACGCAAAATATATATCAATGCAGTGATATATGTAGAGAGAGATAGTCAGAAAGGTATAATTATCGGTCATCAGGGAGTTGCGTTGAAAAAGGTAAATACCGAATCGCGTAAGGCTTTGGAGAGATTCTTTGATAAGACAATCTATCTTGAGACTTTTGTCAAGGTTGACAAGGACTGGCGATCATCGCAGAGGGAACTTGACAGCTTTGGATATAATCCAGACTAATCATAATAGGCTCACATGTGAGTTGATTAATAATATTACTTTTGGCTCTGAATGGAATGAGAGCAAACTCTCCTTTAGGAGGGCCGAAGAATGTATAACTTCAGAAATTAAACAAATTTATGGCAAATTTAGTTGCAATCGTAGGACGCCCTAATGTAGGCAAGTCTACGCTTTTTAATCGTTTGACACAATCACGTCGTGCTATCGTTAGTGATACCGCGGGTACAACAAGAGACCGTCAATATGGTAAGTGCACATGGGGTGCAAAAGAATTTTCAATAGTAGATACAGGTGGTTGGGTCGTAAATTCAGATGATATCTTTGAGGATGCTATTCGTCGCCAGGTTTTATTAGCTACTGAAGAGGCAGATCTTGTTTTGTTCATGGTTGATGTAACAACAGGTGTGACAGACTGGGATGAGGATGTTGCGACAATATTGCGTCGTGCAAAACTTCCTGTAATCCTTGTTGCTAATAAAGTTGACAACAGCGGAGAATATTATGAAGCTGCTGAATTCTATAAATTAGGATTGGGCGAACCTCAGTGTATCAGTGCTGCAACTGGTGGTGGATCTGGTGACTTGCTAGATTTAGTAATTGACAAACTACCTCAGGAAAATCCAGAGATTGTAGAGGATGATATTCCTCGTTTCGCTGTAGTCGGCAGACCAAATGCAGGAAAAAGTAGTATCGTAAATGCTTTTATTGGTGAGGATAGAAATATCGTAACAGAAATAGCTGGTACTACTAGAGATAGTATTTATACACGTTATGACAAGTTTGGCTTTGATTTCTATCTTGTAGATACCGCTGGTATCCGTAAGAAAAACAAAGTTAGTGAGGACTTGGAATTTTATAGCGTCATGCGTTCTATCCGTTCTATAGAAAATAGTGACGTCTGCATACTTATGATAGACGCAACTCGTGGTATAGAGTCACAGGATATGAACATATTCCAACTTATTCAGAAAAATAACAAGAGTCTTGTTTTAGTTGTAAACAAGTGGGACCTTGTAGAGGATAAGAGTCAAAAGGTAATTGATACTTTTGAGGCAGCAATACGTAGTCGTATGGCTCCATTTATTGACTTCCCAATAATATTTGTTTCAGCAATAACAAAACAGAGAATATTTAAAGTTCTGGAGACTGCTAAGGAAGTTTATCTTAACCGCAAAGCACATGTTGGAACTTCTAAGCTCAATGAGGTAATGTTACCAATCATAGAGGCAAATCCTCCTCAGAGTTTAAAGGGCAAGTATATCAAGATAAAATATTGTACACAGTTGCCAAATACTCAGATTCCTTCATTCGTGTTTTATGCTAATCTTCCTCAGTATGTAAAGGAAAATTATCGTCGTTTCCTTGAAAATAAAATACGTGAGACTTGGAGTATGCACGGATGTCCAATAAATATTTTTATCAGACAGAAATAATAAATAATCACCCTCATCTCTTATGATGAGGGGTATTTTTATATTATGAAAAAGATATTCTATATATTACTGCTTATAACAATATTATTCTCTTGTGGTTCACAGAAGAAAGATCCCAGTGAGATTGTTGGGAAAACGGCTAAGATATATTATGACTATTTGTTGAATGGTGATTATAATGCTTTCGTTGACGGAATGAATCAGCCAGAAAGTATCCCCAATAATTATCGTGAGCAGTTGGTTGCAAATGCCAAGATGTTTATTGGGCAGCAGAAAGAAGACCATGGAGGAATAAAGAAAATAGCTGTGTCTGCCGCAAAAGCTGATACCATTCATAATACAGGAGATGCATATCTATTGCTGACTTACGGTGATAATACTACAGAACAGGTGGTTGTGCCAATGGTTAAGCGCAAGGGCGTTTGGTATATGCGATAAACGTTATTATTTACCTTTAGCCATTTCTGCTTTCTTTACCTTACGGAATAAATCACTGGCAAAGACAAGGTCGTTAAGCTTTTCATTTGTATTGCTCATTATTTCGTCTTTAGTTCCTTGCCATTCTTTATTACCGTTGTAGATAAATAATATATTTTCACCAATACCCATAACAGAATTCATGTCATGTGTGTTGATGATAGTTGTCATGCTGTATTCTTTTGTTATTCCGGATAATAACTCATCAATCACAAGAGATGTCTTAGGATCAAGTCCTGAGTTAGGTTCGTCGCAGAAAAGATATTTTGGATTTAAGACAATAGCTCTCGCTATTGCAACACGTTTCTGCATACCTCCTGAAATCTCGCCTGGATACTTTTGTTGCGCATCGATAAGATTTACTCTGTCAAGGCATTCCTGGGCTCTTTTTACACGTTCTCTGTAATTCATATTAGAGAACATATCTAATGGAAACATCACGTTTTCTAATACAGTAAGCGAGTCGAATAGAGCTGCGCTTTGGAAAATCATTCCCATCTCGCGCCTCATCATGACTTTCTCGTTTTTACTCATTGTTATGAAATCGCGATTATCGTATAGCACTTCACCACTTGTTGGAGTTAGCAATCCAACCAGATTTTTCACCAAAACAGTTTTTCCGCTACCACTCTGCCCAATGATAAGGTTGGTCTTTCCGTCCTGAAATACTGTATTAATATCGTTTAGAACTGTTTTGCCTTCAAAAGACTTGTATAAATGTTTTACTTCGATCATGATAATAACTGTGTGAGGAATACGTCTGAGAATAAAATCAGTACACTGCTACAAACAACAGCGTCGGTGCTGGCTTTTCCAACATCAATGGAACCACCTTTAACAGTATATCCAAAGAATGATGAGACGCTAGCTATGATGTATGCAAAGAATGTACTCTTGATGATGCTCATCCACATGAACCATGGATTAAAAGCATGTTGTATTCCAAGTGTCAAGTCATCAGGAGAAAGCATGTGCCCTAGATATGCTGTGCCATAAGCACCGACAATACCCATGCCGGAACTGAAAATAACAAGGAATGGCATAATAGTCATCAATCCCATAATTTTAGGAAGGATAAGGTAGCTTACAGAGTTAACCCCCATTATATCAAGTGCGTCAATCTGTTGCGTTACACGCATTGTTCCTAATTCAGAAGCAATATTTGAACCAACTTTTCCTGCAAGGATAAGGCACATGATGCTACTAGAAAATTCAAGGAGCATAATCTCGCGAGTGGTATATCCGGAAACCCAGCGTGGCATCCACGGACTCTGTATGTTTACTTTCATCTGTATACAGATAACTGCACCGATGAAAAATGATATAAGCAAAACAATACCAATTGAATTAACACCAAGTTGGGACATTTCTTTTATATACTGCTTGAAAAACATTCTCATTCTTTCTGGACGAGATAAAGAATGTCCAATAAGAATAAGGTAGTCGCCAAATGTTGTGAGATATTTATATAATAATTTAATTATAAACATGTTATTATCCTTTGTTGTTTGTTGCAAAAGTAACCAAATTTCTCTAAAAAACTGCAATATTGAGAATAGTTTTTGTTTTTTTATTTTGTATTGATGGTGATTTAAATTAACTTTGCATCCAAATTCATGAATTTATGGACGAAACAAAGCTTACGACCCTTCGTACGGAAGGACTTGTGAAGCGTTATGGCAAGCGCACGGTTGCTAATGGCGTGAGCATAAATGTGAAACAAGGTGAGATAGTCGGACTTCTAGGACCTAACGGTGCGGGTAAGACTACTTCTTTCTATATGACGACTGGTCTGGTTGTTCCAAACGAGGGACATGTGTATATGGATGATACTGAGATTACGGATTATCCTGTGTATAAGCGTGCCCGTGCAGGTATAGGATATCTTCCACAAGAAGCCAGTGTGTTCAGAAAAATGAGCGTGGAAGACAATATAATGTCAGTATTAGAAATGACTAAGCTGTCTCATGAACAACAACTAGAAAAACTTGAAAGTCTGATAAAGGAATTCCGTCTTACAAAGGTGCGCAAAAACAAAGGTGACCAGCTCTCTGGTGGAGAACGTCGCCGTACGGAAATAGCGCGCTGTCTTGCAATAAATCCTAAGTTTATTATGCTTGATGAGCCTTTTGCTGGTGTTGACCCTATTGCCGTAGAGGATATACAACATATAGTATGGCGTTTGAAATACCGTAATATAGGTATTCTTATCACCGATCATAACGTGCAGGAAACTTTGTCTATCACCGATAGGGCTTATTTGCTTTTTGAGGGTAGAATACTTTTCCATGGCTCTTCTGAGGAATTGGCTGCGAATCCAATAGTAAGAAAAAATTATCTTAGTGAGAATTTTGTATATCGCAGATTTAAACCGAATGAAGAAGACGAGGCTTTAGAAGAGCAGATAGAAGAAGAAAATGATTTAAAAACACATGCTGAATAAAATTTGATGTATTCTGGACTAAAAGACAGTAAAGGTTGGTATGGTTAAAAAAACAAATTTTTCTTTTATATATTAGGTATATTCGCTAATTATCAGTAATTTTGCGGTCCGAAAATTGCCAAAAAATAATAAAAATAATAATATAACAAAAACATCAGAAGATGAATATTTCATTTGAAAATCCTGACAAGATCAATGGTCTGTTGACTATTACTGTCGAAGAAGCTGATTACAAAGAGAATGTCGAGAAGGCATTGAAAGATTATCGTAAGAAGGCTAATTACCCTGGTTTCCGTCCTGGTATGGTTCCAATGGGTCTCGTTAAGAAACAGTTTGGCACATCTGCAAAGATGGATGCTATCAACAAACTTATTGGTGAGCAGATTTACAAGTATGTAAACGATAACAAGATTCAGATGCTTGGCGAGCCTCTTCCTTCAGAGAAGCAGGAACCACAGGATTTGGAAAAAGACACTAATTTCACTTTCGTTTTTGATATAGCTGTTGCTCCTGAATTCAAGATGGTTCTTGATGGTCATAACAAACTTGATCATTATACAATTACAGTTGATGATGCACTCATCGATCGTCAGGTTGACATGTTTGCTTCACGCGCTGGCAGTTACGATAAGGTTGAAGCATTCGAAGGCAATGATATGCTAAAGGGTGATATTCGCGAACTTGATGAGAATGGTAATACGAAAGAAGGTGGCATAACTGTAGAGGCTGCTGTCTTGATGCCAGAATACATTAAGGTTGATGATCAGAAGAAACTTTTCGAAGGTGCTAAACTAGGCGATGTAATAACATTCAACCCAAGAAAGGCTTATCCAGAGAATGATACAGAGATATCTTCATTGTTAAAGATAGAGCGTGATGCTGCAAAGGAACTTACTGCAGATTTTAGTTATCAGATTACAGAGATTCAGCGCTTTAAGAAGCATGAAGTAAACCAGGAACTTTTTGATCAGTTATTTGGTAAGGATACTGTTAAGAACGAAGAGGAATTCCGTAACAAGATTGCTGAAGGACTTAAAGAGCAGCTTGCTGTTGATGCCGATTATAAGTTTATTCTTGATGTTCGTGCTTATTGCGAGAAGAAGGTTGGTAAACTTGAATACCCAGATGCTTTGCTTAAGCGTATCATGTTGAATAATAACAAAGATAAGGGTGAGGAGTTTGTTGAGAAGAACTACGAACAGAGCATAACTGAACTTACATGGCACATGATTAAGGAGCAGTTGGTTTCAGCTCGTGATATCAAGGTTGATGATGCCGACATATTGGATGCCGCAAAAGAAACGGCTCGCACACAGTTCGCTCAGTATGGCATGAATAATGTTCCTGACGAGTATGTTGAGAACTACGCTAAGGAAATTCTTAAGAAGAAAGAAAATGTTGACGGACTTGTTGATCGCGCAGTAGACCGCAAGCTTGTTGTTGCATTGAAAGATTCAGTAAAACTTAATGAAAAGGAAATTAGTCTTGACGACTTCAATAAAATGATGCAAGAATAATAGTTTTTTTGAAAAAAAACTTCTTTTATAAAGAGGTTATCGTCTTTTTTTATTATCTTTGTCTATGTAAAGATTGTCTGACGTTCATCGTTGGCATCATATTTGCAAGATAGATATAATAAAAGGGCGATAGCCTCTCTTTTTTTTATCTTTAAATGAACGATATTTTTATATTATGAATGATTTTAGAAAATATGCTACTAAGCATTTAGGCATGAATGGTATGGCACTTGATGACGTGATGAAAGCACAGTCTCAGTATCTGAATCCATACATTCTTGAGGAACGTCAGTTGAATGTTACCCAGATGGATGTGTTCTCACGCCTTATGATGGATCGTATAATCTTCCTCGGAACAGAGATCGATGATTATACTGCCAATACTCTACAGGCACAACTCCTTTATCTGGATTCTGTAGATAGTGGTAAGGATATATCTATTTATATCAATAGCCCTGGTGGTAGTGTGACTGCTGGACTTGGTATTTATGATACAATGCAGTTTATTAGCAGTGATGTTGCTACAATATGTACTGGTATGGCTGCATCTATGGCCGCGGTTTTATTGGTCTCTGGTCAAGAAGGTAAACGCTCTGCCCTCACTCATAGTCGCGTGATGATTCATCAACCGTTGGGTGGTGTGCAAGGTCAGGCTTCAGATATAGAAATAGAAGCTAAGGAAATACAAAAATTCAAGAAAGAACTTTATACAATCATTTCAAATCATTCTCATACTCCTTTTGATAAGGTATGGCAAGATAGTGATAGAAACTATTGGATGAATGCTGATGAAGCTAAGGAATATGGTATGATTGATGATGTATTGATACGTAAGAAATAATATGACAAAAAAGGTTTGTAGTTTCTGCGGAAGAGGCGAAAACGAAGTTAAGCTGCTTATAACCGGTCTAAGCGGTTATATCTGTGAAAACTGTGCGCATCAGGCTTATGAAATAGTACAAAGTGCAGGCTTGGCAGAAGAAGAACAGCATAGTGGAGGAAAGGATAGTTCTTTCAAGATTAATAAGGTCCCTAAGCCGAAAGATATAAAAAAATATCTTGATGAATACATTATCGGACAAGATGAAGCCAAGCGTTTTCTTTCTGTTTCCGTATATAACCATTATAAGCGTCTGCAACAACCTGTAGATGACAATGGCGTGGAAATAGAAAAAAGTAACATTATAATGGTTGGAAGTACTGGAACAGGTAAGACTCTTTTGGCACGCACCATAGCAAAAATGCTGGATGTACCTTTCACTATTGTAGATGCAACCGTTTTTACAGAAGCAGGATACGTAGGCGAAGATGTCGAAAGTATTTTAAGCCGTTTGCTACAAGTTGCCGATTATAATGTAGCTGCAACAGAACGTGGAATCGTATTTATTGATGAGATAGATAAAATTGCGCGTAAAAGCGATAATCCTTCAATAACTCGTGACGTTAGTGGTGAGGGTGTTCAGCAAGGATTGCTGAAACTTTTGGAGGGTACTATGGTGAACGTTCCACCAAAGGGTGGACGTAAGCACCCTGATCAGGACTATATTCATGTTGATACTAAGAATATCCTGTTTATTTGCGGTGGAGCTTTCGACGGTATAGAACGTAAAATAGCACAGAGAATGAATGCTCACGTGGTGGGATATAATTCAGTGCAGAATGTTAGTAAGATAGATAAAGCAGATCTTATGAAATATGTTCAACCAATGGACTTAAAGTCTTTTGGACTTATTCCAGAGATAATAGGTCGTCTTCCTGTTCTCACATATCTTAATCCGCTTGATCATGATGCTCTTCGACGTATACTCGTAGAACCCAAGAATTCTATTATCAAACAGTATGAAAAACTCTTTGATATGGATGGCATAAAGCTTGAATTTAATGAAGATACATTGAATTTTATAGTAGAAAAAGCCGTGGAATATAAGTTGGGTGCACGTGGCTTAAGATCTATTGTAGAGTCTATAATGATGGACGCTATGTTTGAAATCCCATCAAAGAGAACTAAGAGCTTTACAGTCACTTTGGACTATGCTAAGGCACAGCTTAATAAATCTCATTTGCAGAAATTGGAAACTGCATAATAGATATAAAATTAGATTGCAGCTGGTAATTGATATTGCTAGCTGCAATTAAATGAAAGACAAAATCTAATATAATGATTAAGAAACTACTTGTTATATGACAAAGGAAGTTAATCTTACACAGCAACTTAAACATTATTTCGGCTTTGACAAGTTCAAAGGCGATCAGGAAGCTATTATTAATAATCTATTGGATGGCAATGACACGTTTGTGCTCATGCCTACTGGTGGAGGTAAAAGCTTATGTTATCAATTACCTTCTTTGATAATGGAAGGTACGGCTATTGTTATTTCTCCTCTTATAGCATTGATGAAAAATCAGGTTGACGTTATCAATGGAATGAGTGAGGAATCAGGTGTAGCACATTATTTGAACTCATCACTAAACAAAGCATCTATACAGCAGGTTATGTGTGATGTGAAAAGTGGTGTGACAAAGTTGTTGTATGTAGCGCCGGAATCTCTTAATAAGGAAGAAAACGTCGAGTTTCTTAAATCAGTGAAGATATCTTTTTACGCTATTGATGAGGCTCATTGTATTTCAGAATGGGGACATGATTTTCGCCCCGAATACAGAAATATCCGGCCAACAATAGGTAAGATAGGTAATGCCCCTGTGATAGCTCTTACTGCAACTGCAACAGACAAAGTACGTACCGATATAAAGAAAAATCTAGGTATCTCAGATGCAAAGGAATTCAAAAGTTCTTTTAATAGAGCCAATCTTTATTATGAGGTGCGTTCTAAAACGCAGGATATTGATAAACAAATTATCAAATTTATCAAACAACATGAAGGTAAGAGTGGTATCATATATTGTCTTTCTAGAAAAAAGGTAGAGGAACTTTCTGAAGTACTCAAGACGAATGAAATAAAGGCTGCACCATATCATGCTGGATTAGACAGTTCAACTCGTTCACAAACTCAGGATGATTTCCTAATGGAACGTATTGATGTAATTGTAGCTACGATAGCTTTTGGAATGGGCATAGATAAACCCGATGTTCGTTTTGTTATACATTATGATATACCAAAAAGTCTTGAGGGGTATTATCAGGAAACAGGTCGTGCTGGACGAGATGGAGGTGAAGGTATATGTATAGCTTTCTATGCACAGAAAGACCTTAAGAAATTGGAGAAGTTTATGGAGGGTAAGCCTGTTGCCGAACAGGATATTGGTAGACAATTACTTCAGGAAACAGCTGCTTATGCTGAATCTTCTGTATGTCGTCGCAAAATGTTACTTCATTATTTTGGTGAGGAATATAACAAACAAAATTGCCATAACTGCGATAACTGTCTCCACCCGAAAGAGAAAATAGAAGCCAGTAAGGCATTGCTAGTGATATTGAAATCAATACTGGCAATAAAAGAAAATTTCCGTCAGGAATATATTATAGATTTTGTCAAAGGACGCGGGACAGACGATATAGTGTCTCATCACCATGATCAGTTGGAAGAGTTTGGGTCAGGTGAAGACGAAAATCCTAAATTGTGGAATCCTGTTATCCGCCAGGCACTTATAGCTGGTTATCTTAAAAAAGATGTTGAAAACTACGGATTATTAAAAGTTACGGCTTCCGGCAGACGCTTTGTGAAAAAAACAGAGGATTTCTTTATCGTAATGGATAATGAATTTAAGGATGATTATGAGGAAGAAAGCGGAGATTCTGTAGCAGTAGCTCTTGATCCAGAACTATTTGTAATGTTGAAGAACCTTCGTAAGAGTATGGCTCAGAAGCTGAATATTCCAGGATATGTTATTTTCCAAGATCAGTCTTTGGAGCAAATGGCTACAATGTACCCTATTACTAATGACGAACTGCAACAGATACAAGGAGTTGGAGCCGGTAAGGCAAAACGATATGGAAAAGAATTCCTTCAATTGATAAAACGTCATTGTGAGGAGAATGGCATTGAACGTGCAGAGGAACTACGTGTGCGTACGGTTGCAAAGAAAAGCGTTACGAAAGTAAAGATCATTCAGAGTATAGACCGTCAAGTCGCACTTGATGATCTTGCAGATGCTTTAGGTATGGAATTAGCAGAGCTCTTAGATGAAATTGAGGCAATTGTATATAGTGGAACTAAAATAAATATTGATTATTTCATAGAGGATGTCATTGACGATGACCATATTGACGATATCTATGATTATTTCAATGAGAGCGAAACCGATAAACTGGAGGATGCGATAGAAGAGTTGGGCGAAGATTATTCAGAAGATGAAATTCGTCTTGTCAGGATTAAATTCTTATCAGAGATGGCAAACTAATTTGACGTTAAATAGCATTAATTCAATAATAAAATGGTGAACGTATAGTACCCATGTGGAAAATTATTACTATATTTGCACGCAATAAATTTTTAAAGTTACAATATGTCATCATTTGTTGCAGATAAAATTGTAATGGACGGCCTTACTTTTGACGACGTCCTACTAATCCCTGCTTACTCAGAGGTACTACCTAAAGAGGTAGAGTTGAAAACCAAGTTCACACGTAACATCAGTTTGAATGTTCCATTTGTGACCGCAGCTATGGATACTGTTACCGAAGCTTCAATGGCAATAGCTATTGCTCGTGAAGGTGGTATAGGTGTTATTCATAAGAACATGACAATTGAAGACCAAGCACGTCAGGTCGCTATTGTCAAGCGTGCCGAGAATGGAATGATTTACGCTCCTGTCACGATTCGTCGTGGTAGCACAGTGAAAGATGCTCTTGATATGATGCATGATTATCATATTGGAGGTATTCCTGTTGTTGATGAAGATAATCATCTTGTCGGAATCGTTACAAATCGTGATTTGCGTTTTGAACGTCACATGGATAAGTTGATTGATGACGTTATGACAAAAGAAAATCTTGTAACAACACATTTGCGGACGGACCTTGTTGCTGCCGCACAGATATTACAAGAGCATAAAATTGAAAAACTTCCTGTTGTAGACAAAGAGAATCATCTTGTTGGTCTTATCACATATAAAGATATTACTAAGGCAAAGGATAAGCCAATGGCTTGTAAAGACGAAAAGGGCCGCCTTCGTGTAGCAGCTGGTGTTGGTGTTACTGTTGATACTATGGATCGTGCTAAGGCTTTAGTTGAAGCTGGTGTAGATGCTATCGTTATTGACACTGCTCATGGACATTCAAAGGGCGTTGTAGAAAAACTTAAGCAAGTAAAGGCAGCTTTTCCTAACGTTGATGTTATTGTTGGTAATGTAGCAACTGGTGCAGCTGCCAAATATCTTGTTGATAATGGTGCTGATGCGGTTAAGGTTGGTATCGGTCCTGGTTCAATTTGTACAACACGTGTTGTTGCGGGTGTCGGCGTACCACAGCTTAGTGCAGTGTATGACGTATTCTCAGCGCTAAAGGGAACAGGTGTTCCTTTGATAGCTGATGGTGGTCTCCGTTATTCTGGAGATATTGTTAAGGCTATTGCAGCAGGTGGAAGTTGTGTTATGATAGGTTCACTTGTTGCTGGAACAGAAGAAAGTCCAGGCGAGACAATTATTTTTAATGGTCGTAAGTTTAAGAGTTATCGTGGAATGGGTTCTTTAGAAGCCATGGAACAGAAGAACGGTTCTCGTGACCGTTATTTCCAGAATGATATAAAGGAAGCAAATAAACTTGTTCCGGAAGGTATTGCCGGTAGAGTTCCTTACAAGGGAACTGTTCAGGAGGTCATTTACCAGCTGATCGGTGGTTTGCGTTCAGGTATGGGGTATTGTGGTGCAAACTCTATTGATACCATGCATAATGCAAAATTCGCTCGTATTACAAATGCAGGTGTATTAGAGAGTCATCCGCATGATATCACTATTACTAGTGAGGCTCCAAATTATTCTCGTCCTGAATAATAATGAGATGTAAAAAAACTATATCAGTGTTAATAGCCATGCTCCTAAATGGGAGCATGGTTTTTGCGCAGTCTGCAGATCCTGTCATTATGACAGTCAATGGTAAGCCGGTATTGCGTTCCGAGTTTGAGTATTCTTACAATAAGAATAATTCAAACGGAGTCATTGATAAGAAATCAGTTGATGATTATGTTGACCTTTTCATCAATTATAAGCTAAAGGTTGAGGCTGCCCTTGATGCTCATCTAGATACGATGACGTCGTATCAAAACGAATTTGCATCTTATAGGGATAAACAGATTAGGCCTTCTATAATAACTGATGCTGATATAGAAACAGAAGCGTATCGTATATACAATGAAACTCGACAGAGAATAGATTCACATGGTGGTGTTGTAAAGGTTGCGCACATATTGTTAAGACTTAATCAACGTGCTCCACAAGAAAAGGATGTGGCTGCAAAACTACGTATAGATTCGATATATAAAGCATTGCTGAATGGTGCTGATTTTGCCCAGTTAGCAAAGAAATATTCTGATGATAAGGAATCGGCTGTTAATGGTGGTGAGTTACCATGGATACAAAATGGACAGACTTTTCCTGAATTTGAGAAACAGGCTTATGCTCTTAAAAAAGGACAGATGAGCAAACCGTTTATGTCGCCTGTTGGTTATCATATTATATTGAAGAAAGACTGTCGCAACTTTTTCCCTTATGATTCGTTGCGTGCTGACATCATAAGATTTATAGAACAACGAGGCATTCGTGAGAATATTATCAATGCGCGTTTGGATTCTATATCAAAAGCTCAGCATGTAACAGTGTTGGACGTGCTTGCAAAAAAGACACAAGAGCTAGAGTCAGAAGACCCTTCTTTGAAATATCTTATACAAGAATATCATGACGGGCTGTTATTGTTTGAAATTAGTAATCGTACTGTTTGGAAGAAAGCATCAACTGATGAAGATGCGCTATATAAGTATTTCAAGAAGAACAAAAAGAAATATAAATGGGAGCAACCCAGATTTAAGGGTATTGTTTACCATACAAAATATAAGGATGATTTAAAAGCTGTTAAGAAAATCCTGAGCAAAACGAATTTTTCAGAATGGTCTGACGTGTTGAAAAAAGCATTCAATAAAGATAGCTTACGAGTAATGGCTGACAAGGGGATGTTTAAAATAGGAGATAACTTGTTGGTGGATAAATTTATTTTTAAACAGAATAAGGCATATAAGCATCTTGTAGATTATCCTTATGAAAATGTTTATGGAAAGAAATTAAAGTCTCCAAATGATTTGTCTGATGTTCGTCAACTGGTAGTCAATGATTATCAGGAATATCTTGAAAAGGCATGGGTTGAGACTCTACGCAATAAATATTCTGTCAGCGTCAACCATGCAGTTCTCGCTACGGTTAATAAGCATTAGTCTTTGAAAATCTTAATATAATATTGAATTAAAATAGAATTTATGAATAAGGGATATAAAATATTTTCCGGCTTCCTTGGACTACTGCTCCTTACAGGAATGTCAGCTAAAGCTAATAAGACAGATGGTATAATGTCTAGTACAGAAGATTCTGTAAAGGTTAAACCAGCTGTACAGAAAGCTCCTGAACATAGCGTCATAGACGAAGTTGTTTGGGTTGTAGGTGATGAACCTATTTTGAAGTCTGATGTAGAGCAGATGCGACTGCAAGGTGAAATGGAAGGCGTTAAGTGGGGAGGTAATCCCGACTGTACTATTCCTGAACAACTGGCAGTCCAGAAATTATATCTTCATCAAGCTGAGATAGACTCATTGGATGTTACAGAATCTGATATCGCAAGTAGTGTAGATCAACAGATTAATTTCTGGATTAATTCAGCTGGTTCACGTGAGAAACTTGAAGAATATCAGGGTAAGACAGTAAGTCAGATGCGTTCAGACTTGCATGATGATTTCAAAAATCGTCAGCTGATAGAGAAGATGCGTCGCAAACTAGTTGAGAATATATCTGTAACACCATCTGATGTACGTAGATATTTCAAGGATTTACCACAAGATAGTATCCCTTTTGTGCCTACAGAAGTTGAAGTTGAGATTCTTGTTCGTCAGCCACGTATCCCACAGACTGAAATAAACAGAGTAAAAGATCAACTTCGCAGTTTCACAGACCGTGTGACAAAGGGGGAAACGTCTTTCTCCACTCTAGCACGTTTATATTCTGAAGATCCAGGCTCAGCACGACAGGGTGGAGAAATGGATTATACAGGTCGTGGAACTTTGGATCCAGCTTTTGCGAATGTAGCTTTTAATCTTACTGATCCAAAGAAGGTTTCAAAAATTGTAGAGTCAGAGTTTGGTTATCATATTATCCAACTTATCGATAAGCGAGGTGATAAGATAAAGGTACGCCATATACTTATTAAGCCAAAAGTATCAGATCAGGAAGTCAATCAGGCAATAGGTCGTTTAGATTCAATAAGCAATGATATCAAGTCTAAGAAATTTACTTTTGAGGAAGCATGTTCATATCTTTCAGAAGATAAGGATACTCGTAACAACCATGGACTTATGGCATATAACGATAATCAGACAGGTAAAGTCACATCTAAGTTCCAGATGAAGAACCTTGCTACCGAGGTCGCAAGTGTTGTTGATACAATGAAGATAGGTGAGATTTCGGCTCCTTTCAAAATGATAAACTCAAAAGGAAAGACTGTTGTTGCTATTGTAAAGCTAAAAAGTAGGATAGAAGGTCATCGAGCTAAGATAACCGAAGATTTCCAGACTATGCAGGATGTCGTTGAGGCTAAGGAACGTGAAAAGAAACTCCACAATTGGGTCGTTAATAAGATCAAGCAGACTTATGTCCGCATGAATCCACGATATAAAGATTGTGATTTTGAATATCAAGGATGGGTTAAGTAAATGAAGTTTAGCAATATAATACGATATATCTTCGGGCATAGAATCGTCGTTCTGGCGGTTTTGTGCCTGTTTGGACTAAGCATATTTCAAACTATCGGTGCTGCTGGTCGTAAGGTTAAGCGTGTGAATATGGATGACAGGGTGTATCTTGTTCATGCAGATATCCTTAAATTCGACCAATTTGGTCCTAATCCAGATGCTCAAATAGTAAAAGGGCGTGTGCATTTTACTCATCAAGGTGCAAGCCTTTGGTGCGATAGTGCATATTTCTTTCAAGAATCTAATTCTGTAAAGGCTTTTGGACATGTACGCTATGTTCAAGGACGTGAATTGTCATTGGTTGCAAAACGTGCTTCTTATGATGGTATGCGCCAATTATTAGAAGCTCGAAATAATGTAGTGCTTCATCATGGTACTAAGGTCCTTTATACAGATAGTCTTGATTTCGACCGTTTCAATAACTATGCTTATTTCTTTGAGGGTGGGCGTCTTGTTGACGGAAAAGATCGCTTATCGTCAGACTGGGGAGATTATAATACACAAACTCGTGAGGCAGTTTTCTGGTATAATGTAAAGATGCATAGCAGTAATCGTATCATTACCACCGATGAATTACATTACGATACTAAGAAGTCTATCGCACATGTTGTTGGTCCAAGTAAAATTGTTCAAAAAGGTAGTGTCATAAATACCTCTGATGCATATTTTAATAGTAAGACCGATAAGGCTGAGATGTATAGTCGTTCAACTGTTACCGATAAGAATAAGGAGATCACGGGAGATAGTCTTTTTTATAATAAGAAAACAGGACTAGCACGTGGATATGGTAACGTAGTTTATGTTGACAAAAAAAACAAGAACCAACTTCTAGGTCATCGTCTTGTTTATAATGAAAATACTGGTCGTGGATGGGCGACAGGTCATGCGTTAGCAAAAGAATATTCCCAAAAGGATACTCTTTATATGCATGCTGACTCAATGAAAATCTATACATTCAATATAAATACTGATTCTGTATATCGTAAGGTGCATTGCTTTAAGCATGCAAAGGTTTTCCGCAGTGATGTTCAGGCTATATGTGATTCTCTGGTTTACAATTCAAAGGATTCATGTATGACCATGTATAAAGATCCTATTGCGTGGAATACAGACAGACAAATATTGGGTGAAGTAATAAAGGTGTATTTGCAAGATAGCACTGTGCGTGAGGCGCATGTTATAGGTCAGGCGCTAAGTATTGAACTTATGCCTGATAAGAAACATTACAACCAATTATCAAGTAAGGTGATAACAACTTATTTTGTGAAGGGAAATGTACGTAGGGTAGTTGCTTCCGGAAATGTGAAGACTATATATTATCCTGTAGATGATAAGGATTCCACGCTTCAGGGATTAGTTTATACAGAGACTGATACGATGAAGCTTTATATTTCTCCAGAAAGGAAACTTCAAAAGATATGGACTCCGAAGAATGAAAGCGTTATGTATCCGATGACACAGATTCCTCCAAATAAATATAAACTTCCTGAATTCGCATGGTTTGATAACTTGCGTCCAACAGGTCCGGAGGATGTTTTCTTATGGCGAGGAAAGGGAGACAATAATAAATTGAAACCGGTAGGTCGCAAAAAAGCTCCGTTACAGAATATTGCCAATACAGATAAATGAGTTTATTGACGCAATCAAGGTTTAGTCATTAAACATATGTCAAAATATATGGTTAAGCGCAATGAATGATTTATATATGCAGAATCTTCACCACGAAATTGATATGCATTCCTAATGCAGTCTTGATAAAGAAAAGTTTTATGCAGGCATTCTCTTATGTAATGCCATATACTTCTCGTTATGTACGTAGGAAGGAATTTGTAATCGTTTTGCCATTATGGTGACGTTCACTTTCCTTATTGTTTTGTCTTATTTTAATATTTTTACTTTAACGACATTTTATGAGTGACATAATACAGTTATTGCCTGATTCTGTAGCTAATCAAATTGCTGCAGGTGAAGTTATTCAGCGACCAGCCTCTGTTATTAAGGAGTTGGTTGAAAACGCTGTTGACGCAGGAGCTAAGAATATTAATGTTCTTGTTGTTGACGCAGGAAGAACTTCAATTCAGGTGATTGATGATGGTAAGGGTATGTCTGAAACTGATGCCAGATTGTCTTTCGAACGTCACGCTACATCAAAAATTCGTAGTGCAGAGGATTTATTCTCTCTTCATACAATGGGCTTTCGTGGGGAAGCTTTAGCTTCTATTGCAGCAGTGGCGCAGATAGAGTTAAAGACTCGTCAATCTTCTGATGAAATCGGCACTCTTCTGTCTATTTCTGGTAGTAAGTTTACTGGTCAGGAGCCATGCTCTTGTCCTGTTGGAAGTAATTTTTCAATAGAAAATTTATTCTATAATGTTCCTGCACGTCGTAAATTCCTTAAATCAAACTCTACAGAACTCAATAATATAATAACAGCTTTTGAGCGTATAGCATTAGTTTATCCCGACATATCTTTCACTCTACACAGTAATGGTACCGAAATGTTTAATCTTAAAGCTGGTGTATTACGCCAACGCATTATAGATATATTCGGTAAACGTCTTAATCAGGATTTGCTTTCTGTAAAGGTTGATACTTCAATGTGTAAGATATCAGGATATGTTGGCAAACCAGAGTCTGCACGTAAAAAGGGGGCACATCAGTATTTTTTCGTCAATGGCAGGTATATGAAGCACCCTTATTTCAGTAAGGCTGTTATGAATGCTTTTGATCGTTTGGTTCCAATGGGTGAACAGGTTCCTTATTTTATCTACTTTGATATCAAAACAGAGGACATAGATGTAAATATTCATCCTACAAAGACAGAAATTAAGTTTGAGAATGAGCAGGCAATATGGCAGATTCTTTCAGCATCCGTCAGAGAGGCTGTAGGCATGTTTAATGATGTCCCTTCTATTGATTTCGATACTCAAGGACGTCCTGATATCCCTGTTTATAACCCAGAAAATAATGTAGCTGCTCCTAAAGTCCAGTTCAATCCAACATATAATCCTTTTAATACAGGTTCCAGTGCACAGCCCCAGACAAAATCGGTTGACAAATGGGAAAGCCTTTACAATGGATTAAAAAGTCAGGCTAGCCAGGATAATGATTTATTTACTTCTAAGATGGCGCAACCTTCTCAAGATGTAGATGGTACTCCAATAGAAAACGTTATAGCAGAAAAATCTCCGGCACATTATCAGTACAAAGGTTGTTATATCATGACGGCGGTAAAGTCGGGACTTATGATTGTTGACCAGCATCGTGCTCATTTGAGAATACTTTATGATAAATATCTTGAGCAGATGAAGAATAGAGAGGTGCCATCGCAGAAGGTGTTGTTTCCTGAAAGTATTCACCTTTCTGCAACAGAGGATGTTACCTTGAATAAGATAGAGCCCGAAATGATCAAACTCGGTTTTGAGATTACGCCTCTTGGTGGTGGTAGTTATGCGATAAATGCAATTCCTGCAGGAATAGAGGGCTTAAACGTAGTTGAACTTTTGCATGATATTATTTTGTCGGCACAGGAAAAAGCTGGCGATATAGCTGATGAGACAAACAGTTCTTTAGCTTTAACCCTTGCGCGTAATGCCGCAATTCCTTTTGGACAGGTGTTAAGCAATGATGAAATGGAAAATATATTTAATAGTCTCTTTGCATCGTCAAACCCTAACTATACTCCTGACGGGAAAAATATCCTATGTATACTGAAACAGAATGAGATAGAACATTTGTTAGGATAATATATTTTTTTTATAAATTGTAAAACTTTTAATAAAAAAGATATAATTATATAGAATTTGTATTATCTTTGCGATATAAACTTATATTTACAAATAATACGGCTTATGAAAAAACTATTAATGACTTTAGCCTTAGTAGGATGCTCTTACGCTTCCTTTGCACAGGATACTCAACCTGTATTGAGGCATAGTGTTTCAACTAATTCTTTTTGGAGTAACTGGTTTGTACAACTAGGTGGTGATTACAACTCTTGGATCTCAAATCAGGAGCATGGTCTTGGATTGAATAATGGAGATAGTTACGGATTGTTTGATAGTGAGCGTACAACTTTCGGCGGTGCTGTAGCTATCGGCAAATGGTTTACTCCTAGTATCGGATTGCGTACTAAAGTACAGATGTGGAAAGCAAAGCAAGTTGGTCCTCAGATTTCCTCAAATAAGTTTGATTATTTGATGCTCAACGAACATGTTATGTTCAACTTGAGTAATATGCTTTATGGTTACAATCCTAATCGTGTCTGGAACCTCATTCCGTTTGTTGGTGGTGGTGTATCACGTAATTGTAATTCTAACCTTTATGCTATGCAGCTTAGTGCTGGTATTAATTCATCTTGGAAGATTTGTAATAAACTTAGTGTATATACAGAACTAGGGTATAACAGATTGGAAGATGATTTTGACGGTGTACAGAATGGTGGAAAGAATAATAGCCGTGGATGGAATGCTAAAGACAATAATCTCTATGCTGAAGTTGGTGTCACTCTGAACTTAGGTAAAGGAATGTGGAGCAAGGCTCTTGACGGTGATGCTATAAACTCGATGTCTCAGTCTCAGCTTGACGCTCTCAATGCGCAGTTGGCTGACTTGACAAATGAGAATGAACAACTTCGCAAGGAGAATTCAAAGAAAGACACTACTACAGTTAAGGTTACAGAAATTAAGAGTGTAAAAGAGTTTGTAACAACTCCTATTTCAATATTCTTCAATATTGGAAAGATTGATATATCTTCTTTGAAGGACCTCGTAAATGTTCGTGCTCTTGCTAAATATGCGATAGAGAATAAATCTAATATTCTTGTAACAGGTTATGCTGATTCAGCAACTGGTACACCTGAAATCAATAAGAAACTTTCTCTTAAGCGTGCAAATACTGTTGTAGACCAACTGGTACAGATGGGTGTTTCTCGCAGTAATATTAAGACAGCTGTATTCGGTGGATCAGAAACTCTTAAGCCAATTGAGTTCAACCGTCGTGCAACGGTTCAGATTACAGAATAAATCAATAGTTATAAAATAAAGGGCTGCAATACCGATGAATTTCGGTTTGCAGCCCTTTTTTATTTAAAGCCTATTGAATTTCTACATTACACACATCCGTATGAGCCTCCGCGAAGGAGTGCTTCTCCATACTGTTTCATTCCGATAATGTATCCTCTAGTGATTTTCTTTATCGCTTTTCTAATGCTTTCTACAATCTTTTTCATAATTTTTCCTTTTTCTCAATTTAGTGATTATTACTTTCTTTGTCTCTTAAACTCCAAAGGGAAGTTATTTTCCCATTTGGATCTTGTTGTTCACATTTACTGCTTGAGCAACAACGGCGATTACAACCGCCAATACAATCATTAATGTCATCATAATTTTTCCTTTCATAATTTTTGTGGGTTAATTTTGTTCCCACGTTTGTTATCCTTTTATCCTCTGTAAATCTCTATTTACGCTGCAAAGATACTACCTCTATTTGACATTTGGTATACAAATATATTCCATTTTTATGAATTATGCTAATTTCTTGACATGAGTCAAATAAGATGTGGTATACGGATAGATTTCTGGTTAATTCCGCTAAAGTTATTGATAGTCAGTAATATAGCCCTTGTTTGGTAACAAAGCTTAGCTAGTATCAATAGTAGGTGTTTGTAAATATAGGTGTAAATATACTTATTTTCTATACTATATATTTTTTAATAAAAAATATCATTAATATTTGGCGTTATAAAAAAATAGTGTTACTTTTGCACTCGCCTTACAAACGTAAGGGCGTTTAGCTCAGCTGGTTTAGAGCATCTGCCTTACAAGCAGAGGGTCGGCGGTTCGAATCCGTCAACGCCCACTAGAAAGTTTCCCTGCAATCTTTAGAGACTGCAGGGTTATTTTTTCTTCTAATCTGAAGTTAATATTAAAAAATGTAAAAATAATCTGTGTTATTTGGTACTTTAAAAAAATAACCATACTTTTGCATTCGCTTACAAACGTAAGGGCGTTTAGCTCAGCTGGTTTAGAGCATCTGCCTTACAAGCAGAGGGTCGGCGGTTCGAATCCGTCAACGCCCACAAAGAGACTTAGGAATTTCCTAAGTCTTTTTTTTTGTTTATGTCTATTTTGTTAATCATTAAAATTATCTAGGGATGTCTTTTTTAATGATATTTATCATTTTGTAGTTAACTTGTCTCACATAAAATCTATATCTTTGCAACATTATTATAATATTATTACGTAATATAGTTATGAATCTTGATTTATTGACTGCCATATCGCCTATCGATGGCCGTTATAGAGGTAAAACAGAACCGCTGGCAAACTATTTTTCAGAGTATGCTTTGATACGTTATCGCGTACGTGTAGAAATCGAATATTTTATCACTTTGTGTGAGTTGCCTTTGCCGCAGCTTGCGTCTTTTGATAAAACTCTTTTTGAACGACTTCGTGATATCTATCGCAACTTTGACGAGGCGTGTGCGGCTCGTGTAAAGGATATAGAGAAAATAACCAACCATGATGTAAAAGCAGTTGAGTATTTTATCAAGGAAGAATTTGATAAGATTGGAGGCTTGGATGCCTATAAGGAATTTATACATTTTGGATTGACTTCTCAGGATATTAACAATACTAGTGTTCCTCTTACTGTAAAGGAAGCCCTTGTTGATGTTTATTGTCCTCAGGTAGAAGAGCTTATTGCCATATTACAGCAATATGCTGATGACTGGAAAGATGTACCAATGCTTGCAAAGACTCACGGACAGCCTGCATCCCCTACACGCTTGGGTAAGGAAATCATGGTTTATGTATATCGTCTCACCGAACAACTTAATAGTTTGAAGGCTTGCAAGATTACCGCTAAGTTTGGTGGTGCGACAGGTAACTATAATGCTCACCATGTTGCTTATCCTGAATATGACTGGAAAGCATTTGGTAACAAATTCGTAAGTGAAAAATTAGGATTAGAGCGTGAACAATGGACTACTCAGATTAGTAATTATGACTATCTTGGTGCTATTTTTGATGCTGTTCGCCGCATAAATACAATAATTATTGACCTTGATCGTGATTTCTGGATGTATATTTCGATGGAATATTTTAAGCAGAAAATCAAGGCTGGTGAGGTTGGTTCAAGTGCAATGCCACATAAGGTAAACCCTATCGACTATGAAAATAGTGAAGGCAACCTTGGAATAGCGAATGCTATACTACAGTTCCTTGCTCAGAAACTTCCTGTTAGCAGATTGCAGCGTGATCTTACCGACAGTACTGTATTGCGTAATATTGGAGTTCCATTGGGACATGGAATCATTGGTATTCAAAGTACATTGAAGGGATTGCGCAAACTTATTCTTAATGAAGACAAGATAGCCGAAGATTTGGATAATACTTGGGCTGTTGTTGCTGAGGCTATTCAGACGATACTTCGTCGTGAGGCTTATCCTCATCCATATGAGGCATTGAAAGCACTTACGCGTACTAATGCTAAGATGACCGAGGAGACCATCCATGAGTTTATCAAAGAATTGAATGTTAGTGACAGTGTTAAAGCCGAGCTTATGGCAATCACTCCACACAACTATACTGGTGTATAAAAACCAGATGTAGATTTATTAGATATTAATTATCAATTTGAAAATAATAACCAGGCCGCGAGGCTAACAAAAATTTTAGAAAATGGATTCAGAATTAGAAAACAAATCTCAGAATCTGTCAACAGAACAGAATGAGGGCACCCGTGAGGGCTACTCACGAACATCAGGAAATTATTCCAACAATTATCATGAAACTGGAAATCGCACACAGCGTCCACGTATTCACAGTCAGCGTACTTATAGCTCAGAACGTACTGACCGTAGTTATAATAATGATAATGGTTTCCGCCCTGAAGGTTTTGGTTCAGGTCTGCAAGGTGATCGTATGCAAAACAGCGATCGTCCACAGCGCAGTTATCAACCACGCCAGCAAGGTGGTGGCTATCGTCCTCGTTATAACAACGATGATAACCAAGGCGGCGGTTACAACCGCGGAAGTTATGGTAGTTCTCAGCAAGGTGGTGGCTATCGTCCTCGTTACAATAATGATGATAATCAGGGTGGTTACCGTCCTCGTTATAATAACGACGAGAATCAAGGTGGCTATCGCCCTCGTTACAATAATGCTGATAACCAAGGTGGCTATCAGCCACGCCAGCAGGGTGGTTACAACAACCGTGGCGGATATAATAACAACCGTGGTGGCTATGGTCAGCAGGGTGGTTACAACAACAACCGTGGCGGATATAATAACAATCGTGGTGGCTATGGTCAGCAGGGTGGTTACGACAACAACCGTGGCGGATATAATAACAATCGTGGTGGCTATGGTCAGCAGGGTGGTTACGACAATCGCGGCGGATATAATAATAACCGTGGTGGTTATGGTCAGCAGGATGGTTATCGTCCTCGCACAGCCGATTATGATCCAAATGCAAAGTACAGTCTTAAGAAGCGTATTGAGTATAAGGAAGAGAATATCGACCCTAATGAGCCAATTCGTCTTAACAAGTTCCTTGCCAACGCTGGAGTTTGCTCACGTCGTGAGGCAGATGAATTCATCCAGGCTGGTGTTGTTACAGTAAATGGTGCAGTTGTTACTGAACTTGGAACAAAGGTATTGCGTGCTGATGTGGTTCAGTTCCATGAGCAGCCTGTATCTTTGGAAAAAAAAGTTTATGTACTTCTCAACAAGCCAAAGGATTATGTTACAACAAGTGATGATCCACAGCAGCGCAAGACAGTAATGGATTTGGTAAAGGATGCTTGTCCTGAACGAATCTATCCTGTAGGTCGTCTTGATAGAAATACTACTGGTGTTCTTCTTCTCACAAACGATGGTGATTTGGCTAGTAAGCTTACTCATCCTAAGTTCCTTAAGAAGAAGGTTTACCACGCTTATCTTGACAAGAACGTAACTGCAGCGGATTTGCAGAAGATCGTAGACGGTATTGAACTTGAGGATGGAGAGATTCATGCAGATGCAATAGAATATGCTGACGATATGGATAAGAGCCAGGTAGGTGTTGAAATCCACAGTGGTAAGAATCGTATCGTACGTCGTATTTTCGAGAGCTTAGGTTATCGTGTTGTAAAACTTGACCGTGTACAGTTTGCTGGTCTAACAAAGAAAAACTTACGTCGTGGCGATTGGCGCTTCCTCACAGAACAGGAAGTTGAAATGCTTCGTAGCGGTATGTTTGAATAATAGAATAAATTTAAATGAAAAGAACAAAAGTTATCGATGCCCTTAAAAGCATCGAATATGGCAAAGACATTAACGTTAAAGGATGGGTTCGCTCTCATCGTAGTAGCAAAGCTGTTGATTTCATTGCACTCAACGACGGTTCTACCATTAACAATATTCAGATAGTTGTAGATCCATCTATAATGGGTGAAGAACAACTGAAAAGCATCACAACAGGTGCCTGCATCGGTGTTGATGGCATTGTCGTGGAGAGTCAGGGCGCAGGACAAACTGTAGAAATTCAGTGTAAAAACATTGAAATCTATGGCCTTTGTCCTTCAGACTATCCTATGCAGAAGAAAGGACAGAGTTTTGAATATATGCGCAAGTACGCTCACTTGCGTCTGCGTACAAATACATTTGGCGCTGTGTTCAGAATTCGTCATAATATGGCAATAGCTGTACATAAATATTTCCATGATCATGGATTCTTCTATTTCAACACTCCTCTTATCACAGCAAGTGATTGTGAGGGTGCTGGCGAGATGTTTCAGGTTACTACAAAGAACCTATACAATCTTGAGAAGGATGATGATGGCAAAATCAAATATGATGATGATTTCTTCGGTAAGATGACTTCACTCACTGTATCTGGTCAGCTTGAAGGTGAACTTGGTGCAACAGCTTTGGGATCTATCTATACATTCGGTCCAACATTCCGTGCAGAAAATAGTAATACTCCTCGTCACTTGGCTGAGTTCTGGATGATTGAGCCAGAGGTAGCTTTCCTTGAACAGGAAGGACTTATGGATCTTGAGGAAGATTTCATAAAGTATTGTATACACTGGGCTCTTGATAACTGCAAGGATGACTTGGCATTCCTTAACAATATGATTGATAAGGGACTTATTGAGAGGCTTGAAGGTGTGTTGAAGCAGGACTTTGTACGTCTTCCTTATACAGAAGGTATAAAGATTCTTGAAGAGGCAGTCGCTAAGGGACATAAGTTTGAGAATGCTGTTTCTTGGGGTATTGACCTTGCCAGCGAACATGAGCGTTTCCTTGTTGAACAGCATTTCAAGAAGCCTGTCATCATGACAGATTATCCTAAGGATATCAAGGCCTTCTATATGAAGATTAATGCAGACGACAAGACAGTTCAGGGTACTGACGTCCTTTTCCCACAGATTGGTGAAATAATCGGTGGTTCTGTACGTGAGGAAAACTATGATAAGTTGGTAGGGGAAATAGAACGCAGAGATATTCCTATGAAGGATATGTGGTGGTATCTTGATACTCGTAAGTATGGAAGTTGCCCTCATGCTGGTTTCGGATTAGGTTTCGAACGTCTTATTCTATTTGTTACAGGAATGCAGAACATCCGTGATGTAATCCCATTCCCTCGTACTCCAAAAACTGCAGAATTCTAAAATGGGCAAAATAATACTAACCGGTGACCGTCCTACAGGAAAGCTCCACCTTGGACATTATGTAGGCAGTCTCCACCGTAGAGTTCAACTTCAGAATTCAGGTGATTTCGAGCGCATGTTTGTTTTTATGGCTGATGTTCAGGCATTGACAGACAACGCAGATAACCCTGAGAAGATTCGTCAGAATATTATTGAAGTTGCTCTAGACTACTTGTCAGCCGGACTTGATCCTGCAAAATGTACTCTGTTCATTCAGAGTCAGATTCCTGAATTGGCTGAACTGACAACTTACTTGATGAATCTTGTCAGTGTATCTCGTGTGCAGCGTAATCCAACAGTGAAGACTGAAATCAAAATGCGTAATTTCGAAGCTAATCTTCCGATGGGTTTCTTTTGCTATCCTGTTTCACAGGCTGCTGATATTACTGCTTTTAAGGCAACAACTGTTCCTGCTGGTGAAGATCAAGAACCAATGATAGAGATTACTCGTGAACTTGCACGTCGTTTTAATCAGACTTATGGTGAGGTTTTGGTTGAGCCAAACATAATGTTACCAGAGAATGCAACATCTCGTCGTCTTCCTGGTACAGATGGTAAGGAGAAGATGAGTAAGAGTTTAGGTAACTGTATTTATCTTAGTGATGATGCTGATTCTGTATGGAAGAAAGTAAAGGGTATGTACACAGACCCTACTCATCTCAATCTAAGTGATCCTGGACATGTAGAAGGAAATGCAGTGTTCACCTATCTTGATGCATTCTCAACAGATCAGGATTTTGCTGACTTCTGGCCTGAATATAGTAATCTTGAAGCACTAAAAGATGCCTACACACATGGTGGAGTAGGCGATATGAAGTGCAAACAGTTGCTGAATAGCGTAATCAATCGTATGCTTGATCCTATTCGTGAGCGTCGTCATGAGTTTGAACAGGACATTCCTGAGATTTTCAATATCCTCAAAAAGGGTAGTGATGATGCTCGTGCTGCAGCCGCACAGACAATGGACGAGGTAAGAAAGGCAATGCAGATTGATTACTTCAATGATGCTGCTTTGATCAAGCAACAGACTGAAAAGTTTAAGAAGTAATTAAATTGTTTGCAACTATCATCTATTATATAAGGTGATAGTCTTTGCATAAAATAAAAAATAGTCCCGATGTGGTATTTACTGCATCGGGACTATTTTTTATATATTTTTGTGATTTATCGCTGTTCAAATAAAATATAAAGAGATTTTATTCGTTATATACTATGGATAATGCTTCTATAGAAATGTGAATTTGTCTAAATAGATCTCTCCTTAGGAGATACATTTATGTATGAAAATCCATGACTTTTTATGTGCAAAACAATCATCATGCTCAATATAAAAAGGCACATCATATTACAATAGTCCGTTAAATAATTACTTAACTATCTCATTATCAATGGAATATATTAACAATACTTAGTGCGTAAAAATTGGTTTAGTGACTGATTTTCAGTAACTTTATGTTCTCTACACATAAGTTAAACATGGAAATATCAGGAGCACTTAACCAATATATGAATATCTGCAGAGATGCCTTTGATGGATCTGCTGCAAAGTTAAACATAAGTTTTAAATCAGCCATCATCGAGACCCTACTTTTATTTATGGTCATACCAAGAAAGATAAATTTCACTCAGTTGGAGCGCTACGGAAACCGTTGCGAACAGTGTTATCGCCAAACCTTCACAAAAGAGTTTGACTGGATACGCTATAACATGGAATTGATGAATACGCTTTTTGGCAGAAATGACAGGAAAGCAATAGCCATTGATCCCAGTTATATTTCCAAATCAGGGAAGCATACTCCATGGATAGGTTACTTCTGGTCGGGGTGTGCAGGTCAGGCAAAGCGCGGTCTTGAAATTCTTGGAGTTGGAGCAATTGACATAGACAAGCGTGACTGTGTGATGCTCAAAGCAGAACAAACCCCTGATACTATTACATTGGATAACGTAGGTTGTACTTTGATAGACTGGTATCTTAAAGTGCTGGAACGAATCAAAGACAGACTACTTGAAGTATCCAACTATGTAGTGGCCGATGCTTATTTTTCAAAGGCTACTTTCGCCAAAGGGCTAGATTCTATGGGATTTCATCTTGTAAGCAGATTTCGTGACGATGCAAACCTGATGTACATCCATGACGGACAACCAACAGGGAAAAGAGGTCGACCAAAAGTTCACGGAGATAAAATTGACTTCAAACATCTTGATTACACTAAAATTCAAGAGATTGAAACTAATAATGAAGATGGTAAACTATATACTCTTATTGCGTATTCACAAGCCATGAAAAGAAAAATCAGACTTGTCATATGGATAAACAAGAAAGGTAAGCACAAACTTTATTTCTCTACTGATATAAATATGTCAGCAAGAGATGTTATCGATTTTTATAGAACAAGATTTCAAATCGAGTTCTGCTACCGTGATGCAAAGCAGTTTACCGGACTCTATCATTCTCAGGCAAGAGACATAAGAAGATTGGATTTTGCTTTTAATGCATCATTCACAGCCATCAATGCTGCTAAGATAATGATGAAAGAAAATAGCATACCATTCTCGATGGAGGCTCTTAAGTCGCTGATGTTCAACTCTTATCTGCTCGACAGATTTTTTAAGCTGTCTGGGATTAAGCCGAACAGCCGAATAAAAGATAAACTGGTCAAAGAACTCATTGATATAGCGGCTTATCAGGTGGCATGAACTTCTTATAACGAATAATTTTATAACGAACTATTGATATTACATATATTACCAATTAATATATATAATATAAAAAACAAGATACAAAGAGTCTTTACTCTACAAATATCTGTTCTAAAATTTCATCATTAGCTTTATCAATTTCATGCGTATCTATTTGGTTAAGGTATATTTGTGTCGTCCTTTCAGAGGTATGCCCCATAGCATCACTTATAACTGCAGTTGGTATATGCATATTTTTAGCAAGACTTGCCCATGAGTGACGCGCCACATACATTGTTAGATTTTCTGTCACATTGTTATTTCTTGCTATATTTTTCAGTGCCAAGTTTACTCTACTTAGACAAGTAAGATATTGTCGACGCTCATCTTTATCACTCCTTCTTATTATAGGTAACAAGTATTTACCAGAATAAGCAGCATACTTGTTTATTATGTCTTCTATTTCTTTTCTCATTTTGATCTTTAGTTTTTGTCCCGTTTTATGTCTTTTATAAATAAGATATCCATCTTTAATATCATCTTTTTTTGCATACGACATATCAACAAAAGACATTCCACGACAATAGAAACTGAAAAAGAACATATCTCTGGAAAAATCTGACCACTTATCATTAATAATAGCTTTTTGTATTTTTTTGATCTCCATCAAAGATACAGCTCTTTTTTTCGTTTTATCTGCTCCTGTATAAACCATTTTAAAAGGTTTCGTATCTGTTATCAGATTTTCGGTCACAGCACGATTATAGACCGCACGTAGGCGCCTCATATAAAATGATATACTATTATTTACCAAATTTGATTTCTTTAAAAAGATTTCATACTCTTGCAAAAAGCTCCTGTCTATATTTGATATAGGCAAGACTTTAGCTCCCCAAAATCTTTGGAGACTTCTCATTGTTGTAAGATATGTTTCAGATGTGCGTATTCGTCCTTCCAAACGTATAATTTCAGAAATTTTCAACATAAATTCAAACATATCAACGTTCTTATCCTGTTCTATACAACCTTTTGTTAATTCAAAATTATTACAACTAATTTTAATAACAATATCTTCACCCATCTTACTAATCAATTCTGGAGTAAGTTCTATTTTAATTACACCCATAAGACTAAACCCTTTAATTTTCAAATGCGGCAAAATTACATCATTTTATTTCTCCTGCAAAATATTTAGTAAAATATGACATTCACATTATATTATTAACAAAGACTGTAAATAGACCATCAATATTAAATAGCCAACAGTATTTATTCATAAAAACTAATTCTCTGCATATAATTTTGTATAGCATTAAGTTTATAACTAAAAATATCTAATTCTATCACTATATGACATTTTACCACAAGCCACAACCAAAAGAAGCAGGCTTTTTTGGCATGACAAGAAAATGCCTTAAATAATTTAAGCCATAATCAAGTCACAAAACTTAATTTTAAAAGAAGGTTAGACACTCTTATGATCAAATCTCCCACTTTACATTTTTTTAATAGCCAAACCATTTTTATAATCAACATTATATTTTTAGTAGTATTACTATATTATTCATTAAGCATCAATGTACATTAAGAATATAAAATTAAAAAAAATCACGTAATTATTTGCTTGTTTTAATATTTATATATATCTTTGCACTGAATTTGTATCTCCTAAGGAGAGATAACTATAAAATAAAGACATATTTATATATTGTTTAATTTAAAATTTATTGTATGAAAAGAAAAATTTTCAACATGTTTATGGTGGGTGCTCTTGTACTCCCATCTGCAAGCATGTTTGTGTCTTGTAAGGACTATGATGATGACATCAATAATTTGCAACAGCAGATTGACGAGTTGTCAAAAACTATCAAAGCCATTCAAGACCAGATTGCAGCAGGTAGTGTAATAACTAATGTGACACCTACCGGTAATGGTGTTACAATTACATTGAGTAACAACAAAACATTCACTATCACAAATGGTAAAGATGGTGCGGCTGGTGCAGCAGGTACAGCTTGGACTATTGGTGCTGATGGTTATTGGGTTAAGGATGGTGTTAAGACCGATTATTACGCCCTAGGAACAAAGGGCGATAAGGGTGACTCTGGTGCTGCTGGGCAAGCTGCTGCGGCGGGTAAGGATGGTATCTATTATGTACCAAATGCAAATGGATTCTTTGACATCTATAATGGAGATGGTACTTTGAAAGAAGCAACTCAGATATCTTGGATGGCAAAATATAACGATGCGATTACAGCTGTGAAGAATGACGGTGAAAATACATTGACTCTTTATAACGTTCAAGGAGGTGCTGGAGATACCAAAACTGTTGTTATTGATTTGTCAAGCAAATTGTATGCTCTTCAGTTGAATCCAGATTTTTATTATCAAGGCTTGCAGGCTATTGATTGTGCTACATTTGATTATAAGGCAATAACGAGTTTTGATAAAGCAGATAAAGATGGCGACCTTACTTTGGAAAGCAAAGTAACAACTGCTACTCCGGATTTGGTTGCAACATATTTCTTGAATCCTTCTAATGCGAAGATGGATTATAATGATTTGTCAAAATATAGTTTTGTTGCATTTGACAAAAAAACTCGTGCTACTGACGATGAGGGCCTTGCTATAAAAGTTACTAAGGCTGCTGCTGGCGACAAAGGTTCTATGATCGTAAAGGCAAGCTATAATTCAAAAGCAATAAAGGATATTACTGGTGAAAAGGCTACATTCATCGCACTTCAGTATAATGGTGATGGTAACGGATTTGTTACATCTGACCTTGCAGCACTAAGAGCTACCAAATATACAAATCCAACATTGACAACTGTTAAAAATGATGATTTTGATGTATTAGCAGATGGTCAACTAAATCTAAAAGCATCTGAGGCAAATATATTGGCTTATGTTCCAGTTAATTCTACAAATGGTGTGAACCTTGTTGATATTATGTCAACGAAGATGACTTCTAATATTGGTGACGTAGTTCCTTTCACTTCTGATATGTTGAAGGATTATGGATTTGAGTATATGTTTACTTTAGTTGACGGAAACGATTATGCTTCATGTGAAAATGGAGTGTTAAAGCCTGTAAACAAACCAGCTACTATAGGCAAGTCTGCCATTGTACGTGTTGAGCTAAAAGATAATAATAATAACAAGATAGCTAAAGTAGGATATCTTAAAATAAACATTGTTGATAAAAAGGCAGAAACAAAAGCTACTGTTGCAACTAAAATAACATCTGCTGTTGCATATAATGTATTTGAGCAAAAGACTGACGCCGACATAAATATTAAAGAAACTGATTGGAATGTTGATGCTATTGTTAATCTTGCAGGTGTGTCTGCAGCTAATTTTGCTACTAACTATACTCTTGTAACAGGTGATGGTGGTGTTAAACAATTTAAGTCAAATGTAAAAGATGCAGACAAAAACTCTCTTGCTATTGGTAAAATTACATTTGTTGGCAATAAATTTGCTTGGAAAATACTATCAGAAGATGCATACAAGTTGCTTAAGGATGGTAAAAAGACATCACTTACAACTTCGGTTTGCTATGTGAAGGATGCAGACAAGACTGGAGCTTATGATAGTATTTATGTCAATTTCGAATGGACTCCTAAAACTATTAATGTAGACAATACTATTAACTTGGCAGACTATTATACTGAAGCAAATTGGGTAGGTAGTACTTTAACTAACACTGTTGTTGGAAATGAAGGTGATGATGGAGTGGCTATTGATATGGCTCAAAGCTTGAATCCATTCAAGAATGACATCACTCTTTCATACTCTTTTGCTGAGAATCAGGCTGAAGGTTTCTCTGTAAATGGAGCTACAATCCAGTATGCTGCTAAGAAGAATGATCCTAAAGTTAACATTGCAAAGATAAGTGGTAATAAAATTCAGCTTCTGAGTACAGGAAAAGAACTATTGAATGCCAAGAAGGTTGATCTTAATGTTGTAGCAGCTGCACAACTGGGTACTGTAGCCCTTAAAGTCAATAATGCAACATTCACGGTTAAGTTTAGACCACAGATAAATGTTACATTAAATTCTGTCGCAGCTTTCACAGACAAGATGAATGAAACTCGTAATTTAAGCTATGAAACTTCTATTCCAAGCTATGCAAACTGGGGACTTACAGGGATTACTCTTGATACTGATAATTGTATAGCTGATGTGGACATAGCTCCTGATGTATTAAACGGTTTGTTTACATATACATCAAAAGGCAACGTGTTACCATATGGCACGGCTAAAAATATCTTTGGTGAACTGAAATTTACCCATGCAGCTGGAGACTTTGCTAAGGATGTAAATGTAACTATTCCTGTTAAATTTGCTTACGGTTGGGGTGTATATGAAACATCAATAACAGTAAAGATTAACAAGGTAAATAGTGGGGCTAAGCGTAACTAATATTTTATTAATCGTTAGATAATAATTATAGACAGACATGTCAGCATGTCTGTCTATTTTTCTATTTTCGAGTTATGAAAAAGAAAGTAATAAATTTTGTTGGATTCTTGTTGATGTCCTTGTTAGTTGTTTGTTTTATAGGTTGTAATAATAAACCAAAACAGGAGAGCAAATTCACGGGATTCGAACAGTCAATGACAAATGCCGATTCTACAGAAGTTGAGCATTTAGTAAATGTGTTTTTTAAGTATGTCGAGTCTGGTAAATATAATGATGCAGTAGCTATGTTGCATCAATTGGGTGAAAACGATGAATATGCCAAACCCAAGTTGTTAGGTAAAAAAGATGTCAGTGAAGTGTATAATTTGCTTTCATCTTTACCTATATTAAGTCATCAGATTGACTATATTAAATTTCATAGTATATACTCCAATGAAGTGAAGTGCACTGCTATCATACAGCCAGCGCATGATAATGTTCCTGAGATTAAGACGCAGTTTTATTTTAAGCCCATCAATGATTCTGGTAATTGGAAACTGTGTCTTTTAAATTCTTATAATGGCGATCGTTCTGTTGTTGATGGCGCTAAGAAAGACTCTATGGAAAAAGAATATGCAAAAGAATTGAGAGACAGAGTAGTCAATAAACATAATTAAAGAATGTTTTTATTTGAGGGGGGGACCAAATTGCTTATGTAATAGGGTTTAGCTTTTTTCAATTTTTAGTGTGTTATATATATCGGTAAGACATTATATTTAAAATGATTATATGAGTCAGTCTAGTAGAATAAATTAGTAGGCGAACAATTTCTATTTTGACGATAGGTAAGGAAGCTGTTAATATTTATTTGCTAGTGTTTAGTGGGTTGATAATGCTCTTTTATTTATGTTTCCTTGACGATTATATTAATTTCGGATTATGATGTCTTACTTTATATATTTCTTGTCGTTTTAAGTAATAATATATTATGTGTAGATTTCTTAGAAATAAAAAAGGCTGTACCGACAATAGGTACAGCTCTATTTTTTTTCTTTTAGAGTGCTAATAAAGCGGCTAAAGTCTTTACCGACACTACTTATGGGGCAAAGTTGATATTTTTTAAATTACGCAAACATTGTTCTGATATTAATCCCACCTATTTATTCTAATGTGCCTTTATGCAAGGTGAAGACCATCGTCAGCCAATTTTATCATCTTCTTCTTGTAAAGGTCGCCAACAGCTTTCTTGAAAACCTTTTTGCTGACATGAAATTGACGTTTAATCTCTTCAGGGTCGCTCTTGTCGTTTAATGTGCAGTAACCGTCATTATTCTTAATGTAATCAAGTAATGTTGTTGAAAAGTCTTCTGCTGCAGCAATACCAAGTGGCTGTAACGATAGGTCTATCTTTCCGTCAGGACGCATGTTGCTCACGTATGCCTTCATGTGGTCACCTGTGTGAACATACTTAAATATCTGATCTTCATAAATCAGTCCTGGATATGAGTTGTCTACGATAACCTTGAAACCTAAGTCTGTCTTCTGCCATATTAGAATGTCTGTTTCAGAACCTCTTTTCAGTTCGCAAGTGTCATCCGTTTCTTGCATATAATGTTCAATCTTTGCGCTGGCAACAATACGGTAGCTGTCTTCGTCAATATGTATGTGAACGATATAACTATCGCCGATCTCCATGCGCTTTTTCTGTTCTCTGAACGGGCAGAAAATATCTTTTGTCAGTCCCCAGTCAAGGAATGCTCCGTATTCATTCACCCATGAACATTTCAGATATGCGAAATCACCTACCTTCGCAAATGGCTTTTCAGTTGTAGCGATTGGTCTTTCGTCTTGGTCAAGATATATGAAACATTCTATCTCGTCACCAGGTTTAGTTCCTTCGGGTACATATTTCTGTGGCATAAGAATTTCTCCTTCACGACCTGCATCAAGATACATTCCGAAAACTTCGCCAAAACCTTCACGGCGGGCTTCTTCTTTTACACGTAGGAGATTGTATTCTCCAAGTTTTATTTCTATTGACATAATTTTTTTTGTTTTACTTGATATAAGCATCAACCACTTTGCTTGCTGAGGCTTATGTCATTTTGTTAATTAAATGGTTGTGCTCTCAGCATTCTCCACATTCTCTTGATCATCCAGCAATCCGTCTTTCATGTGTATAGTGCGGTCGGTGATTTCAGCAAGTCCCTCATCATGAGTTACTATGACGAATGTCTGACCAAATTTATCTCTCAGGTCGAAAAATAACTGATGCAGTTCTGTTTTATTTTTTGAGTCCAAACTACCAGATGGCTCGTCTGCAAGAATAACGGCTGGATTGTTAACCAAAGCTCTTGCTACTGCCACACGTTGCTTCTCACCTCCAGACAGCTCAGCAGGCTTATGGTTAGCTCTGTCGCTCAATCCCATGAAATCAAGCAGGTCGTTAGCTCTTTTCATCGCTTCTTTGTTGCCCTTTCCTGCGATATATGCGGGAATCATAATATTTTCAAGAGCAGTGAACTCAGGCAGAAGCTGGTGAAACTGAAATACGAAACCAATATGCTTGTTTCGGAAATCGCTGAGCTTCTTTGTTGACAAAGTACTTACGTCAACTCCGTCAATCGTGATAGTACCTTTGTTTGGCTTGTCCAGTGTGCCAATAATCTGCAATAGAGTAGTCTTTCCCGCGCCAGACGGTCCGACTATACTTACTATTTCGCCTTTTTTAATATGTAAGTCTATGCCTTTTAATACTTGTAGGCTTCCAAAACTTTTTGTTATGCCTTTGATATCTATCATAATATTTATATTTAATTCTTGTTTTTATTCTTTATCATCCATTGTCTGAAGAACTGGTATGGACTGTGTTCTTCAGAAAGTTGTAGTTTCGTGAATGTCATTCCCGACGTATCCCCATATTGGTCAGGGAATATTATCATCAGACTGTTGCTGTTGAAGAATCTGGTAAGCTGTTCTGGAAGGGAATCAAATGATGGTATATATGATATTGTTCCCTTTCTGGCTGTGATTACAACAAACAGGTGATCATCATTGACATTGATTGCCAATTTTGGTAGCTCATCCCAATCTTCAAAGGCTACATATTCCGCTCTAACGTCAGTATGTCTGTTTTGTACGTATTCGTTAATCAGCGAAAGTGTACCTCGGTTGCCGTGAAACTGTATTCTGCAATTCAGATTTGCTGCCATTCTTGACAGCCTTTCAAGCCATCTGTAGAATCCTGGTTCAAATTCGGCCTTCTTTGGTACAGCCACCTGTATTCTTCTGAAAGTATTGATTGGTTGCAGACATCTTACGATCATCAACTGCCTTGATATGTCACTGAACAGGTTTTGCGTTATGTTTCCCCAGAAATTTTTGTAGTTTCCGTGGCATTCGTGCATACCAATTATAATTTCTGATGCTGAATATTCTTTGAAAGCATGTGATATTCCGTTACTAATATTAGTCGCGATTCTACTTTGTACTATCATTCTCACGTTGGCAGCATTTGCTGTCATCTCCATATATTCAAGCGTGTTTCTTCCTTTTTCTTGGTTATACGCCAGATTGAGGTCGTCAAGAACTACGTTAAGTCCAATAATTCCTCTATTTAGTTTGGTATTTCTCATCATTATACCAATCTTCACTAGTTCATTGGCTGTTTCTTTTTGTTCCACAGGAATAAGAATTTTCTCATCATCGGCAGTTTTATCCTCGCTAATCTTATTCTTGTTTGTAAGTGCTATTTTGCGCGCAGCTCTTTCGGTAGTAAACGAACTGAATATGCATGTCACAAGAATCAGAATAATCGTACCGTTGAGTACGTCATCATTAAGCAGCCTTTGACCGTTGGGAAGAATTATATGGTATCCCACCAACACTGCTGCAAGAGTTGCTCCAGCCTGTGCGTTACTTAATCCGTATATCAGTTCGCGCTCAATACTCTTCATGTTGAATAGCTTTTGTGTGGCTAGTGACGCAATCCATTTACTAGATAATGCCACAGCAATCATCACGCCTGCAACCTTAATTGTGCCGAAGCCTGCGAAAATAATGTTTATGTTAATCAACATGCCAACGCCGATAAGGAAATATGGTATGAAAAGCGCATTGCCCACAAACTCAAGGTGTGTCATCAGTGGCGATATGTTTGGCACGTATCGGTTCAACACTAGTCCCGTGAGGAATGCTCCGAGCAATCCTTCCATACCAATAAAAGCCATCATTCCTGCTCCAAGAAATGTCATTGCAAGTACGAATATGAATTGTGTCACGTTCTCATCATATCGTTGAAAGAAGTATCTTGCCATTCGTGGGAAGAAATATATGATGATAAAGAATACGATGCCGAGTTTTATTGCCAGCATAAACCAAAACAATCCATTAACTTCTCCCTTGAACATTCCACCGACAATAGCTAGAACAAGCAATGTTAATGTGTCTGTAATAGCTGTTGCCCCGGCTGCAATTGTTACACTTCGCTGTTGAGATAATCCGTATCGCAATACTATAGGATAGGCTATGAGTGTATGCGATGCATACATACTTGCAAGAAGTATTGATGTAAGAACTCCATATTTCAGTAGCGATGTATTGAGCGCAAAACCTATAATCATTGGTATTGCGAATGCTAGAATACCATGTGTTGAAGTCTTTATTCTATTTTTCTTGAAGTCGGCCATGTTCATCTCCAGTCCGGCGAGAAACATGATATAGTAAAGTCCTACTTTTCCGAACAATTCAAACGAGCTGTCGTGTGATAATATGTTGAAACCGTGCGGTCCGACGATAACTCCAGCCAGAATCATTCCTATGAGATGCGGAATACGCAATTTGCCCATTAGGATAGGGGCAAACAGGATGATACATAGGACGATGAAGAATATCCACGTCGGATCTGTTATCGGTAGATATTGCGATATATTTTGCATAAAAGCTGCACGATTTATAAATGATAATGCAAAGGTGCAAAAAAAATATCACTTTTGAATGATATTAATATGAAAAGTTGTATTTTTGCATCTGAAATTAGATTAATTTTTTAAAAGATATCAATATGAAAGTAGCAATTGTTGGCGCAAGTGGAGCCGTGGGACAAGAATTCCTACGCATTCTTGCAGAAAGAAATTTCCCAATGGATGAACTCGTTTTGTTTGGCTCTAAACGCAGTGCCGGAAGTAAATATAATTATAAGGGAAAAGACTACGAGGTTAAACTTTTGCAGCATAATGATGATTTCAAAGATATTGATATCGCATTTACTTCTGCTGGTGGTGGAACTTCTGAAGAGTTTGCTGAGACTATAACTAAATATGGTGCTGTGATGATTGATAATTCAAGTGCTTTCCGTATGGAAAATGATGTTCCTTTGGTAGTGCCTGAGGTTAACGCTGAAGATGCTCTTGACAGACCACGCAACATTATAGCAAATCCAAACTGTACAACTATCATGATGGTTGTTGTATTGAAGCCTATTGAGGATATCAGTCACATTAAGAAAATTCATATATCTAGTTATCAGAGTGCAAGTGGAGCTGGTGCTGCAGCAATGGCTGAACTCCAGCAACAATATAAGGAATTGGTTGAGGATGGCGAGGTTAAAACTATCAGCAAGTTCCCTCATCAGTTGGCTTACAACGTGATTCCACAGATTGATAAGATGACAGAGACTGACTATACAAAAGAAGAGATGAAGATGTATAACGAGACTCGTAAGATTATGCACAGCGATGTTCGCACAAGTGCCACTTGCGTACGTGTAAGTTCTCTTCGTTCTCATTCTGAAAGTGTATGGTTTGAAACAGAAAAACCTGTAGATGTTGCTGAAATACGTAAGGCTCTTGATGGTGCTCCGGGAGTTACTCTTGTGGACGATCCACAGAACTATGTATATCCAATGCCACTTGAAAGTGCAGGAAAAGATGATGTTTATGTAGGTCGTGTTCGCAAGGACCTAGCCGATGATAATGGTAATACATTATGGTTAACAGGAGATCAGATTCGTAAGGGTGCTGCCCTGAATGCTGTTCAGATTGCAGAATACCTAATCAAAGTAGGAAATATAAAATAACGCTTGTGCGTATTCGCAGATAATCGTGAAAACAGTATTTAATCGACTCTGTATTGATGTCGGGACAGAATATTGTTTTCACGACAATGCTAAAATCACCGATTGGTATCGCGTTTAGAAATGTTGGCTTATTATATGTACTGTTTCTAAGCAAATGTATGTTTAGGTTATGCAATTCTCATTTGTTGGGGAAATAGTCAAAATCTTATATGTTTTGAAAACTAATTATTATCTTTGTATATTATGAAAGAAATATATTTAGCCGGAGGATGTTTCTGGGGAACAGAACATTTCTTCAAACAAATAGACGGAGTATTAGAAACAAAAGTTGGATTTGCAAATGGGCATACTGAAAATCCGACATATAAAGAAGTATGCACTGATACCACTGGCTTTGCTGAAACTGTGTATATTAAATATGATGAGAAGAAAGTACATCTGGAGTTTTTACTTAATATGTACTTCAAAGCGATTGACCCGATAAGTGTAAACAAGCAAGGTGGTGACTGTGGTACACAATATCGTACTGGTGTCTACTATACATCAGAAGACCAGCTTTCTGTTATAGAGAAGGTCTTTGATCAACAGCAAAAAGAATTATCCGAACCAATAGCCGTTGAAGTTAAAGCCCTTCAGAATTTCTATACAGCAGAAGAATATCATCAAGATTATTTGGATAAAAACCCGAATGGATATTGTCATTTGCCTTTAGCATTATTTGAATTTGCTAGAAAGGCGAAGGATACGGGAACTTTATAATCAAGGCTTTAAGTAATAATTCACTTGAGGGTATTACCTAATATTTTCCACGTGGAATGCGTTTTGACGATATAATGCAAACTTTATGTCGTAGAAACGCAAACGTTTGATCGATGTAATGCAAACGTTTGATCGTAGAAACGCAAACGTTTTGTCGTGAAAACGATTTTATAATTGAATGTCAGTTAATTCTATCACCTAGGTTTTTTAATAAATATAGTGTCGATGTGTCTATCGCTTGATTATCAGCTATATACGGCTGATAATATAAAAAACAAGTGACGGTACAGGAGCATCTTTTTATGCCTTTTATCGATGAAAAGTAAAATAGTTCATAATACAGATGCGTTTTTCTCACTTCAGTAAGATGCGTTTCTATATAGAAATGCAACGTCCATGAAAAGATTGCTGATTTTGTTTTTTTTTAAATACCGACACTTGTTTTTGCCCCAAAAGCTATCTAAACTATTGGTACTCAGCTAGTCGACAATTCGACACTTGTTTTTTGAAAAAGTTCAGTGCGCGCGTGTACGCGTGTACAATATATGGGAATGCTTTTTGTCTGTGTTGTTTTTTACTTCAGCCTTTTAATATGCCGTAGCTAAAAAGCAAGAGCGCGCAGAGGGGAACTTTTATATAATATAACCAAGAGTAATACCTACGAATCATATGAAATACTATACTTATTTTATTCAAAAAAACAATATTTGGGACTTTGTATAAAAATTCTTGCAAAAAATAACAGAAATATAGAATATGCGTGCAACTTTTTCGACGCATTTGCGTCTTAATATAAAACAGCAAACTATATACGTTGCCGAAAGGTAATAAATATACGCTAAAAAACGATTGTAAGAATAATTTAATAAACAAAAATATTCAATGCAAAGCAGTAAAGCCTGCTTGTAAATGGATGACAAATATTTCGGCAGGGAGTATTCTCTCCACTTCCTGTCGGATATTTGTTTTTTTTGTTTAATAAATATAGTTGTTAGTTATCGTATTAAACTTTATTTGTTTGGACAAATTAAAACTTCAATAAAATATTTGTTTGGGTAATATTGTTTTTATATATTTGCAGATACAAGAGATGGGAAAGTCAACATGTTGGCTATGCTCTGGTAATAAAAATATAATATGAGTACTGTAATATATCCTTCACCAATATTCGGCCCAATTCATAGTCGCCGACTTGGTATTTCATTAGGTATAAACCTTATGCCGGCTGACGGTAAGGTATGCACATTTGACTGTATTTACTGTGAATGTGGATTTAATAAACAACGGATTCCGATGCAGAAACGCCCAACAAGAAGCGAAGTCGCTTTAGCTCTGGGAAAGAAACTGAAGGAAATGCACGCGCAGAATGTTCATCCAGATGTGCTTACCTTTGCAGGTAATGGAGAACCTACGACTCATCCTAATTTCTATGATATTATTTGTGATACAATAGAACTTAGAAATCAATATTGCCCGGAAGCAAAAATAAGTGTGTTGAGCAATAGTACGTTTATTAATAAAGAAAGTATAAGAGATGCGCTGATGTTGGTTGACAATAATATACTGAAATTAGATACAGTTGACCCCGAATACATAAAACGTGTAGACCGTCCGACGCAACCATCGTATGATGTCAGTAATATTATTGATAATCTAAAACTCTTCAACGGGCATGTGATAATACAGACTATGTTTTTGAAAGGTAAGACTGTTGATGGCATAGATGTTGATAATACTGGTGAAAGATATGTTAAACCTTGGCTTGATGCAGTATTAAGTATTCAACCACAGGAGGTTATGATATATACAATAGACCGTGAGACTCCTGATCAAAAACTTGAAAAGGCGACGCGTGCAGAATTAGATGCAATCAGAGATAGAGTGATTGTCGCTGGGATTCCTTGTTCTGCATCATATTGATACAGTGTTTTATGGTAGTGAATTTATAGAAACAAATATATTCAGCTTATGAAAACAGATGTAACTACAGTCTCAAATCTTGTGCTGGATAGGTATCTAGGCAGGTGGTATGAGATTGCCCGAATAGACAATCGTTTTGAGCGTGGCATTAGTAATGCTTTTGCAGAATATTCGCTGAATCCTAATGGAACCATCAAAGTAGTAAATTCTGGTGTTGATATAAAAACCGGTAGAATGAAGAGTGCTGTCGGAAAAGCAAAGACAACCTCTGTTCCCGGACTGCTGAGAGTATCTTTTTTCTGGATATTTTATTCTGATTATAGAGTGCTTGCAGTAGATGAAAACTATAATTGGGCTTTGGTGGGTGGAAGCTCATCTAAATACTTATGGATACTATCACGGATATCAAAATTATCAGAAGAAGATATGGCTCTAATAATATCTGAAGCTTCACGTAGAGGATATGATACAAGTAGGTTGATTTATCCTTGGAAATAATAAACCCTTAATTCCGCAACACTATTATAAATTAAACTTTTTAAGTACCTGAGCAACAAAAAGTTGCTCAGGATTTTGCCATGTCAGAATTTTCACTTATCTTAGTGTTGCAAAAAAAACAAGAGAATCCGACGATAGACATGGCGAAGATACAAATTAAATCTGAGAGACTCACTCCTTTTGGGGGATTATTTTCAATCATGGAGCAATTTGACTCCACATTATCATCTGTAATCGACTCAACCCTCGGTCTAAGGTGTAGATCGTTCGGTTATCAGTACAGCGAAATCATCCGTTCTCTCATGAGTATCTACTTCTGTAGCGGTTCATGTATTGAGGATGTCACTACTCATTTGATGAACCACCTCTCGCTTCATCCGACACTTCGCACTTGTAGCTCTGATACTATCCTCAGGGCGATAAAGGAGTTGACGCAAGAAAACATTTCATACACATCAGATATGGGCAAGACCTACGATTTCAATACGGCTGACACTCTCAATACTTTATTGCTCAATTGTATATTTGCATCTGGCCAACTGAAAGAGGGTGAGAT
>Ga0183095_10693_pt2 | contig 46663 bp, 51 predicted proteins | sample BioMet4_FD_130346 | JGI IMG/M metagenome (GOLD analysis project Ga0183095, IMG submission 130346) | Microbial communities from bioreactor (seeded with sewage sludge) at LBNL, California, USA - Biofuel metagenome 4 (v2) (version 3) | ecosystem: Engineered > Bioreactor > Anaerobic > Unclassified ...
CTGAGCAACGACTGTCGGAGCCGGTTGGACATCAACAGTCGGACCACCGCTACCGTCCAACGCCCACCCACACTCCCCGCAACGCTGCTGCCCGGGCCAGATTAGATTGCCGCAGTGCTGACAGAAGAGAGTACGCATGTCGACCACTACGCCCGTCTTGATTATAAGGGTGATGCTGGGTCGACCGAAAGTATCGAATCAGGCTCGGTCATCGTCATCGGTGTCACGTTCGCCGCCTTCCAAGTCCGGACTGCTGTCGTCATTGTCGTGGTCGCTGCCGTCGTCAATGTGATTGTCACGCATATAATCTCTGGCACCGTCCAGATTGATGGCTACCTGACGCATGAGGTGCCGTTCGGCCTCCTTCATATTGTTGGCCCGCATATACGCTTCCGCGACCTCCCCGTGGAGATTGGCCAGCAACTCGGTGTCATCGAGAGCGTTGCGCTTCATCAGGTCTTCCAGCAGAGAGATGGCAGCCAGCCGATCGGCGAAGTACTCTTTTGTCTGCTGCATATCATCATCCAAATCGCCACGAGAGACATAGGCATAAGCCAACTCGATCTCATCCTCTAGCTGGTGCTTAACTTGTAGCACCTGACCAACGCGGATAGCCTCGCTGAAGCTCTCCAGCGCTGCCGCGTTCTGCTGCTGATCCATCTCTGCCTGACCAGCGAGGTTACATGCTTCTACATAGCGGTTGCGTGACCAGACATCATCATGCCCAACCAACATAGCCAGCGCCCGATCAGTGAAAGGATTGGCGTCTTTCGCGAAATCGGCGTCCACCAGATCACCGGCGCAATCCAGGCACATCTCGACAGTGCTGCAGCGGTCATAGTAGCGGGAGCCATCCTTCAGTTCGCCTAGGCGTAGGGCGGCCATGGAGTAGTCCATCGCCATTTCGCGCTCACCATCTTCGCCATGTAGCTCGCCACGACCGACGTATCCCTTGACATAGCATCCGGCATCGACTGTCCGGCCAGAGTTTTCCAGGACCTTAATCAGCTCGATGGCATCGTCGAAGTCCGTAATCGCAGAGACGTAGGAGTCCATCATCGCCAAGACGCTGCCCCGGTTCAGATAGGCATCGAGCAGTTCTTGCGAGGCCCCCCTGCCCTCGAGGACGTTGACCCGGTCGTTATATTCGCTCAATGCCTCTTCCAAATGTTCGTCCGCGGTCGCCATATGCTCGCGTATTGCATCTTCCATGATAAAAACCCGACTCTCAGATGGCGCGATGAGCCTGGATCTCGTTGTATAGCTCCGTAGTTGCCGCGGCATCGCTCAGACCGATGACAAGGTCGTCACCGCTCCGCCCGATGACTATCCAGGCCGGAGCATTGGTGTAGGCAGCCAATATGTAGTCGCCCAGCTCGTCATTCTCCCAATGACCGCTGATCACCTTACTGCCGGCGAAGCCGACTACCCGAGAACCCGTGTCGAACGTCATCTGCAGTTCGACGCTTTGCATTTCACCGTAAGCAATTGTTTCACCGACTCCGGGTGCGCTGACATGGAGCCCGCTGTCATCACTCGTTGCGGAGACGCTGCCGTAACCTTCCAGACAGTAAATGCCAACGCCGATGCCAGCGACTAACAGGATGACTATGGCCGCAAGCACGAACTTCTTCCGTATGGACATGAACTTTTCCCGGACCGGCTTCTGGGACGGATCAAGAAGATAGCGGGTTTCCGGCCGATTCATCACGATGATACCCGCCACGCAGAGAATCAGAGTTATGGCCGTGGTCCCAAACAGACACCATTCACCAGCGCCACGACCCAGACAAGGATAGCCAACGCCACCTACTAGCAACGGTAGCAAAATCAGCACGACCAGAAGACCGGTGTCCTTGACCAGATGCGGAACGTCGATAAGGGCCTGCTGTGTTTTTGACATTGTGTTGTAGCCTGCAACGGCCCATGCCCCCTTACCTGTAGCTGCCATGTAGAAGCCGGTGACAATCAGCGGAACTGTGACGGCAAGGAAGATCGCTGGCAGCAACAGCAGACTTGGCCGCAGCACGACATTAAAGTAATGAAAATAAACAACCATGCCGACGCAAATCAACATCGTCACTGCAGTCGCATATGAAGCCGCCCTCACCTGCTTATTAAACATCGGGAGACAGTCTATTTCTAATTATTAGTAGTTGATCCAGGACAGAATTGCGCTGTCCATTCAGCAACCCAGAATCAACATTCACTTAATCAAACAATTGAAAAGATTCTCAAATAATGTAAACACGAATGCTTATTTGGAAGTGTGAGCCGGAGAACAGACATACGTGCATCCTCCGGCCCGTCTTCCGTCCCATCACAAGTTATTCGGAACAGATGATTGCTGCCGTGATTTTCAGGTAGTTGATGTAAGTTTCATAATACGCCTGTATTGAGTATTTTATACATGAGTTGAAATGGATAAAACGCATAATCGAAAAACTCAACGAAACCCTCTTATGGAATTCGACTATTGGTTGTATTATGGAACAGAAGCGCGTTCTTGCCATTCATGATGTTTCCTGTGTCGGAAAGTGCTCGCTTACGGTCGCACTGCCGATCATTTCGGCTACCGGAGTCGAATGCTCGGCACTCCCGACTGCCGTATTATCCACCCACACTGGCGGGTTCACCGGCTATACATATCGCGACCTGACGGTCGATATCATGCCTATCATGAACCACTGGAAATCGTTGAACGTCCGCTTCGATGGCATCTACACCGGCTTCCTCGGCTCCTTCGAACAGATCGACTTAGTCTCAGACATCTTTGACCAACTCGGCGAACATGCGCTAATCTGCGTCGACCCGGTCATGGCCGACAACGGCCAGCTGTACAAGGTCTTCCCACCGACCTTCCCGGCTGGCATGCGGAAGCTCTGCGCCAAGGCTGACGTCATCCTGCCCAACATCACAGAGGCAACCCTCCTACTGGGCGAGTCATTCCATGAAGGCCCCTATACCAAGGACTACATCGAGGGGCTGCTCAGACGGCTGGCTGCCATCGGCGCCCGCAAGGTGGTACTAACCGGCGTCTATTTCACCAAAGATGATCTGGGCGCAGCGGCATATGACGCGGACACTCAGAAAATCAGCTATGCCTTCCACCGCATCATACCAGGCTATTACCACGGAACCGGCGACATCTTCAGCTCTGTCATCGTCTCCAGCCTGATGAACGGACTCAGCCTGGCCCGGGCCAACGAGATTGCCGTGGACTTCACCGCCCGCAGCATCATGCGCACTTGGGAGGCCCGCACGGACGTCCGCTTCGGTGTGAACTTCGAGGCCGGCATCCCGAAACTTATCCAGGACATCGGCCTGAAAGTGATCTGAATGCAACTGAAGTTCGTGGACGCTGCCGAAGTTCCCACCCTCGCGGCCTTCGCACGGCCCATCTGGCAGGAGGTCTTCACACCCATTCTGCCAGGGGGCGCCGCCGAAGCAGCATATCTTAACGAAAAATGGCAGTCTGCCGCAGCCATCATCCACGATCAGGCCGACGGAATCCGTTACGGTTACGTCCTGATCGACGGCCAGCAGGCCGGTTACTTCGCTGCCCGTCTCGAAGGTATCTCGCTGTTCCTCAGCAAGATCTACCTAACTGCAGAATACCGCGGAAAAGGACTGGGCTCAGAACTCATCCAGGAACTTCTTATATACGGTCGGAAAAACGGTATGCGCCGTGCCTATCTACATGTTAATGCCAATAACAGACGGGCGTTCGCTGCCTATGAACGTAACGGCTTCAAGACCATCGCCCACGAAGTTACGCCGGTCGGAGAAGGCTACGAAGCCGACGATTTTATCATGGCGCGCGCCATCTGAGCAACTATGTTCATGCCGACGACCGCAGCGGAGGTGAAGGAACGGGGCTGGTCAGGCCTGGATGTCATCCTGATCTCTGGCGACACATATCTGGATTCATCCTACAACGGCTCAGCAGTCATCGGACACTGGCTGATCGCTCACGGCTTCCGGGTTGGTATAATCGCTCAACCAGCAACGCTGGATGCCGAGGACATCACCCGCCTTGGCGAGCCCAAGCTCTTCTGGTCTGTCTCTGCCGGCTGCGTGGACTCGCTGGTCGCCAACTACACCCCGACACTCAAACGGCGGCAGGATGACGACTTTACACCCGGCGGTGCCAATGTCCGCCGGCCGGACCGGGCCTGCATCGCCTATGCAAACCTCATCCGGCGGTACTCTAAAGGAAAGCCTGTTGTGCTGGGCGGCATCGAGGCTAGCCTGAGGCGGATCGCCCACTATGATTACTGGACGGATAAAGTCCGGCGGAGCATCCTCTTCGACGCCAAAGCCGATGCCATCACCTACGGAATGGCAGAGTTGGCCAACCTGGAGCTCGCCGAATGCCTGCGGGACGGGAAGGATTGGCATTCCATCCAGGGACTCTGCTACGCCGCTCATACGGCACCAGAGGGCTACCTCGAGCTGCCTTCTTTTGAGTGCTCCGCCGCGAATCCGAAGGCCTTCGGCGAAGCCTTTCGCTGTTTTTACGAGAACTGCGACCCGATCACCGCAAAGGGGCTGTACCAGGCCCACGGCGACCGGCTGCTGGTCCAGAACCCGCCGCAGCGGCTGCTTACCACAGCGGAGCTGGACCGTATCTATGAGCTCGACTACGAGGACCGGGTCCATCCACTATACGCAGCCGACGGCATCGTGAAGGCTGTTGACACTGTCAAGAACTCTCTTACCTCCCATCGCGGCTGCTACGGTGAATGCTCGTTCTGTGCCATCGCGGTACACCAGGGCCGCACGGTGGTCTCCCGCAGCGAAGAATCGCTGGTCCGGGAAGTGAGGCGCTTCACCACCCGGCCAGGCTTCAACGGCATCATCTATGACGTCGGCGGCCCGACAGCCAATATGTACGGCATCGAGTGCACCAAGAAGATCCGCGAAGGTGCCTGCCGCGATCGGAAGTGCCTGTATCCTCGGCCTTGCCGCTCTCTGGGCCTGGACCACACCCGCCAGGTCCAACTGCTGGATCGGTTGACAAAGATTCCCGGCGTACGGAAGGTCTTTGTAACATCGGGCCTGCGCTATGACATGGTCATCTTTGACGAGAAAGCCGGCCAGCGCTACCTCGATTGCCTGGTGGCCAGCCATGTATCCGGCCAGCTCAAGATCGCACCGGAGCATATTTCCAGCGAAGTACTGGCTCTGATGGGAAAGCCCGGCCCGAATGTTCTGCTTGACTTCAAGGACATGTATGAGGAGTCCTGCCGGCGTCAGCATAAGGACCAGTATCTTACCTACTATCTCATGGCCGCCGCCCCGGGCTGCGGCGAACGGGATATGCATGAGCTTGACCGCTTCGTCCACAACGAACTGAAAACGAATCCAGAACAAGTACAGATCTTCACCCCGACGCCATCCACTGTGGCTACCCTCGAATATTGGACTCGGCGGGACTATCTGGACCGTCGCAACGTCTGGTCCGAGCACGTGATGCAGCGGAAGCAGGCCCAAAAGGATCTCATCATCGGAGGACGGCCCAGGTGAGCGGACCGGATCCGCGGCTGGGGGCCGCATTGGCTGCCGAAGCAGGCCAGTACGGTCTGCAAACCATTGAAGCGTCATTCATCGCCGCAAAAGAACTATCATTACGCTGGAGCACCAGTCGGTGCTCGCTCAGGCTCTGGGCCTCCGACTACCTGGCCGACGCTCCGGTAGCGGCCTTGGATGAGTTCGCCGCCGGTGCCCTGGGTCTCATCTATCACAAGCAGAAGGCCTATGGCCGTAACTATCTGGACTATGTAACCTCTGATAACTTTGTCATCGCCAAAAGACCGATCTATCTGCAGCGGAGTCGCAACCTTACTCGCAGTGACCGTGGCCGGCGGCGGTGCCTTTTCGACGCTGCCCAACGGTTGCTGGATCTGGATTTGATTGGGCCGAACGACCTGGATAACGCCTTGCTGACCTGGACCGAGGGTGCCAACTTCCGCCGCCTTGGCTATTGCTCTCCGGTGATGAAGGTGGTGGCGATCTCTAGCGTCTTCGACCGCGATGACGTGCCCGAGTACCTGCTGGACTACGTCGTCTACCATGAATGCCTTCACCTGCGGCAGGGCTACCGGCCTTTCGTACGGCGCTTCCATGATACAGAATTCCGCCGGCAGGAGCGGCTCTATCCGCACTGGCAGGAGGCTGAGCATGCTTTTCTGCATCTGCCACGGAACAACGGGGGGGTGCGGATCTGACCGAACAGCGTTCAATCAACGTGACTGCTGGTCGGCTGCATGAAATCAGCGGTGTCGCACTGACAGCAATCGGCATCTCAGAATTGGTATGGGCGCTGGATTTCTCTGATGCAGCAACCATAGTTTCCGCTCTCTCCTCACTGATCTGCGGTTTCATCTGCCTCGGCGACGGCCATATGATGATCCATTCGACAGCAGAACTGCCGCGCACCATTGCCGAGGTCCTACGTACGATGGCCTTGCTGATAATTGTCGAAATCGTCGCAATGTCCATCGTCTTCGGTATGGCTGATGTCGACGCAGCACTGATGCTCGGCATCATGTTCATATCAATCGGCTCCGGCCTGGCCGAATACATCGCTGCGACTGAAGTACTGACCAGACAGCCGCTCTCCATTTTCCGCTACAGCACCGTCGTAACTCTGCTCCTTCTGCAAGTTCCTATCGTGCTGATTTTTTTCATGATTACTCTGACGGAATTCGAGGCTGATGACTTGTTAGAACTCCTGGACGAAATCTGCTATTTGATTCTATTTATCTTCGTCGCAATCGGCATCATGACAGAGCGGATACGCAGTACCATGCGGAAAGGCGGATGTCCACCCGCCGAATGAGAAATCAATCTCTCAGTATCAGAGATACCAACAAAAGCAAACGGTAAAAGTGAGGTTTAGGGGTCCGGATGCTGGTTCGGACCTCGAAGGAACAGGCAATCCCTCGAGAAGAGGAATCACTCTTTCTTCTTAGCATCCTTGGCGTCGGCTGCCGGAGCGGCCTTCGTCTTCTTGGCTTTGCATGCCATGAATAACATGTAACCATATCGGATATATACGAGTGCAAATCGTACCAAAAAAAGTTTATTAACCAAAAACAGCGCGCCTGAGATACTCCGTGCAGTCTTTAAATACAAAATTGACCAATCCACGGTCATGGACGCACCGCAAGGCGAGCAGGACAGGGGTTTCGTGTTGGAGACCGACGACGGCGAGGTCGAAGTCGGCCTGGACGAGATCCAGCGGATGGCGGACAACGGTGAATCGGCGGGCCTCTACGCCCTGGGAATGGCCTATCTCTTCGGGGTTCAGGTCAAACAGGACTCCGCAAAAGGCTACGACCTGGTGGAACAAGCCGCGAAGAAGGACAACCCGGAAGCTAAAGCACTACTGGTGAAAATGTTCTTCGACGGCGACTACATGGGTATCGACACCGCACAGGCTGTTTCTTACGCAAAGGATGCGGCCATAGCCGGCATCACCGACGGCCACTTGTATTACGGCATAGCATTGATGGACGGCGCCGGCATGGATAAAGCAGATCCGGTCGCCGCTGCCGAGCAGTTCCGCGCAGCCGCGAAGCAGGGCAGCACAGAGGCCCGGAACTCGCTAGCCTACCTGTATCTCGAAGGCGAAGGCGTGACAAAAGACGAGGTCAAAGCATTCAAGCTGTTCAAGAACGCTGCCTGCGTCGGAAACATCAATGCCCAGTATCAGACCGGCGTCTGCTATGAGACCGGTTGCGGTTGCGCCAAGGACTTCTCTAAGGCCAAACTGTGGTATGAAAAGGCCGCCTCCCAAGGCGACGGAGAAGCTATGGATCGGCTCGGGATGCTCTACTTCAACGGTGCGAACAACTTCAAAAAAGATCCGCAGCAGTCATTCGAATGGTTCCTAAAAGCTGCTGGACAGGGCCTCCCGGACTCCATGTACACCGTCGGATGCTACTATGCAGACGGCTACGGAACGAAGAAGGACCTCCTAGAGGCCGAAAAATGGCTGCAGTTGGCCAAGGACAACGGCCATCAGACTGCGGCCGCACTTCTCGACCGTCTGGAGCGGGAAGAGCCACCGCAATGAACGTTTACACAATCTGTTATATCATCCGAGTTGGATACCAAGACTATGACTTCCACTTCGAATAATGACGAAGCGATCCACCAATACGACCTAGGAATCGCTTACTGCACCGGCGAGGGCCGGTCCAAGGACACCAAGGAAGGTGCCAAATATCTACAGCTGGCCGCCGACCAGAACTACGCTCCGGCAATCCGTGACCTTGCTTCGCTCTATCTCAGCGGCGACGGCGTACCGCCGGATGCGAAGAAGGCCTATACGTTGATGAAGCAAGCCGCCGACGCCATGGACCCTGCCGCAATGTACCGCCTGGGCCTCATGTATGAGAAGGGCCTTGGTGTCCCGACCGACCTCTATGAGGCGCTAAAGCTAGTGGCCTATGCCGCCGGTGCCGAATATGAGGGCGCCGCAGACGACGCAGATCGCATTGAATGCATTATCGATCAAAACCGCGAAAAACGGCTGCGGTCCCGCCCGGTGTTGAACCTCGAGGTCTCCGACGTCGATGTCGAGGCTGCCTGTTGCAAGAAGATGCTGGATTCCATGCTGGCTGGCGACATCTATGTTGCTGAGACCTTCGAGGGTCCAGAGCTGCTGCAGATGGATGATGCCGGCGTCGAAACGCCGCTCACTAAATGCCCATTCTGCGGCAAACCAGCCAAACGTGTCGCGCGTGATAAACCGTATTGATTGCTGGCCGTCAGGCAAATGTCTATATGGAGTAACATTCATGTACTTATGCAGGTCGACCTTTCGCCGACCGGGATGATGATAATATGGATGGGAACCAGGATATCGCAGAGCAGGTCAAGCTCATGCGCTCCGTGATTGGCCGTAAAATCATGGAGATTGATGAATTCAACACGAAAGCTGAGAACATGGTGGGTGACGAGGCCGGTAAATACGTTGACCTGGTCGACTTCCTCAACCACGACATCGCCGGTTACAAGACGATCATCGAAGATCTAAGGGATGGCTCATGCGACTACACTGGCAATCTGTGGGACATAGCATCTCTACCCGCCGAATCCGTCGGATTGTATACCGACTTCTATCTGCCAGCCCTCAGCGAGTGCGACCGTGCGGATGAAGAAGCAGCCATGCACCTGAAAGGCACCTATGCTCAGGATCTCGCCAAAGGCTATACAATGAAACTCGGTCGTACCGCACTTACCAGCCAGATGGCCATCAATCTCATGATGGCCGATGACAGCATCGCCATGGCGATCGGCATGGCCGTTGCCGGCAATCCCGAGATCATGGACGCTCTGAAGTCCGAGCTTGAAAGCCAACAGGCTCAACAGTAAACAAATTCAGGGGGCTATGCCCCCTTCTCTTCTAAAGCCGACGACACTCGGCCGCTATTCTTAATACTGCCTCCGCCATTGAATAGTCATGTTTGCTAACGCCTTCGAGAAGGCTGCCAAGTTCACACGTCCGCTGATTATCTCGACTCGGCAAGTCGACGGCAGCGTGACCGCAAACTGTGCAACCTTCTTTCTTGTGAACAGCGATGGCTGGTTCATTACAGCCGGTCACGTGTTCGACTCCTTCCAGAAGTTCCAGGGTGACCAGAATAAGATCAAAGAGGTCAACGAACGCAATGCTGCGACCGCCCTTCAAACGCCCAGCCAATCGAAGGGATTGGCTCTCGAACTGCCGACCGAACTCAAGCTGGACCCCAAGTGGATCACCAATCATTCATTCTGGTTCGGCTGGGATGGCGTGCGCATGGTCGAGGCATATGTCAACCGTCAGGTCGATATCGCGGTCGGTCGGCTCGAAGGCTTCAAACCAGGAATGGTTGAGGAATACCCAGTCTTCCGGAACCCAAACACTGTACGCCCAGGCACCAGTGTCTGCCGTCTCGGTTTTCCGTTCGCCCCGGTGGCAACGGATTTCGATGATAAGACCAAGAGCTTCCGCATCCGGCCCGGCGTACTTCCACTGCCATTCTTCCCGAACGAGGGCATCCACACTCGGAACATCCTGAATGGCAAGAGCAAAGAGGGTAACTATGACCTACTTTACGTCGAAACTTCCAGCCCCGGCCTGCCCGGCCAATCAGGCGGACCGATCTTCGATGCACACGGCCTCATATACGCGATGCAAGTGCAGACGCTCCATTTACCGCTCGGAACTTTCCAAGCTAACGAGCTCAACGGGCAGACCGTCGTCGAGAATCAGTTCTACCACACCGGCGTCGGCGTACACACTCGGATCATCCAAGAAATCCTGCGGGACCGTCACGTACGTTTTGATAGTGAATCTGGGGGAGAGGGCGATCAAGGCGACAAATTCGTCATAAACTCATGATTATCGCTATTTAATAATAAAGTAAATTACTTTATAAACTTATTTTATTTCGGTCATACGACCGAAATTAATTTTATGATCAAATTGGCAAGCAAATGTCCAGTTCCGCTTTGCATTTAAAATATCAATATTGTTCTGATGTCACATAATTTTCAAATACCATCAATTAATTTTTTTAATAACGTTTCACACTAAATTTATATCAGTATTTTCACCGTCAACCGACAACCGAGGCAACAACTTAAGATTAATTAAGTTTGTAAAGCATTATGATTAATTAATTTATGTCATACTCAATAACGTCATATCTAGTCCATAATTCAGTGCATTTTGATGGAGTAAAGCAAAACACTTTACAAATTATCAACTAACGCTGTAAATAAAAATTTACATCATCTATAATCAATTTTTTGCCATTTTTCGACAAGACTGACTAAACTAAGAGAAAAATGACTATTTTTCTAACAAAATCACTGAAACCTTGTCAACGACGGTTCCCCGAACCTCTAATTGGAAGCAGCCCGTATCGGCCCGATTTCGGAGTGCAGTGCAAGGAATTGCCACGTATCCGAGTAAAAACAGCCCAAAATGAGTCTGTTTAAGGTCAAAAGCTGGAAAATGGCAATGATTGCCCTACTTCGCACTTAGAATGAACATTTCTTATTATATCTGTATTAAATAAAGTAAGATGCTTTACTAACAATAATTATTTGCTACATATGAAAAATGAGATTTTTCTCCCTTACACTTTTATTTTATTACAAACATTTTGCACCCCGTCATTTGCTCACAAAAAACTGATACAACGCAATAAAATGCGCTCAGTATTGATAGATGAAAAATAGTTTATGTAAATACGTTATAAGGTTTGTTTTTATTGTATTATCATTACTGCACATAATATCAACAAAAAATGCAGACAATAAGCAATTCCGAAAAAACAAAGATGAAAACGATTCTGCATTAATTTCTATCAAGCTGATTAAGAGGGGAGATAATCTAGACTCGGCTGTTGTTTTCTCAAATTGCCTCGGATGTCCGGATAGATCGGCAAAAACAGAATCCTTTGTCCTCTGCATTGATTGCAATTAAGTGAATCGTGATTAAGTTAATTACGTTTCACTTAAACAAACTTCTAAATACACCCGCCGCGATAAAGCATCATGGATTTTATCGGCAGAGAACGTGAGATGGCTTTCCTCGCCGAACAGTACCGCATGGAGCATCCGCTCACTCTGATCATGGGGCGGCGGCGCGTCGGCAAGAGCCGGCTTATCCAGGAATTCATCCGGGACAAATCCGCGCTCTACTTCGAAGCCGATCACGAGATCTCCGCCATGATCCTGAACAGCTTCTCGGCCGCGGTGGCCAAGACCGTCGGACGCACCCTCGGCGAATTCAGGGATTGGGAGTCGGCCATCCGGGCCTACCTCGACCTCGGCCCACCGGGGCGGAAAATCATCGTGCTCGACGAATTCCAGTACATCACCTCGGCCGACGAGGGCTTCGCCAAGCGCTTCCAGTCCATTTGGGACAACTATCTTTCCAAGTAGGATGTCATGGTGATTCTGTGCGGCTCCTACCTCAATCTGATGAAGAAGGTCACTCAGGATTACGGCAGCCCGCTCTTCGGCCGGAATACCGGCGACCTGATGGTGCAGCCGCTGGCCTTCCGCGACACCGTCGGCGGACGGGACTACCGGCGGGCGGTCGAGGAGTACGCCGTGACCGGCGGCGTGCCGCATTACATGCTCCTGCTGGATGACCGGCAGAGCGTCCTCGCCAACGTCGAACGCCTGACCATGGGCCTCGGCGGACCGCTCGTCAATGAGCCCGCTTACCTGCTGTCGGATGAGTTCCGCGAGGTCTCCAGCTACAACACCTACCTGCGGGTCATCGCCCAGGGGCACCGGCGGGCGGATAAGATCACCTCGGCGGTGGAGGCCGACACCAGCGCGGTGATGCCCTACCTGAAACGGCTGGTCGAAGTGGGCATGCTCGAACGTCGGGTGCCGGTGACGGAGCCGAGCCCCGAGCACAGCCGTAACGGTCTGTACGTCATCAGCGACCAGTTCATGGCGCTCTGGTTCCGCTTCGTCTATCCCCACCGGAGTGAGATCGCCCGCGGTCAGCCCGACCTGGCGATCGCCGAGCTGGAGGAGCATTTCATCGAGGCGCACGTCGCCTTCGTCTTCAAGGACATCTGCCGCGCCGAGCTGCTGGCTTATCTGCGCCAGCAACGCATCGCGGCGGTCTGCGGCTCCTACTGGGAGAAGAGCCTGGAGCTGGACGTCGTCGCTCTGGACAAGCCGCACCAGGTGGCTTACCTGGGCGAATGCAAGTACCGCGACGCGCCGGTCGAGGCCGCGGTGCTCCATCATCTGGTGGCGCAGAGCGGACGGGTGAAGGAGATGCATGACTATCGCCCGGTCTACTGCCTGTTCTCGGTCTCCGGCTACGAGCCGGCGCTGAAGGAAGAGGCCGCCGCGGCCGGCGTGCTGCTCTTCGACCGCGGCCGGCTCTGCCAATGACCCTCGGCGGCTCTTCCAACTCCTGCTTCTGGTGCTGACTCCGATCAGCGCATACTTGGCATGCATATACGAACAACGGTCGGCATCGCTGGTGGTGCCGATGGTCCGCACCTCGCCGCCGGTGCTCTGCAGGATCTTCATCATCGAGAGCTCTCTGCCGTGTCATAGCCAAACGACTTCACCTCAAGCAGCGCCCGTACGTCCACGTGCGCCGCTGCCGATGTGCTTTTCCAGATTGACCAGCAAGCCAAGGACAGCCGGACTGGTGAGCTCGTAAATGCAGATGTCCACTGTGTCGGTGGCGGTGTCCATGGTCTGAAAGATCGGCGCGCCATCCGAGTACAAGAAAGCGAACGGCATAGCCGTCTCCGAATACTGGATAAATGAATCGAAGGTGATATCCGTCTTCCCGCCAGCCGTCGCATCTGCTGCGGCGAAAATCAGAATGGGCAACAGGGCCGCGACGAGGACGACAAAAATAACTGTCCGTGAGTGCTGATCCCATCCCGCTGCAGTCATTAACCAGATCGGTTTCACCAACCGTATTTTAAGGCCAGCAGGAAGCCGAAGTAGAATGTGGCCTTTCCAGGCTGCCGGCCCAGCGCATGGATGGCGTTGCCCCGTACCGTCCGATAGTGCAATGGTGCGACTAGCGCGGTGTAATCATCCGCCGACAACGCGACCAACCGATCGTGCTCCATAAGGAAGCGCTTGTCAGAGCGGATATTATGGCGCCACCAGCGATCGTATTCGTCAGGGTCATTGGCCAGCACCGCTTCGGCCGCCTTCCGGGCGGCCAGGAACGCACAGCGCAACCCACCGTATGAGAGCGCATTGGCCATGCCGGCTGCGTCACCAACCAGCAGGGCCCGGCCCTTCACCACCAACGGAACACTACCGGTTGGCAAGAAGCGGACCTCTGCCAGATCCTGGTCGAAGTGATCCTGCGGCGCACCATGGGTACTCTTAGTTCCGTAAGGGAAGCTCCAGGAGTACATGTCACCGTAGTCCATCCCGACCCTAAAGGCAATGACGTCAGACGGCACAGCTACATCCTCGATCCGCATCGCGACCGCCTGGCAATGCGCTGGCCGGGAGCCGAAGAGACATTTCCGGACGACCGAGAAGGCACCATCAGCGCCGATCACGTATGTGGCAGAGAACAGCCGACCGGAGGCAAGTAGCAGACTGTAGCCTTCCAGCTGCTCCGAAATCTGGACCACTGAATCCTTGATAAAGGTCACTCCCGTACGCTCAGCCTCCTCGCGGAGCCTATGCAACAACCGCGGACGGTCGATGATGTAGCCTTTAACAGGCAGAGCAGCAACACTGCCATCCGGCCAGTCGATGCGCAGCGTAGTGATATGATTGAGAATCTCGTCGTTCCGCAACGGCAGATGGTCGAACGCCTGAGCACTGGCACAAGCACCGCAGATGCGGTGATAGCGGTCATAATGACCGTCACCCAGCCGCTCGATGACCACGACATCGCAATTGTGTCCCGCCAGACAGTGAGCGGCGGCCATGCCGGCCGGTCCTGCACCGACGATGACGACACTTGCATGCATAAAGAGAAAAACCGCCTGTCAGTATATCCGTTTTATGTCTGGCTGACTGTGAACCGCCAGGGCCGTTCCCTGTCGACTGGGGCTGCAGACATGATGCCGATACGCGGTGCCGCAGTATATTTCGGCCTCATTCCATCATATTCGATCCAGAGACCGCTTTCTGGCGTTAGCGGTAGCCCGTTCAGCGCCCGTGTTATATCCATGGCTTTGCTCAGACGACCAGGCCCCAAAAAGCCTTCCACGCCCCGGATGAGCACGCATTCCGGGTGCTCCGCTGGGCCGGTGACAAGGTTCAGCAGATCAAACATATGGCAGTGGTAGACGTACGCCACGCCGCCCGCATGATACATTACCTCAGTCCGCAGCGTCCGACCGTGGCTGGCATGGCAGGCAGTATCCTCCGTACCGTAGTAGATCTCGGTCTCGGTGATGCGCCGCCGCTGGATGCCGGCCGCAGTGCTTCTGCAGAGGAGTTTACCAAGCAGATCAGGGGCCAGCATCCGGCTGTCGGCCGCAAAGTACGCCGACGACAGTATGGCCATCTCAGCACCTCTGCCGGGCACAGCACGCCAGCACCGTGTGAATTGAAATGTAGATGACCAGCACGACCCGCCGATTGCCCGACTGTTCGATGTGCTGGTTAACGGTAAGGCGGGCCACTATGTCGCCGGCAAAAAAGATGCTTGCAATCAGGCCAGCCCCCCGTTCGAGGGCTGCGAAACGCTCGGTAGCGTAGGCCGGCACATCCACGTAAAACAGAAAGAATAACACGATGAGGAAGAAGTACGTTAGCGTACAGTACAAGGAATTCCGCGTGAACATCTTCTCACTGATCATAACCAGATTCACACCTTCAGTCTATTTTCTCTTTAGTTTTCAAGCAATCCGCCGTGCCCGCCGCTGCGGGAAAGCATGCAGAACAAGATACAGCACCAAAGAGAGCGCACCGATCACGGTCAGCAACAGATACATGTCGCGGTATCCGCAGATGGTGATAGCCAACCCATGAGCGACTGGACCAACGGCATAGGCCAAATCGAGGAAACTGTTGAAGGTGGCCGTTGCCTTACCGTAGCGGTTCGGTGTCGTCCGCCGGATAGCAATAACCTGCCCCACCGAGACCAGCATCGCCACGTTAAGCCCGATGAGAAAGCCGGAAGAAAGCAGCATCGTACCGTCTGTTGCTTCGGCTAAGAGCAGCATACCCAATATGAACAGTAGGAAGACCGGAATCAGCACGCAGTTTTCGCCGCGCCGGTCAGCAATACGACCAAGAAACAGCCTGGCGATAAGCGTGGCCACCGCTACCGCCACGAAGAACCATGTCGCTGCGCCAGCCAGACCGATGTCTGCACCATAGGGCGACATGAAAGTTAGCACGCCAGAGTAGGCGTAGAAGAACACGAAAGTAACCACTGAGATGGGAATGGCAGTGCGCTCGAAGACCCGCGCCAGCCCATGCGGAGTCTCCAAGGCAGGCGCTTGACTGCCGCTCTGAGCCGGGACGTCCCGCAGGAAGAGAGCGATTATGGTAGCAATCAGAATAGCCGCAATGCCGATTTCGAAGATGACGTCAAACGCATCGGTCAGCAGCAGATGCATACAGATGAGCGGGCCGATAGCGGATCCCAGTGACATACTAAGCATGAAATAGCCCATTCCTTCGCTCCGCCGATTGAGCGGCAAGATGAGAGCCAGCGTAGTCACCACCGCTGAGCTCGCCGCCCCGTAAGCCAAACCATGGAAGAACCGTACAATCAGCAGCAACGGTAGGCTGCCGATGAACAAGTACATTACCGAGAGACCGGTCGCCAGAAATAACGCGGCGATAATGACCCGACGTTTGCCAAGTTTTTCCAGATTCTGACCAACGGTTAGACGCGCCGCAAGGTCGCCGACGATGAAGATACTGGCAGTCAGGCCGGCCTCCCACTCCGGAGCGCCGAAATCGGCCACCGCGTAGGTCGACATCCCCGTATAGTACATGAAGAAAAATACGGTCAGGAAGAAGTAAATGAACGTGCAGAGCAGGAACTCCCGCGTGAACAGTTTCTCCTTCGCCATGCCCCGCCCATCGTCTCCCTGTATAAAGCCGTGATGACCGCGATTGTGCAGTTAGGCCAGAAGGTAGATTTTTGTCCAAGTTCAAAACAGCGACAGGAGCGTGAGGTAGACCGCCGAGATGATCAGCGTGACCACGGAGACCGGCAGCCCGACGCGCAGATACCGCCAGAAGTTGAGCTTGACCCCGTGCTTCTCGCCCTCATCCTCGACGATGATGTTGGCCGCGGCTCCCAGCAGGGTGGCGTTGCCGGCCATGGTCGAAGCGACGGCCAGCGTGATCCAGAGGTCCAGGTTGCCGGCCGGCAGGAGCTCGCCGATCAGCATGACCGACGGCACGTTGCTGAAGAGGTTGGCCATCACGGCCGAGAACAGCGTGAGCACGCCGACCGACGGCACGGCGCCGTTGCCGATGCCGAACAGGTCTGCGATGGCGTCCAGCAGCCCGGACTCCACCGCGCCGGCTATGACCACGAAGAGACCGATAAAGAAGAGCAGAATCGACCAGTCGACGTGCTTTGCTACGTATACGGCAGCCGAGGTCTTCTTAGTCATAACCACCAGCAGCGATAGCACACCGGCCGCAAGCGCAATCTGATAAATGTGCAGGCCGATGAAATTGGACAGCGCGAACAGAACCAGCGCCGCAGCGGTGATTGCCAGCACGATATGCAAACGCTTCTTGTCGACCTCACGCACGCCGAAAACCTGGTCAGTCATGTCAATGACGACGTTCATCTTCTGGGAGTACAGCCGACACAGCATCCAGATGGCCACAGCCATACAGATGATTGTCAGCGGCAGCACCCGCACCGAATAGTCGATGAAATCTATGCCGGCCATTGCCGCGACCAGAGCGTTCTGCGGGTTGCCGACCACGGTCGCCGAGCTCCCGATGTTGGCCGAAACGAACACGCCGACCATGTACGGCACCGGGTCCGCCCGCATGCGGACGCAGCAGCGCAGGACGATCGGCGTGAAGATCAGCACGACCGCGTCGTTCAGCATGATGGCCGAGAGCAGCGCCGTGATGATCATGACGCCGACGAGGAAGCCCTTGCGGTCGTGGAAGTGCCGCATCAGATAGTCGACGACAATCTCGAAGAAACCACAGTACTCCAGCGCTGCGGTGAGCATCATCATGCCCAGCAGCTGCAGCAGGACCCCGATATTAATGAAGCTCCATGCCTCACCCGGTGATACGACGCCCGCCACCAGCATGAGCACGCCACCGACTAGAGCGGCTACATAGGTCTTGATCTTGTGACCCCGGAACTTGCGGAGCGAAATAAGAGAATAAGTAAAAATGAATATAAGCAGGGCTGTGAGAAAGGTGTAAGTCATTCTCTCACCCCTGCTCTAGTCAGACGTTCATCAGAGTCCCGCAATCGCAGCGGCGGCGACAACGAAAATGACGACAACCATCGTAATGACCATGAACCAAGCCATGAGCTTTTTTCTCTTCTCCGGCGACATTGGAACACGGATATTGGCCCACAATTATTAGGCTTTCGGATAGAAGTGGAAAGAGGTTTGGGAAATGGTTTGTATTCTGCTCTTCGCTTCGTTCGGTTCAGAAGCACCTGACCTTGCCCTCCAGCGCGGAGAGCGTGAAGGCCAGGTAGATGCTGAAGAGCGCCGTCAGGAGCGAGGAGATGCCGATCAGGTAATGCCAGCCGTCGAAGTCCGGGAAGATGCCGCTCAGGCCTTCCGTCAGGAAGATCAGGGCCGTGGTGATCAACAGCGCCGTGAGCGTCTTGAAGTTCCGGATCAGGCCGGACCAGACCACCGTCAGCACGAAGACCAGCGCGAAGGTCAGGTTGACATAGTTGCCGATCGAATCGAACTCGGGAAACAGCACACACAGCCCGGTCATCACCACACCGAAGCCGACGAGACCGAACACCTCGTAGCCGAACTCGCTGCTGACCTGATAGGCCTTGAACGAAACCGACATAATCAGGAGCCCCCCAACCGTGAACAGCATCCCTAGGCTCCAGTCTCCCAACCCTCCGAAGATGCTGTAGAGTGCTAGCAGCAACGTAACCACCGTGACGAAGAACAATCCCATCGCTGTGGGGCCTAACATCTTTTCTTAGATGATTAACCCTCAAGGGACCTTAGTCCCATGCCGGTCTTAGAATCTCAGTATTTAAACATAATAGCGTTAAGTCATATTGAATTGTAGTTAAGATTAATATTGGACAGATGTGAAAATATTAACAAGCCTATGATTAACATCTATTGACAATTAACACATATTATAAATACTGCCGCGAATGCAAAGACAAAAACGGCTAGAAGAGCCAGGGGGACGCGGCCCCCGAAACAGTTTCGCAGATCCTTCAGCTGTATCAGATGCACTTTAACTTGCCTTCAAGGGCAAGCGAATATGCGAGGTACAGATTGAAAGCAAAATTCAGCAGAGCGCATAGGCCGATGACCAGACCCCAACTGCCGAAGTTCGGGAATATGCCGCTCAGGCCCACAGTGGCGAATACCAGTGCAGTCGTAACCAGTAACAGAGTCAGCATACGGAACGTCCGGATGATTACCGACCATATAACGGCCAGAATGTAAACCAAGGCAAATGTCAACATAACATAGTTGCCGATCGCATGTCCGAAGAAGGCGCATATACCTACCATCAGCACCCCGTAGCCGACTAGCCCGAAGACTATATAGCCGAAGTTACTGCCGGCCTTGTTGGCTTTAAACGAAACAGAAAGGATTAGCAGTCCACCGACGGTGAACAGCAATCCCAAATCCCAGTCTCCCAACCCATCAAAGAGATTGTACAACGCCAACGGAAGCGATACCACCGCAACGAAGAACAACCCCATCGCTGTGGGATCCACTGTATTTTCAGTCATTTGTTTACTTCCTCCATGAGACATAGTCCCATCACTAATTGGCTTTGAATTGATATAAAGGGATATCCAAAATGTCCGGAGCAGACCATCTGGCTTGACGACCGTTACTGCATCTGGACATGACTTGTTAAAGATGCATTGAAGATTTTTAAAATTCGTAAAAAAGTTAATATTGTTGTAGGTAAAGTTCGATGCTTATATAGTTTTGAAGTCTTCGTCTGGCAGCAACTTCGGAGCAGACTTCTTAGGATTTTTTACCTTCGCCGATGACAATTCCTGCGCCCGATTATAATCAAGTTGATTCACTGCACTCCGAGCATAATGCTTTACCAGCAAACCATCCCACCGCAAATAGCCTGCATAGACTGGATTATGAAGCAACGCACCGATGCTGAAGACTGTCCATAGCTTTCCCTGCCTGGTGCGCATCCCCGAACGGTTGAGCCCATCTGCGATCACACTCATCGTTACGCCGTGCAGATAGTCGGCGAAGATGCTGGCCGCTACATCCAGTTCGGCCGGAACAGCCGTTAGGATGCCGTGATCGAGCTGATAGCCGAAAGGCGGGTTGAACCCAAGCGTACGGCTGGCGACCGGCGTATTGGTCAGCGTCTCGGCTTTCTCACGCATACCGATATAAGTGCGCTCACCGATTTGCTCACTTTCCAGCTGTGCGATGCTCTGAATCATGCTGACGACGAAACGCCCGACGGCGTTCGAGGTATCCAACGACTCAGTGGCAGAGACAAACTTCTTTCCCCGGCGTTCGAGCATATCCATCATATTCATGAAATTCCGGGAGTTGCGGTGAATACGATCCATTTTCCAGACAATCATCAGATCCCATTCATTGAGATCCTCGAGCATCTGACGATAGCCAGGGCGGCGGATATTGCGGCCTGAGAAACCGTCGTCCTCATAGATGCGATAAATGTCGTAGGCCTGAGCAACACAGTAGTTAGTCAGCAACTCCTTCTGAGCCGGAATGGAATAACCTTCCATTGCCTGCTCCTCGGTGGAGACCCGCACATACAGTGCTGCCTTGACCATCGGGCCCTCACACGAGCGGCCCGTTGACCGACTCGTAGATGTCGACCGAGACGATTGCTTCCTGGTGACCTGGCCGGACGATGTCGTTCCACTTCAGATATCCCGCATATAGCGGATTGTGAAGGATGTTACAGATAGCCTGCCGGCTCCAACTTCCACCGGTCTTGCTTGGAATGCTCGCGTTGTTGAGCGTTACCGCGATGGTCTCCATGGACTTCCCTTTGCAATAAAGCGAGAAGATGCGACGGACGATATCTGCTTCGGCATCGATGACAGTTAGCACGCCATTTGCATAGACATAGCCGTATGGCTGGCCGAAGCCCATCGGACCCTCGCCGGCCGCCGCCTTCTGCGTCATGCCGACCTTGACCCGTTCGCCGATCTGTTCACTTTCCAGCTGTGCAATGCGCTGCACAATGTCCATCACGAAGCGCCCCATCGCCGTAGTGGTATCGAACTGCTCCATCAGCGAGATGAACTCTTTCTGGTTGTGCTTGAGGGTGTCCATCATGGCAGCGAAATTAACGCTGTTGCGATGAATCCGATCCATTTTCAAAACCAACAACAAATCCCAGCAGTCCATTTCGTCCAGCATCCGCTGGTACTCCGGTCTCCCGGTATTCGTTCCTGAGAACCCTTCGTCCCGATAGACGTCGGCGACTTCCCAGCCCCGAACCTTGCAATAGGCCTGGAGCCGCTTGGTCTGCGCATCCAGAGAGAAGCCTTCCCGAGCTTGGTCCTCGGTGGAGACTCTCACATAAAGTGCGGCACGCATGCTATCCCTATCCCCACTTCCATTATGCGGTCAGAGGTAATTAAGGATTAGGATTAACTGATTAAAAGTTAAATATAAAAAAATCTGTGAACCCACACCAGTTGACAGAAAAAATCAAGAAATAGTGAGGGGGATGCGACCCCCTCGAAGAGGTTTCAGCTCACATCATTCCAGGAGGCATGCCGCCTGGCATTCCGCCCATGCCAGGCGCGCCCTGCGGCGGGGTCGGCGGAGCGCGGCGAGAAGCAATGACGTCGTCAATCCGGAGAATCATGTTGGCAACTTCGGTCGCAGAGTTGATAGCCTGCGTCTTGACCCTGAGAGGCTCAATGACATTAATCTTCATCATGTCGACAGCCTCGCCGGAGTCCAGATCGATACCGTAGAACTTGCCGTTCTTCTGGTTCTCGTGCGCATTCTTCATCTTGATGATGGTGTCGATAGGATCGATACCCGCATTCTCCGAGAGGGTCCACGGGATGATCTCCATTGCCTTGGCGAACTTCTCTATCGCGAGTTGCTCTCTGCCACCGACCGAGGACGCATACTTTGCAAGCCTGATCTCCAGCTCGATCTCAGGAGCGCCAGCGCCGGCGACGACCTTGCCGTCCTCCAGCGTAATGCCGACGGTGCGGATGGCATCGTTAAGAGACCGCTCGATTTCTTCGATGACATGCTCGGTACCGCCACGGATGAAGATAGTAACCGCCTTGGGGTTCTTGCAACCGGTGATGAAGGCCATACCGTCCTCACCGATCTGCTTCTCTTCGACGCAACCAGCAGTGCCGAGGTCTTTCTCAGTGATCTCACTGACGTCTCCGGACACTGTAGCACCAGTGGCCTTTGCGATAGCCTCGAGATCGCTCTCCTTCAGCCGCCGGTAGGCCATTATGCCCGCCTTGGCCAGATAGTGCTGAACGAGGTCGTCCACGCCTTTCGTGCAGAACACGACGTTAGCGCCGACGGCCACGATGCTGTCGACCATGCTCTTCATGGTCTCCTCCTCAGAGGCCAGGAAATCATTCATGCGGGACGGGTCGGTAATCTGGATCTGCGCGTCAATCTCGGTCTTCTGCACCTCAAGTGGACAGGAGAACAGAGCGATCTTTGCATTCTGAATCTTCTTCGGCATCCTGGAGTGGACTAGCTCCTTGTCGATGACTACGCCCTCCACCATATAGGTGTCAGCGATAACACCGCCGACCTTCTTGATAATGCGGATGTTCTTGACGTCGACGCGGCCGTCCTTCTCGGCGACAAAACGGGCAGCCTTGACGACCAGACCTGAAAGATACTCTTTGTCGGAGTCCTCGCCCACGGCTTTACCAGTGAGAGAGGTGTCGGCGACCTTCTTGAGCATTACATCGGTCTTGGCATCGACGGCAATCTCGTTGAGAATCCTGACTGCCTCGACTGCGGCCATGTTGTAACCGTTGGTGATGACTGTAGGGTGAACATTGGCGTCGATGAGCTCTTCAGACTGCTTAAGCAGCTCACCGGCCAGGACGACCGAGGTCGTGGTTCCGTCGCCACACTCAGTATCCTGAGTTTTAGCGACCTCGACCACCATTTTGGCGGCCGGGTGCTGGACATCAATCTCTTTCAGGATGGTGACGCCGTCGTTCGTGATGACGACATCACCGATGGAGTTGACCATCATCTTATCCATGCCTTTGGGCCCTAGCGTCGAACGGACCGCGTCGGCGACGGCCTTCGCGGCATCGATGTTGTTGAACTGGGCCTCTTTGTCCTTGGTCCTCTGAGTTCCCTCTTTGAGGACAATGATCGGCTGATTGTTGTTTCCGTACATAGGATAGGCTCCTAATCTACGAAGTAGGGTAATTTTGTCCTTCTATATAAATATGTCTTACCAACCGTCGGTTGTAGACCATAAGATGGGCGATATGCCAGCAGAAACGGCGACCAAGACTTCAAAAAGCGTTCGAGACCAACAGTCCGGCCGCCGTCAGGCCCGCCCTTATGCGCTCCTTCGCGACATCCGAACCGTGGATACTCATCCGATCCAGCCGCGCACTCAGTGCAGGACGCATGTTCAGCGAATCCAGAACCGCCCGTTTCACTCCAGTGGCAACGACTGCCGCACAGAATTCATCCTCATTTCCTTCCAGATGATCGAGAATCGGCCCGATCAGCGCGTAGGCGTCCACGCCGGCGGCCGTCAGCTCCTGCAGAGCATGCAGCCGCTGTGCCGGCAGTGGCGCACCAGGCTCGGTCATCTTCGAGCGCCGATCATCAATCCCCGTAATAGTCACTCCAACTTCGCCGGGCATCTGCGTCAGCAGATCGAGGTCCCGCAGAATCAGGTCTGACTTGGTATGCACGTGGATACGGAACCCGCGCTCATGCAACACCTCAAGGCAGCGCCTGGTAAGCTGAAACCGCCGCTCCGCTCCCTGATAGGGATCAGTTACTGTGCCGATGCCGACCGTCCCACTCAACCCCGGCAGCTCCTGCGCCAGCCTGGTAACGATGTTTACCCGCACCTTAACCACCCGCCAGTCGCTCCACTGCGCGTGGGTAACCTCGGGCGCATAACAGTAGACGCAACCGTGTTCGCAACCACCGTATGGATTGAGCGCATAGTCAATGCCGGGCAGTCCGGACGGCGAGAGCGCCCGCTTGCATTGGGCCGTGGTATAAACGCCGTCCCACAGATCACGGTGATCGAACTCGATAAGCCCCGCCGTCTTTTCCGCCGTGCCGTTGCCTCCGCTCTCCGATATAGTCGACCAGTTCTTAGGATTGTCCTCGGATCTGAACGGATATGCTTAATTAGGATAACCGGCTAAAAGGGCGCGTTAGAGCTATCGGGGGTGAATTAGAATGCCGATGAGCAAGAAACAGCTGGAGAAGCGCAACAAGGAAAAAAAGGCCAAAGCCGCCGACCTGCAGAAGCAGGCGAACGCCGGGGACTCCGACGCCAAGAAGAAACTCGCAAAGCTGGAGAAGAAAATTAAGTAAGCATGCGCTTACCTGATTGCCGTTTCAAACCTTTGCGGAGAGATTTTTCGGTCTCTCCGCCACTTTTTCTGGTGGACTTTCATCCAAACTTATATCAATTCAAATTTGATAAACGGTATGAGGTTGTCTAATGTTTGAGAAAGACGGCGTTACAACTGTAGGCGGATGGCTCGTCATCCTCATCCTAATGTGCATACCGATAGTTAACATCGTCTTGCTGGCTATTTGGGCCTTCGGCAACGAACCGATGGACCAATCCCGCAAGAACTGGGCAATGGCGAACCTGGTAGTCGTGGTCATCTTCACCGCGATCTTCATTATGCTACTGCTCAGCGGTTTCGCATTTTTCGGTAAAAACTGAGCGTCATTCTTTGACAGCGCCAGACCGGCAAACTTCTTTTTTTACTCTTTATCTTTGCTCAACTCTGGATGCACTTCTTCGACCTCGGCCGCCGCCACAGTGTGTCCGTAGTAGTCCTCGACCCGCCGCTGACGAAGGTAGTCTGTCAGCACCCCCGAGTGGCGAATCCAGACCCGGCGCTTGATGTCCATGACCGAGTCGATATAACCGAGCGCCAGGTCGATCGTATCGAAGCAGAACGGCTCCTGCCGTAGCGCCATCCGCACATTCTCACGGACATTCCAGACTCCGACAGGCATGACATAGCCGGGGTGGGCCTCACGGAAGATTACCGCGCCAGCCGTGCGGTGCTCCCGCTCCAGCAGCTCGTTGACAGCCATGCGCGAAGCATAGTAGCAGCCGCCGATGTGGGCATAATCCGCCCGGCCCTGGAAGAACTCACAGTCTGAGATGATGTCTATGTCCCGTCCGACCGGGTTCCACGTGGTATCTGGGTACCATGCTTCGATGAGCTCGAAGCGCCAGGTGGTCGGCAGCAGAAGAACGCACCAGCGGTTGTCTAGCTGCTCCCAGCGGTAGATGCGGAACTCCCCGATTGGCGGATAGAGACGCGTACGGGTTAGGTAGTCCTTGCCAATAATGTCATCAACTGCGGTGATGCTCCACCTGGTTGGGACGAAACGCCGACGCTTCTCAGTGCCCAGCGTTCCAACGGAGAACGCCTTCTGGATTTCAGAGATGAGCGTACCGCTCCGATATGCGGCGATAACCGCCGCATTTGCCTTAAGGTCGGTGTCGTAATAGCCCTTCTCCAGATTCCGTTCCCACCGACCGTTGCCTTTTGTCATGGCATCCATGCGCGCCGAGGGACCGAAAGGCTCGACCTCGTCGTCGAGGATGAGGCGGTCGCGGGGCTTCTCGCGGAAATTGGCGACCACTTCTACAGGCTTCTCGGTTAGAGCCAGAGACTGCAGGTCATCTACGATGCGCCCGGATTTGCGGAAGTCTGTGGCATCGATACGATACTTCCCCCGCACCAGGCGGAAACGCATGTCGACGATGTCATCAATCGACTTGCCCATCCAATACTCTGGCCGGTCCATTATGGCAGTGTCGCCGAATTCGCCGGGGACCAGAGGACCCACATCTACCTTGGGATAGCCGTAGCGACCGACGAATACTGCCGGAGGGCTGCTACCGGCGAGATCCTTCAGATCTACCATCGGCAGGGTCCGCTGACGAGAATAGAACTTGATCATCAGAGGGCAGCGAGGCTTGCCGCATAACAGGTGCGCACCCTTGCAGACAACACAGAGACCGGACTTGACGACGCCGCCGTCCGCCTCGAACACTTGTGAGAAGGCCCCCTTTCCCTTCATATTGCTAGCCATGATGTTGTACTGATAAAACAATCTCCGAGATAATCAGGAACATGGAAGCATGGGTCAACCTGGCCGAAGCCATGGTGCAAGGGGCTGACCCACACTACGGTTCCATAATCCTACTCTCAGTATTTCAAATCTCGCAAAAATGACATAACTGCCGAAGCATTTCAGCGAAATTGCGTCGAAATCCATTGTGCCGCTTATATATAAGACTACTAAAATGGTAATTAATTTGTTTTTGGTTGCTCCATGAAAACGTGAATTTCACGCAGCCGCAGCCCGAAAACCGTCTTAAAATCCTCACGCACAGTCTTGAGCTTCCACATTTCCATGCTAATGTCCGAGGGCGCTGTCAGAATCAGCGTCGCGGTGCCGTCGGCAACCTCGAAGCGTACATCGGTGACGGCACCGTCCCGTCCACGATCCAAAATATCACCGAACTTCAGAAGTAGCGCACACTGCAACACGGCCGCCGCTTCGGCACGGTCCATACCGCCCAGTATTTTTGCCGTCGGGCCAGGAAGCGAGCTGTGATGGAACCGGGCCATCAATCCCATGGCCAGCAACTCGAAGCTGTCGAAACCGGCCAGATATGAGTTAGTTATGATCGTGTAGGAGTGGAGATTGTGCCGCTCATAGCTGATAAACTCGCCGACATCATGCAGGTCGGCCGCATAGCCCAGCAGCTCCCGCCAGACCGGGTCCAGATGGAGTACGCCGATCTGCGTCAGCGAGTCGTAGAGGGACTGGCTGTAGCGCCGTACCGCGGCGGAATGCCGCAAATCTACGCCACAGCGCGTCGCGAGGGTATGCACCGCAGAGTCGCGGACGCTCAGCTCCTGGTGGCAGTGCTGAAGCAGATAGTCCGCTTGCATCCCTTCACGCAGACCGTTAGGACTGATCTCAAGACGCTCGATACCAAAGAGATACATCAGCTCCTCCGCAACCGCCCCGCCGCCGATGATGATGTCCGCCCGAGATGCGCTCATCTTCGGCACTTTCAACCGCTCTTCCACGTTCCGACTGCAGAGACACTTCATAAGTGCGGTCAGTTCAGCGTAGGTCATATACGAGCCATCCCCATCACCGCGGCGCGCTCCGCACATGTCGGCCAGTGCCATCAGTGTACCGGAGGAACCGACCGCCCGGACAAAACCCAATTCCCGCACCTTACCTACGGAGCGATAGGATTGGGTGTCCACCATGCGCCGGAGGGCATCGTACTGACGGAAAGAGAGGGTGCCGTGCTGATCTATACCGGAACCGTAAGCTAGACGCAGACTGCCCAGGTTAAGGCTGTCCATATAGAGGTCGTTCCGTCCCTCGGCCACCGTGATCTCGGTACTCCCCCCGCCGATGTCCACCAGCAGCGTCCGTTCGCGGCATTCCGGGCCCACGACTCCCAGCCTGATAAGGCGCGCCTCCTCCAGCCCCGGAATGATGCGCAGGTCGATGCCGCAACTCCGCACGGCTTTCACCAGCTCGTTCCGGTTGGCGGCCTCGCGGGCAGCGCAGGTGGCAAAGGCCAGCACCTCGCTGGCGCCCATCCCGCGGGCGACGCTCACGAACTTGGAGATAACCAGCCGGGCCTTCTCGATGGCCTCGGCATCGATGGCGCCCTCGGTGTAGAGACTCTGACCCATCCGCACGGACTCCTTATCCTGATAGATGGGAGTACCGAGCGTGCCTGGCAGGAACCGCACCACCAGCATGTGCACCGAATTTGTGCCCACATCGATGAAGCCGACCGTTGCTGGCTCGTCATCCATGCCACACGCCCCGATTCTCGATGAACCACTCCTGCGAGCGCAACTTCTTCTCGTTGGACTTGCGGGACCGCATCACATATGTACCATCGGGCTGGAGGATCCGCGCCTTGACATTGTCGCCCAGATTTATCTTGAGGATTTTCTCGCGGATCTGCACCAGCATCTCCGGGTCCAGCACCGGGAAGAGGATCTCCACGCGGGCGATGAGATTCCGCGGCATCATGTCGGATGAGCCCATGTACATCTTCGGGTTCCCATCGTTCTCGAAGTAGAATATGCGCGAATGCTCAAGGAAACGGTCCACGACGCTTGTCACCCGGATGTTCTCCGAGATGCCCTTGACGCCGGGACGCAGACAGCACAGGCCGCGGATGCATAGATCGATACGCACCCCAGCCATCGAAGCCCGGTACAGCTCGGCGATGATGTCGGCATCGATCAGACCGTTGGCTTTCATCGCGATGTAGGCCTTACCGCTGCGCTACTGAATGACGGCTTCGTTACGGATTAGCTCGATGATGGTGCTCTTCAGAGTGATCGGAGCCACCAGCAGGTGTTTGTAATTCCGTGGACCGAAGTATCCGGTGAGGGCGTTGAAGAGCTCACCCACATCCTCGCCGACCTCCTGGTTGGCAGTGAGGAACGAGATGTCCGCGTACTGACGGGCAGTGCTGGCGTTGTAGTTGCCGGAGCTCATGTGAGTATAGCGTACTAGATGCTCGCCCTCAAGGCGGACCACTTGGAGTAGCTTGGAGTGGACCTTCAGATCCACCGGCCCGTAGACCACGTGGATGCCCATCTTCTCCATTTCCTTGGCCAGCGAGATGTTGTTGACCTCGTCGAACTTGGCCCGGAGCTCCATCAGAACCGAGACGGTTTTACCCCGCTCCTTGGCCTTCATCAGGGCCTTGATCAGTTCGGGGTTCTTCCCCAAGCGGTACAGGCAGATCTTGATGCTCTGGACGTTTGAGTCGTCGGCCGACTCGCGCAGGAAGCGAAGTACGGTCTCGAAGGACTCGTAGGGGTGATACAGGATCCAGTCGCGCTGGCGGATGACATCGAAGAGACTCGGCGCTTCAGCCAGCTCCGGCGGGACATAGGGTGCCAGAGGCTTGTCCTTGAGCGACGGGATGTTCAGGTCCGCAATCTCCCACAGATCGGTGAGGAGCATGCCCTTGTCGGAGGCCCGGGTTATCTGCTGGTCGCGAAGCTTTAGACTCTTGCCGAACAGCGTCACCATGTCCTTGGGCATGGACTTCTCGACTACCATTCTCACCGGAAAACCGCTGTCACGCGAATCCAGCGAAGCCTCGACTGCCGACATAAGGTCACAGGCCTCATCTATAGTGACCTTGACGTCGGCATTGCGGGTGATGCGGAAGAGATAGGTGCCCAGGACTTCTAGATCCGGGAAGAGAAGACCGATGTGCTCCTTCAGGATAGTCTCCAGCGGTAGGAAGTCTTTACGGCTGCCCTCTGAAGGGATCTTAACGAAACGAGGCAGGATGCCGGTAGGCACCTTGACACGGGCATAAAGTACCTCTCCGTCGGTGCGCCGCAGACGGACGGCGACATTGAGCGAGTTGTTGGAAATAAACGGGAAGGGGTGTGAGATATCGAGAGCCAGCGGGGTCAGAAGCGGATGGATGCGCTCGGCATAGTAGTCGTCGACCCACATGTGCTGCTTGACGGATAGAGCGGCCACCTCCGGAAACCTGACATCCTTGACAGCAAGAGCACGCTCCAGACCGACCCAACACTTCTCATAACCGTCGATGAGCTCTCCGACGCGGGCGTTGATGACTGCCATCAGCGCATCCGGGTCCTCGAAAGCGTCCGGACCTACGTTGGCAATCCCGTCTGCACCGATGCCCATCAGCCCGGGCACGCGAATCATGAAGAACTCGTCCATGTTGCCGTAGCAGATGGCCAGGAACTTCACCCGCTCGAGGACAGGGTTGGTCGGGTCCATAGCCTCATCCAGACAGCGTTTGTTGAACGCCAACCAGGAGATCTCCCGGTTGATGTAGAGCGAGCGGTCGTACAGATCGGGGGTCTCTCTGGCAGTCGCGGCCTCCTCTTGAATGGAAGCCGGCTCAGTTCCGGCCTTCATCCGCCGGCCTCCTGATCCTGACCGACTCGGCGTGAGCGTGCAGCCCCTCCGCCTTAGCCAGGGTCGTGATGGTCGGCATGAGTGCTGCGAGCCCTTCCTTCGTGAGCATTTGAACAGTCGAGGTCTTGCGGAAGTGCGCGACGTTCAGACCGGAATAAATGGTCGCGTAGCCGGAGGTCGGAAGCACATGATTCGTGCCCGAGGCATAATCTCCGGCGGCGATCGGGGTGTACGGCCCAACGAAGATTGAGCCAGCGTTGCGAATCTTGGACAGAACATCCATTGGGTCCCGCACATCGAGGCAAAGGTGCTCTGGGGAGACTCCGTTCATGATTTCGATGGCCAGCTCCATGTCTTTCGCCACGATGTAGCCGGAGTTGCCCAGGGCCTGGGCGATGTATTCGCGGCGAGGCTCCTTGGCCACCTGAGCGACGATGCAACCCCAGACTTTATCCGGCAGAGCAGGGTCGTCGGTAACGAGCACCGAGGCCGAGGAAGGCCCGTGCTCCGCCTGGGCGACTAGGTCGGCGGCAACGTATTCGGGAACGGCCGATGAATCGGCCAGCACCGCAGCCTCACTTGGCCCAGCCGGGAAGTCGATTAGAACGTCCTTCTGCAGGAGGATCTTGGCCGCTGTCACGAAACGGTTTCCGGGACCGACGATCTTCTGAACAGGTTCGATGGACTCAGTACCGAGAGCCATGGCAGCGATGGCCTGAGCGCCGCCGACAGTGTAGATTTCATCACAACCTGCGATGTCCAGCGCGACGAGAGTAATCGGATTGACAGGGGCTGGAGTACAACAGACGACCTCGTCGACGCCAGCCGTCTTGGCCGCAACCACACACATCAGCGCGGTGCTAGGATAGGAAGCCAGACCGCCTGGAATGTAGCAGCCCACCCGCTCCAGTGGAGTGCTCTTGACGCCCAGGGTGATACCTGGCTCCACTTCTGTCGTCCACAGGTCCGGCGGAAGCTGCATCCGGTGAAAGCGCTGGATATTGAACGCCGCATTCTCAAGCTCATCCACAACCTCTTGGCTGACCTTGTCGTAAGCCGCGTCGATGTCGTCCCGCGAAACCGCAAGGTCCTCAATGTCAACCTTGTCGAATTTCTTGGTCAAAGCGCGCAGGGCCTCGTCACCGCCGTCCCGGACCTGGGCGATGATGTCCTTCACCGTGTCCATGACCTCGTCGGTCTTGGACTGCCGGTTCTGGTGCCAGAACTCCTCGCTGATCTCCTTCCATTTCGCGAGTTCGAAGCCATCCGTCTGCGCTGCTGCCATTACCATGGCTGACCTTATCACCACGCCTCATTTATATTATTGCGCTCGGGCGCGCGAGCAGTCTTGGCCCTTCGTCATAGAAACCATATTATCATGCAACGGAATCCTAGGTCAGTTGAGCCGATGAAGATCGTAATCGTCGGTGCGGGCAATGTCGGTCTCGCCTCGGCCGAGGCCGCTACAAGGAACCACGATGTCCTGATCATCGAAAAGGACCCCGCCAAAGCCGAGATCGCGAAGAACACCCTGCCGGTGTCAGTCCTCCGGGAGGACGGCAGCAACCCGAAGGCGCTGCGCGGCGCCATCGAGCGGATCAATGCAGATGTAGTGCTATCGGCCGTCCCCGACGACGGGATGAATCTTTTCATCTGTATGATGGCCAAACAAATCCGGCCGTCCGTCCGGACAGTTGCCTGCATCCGCAACCCGGATTACATGAGCAGCTCTGTGAATCACGCCGGCGTCGACCTCCTCATCTCGCCGGAGACCATCGCAGCAGATAAGATTGTCAAACTCGCCATGCTAGAGAACGCAGTCACATTCGATGACTTGGGATTCATGAATCTGTGCCTAACCACCTTCCGCGTGGAGAAGGGGCATGACATCGTCGGCAAGACAATCATGAACCTTGGCATCCCACACAACTGCTCGGTCGTCGCCGTCTACCGGGGTGACGACGTCCTTATCTCGGTAGCCACCGAGGAAATCCATGCAGATGACCGGCTGTGCGTTCTGGCCACATGGGATGCCACGCTGGAGTTCAACAAGCTCATCGGCATCAAGAAGGAGGCCCGGGAGTTCGTGATTCTGGGCGCCGGTCCGATCGGCATCAGCGTGGCCAAGACCATAGCCAAGGACCCGAAGAAACGGTTCGTGAAAATCATCGAAAATGACCTGGAGAAATGCAAGGCAGCTTCCCGCTTGCTTAGCGATGTCATCGTCGTTCACGGCGACATAGTCGACCCGCTGGTTCTCCATTCCGAGAGCGTCGACCGGGCGGATGTCTTGATATCAGTCTCGTCTATGGACGAGCAGAACCTGCTGGCCTGCATGGCCGCACTGCGGTTCGGCATCAGTAAGATCATCACCCGCTATACCACAAAAGAGTACGATGAAATCTTCAAGTACACCGGCATCGAATCGATCGTCGGCTACCACAAAGTCATTATCAACGAGATCACCAAGAATCTTGAAGTCGACAGTAGCGCACTGATCATCATGGAGCATCCTGACGATTTCTTCTTCAGCGTCACCGTTGACGAAACTATGCCGCTGATGCAACACTACCTCGGTGACGTCACCCTGCCAGAAGGCGTTCGCATCACCGCCATCATCCGCGATGGAAAACTCATTTTCCCGCGTCTTGGAACAATGTTCGCCAAAGATGACCGGCTGTTGGTCTATACCCACATGGTCGACCCTGTTCAATTGTCCAGGGTCCTGGGACACGAAACCCCGGAGCTGTGAAGATGCTAGACGACACGCAGCGGCGGATCGAGCATTTACAGCGCTACGAGAGCGCCACAGTCAAGCTGTTGGGCATCGTCGAGCTATTGCTGGCTGCAATGTTGGTCGTCGTGGTGATCTACGCCGCACTGTCGGGCGAAGATGCCTCAATCTTTGCCTGGCCAGTCCCCTTCCTCGTCATCCCTGGCATCTGGCAGTGCCTCCGCTTCTACACAGCGAAGTCACTCACCCCCTCGCTAGGCGTCCTGCTCATTGCCGAAACCTGGCTACTGGCCTTCATCGTACTGGCGATCCCGTTCTATCTCTATGGCTTCTCAGCCGTAGACGCCGCTTTCGAGGCTATCAGTGGCTTCACGACCACTGGCGCGTCGATTGTGCCGGATATCGAAGCCTTGCCCACCAGTCTGCTCCTTTGGCGGGGCATCATCCAGTGGGCGGGAGGTATTACCGTCGTGATTATCTTTGCTTTCCTGCTACCGATGCTTGGAATGGGCGGTACCTCCTTCGAGACCAACGAATTTGTAGGCTCGGACACCGGCAGCTATGTGTCCCGGATTACCAGCCGGGCACTGAACTTCGTGGGCGTCTACAGCGTGCTCACAGTCATCGAGGTCGTGACCCTGCTGATTCTTAACGTAGACATGCTCGAATCAGTCTGCATCTCCATGTCTAACGTCGCCACCGGCGGCCTTCTGCCGCGCAACGACAGCATGGCCAGTTATACTATTGAAGTTCAGGCTGTCACGCTCGTGTTTATGTTTCTGGGCGCCACCAATTATTATCTGCTCTTTCGTGCTGTGCTACGGAAGGACTACCACTCATTGGTGGAGAGCGAAGAGTTCCTTCACATGCTTGTCTGGTTCGCGGTCTGTACCGCAGCAGTGACCACCATCCTCGTCTACAGCCAGGACGGAGGTATCCAGGCTTTCCAGAACGGTGATCTGGAGACCGACCTCTGGAACGCCGCCTACTGTGTTGTGTCGGCCGGCACCTCTTCGGGCTTCGCCATAACTGATTACACGCCATGGCCACTACTGGCCCTGATGATCCTCTTAGCTCTGGAATTCGTCGGCGGCATGTCCGGCTCTACCGCGGGCGGTGTCAAGATGTACCGGATGATCCTGATGCGCTCGTACATCGCTTCCGGCCTACGGCGGATGATGCATCCCCATGCAGTAACCACCGTGCGGGTCAACGGTCGCAACGTAGACACAGATACAGTCATCTCGGCAGTCTCGATGATCCTTCTCTTCATTACAGGCTTGGTCTTCTCGATAGCTGTCATGATGTTTCTTGAGCCCAGACTGGACCTACAAAGCGACATAAGCATCGTGGTCGCTTTCATGTCTAACACTGGAATCTCCAGTGGCGCGTTCGGACCGATGGACAGCTACGATTCGCTGAGTGATGCGACCAAAGCTTTCCTGTGCTTCCTGATGTGGATAGGGCGGCTTGAGATGGTGATGGCTCTGATGCTCTTTACGAAGAGCTTCTGGGACGACGTACGCCTGAGCTTCGATTCGAAGGTTAGGACGGCCAATCGGCCGCTGCCACCACGCCCCCGGCCGAGACGGAAGAACGCACCGGCCGGATTCGACGCTGATAAAACGAAAATAGTTTCACTCGCCGGCGTCCCGACACATGGCCAGAATCCGGAACACAGCCGGATTCCCTGGCTCCAGTTCATTAATCGCCCCGGCGGCAACTTTGGCCTCCCAGTATGACTTCTTGTCGGCGAAGCTGTAGCCGATGGTTTCAAGAGCGCCGATGTGGTGCTCCTCCAGTCCCAAGCACTTCGATGAGAAGGCACCGGCTGCGGTCGAGTTCCCGTTCAGCCACTCGTAGTACGCCATTAGCGCATAGCCGTCCGCCGTTTTGGTCTTCAGCTGTTCTTTGGCAAACTTAGCGGCGTCTTTAGTACGGTCGGCCAGAACCAGCGCCGAGATGTAACAGCGGCCGGAGCGATAGTCCTGGTGGTTCTTGAGCAATGCCTCCGCCTCTGCAATGGCCTCATCGTTTTTGCCTATTGAGCCCAAGACTTGTACCCGAAGGACGTGGTCTATGTCCTGCATATCATTCATGGCTTCAATCTCATTAAGGGCATCAGCATCACGGTTCAGACCGTGGTAGACAGCGGCGCGAGCCCGACAGACCCGGTCGGAAGACTTCAGGTCTTTCAGAAGGGACCCGGCCTCTTTAAGGCAGCCGAGGCCGATGAGACCGGAGGCCACATCGTACTGAACATCCTCATCGGTGGGAATGTGCGACATCAGCACGGATAGAACGCCAGGGAAGTCGTCCTCGTCACCGATAGTCCGAAGCATGGAGGCGCAGGTGAGCAGAATCAGCGGGTCACCCTGGTTCTGAGAGGCCAGTTCCATGATCTGTGGCTCTGCGATATCATACTTCTCGTCCCTGATATTTTGCCTAATCCCGTCAAGGGCCTCTTTCATATCCATTGACGGGTAAGTGGACATCAACCCATATATACTGACCGCTGGCGAACGTCCAGATGCAGTGGCTCCTCTCCGTAGCTAATTGAATGGTCGAATCCCATCATAATGGTGGGCGATAGCCGTCTTCCACCGCAGAAAGAATCATCGGATCCGTTAAGAGGGCAATAGACACTCTTCAAAATGAGAGAACGATTCGATGGCAAATGAACAAAGACGGAGTGGAAAAATTATCGCAATAGTGATTGTTTTAATCATCATGACCAACGCTTGCAACTTATGTGTCAGCCATATGAATAAAGACGAAGGTAGCGACAATATAATTACAACTGCCAAAAAAAAAATTCGATAAGGTAAAGATCAATGCCTACTACAACCGTTGACAACAGTAATTTGACCCTAGCTTACATTCCAGCCAGTAACTGCAACGTACTGACAATATGTAAAAGACAGAGTCACCCAATCAACAATGCCGAAAATGTATGATTCTGGTCCATCGACCACTCACAATACGTAAATTTACAAATCCAAGAATGCCGACTACAGCATTACTCTAAGAGAACAAAAGCCCGTGAAGTCACCGAGATTGTAATTGACAGCAATCAAACTTACTTACATATCACGTATTACAGCATGACTGACGTCCTCTGCAAAATGAATATTTCCGTTGCTGGTGAATATTTCCGTTGCTGATATGGTCTATTTGTCAATCGAATTACACAGCATCAACATGGTCTTCTTGGAACCAAAAATGACAGAGTCTACTAGGCTACCCTTTCCATTTTTTGTCATAATGATATACAAGTTGTCTGAAATTAAACGTCAATGTCTTATATAATCAGACTGATTCTCTGTCTGGTGTTCTGCCGTGATGCTAAAGAAAATTTCCGTCTATGGCCTGTTCAATGAATACAATTATGACATCACGCTGAGCAACGGCTATATCACATACATACATGCGCAGAACGGTCTCGGCAAATCCATGGTCATGCGGCTGGTCTGCGACATCCTTCAGGGAAACCTTGAGGACGCCCGCACCTCGCCTTTCGAGCGGATCGACCTCGCTTTCGACAACGGCACCACACTGATTGTCGAGAACAAGAACCAGGAACTACTGGTCCAAATGCAGCGGAACGAGTTGGAAGAAGAGATCTCGGCCGACGACCTGCGGAAGATCATGAGCGTCATCTGCATCGGCCCCGACCGGGCCTACACCAATGACGGCGAGGGACACCTGATCCCCGCACTGCCGATCCTTATGAACGAACTGGCTCAGAATATCGGAAAGGCTCAGGCTGACGCCGTTCTCCGCCCACAACCGCAGGAGGGCCGCAAAGTAGTCTCGGACGCAGAGTTGGAGGATTGGTTCAAGGATTTGGAGGCCAAAGTCGAGTTCATCAAGCAGGCCGGTTTCGCGCCGACTTTACCCTCTGGCATGCGCTTTCCACCGAGCCGGTACGAGATCAGTCAGTATCGCGCCGACTATCTGGATTTCGCTTTCTCTCTCGAGAACTATGTTGACCGCTACTACCGTTTTGCCGAAAGCATCATCGTGTTCAAGGACATTGTTAATAATGTTTATGTCGACAAGTCCGTCTTCATCAACGAGAAGGGCTTCCTCGAAGCCAGGATGGATAAGACCGGTACCGCGATTCCGATCTCGAAGTTCTCATCGGGCGAGAAGCAGATTCTGATAATTTTCTACCAGTTGCTCTTCCGGGCGGCGCCTGGTTCACTCGTCATTCTCGATGAGCCGGAAATCTCTCTCCACGTTTCCTGGCAGCAACAGCTTGGAAAGACCCTGGCCGATGTAGCCCGGCTTCGGAACCTACACCTCATCATTGCCACCCACGCGCCGGCGATTATCCACGACGATTGGGATCAGGCTGTCGAACTAAAAGGTGCCGAAAATGATTGAGGACATCAGCGCAAGCGATATCGCAAACGAAATCTCGATGATACGTTCTGCCTATAAAGGAACGTTCCTCATCGTGGAAGGGATCACTGACAGCCGGCTATATGCGAAATTCACCGACCCAGAGCATGTTCGTATCATGATCGCTCACTCCAAGGACAATGTCCGGCGGGCGGTGGCCGAATGCCTTCGCCGCCGCGACAATGCCGTGGTCGGCATCGCCGATAAGGACCTGGACGGAATGACTGGCCGCCGCTGTGAAGAACCGGTCTTTGAAACTGACAGGCGGGATATGGAAAGCACCATAATGTGCTCTCCGGCCTTCCATGATGTCCTAACAGAATATGCTGACATCGAATCGCTACAGCGTTTCGAAAGCCGCAACGGCCCGGTTGCCGACACTGTTGCGAAGGCCGCGAGCCCCATCGGCCTGCTGATGTACATTTCCTATCGCAAAGGCATGAACTTGAGTTTCAAAGACCTTGACCATGCTTCTTTTGTGGACGGCCGGAGCCTGTCCCTGGATCTCATGAGGATGATTGGCCAAGTCTATGCCCAGTCGATGAATCAGATGTACTCAAAGGCCTACGTCGCCGATACCGTCCGCGGACTGCAGAAAGAACTTACAGACCCGTGGGATGCTGTACGCGGCCATGATGCTGTAGCCATAATGGCCATTGGCCTGCGGTCATCCTTCGGCGCCTACAACGCAAAGTACCTACGTGAAGGCGAGCTCAGCGGCGCGCTGCGCTTGGCCTACAGTTTCGAGTACTTCCGGAAAACGGAACTCTATGCTGCGAGCGAAGCATGGGCGGCCGCACACCGCACGGCACTGTGGATCAGCCGTCGACATCTTTGAAGTCGGCGCGCTGATCGCCAGCAGCGGTGGCCATGATGGTCTGCACCTTCCGGTCGCTCTCGTCGAGAATCTTCCGGCAGTGGTCGCGCAGAGCGATTGCCCGCTCATAAACCTGCAGACTCTGATCCAGGTCAAGCTGCCCGCCTTCCAACTGGGCGACAAGAGTCTCTAGCGCCTTCATGCTGTCCTCGAAACTCATCTGCTGTACATCGTCATTAGTCATGGTATTCCTCCTTCCCTTTTACTTCCGCTGCAGCCCGCCCGTCACGCATGCGCACGATGACCAGCGAACCAACGGTCAGCCCCTTTACCGAAGTAATCGCCCGGCCGTCGGATCCGGCCACAAAGCTGTAGCCGCGGCCCAGCACACTGTACGGGCTGAGCGCTTCCAGCCGCGCAGATGCAGCGGCAGCCTCTGCCCGCTTCGCGACGAGCATCGTCCGCACAGCTGGATCCAATTGCCCTTCGGCCCTGGCAAACCGCCGGTGCATCGCCCCGACCCGATTGCCCAGGGCTGCGGCCAGACGTGTAGAAAGCTCATCGAGATGAAGGACCAACATACCGACCATCTCCTGTGCCCTCTTCGGTGCCAACCGGGAATCCAGCACCCGGAAGCGCGCCCACTGCCTTTCACTGACCGCAGTCAGCGCTTTGTTCAAACGAAGGACGCAGTCTTCGAGCTGACGGATTACCTCGTGGCGATCCCGTACGGCCAGTTCTGCAGCCGCAGTCGGCGTGGCAGCCCGCACGTCAGCCACGAAGTCGGCGATGGTGAAATCGGTCTCGTGACCAACCGACGAGATAACCGGCACCTTAGAAGCGGCGATGGCCCGCGCCACCGGCTCCTCGTTGAATGCCCAGAGGTCCTCAATCGAACCGCCGCCACGGCCTACGATTATGACGTCGACACCGACCCGATTCAGCAGTTGAATTCCGGCCACGACCGAGACTGCCGCGCCCTCGCCCTGCACCTGAGCCGGAGCCAACAGGATGTCCACTGGAAACCGCCGCCGCGTGGTCGTGATAATGTCGTGGATGACCGCACCAGACGGCGAAGTAACTACGCCTATGACCTTCGGATATACAGGCAGAGGCCGTTTACGAGCGCTGTCGAACAGCCCCTCAGCCTCGAGCTGCTTCTTCAGCTTCTCATACTGCATGTAGAGGTCGCCGGTACCCGCGACCCGCATTGTCTCGGCGATGAACTGATAGGAGCCGCGCTCAACGTACATGTCAACGTGCCCGAAAGCCTGAACCTTAAGCGAATCGGCGGGCTCGAAGTCTATACGTGACCGAGACGAACGGAACATAACCGCACGGATCTCGCTCCCGCTGTCCTTGATCGTGAAATAGTAATGGCCGGATGAGTACCGCTTGACATTTGAGAGCTCACCCGCGACCCAGATGTCGTTAAGCCCTTCGGAACGGCTGAACAGCTCCTTGACACGAGTGTTGAGCTCGGTGACACTGACAGTCTCGGTCATGATGTCTCTACCAAAGGACTGCGCGTTCTTAGATTGTTCGTTGTTATAAGAGGATAAACTTATTGAAGAAAATGCGCTTAAACCATCTCATGAATGATGAGCAGCTGCGGTCGTTTGTTGCACCCGACGCGCAGCCCTATCTGGACTCCATCTGCGCCATGCTCAATGCGCCGTTCTGCGTTGCGCTAGGGCTCACGCCGGTGCACATAGGGCGCGAGACAGTCGTGCTGCAGATGCGGATCCGTCCCCAGGACCGCAATAGCAACGGTTTCGCCCACGGCGGAGTTATCTACAGTCTGATGGATCACACATATGCAATCCTGACCAACATTGACGGCCATGCAGTCGGCCAATCCTCCTACGAAAGTTTCTACCGTCCCGGCCGTGGAAATCTCCTAACCGCCGAGGCGCGCTATATTAATGTCTCGAAGTCGCTGTATACTGTTGAAGTCAGTGTCACCGACGAGGGCGGCAAGCTAGTCGCCTCGGGGACCTTCACAGCCTTCCGGCTCCAGGAGATCAAGAAATGAACAGATACTGCCCGTACTGCGGGGCCTCGATCCCCGACAACGCACTCACCTGCCCTAACTGCTACAAGCAGGTATCCCGGAATCCCGACGCCGGCCGGCAGAACCAGTATAACACATACACGGACGACGGCTCCCAGCGCCTAGGCCACAGCCATAAAAGCCGGAGCCTCACCATGCTCCTTGCCACGGTTCCGGCATTCTTCGGAATCCTGGGCCTAGGACAGCTCTACCAGGACTACAGGAACGGAAAAGGTTGGATTTTCCTGATTCTGGGCCTTATCTTCTACACCGTTCTCGTGCTGATGATTCTGACTGTCGCCGGCAATGGCCTCGTCGCCGCCTTACTGCTGACCATTGCGATTATTATATTCGCGCTGCTGTACCTCTCGACGGCTGTCGCGGCACTGGTCGATGCCTACCTGGGCTCGTTTCAGATCTTCGGGCTCCATTTCTAAGCTCAGTACTTTCCGCGCTCGTGCAGGGAGATCATCAGCTCAGCGGCCATCTGAGCCAGAGCAAGCGCGCTCCTGTCGCGGCCTACATGGGCCGGATCATCCCTGAAAGTGCGGCGATATGCTTTGACGATGACATCTGGCTCATCCTCCGGGTCGTGGCAGCGTAGACTGATGGGCTGGCGGGCAGAGATCGACGGCATGATGTGTGTCAGGAATGTGACGTCCCACGGGTCGTTGGTCAAGTATTTGTTGAACTCCTGACGGATGTCGTAGCTGGTGACATACTGCCCCTTTATTATGGCCATGAGCTCTGCAGCAGCCTGCTGCTCAGGAATACCGCCGTAAAGACTAATGACTTTGAGACCCCGCATCTCGGCATAGTCGAGCTTCGGCTTGCCAATCTCCTTCGGATCATAGGCAATGACTGCGTCATAAACTGAGTCGTAATCACCTTGGTCGAGGTCGACGGAACAGACCCCTAGGGAAAGGATCTCATCGTAGGGAAAACCGTGGGCCCCGTCGGCGATGGTCTCTATGACGAAGATGCGGTCGGTCATATCCTGCCCCAACCAGCCGGCCCTTATCTAACTTACTGTTCACCGCCCCTTCTGTTCATCATCCAGCTGTTTACCAATATGCGGACGGTCGACCATGCGCAACACGACACCTTCGCTATTGGCCGCCGTGAGATCCCGAATCAACCGGCGGCACCACAGCAACAGGCAGTCAATGATGAACCAGAGCAGCAGTGCCAGACCCATCGACTGCCATGATGTGAGACCGGCAGGAGACCTGAGGAAGAGCGTGCTAAGTACCAGTATGGCAGCGATGACGTTGAGCGCACCGAATAGGAAGTGACCAAGCAGATGCTCCAGCGAACAGTGCATCAGACTCCCCCTAGTAGGATGTGGTGGAAGCGCTGAGTCTCGTGGTCTCCGGCTGCCAATGCGACCAACTCTGCAAGATGAAGGACCGGCTTTCCGCCTGGACACGCATCATACATGCGGAAGCACATCGGACAGCCAACAACAATAACGTCGGCACTCGCGCAATCAGCCTGCCGCTCGTGCATCATCTCGGCACCGATGCGCTCCACCGTCTTGCCACAGCAACCGAACTTGTTTCCGATCGGCTCTGCTCCGGTTGCCCGGACCACCGCCTCGAAGTCGGCGGCGAAACGCTCAGCGCTGCAGCCAGGCTCCAAGGCAACCTTAAGCCGGAGCCGGGGCAGTGCCCGAATAGCATCGAGATGCTGTGCCAGATAGGTGGTAATGTGAGGCGCAACAACATGAGAGACAGCCAATTCATTGCAGCAGCCAGCGCACATTGTGACCAGCGGCCGGCCTCCGGCTGCCGTTCCCATGCGCTGCTTATATGTGTCACGCTCCGCATCGGTAAAGCTACGCAACGGGAGCGGGTACATGCAACAAGTGTTGTTAAGGAGTTCACGACTGCTGACGCCAACGGCTTGTAGGGCCCGGATACCGGCATACTTGAGAAACGGAACCTTCGCAATTATCGTACATCCAGGAATGAGCCAGACATCATCGCCCTCAGGAATCGACGGGAGTCCTGTCTGCCAGGACGGATCCGCCGGCGCCATGACATAGCCATATTTGGTGAAGGTATCTGGCACGGCGAGACCGAGGGCTTCACTCTTGCGTTGCATCATGACTTCCTTCGGATCGGTCGTAGGACAGACATCAGTGCACTTTCCGCAACCGATACAGGACATAACATGCCCGTCACTGCCAGTCATAACGAGGAACGGATCGCATCCGCCGTGAGCGTGCGAAGGGCAGACGTCGGTGCAGAGCCCGCATGCTACGCATTTGGCCATGAGATCGGCGACCTTCTGGTCGTTGGAAAACATAGTCTCCGTATCGACGCCGTGGTATTTCTACCCAACCGCCGCCGTTTATTCGCTCTTTGGTTTCTGATGCTTTTTGAATTCGGTCATATACAGATCAATGATGTCGGCGAATCCCGAGCAGACCGCTCTGATGCTCGCCCAAGCAGCATAGACAACCTTGATGAGGACACCTCAATCGAGACCGCCTTAGAGCAGATAGATTTTAACGAACAGTAGGCGAGCGTGAGCAAGTATAAAACGAGTCTCTAAAGCAATAGGAAAGCTTCATAAAGCGGCCAAGATTCTCTCAGACCGGTCGTCGAGGACGAGAAGCCAGTTGCTGTTCCCATTTATACATTTACCAACTCGGAATTAATCACATCCGACAATCAGAATGATGAACAGCAGCACCGGGGCGGTTTCTTCTTTATACACAAAGCAACCCTACAAACAGTTTGAACACGATACCGAGCCTGGCTCAGAAGCATAGGCGGTGCTCGTGGACGGGCCGTACATTACAAGCTATAGGGAAACCGACTTGCCGTGCTCAGAAAAATTGCAACGACCGACCGCTTAAAAATCGTGTAATCGCATGACTTGGTCAGGGCCATAATTCAGCATGGCTCCATTGTAATGTGGATAAGAGGATGGATTCAGGCTGATGACATCGTAGCAAACATAAAACATTCTGCTATTTTCTCTTGGAACAGTCAAAGAAAGAGCAGAAGGCCAATCAGAGTGTATACTCAGCGCTTTTCCCGCAGAATCATTGGCACTCTTCGCAGACAAGCGACGCTGGAATAGAAAATGCAGAGGTTCTTTTAAGAACACGTATTTGACGGAGCCGTCTTGGAGTATCTGATGATTGGCCAATCAGTGATGAACACCGGTCGCCAAAAGGAAAAGCGGGTGCCGCACTGGCAAATTGCTTAGGCCTAAATTGCGATGATACGACAGATACTTTTACAACAATACCGAAAATAAACCGGCTGCTCATTCGCCTTCACCGCTGTCGGCCATATTCCAGTAGAGGGTACCGATTAGCGGATCAGACACATCATGCAACACCCCGTCGGTGGTCTGCGCCGTCAATAAATCGGTGATAGCCCGCTCCTGTGTCGGCTTCAGCACGGTGAACGAGCGGGCTCCGTCAAGATAGGTTGCCGTGGCCTCGGCCAGTGTCAAATCCTTTGCGCGGTGCAACCGCTCGTAGAATAGATGCGGCTCTTGGCCAAGCTGCCACAAGGTGTCCTGAGCATACAGTAGCTTGTCGGACTCCGTGCGGCCGTCCCGGCCGATGATACGGTAGATCTCGTCCCAAGTGGGATTCTCACGACTGATGTAACCGGTTAGGAAGCACATCCCTCCGGCGACTGCCAGCATCTTCGCGAAGGTCGCCGCGGAGCAGATGGCCGGAGTCATATGCGCCATGACCAGGCCGTAGCGCCCCAGCCGTCTGGCGTCCTGCGTTGCCCAATCGGCGACCTCGTAGGAGGTGGCTGTTGCACCGATAGCGGCCGCCTTGCAGTTAGCAAGGTCGACCATTTTCCGTGAGACATCAAGCCCGCGAACCGAGCGCACGCGACGACTAATCGCGAGAGAATAGGCACCAGTGCCGCAGCCGATGTCGAGCACGTCAGTCAACTGCGAATCAAGTCTTCCCTCCCGCAATAGAAGCGCAACGTAGGGATCATCTTCCCCTGGCACCGGTATGTCGAACATCGCCGCACGGGCATCCCAGCTCCGTCCGTCCGTCGGGACTAGCCCGACCTCGGGCACCCACCGCCGCCTGATCTCCTCCGGTTCCATGACCGGCATATGACGAGAGCCGCACTTAATCCCTGCGCCATGGCCGAAAGGGATAATGTCATATCGTCGCCGTGCGTTGGAGAGCGCATGAGCGATGCAGAAGGGCCTTCGGCCGCAGAGATCGAGCAGGCTATCAAAGCCTGTAAGGAGAAGATCGCGAAGATCCAGAACATCATAAACGAACGGGCGGGTTCGAACCAGGCCATCACGCTTGAACCGGCGCTCCGCAGCACACGCGGAGACTTGGCAACGATGGAGCGGCAGTTAGACCTGGCGAAGCAGCAGGAGCAGAAGTCAGCCGCAAACGTGGCACAACTCCAGGTCGACATCAAAGAACACGAGCGTCGCATCGCCGATCTTGAGCAGCAGATGAAATCCGCCCATGACGGCGTCGACATCAACAACCTGGAGGTCTCCCGGCGTTTTCTCCAGATGGAACGTAACCAGTTACTCTGCGAGCTGACCGAGCTCGAGTCCGCCAAAAACGTTGAAAACGCAAATGACGGAACCGACGCAGAGGATTCTGACACGGAGCTCCGCCGTAGCAACGACGCTAAGACCCGCATAATTGAGGACCTGAACCAGAAGTTAGAGAAGACGCAGAAGGAACTGGCCGTCGCCAAGGCCATGATTGACGGCTACGAAGGGGATGCCGACCCAGATACGACCCGCGTGACCGTAAAAGCGGAACGGATCCAGGGGCTCAAGAACGAGAACCGGCGGCTGCAGGCTGAGAACGAGGGCCTGCGGGCTCATGACGCAATGACCAGCCACAGCACCGTTGGTCTCACCGCCCACTGTAAGGACATGGAGGAGCACGCCCGGAATCTCGAGAGCCAGCTGCTGGAGACTACCGAGCGGTGCAACGCCCTCGCCGGAAACACCGAAGCCCTGGAGAAGGAGATCCGGCGGCTGCAGGCTGAGAACGACGGACTCAAGGCTCATCTCGACGACCTTGAGTCACAATCTAACCGGAAAAGTTGATCAGCCGGCGACCAGGTCCCCGTTGACGAAGAATGTCGCGAGTATCACACGCCCCTTGCCACTCACAGCATAGCCAGAGCGGCGTCCGCCTTTCCGCTCGACCCAGCCGGCCGCCAACCAGCTGTCCACATAACTGCGCTGGTAGTACACTGCCTCATTGTTGGCATTGGCACCTTCGCTGCGCCGGCTCCAACACCCTGCCGCCTTAAGCGCGGCCGCCATCTGCTGCGCCGTCACCGCCTGCCCGGCATCGCTCCGTGCCGCAAACACACGTAACGCCCGCACCAGGCGCTCGTCGGGCGTCTCGATGGTAAAATCTGGCAGACACTCCACCCGCTTCACCGCACGGGTCATACCTACCGGCTTGCCATTTTCGTAATAGACCTCGCGAATCTTCTCACGTGGCACCTGGAAAGCCTCGGCTTTGACGAAAAACGGCCGCACCCCATCCGCCATCATCGAGGCAATAGCCGCGGCCGCGGTATACTCGGCCGGCCCAGAAGCAATGTTGACGAAGATCTCTGGTGGCTCACCTGGGGCTGCCCGCTCCTGACAGATAATCGAAGCGACCGTCCGAAGCATCACCGTAAAATCGCTCACATCGCGGTTAATATCAACGATCTCCGCGTCCGGCGAAGCCTGGCGAATGAGCTCGCAGGTCCGGTCATAGAACTCCTGGTAGACGCTGACGCGCGGATCCTGTGGATCACGAATGTAATGAATCAGGTAAATCCGGTTGGTACCCCAGTAGGCTACCGGGTCACTGACTTTGACCGTTTCAAACGTTACGCACGCGATCATAACCCTCTTGATGCGCCCTTCCATCGTCATCACTTGATTTTACATACATTTATTACATATATTACGTATATTACCTATATTACATAATGTGTTATAAATATCTGCAATATATAATGGAAATCATAAGTCGGGCCGCAGCGCCGCATTGCACCCGGAGAGTGAAACGAGATGGACGAGAAGAAGCTCAGAGAAATGCTGAATGGAGGAGACGTAAAACAGCTGGCGGTCGCTTATCTGAAGCTAATGGACGAAAAGCCGTCGTTTAAGCAGCGGGTACAGCTCGACAGTATCCACCTGGTGCTAGGCCGCGAACAGACCGCTCAACTTACCGCCGCCTGGTATGACCGCCGGGCCGCACATTTCGACGAACGGCGCTTCCGTTCCCTTACCGGCTACGGCCAATGTCAGGGTGCACTGATTGCTCGCGGCAACGACGTAATAGTATGCTGCTGTCGCAAGATGGCAGGCGTCATCGCCTATGGACATGCGCACTATTTCGGCGGTCGGATCTATGTCCCCGGTAAGCCAGCGGACCCTTGCGAAAACGGCGGTGCAACTTATATCATCGACAAGACCCGCGGCATATCCTTCGTCCGGTGTCCCTTCTGCGGCGCCGAAATTATCGAGCACCTAGTCAAGCCATCGACAGACCAGTCTGTGATGCCGGCGGCCAAGGAAAGCCGTGCTGGCACGGGAAAGGAATGATTTCATGCATGCCGCCAAGAACATCGACGACCTCTTCACAGAAGTCAAAGGCTATGGGGCAGTTATTACCAACGACGCTCCGTTGGCCACTGCACTAAACGCTAAAATCGACCGGCCGCAGATCGGCGGCTTCGCTTACACCCCTCGGCAGATTGCAGCGATGGAAGAGTACCGCGTGCTCGGCCGCGGCACGTTGAACG
>Ga0183095_10824_pt2 | contig 46431 bp, 44 predicted proteins | sample BioMet4_FD_130346 | JGI IMG/M metagenome (GOLD analysis project Ga0183095, IMG submission 130346) | Microbial communities from bioreactor (seeded with sewage sludge) at LBNL, California, USA - Biofuel metagenome 4 (v2) (version 3) | ecosystem: Engineered > Bioreactor > Anaerobic > Unclassified ...
GCAGCGACAGCGGCATTCCTTTGGCGGCTGTTTTGACGTCCGCGTCGCCGCACGACAGTCAGGCGGCTATTCCGTTGATGCAGAAGACCGACGCGGTAGTCGGCCAAATCTTTTATGACTTGGCGGATTCGGCCTATGACGCCCCGGAAATTCATGAATTTTCCCGGAATCTGGGACATGTGCCGGTGATTGATCCGAACAAACGGCGAAGCGACGCTAAAGAACTTGAACCGGATCGGAAACAGCGTTTTTGCGGTCGGACGGTGGTCGAACGGACCAATTCGGAGATCAAGGACAATTACGGCGGACGGCATATCCGGGTCAAAGGCCCGACCAAAGTTTTTTGTCATCTGATGTTCGGATTGCTCGCCATTACGGTGAAGCAGTTATTTAATATGTTGTGTTGAAGAAGGTTATAGAGTCGCAACCCCTAAAGAAAATGCCCCGGTGAAAAATATCGGGACAGAAGAGATATCGCCGAAAATCAGGAAAAACGATGGTTTTTCATAAAAATCGGTGGTCGATACGCCAAGATCGTTTCGTCGCACCGGCAGCGGAAGTTATTAACAGGCAAATGCCAAAACTTTTGAAATTAGCTCTCGTATCAAGTTTTCTCTCCGGCGGTGTGGTGGTTTGGGTATGGGACTGCATTGCCGGAGAGTTTTAGCAACGAACGGAGACCATGTGGCGGCAGATAAAGGTAAACATCGCGAACCAATATACCATAAAAGCGTCGGTCAGTTGATGGATGCCGCCGGCAACATCGTAGCGAAGTATGAGTATTCGCCGTTTGGAGCAATTACCGCCCAGTCCGGGGATTATGCTGACGCCGATCTACAAGAATGGCGATGCGGTTGCCAAAGGGATCAAAACGCTAAAAACGGTGGAATCGGCCAGTAAGACTATGATTATGACTCCTCCCGTTCAACGATTCGCCCAGCTCGATACTCTGCGCGGCGTGGCAGTCATGATCGTGGTCTTTTACCATATCTGGCTGACTACGCCATATTCCATACCATACTTTTGATTTCATGGTAGATGTCTTCACTTTCGTATTTGGTATGTGGCGGCGGCACAACCTGTTCAGACGGTCGGCAACCTCCGGGTCGGAGAAAGCTTCGACCTTTATCGCCAGTTCGAATTTGAACCGGGTTGAAGGCCAGGCACTGTGCGCGATGCTCAATTTCGGTAAAATGTCCGGTGCCCTGAAGTATTGTTTTGACGGCGGCGAATGGCCGGAATACGTCGGAGAAAGAACGACGTGGGTGTCGGATAAAGACTGGTATCGCCCGGTATCCTTTGCCGATGATTTGAAACCAGGCAAACATCATTTTGAATTGAAAGTTGTACACGACAACCGCGCCGAATGCAATGGCCATGTATGTAAGATTTTAGCCGTAAGGGCGTTACGATAAATTTTCAGCGGATAAAAAACTCGCGCCGATACTCCAGTGGGGTAATACGGTAGTGTTGCTTAAACAACCGGGCAAAGTATATATTGCTGCTGAACCCGGCATTTTCCGCCACTGCAGAGACCGAATCGGTACTTTCCGTCAGCATATCCGCGGCCAGCTGCAGACGGCATTGAATCAGAAACTGCTGCGGCGGTAATCCGGCAAGAGATTTGAACAGACGACGGAAATGGCGCAGAGTTTGTCCGTGTTTGGATGATATTTTTTCAAAGCACCAGTTGTCCTCTGGATTGGCCCGGATGTCGGCAATCAATCGGTTGAAAAAATCGTATTGATAAGGCGGAACCGCGTTGTTTTCCGGATCCGATTCATGATGCAGTTGCAGCAGCAGATCTTCAAACATTAAAACGGCGTGCGGCGGCGTGGCCGGACCGTGGTTCCGCAGCATCGTCATCATTTCCAACATGACGCTCAAAAAACGATCCGGGGTTTTGACCCGGATAATCGGATTGTCGTCATCGATCACCAGTAATCCGGATTCCCGATAGCGATTGATTCTCTCGCCGCAAAAACAGACATGATTATGATGGCGCGGCGTATCGTCATAATAGCCATATTCAAAAAAGGCTCCCGGGTGGGTGATGAACACGCATGGCCCATCGGCATGAATTTCCGTCCCGGAATTGATGCGCAGAAAAAAATGTCCCGCATGATTATACTGCAAACCGAAATACAGCGGTTCGTGCCGAAAAATGTCGTGATGGTGGGGTTCGGAACGGAAAGCCGTAAATTTCAGACCATCGTAGAAGTCCATGCCTTAAATGTCCCTTTTGTATTATAAATAGTCTTTTTTATGTCATTGCCTTATTTAACTCAATCATTTATAATTAATATTAACGATGTACAATTATAATCATTTTATATCATAAATCAATATTTCGTTTTAATATCATCGGTAGGTTCTGCCCCGTGGCAACGAAACCAAGCAGCAAACTCAGGAGAGTAAAGTTGAATAAAATTACCGTCGGTTATATGGGGTTGTCAAAAGCCAGTTGGAAAACCCCGAAAATCCAGACTTTAATGCGCCAGGCAGTCGATAGCCTGAAAACGTTGCCGGACACCGCGATCGTTGCGGACGAAGAACTGACGACTACGGAGGCAGAAGCCATTGCCGCATGTGAAAAACTCAATCGCATCGGAGTGGATGCGGTTATCCTGCATCTGGTTACCTTTCCGGTCGGCGCGATCATTCCGGCGATCTTGCAACGGCTCACGGTCCCGGTGATTTTGTTTGCCAATCCGGAAGAACCGGAAGCCGGCGGGGTCTGGACGCAAAATTCCTTCTGCGGCGCCAACATGGCGGCCCATGCGGCGCACAAGATGGGGCATCCCTATCAGTTCGCGTGGGGTAAGTCGGAAAACGCTGCCGCCACCCTCGCCCCGATGCTGAAAGTATTACGCGGCCAAAAGATGTTGTCCACAACCCGGCTGGGACTGGTCGGAGGAAGAGTGCCGGGGTTTTACACCTCGAATTTTGATGAACTTAAATTGCGCGCCGCGTTCGGTTTGACGGTCGAAGTGATTGATCTGCTGGAAGTGGTGGAGACCGCGCGTTGCCTCACCGCGACGGAAGCCGCCGCAGGCCTGGCGACGGTAAAGGAAAACGCGGCACAAATCTGCGCCGTCACGGACCGGGAACTCCAATTGGCCGGAAACTTGTTCCAGGCCTTTCTCAAACTGGCGGACAAATACCAGCTCAATGGATTTGCTATCCGGTGCTGGCCGGAATTTTCCGATCTTTACGGCATCGCGCCTTGCGCAGTTATCGGAATGTTGAACAACGCGGGATTGGCCGCCAGTTGCGAAGGTGATATTCCTGGCGCCGTCACCATGCAACTGCAGCAGGCACTTTCCGACGGGGGCATTCCGTTCTTCGTCGATCTGATCTCTTTCGATTATCACGACAATACCGGAGTGGTCTGGCACTGCGGTGCGGCACCGTCGAAACTTTGCCGCAATTTTGCGGAGACGACACTCCGGTTGCATGGCCGGGTCGATGGCGGCGACAAGAAAGGCGTGACCAATGATTTTTCGCTGAAACCCGGACGGGTAACCATGGCCAAGCTCGACGAAACGCCGGACGGCTATCGAATGCTGATCGCGCCCGGAACCGCTTTAGATACCGACCAGTTCATTCGCGGCAATCCGTTGCGGATCAAGTTTGACGGCGATATGAAGACCCTCATCGACACGATCATGAAAGAAGGGTTCGAACATCACTATTCAGTCATTCACGCTGATCTCCGGGACGAGTTGCTCGAATTCTGTGAACTTTATCATATTAACCCGATCGTCATCGCTTAACCGAGGTAAAAAATGTTCAATATTGCAATCATTGGGGCCGGCCGCATGGCTCAAGTTCATGCCGATATTCTGAAAGACCTGGAATCATGCCGGCTTTACGGCGTTTTCGATCCCAAGACTGAAACAGCAAAAAACTTTGCTCGGCAATATCAGATGGAACGGCTATATAACTCGGAAGCCGAACTGGTTGCCGATCCGGCTGTAACTGCGGTATTGGTTTGCAACTATACCGATCAACATTACGAGACGCTGGTCCATTTGCTTAACGCCGGCAAAAAATATATTTTCTGTGAAAAGGCCCTGGTCCGAAAGCTCTCCGACGGAGAAGACTTGTTGCGTCGGGCACAGTCCTCCAAGGTCGGAATCATGGTGGGGCATCACCGCCGCTACTGTCCAGGATATGCCCGGTTGCACGACCTGATTCAGAATGGAGAACTCGGGACGGTCCGCATGACCAAAGTCGCGTTCTGCCATCCCGGCTATGTGCGGCAATGGGACGACTTCTTTGCTAATTTCGAACGGTGCGGCGGGGTGATTCTGGATATGATGACGCATTTATTCGACCAGACCAACTGGTATTTCGGAGAACCCGCGAGCGTCAGCGGCAACAGCGTGATGTTCGACCGGTCGCAGCCGTTGCCGATGGATTTTGTCTCCGGCACGGTCACGTATAAAAACGGCGTGATCTGCAACATCGACGGCAGCTGGCAGCGTTATGGCGTCGGCTACGACAAAATCGAAGTTTACGGCGACCGGGCCTGCGCCATCTACGAGCAGGGCGATAAACTGCATGTTTATCGTCAAAACGAACATACCGAAATCACCGTCGGCAACCCTTCCGCCTATGCCGAACAGATGAAGGCGTTTGTGACCATGGTCGAGGAGGGCGCGGCACCGCGGACCGGACTGATCGACGGCTTCAATTCGGTTCGGGTCGGACTGAAAATGATCGAAGCGGTAAAACAACGGCAAACATTGTCGTTTTAAAACGGCAGAGGGATACGATGGATAAAATTAAAGTTACGATCTGGAATGAAAACGTTCATGAAAAAACCAATTCTCGCGTGCTCGAACTTTATCCCGGCGGACTGCATGGTTTTCTGGCGCAAAAATTGGCCTCGCCGGAACTGGATATCCGCACCGCCACGTTGGACGACCCCGAATGCGGCTTGACCGAGGAAGTACTGGCCCATACCGACGTCCTCATCTGGTGGGGACATGCCGCCCACGATAAAGTACCGGACGAGATTGTCGACCGGGTCCAGCAACATGTCTGGGACGGTATGGGGCTGATCACGCTGCATTCCGCCCACATGTCAAAAATCTTCCGTCGTCTCAACGGTACCAGCGGCAAACTTCATTGGCGCGAAGTTGGCGAACGGGAACGGTTGTGGGTGGTCAATCCATCCCACCCGATTGCCGCCGGGCTGCCGGAACATTTTGAGTTGCCGTACGAGGAGATGTACGGCGAACCGTTCATGATTGCGGAAGATGCCAAAGTGATTTTTCTTTCCTGGTTCGAAGGCGGCGAAGTGTTCCGCAGCGGGTTCACGCTGCAGCGGGGCAATGGCCGGATGTTTTATTTCCGGCCCGGACACGAAACGTTTCCGTCCTTCCATGACGTCCATGTCATCAAGGTTCTCGGCAACGCCGTCCGCTGGCTCAAACCGACCTATCGAGCGGCCTATCCCAAGACCCATGTGCCGGATGCTCTGGAAGTGATTTCACCGAAGGATTTCGAACATGTTTCGGCCGGCATCATTAGAAGCTGAGCAGCACTTCGGGGCTCAATCTCGGCTATGACAACAAAAATACTGAACATGGAGGGAGCAACGAAAAAGAGTTTTCGTCGACACCGGAAAATTAACCGGAGTTTTTTACATTTCCGGATTTTCGATACCGAAAATCGTTTCGATTTTTTTTATGGCCTATTGCTTTATATCCGGAGAGAAGGTATAATTAACTTAGTGTCGCGCGTTACTAGTGTGATTGTGTATGTATTTTGTAATTTAGTAACGCGTGTAAGCTAAAACGGAAGGATATGATGGAATGTACTGGAAAGCAGTAGCTGATTACGACGAAATGAGCCGTTTCGTGGCGGCGCATATCTATGCGGCGATTACGGAGGCGGCAAAGCGGGGGCAGCGCTTTAATCTGGGGCTGGCCACCGGTAATACCATGATCGAAGTATACCGCTTGCTGGCGGAAAAGTTGAACCGCAACCGGATTCTGCTTGACCTGCTACATACCTATAATCTTGACGAATATGTCGGCAGCGACGGAGATGCAGTCGCTTATACCCACCCGTTGAGTTATTCCAGATATATGCATGAAAATCTGTTCAATCGCCTTGACCGTTCGCTGGGTTTGCGGGACGAGCAGATTCATTTCCCGGATCCCATTCATTCCGCTCGTTATGATGCGGAGATAGCCGAGGCTGGCGGACTGAATTTGCAATTGCTCGGAATCGGGTTCAACGGACATATCGCTTTCAACGAACCGGAAGCCGGCTATACGGTCGGTGTAGCGGAATATGGCAATCGTCCCTCTCGCGTGATTTCACTAACCCCTTTAACACTGAAAACCAACGCCCAACTTACAGCCGGAGGGAACTTGGATGATGTGCCGACGTTAGCCGTAACCATGGGCATGAAAACCATTCTGGAGGCACAGGAAATTTTGTTGTCCGCCTGTTTTTCCGAACAGGAAGAACCTCTGAAACAGCTGCAAAAGGGTAAAATTACGCCGGAATTACCGGCATCTTATTTGTTGTCGCACGCTAATGCCGGGATAATCTATACCGCCGATAAAATCAATTTGGATTGACCAGATGCGAACCCTTTTGAAAAAATGTCACTTGGTTTCTCCTGAACGTGAATGGTTCGGAGCGAACCTGCTACTCAAGAACGGAAGGATTGAAGAAGTGTTGTCCGCCGGGACGGCACTGCCAGATGCCGATCAGATTTATGATCTTGCAGGTCGGACCGTCATGCCGGGATTCATCGATATTCATTGTCACGGACGCGATGGCGCGGACTTCTGCGACGGAACGCCTGCCGCCTTTGACGCCATCGGACGGGGTAAGTTGCGCGAAGGCGTCACCGGATTTCTGGCAACCACTCTTTCCGTAAGCGAGGAACAACTGGAAGCGACGTTTGCGGCGGCGGCAGCTTACCGCCGAGAACCGACCGGAGCCAACCTATTGGGAATGCACCTGGAAGGGCCTTTCATCAACCCTGAATATGTTGGTGCTCAAAATCCGAAACACCTCAAATTGCCGGATCTGGGATTAATTGATCGACTTAACCGCGTTTGCCCGATCCGCAAAGTATCGTTTTCCCCGGAACTGCCTGGCGGGATTGAATTCTGCAAGGGGCTGTGTGAACGCGGTATCATGCCGTCAGGCGCGCATTCCGCCGCAAATTACGGTCAATTCCAGATGGCGCGGGCTGCCGGCATGAAGCATCTGACCCATTTTTGCAACGTGATGACTCCGCTGCATCACCTCCGTTTCGGCATGGTAGGAGGTGGATTGCGAGCTGACGACGTATATGTGGAAATCATAGCCGACGGAGTTCATCTTTGCCCGGAAATGATTGATCTGATTTTTCTGTTGAAAACGGCTGACCGGGTTATGCTGATTACCGATGCCATGCGCGGTACGGCCATGCCGGACGGAGATTATGAACTCGGCGGACTGCAGGTAAAGGTGAGCGACGGCAAAGCGAGGCTTGAAAACGGCGCGGTTGCCGGCAGTACGCTCCAATTATACCAGGCCTTGCACAGGGTTAAGGCTATCACTACCCTGCCGTTGACGGAACTGGTAAAGACCGTTACCTGGAATCAGGCGTTTTCTTTACAATTATCCGAGGTAGGAAAGTTGGAAAAAGGCTATCGTGCCGACCTCGTAGTTATAGATGAACAATGCAGGCCGCTGGCGGTCTGGTGCAAAGGCAAATTATGCAAGGAGATGGAAGTTGACTATAACATCGCAAGATATTGCTAAGATGGCTGGGGTTTCCCGGACGGCAGTTTCAGCCGTTCTGAACGGGCACTATAACAAAGTGTCTTTGGAAAAACGGGAAAAAATTCTGGCTATTGCGCACGATTTGAATTACCGGCCCAATCCGGCGGCTCTTGGCCTTGCCCGGAGGAATACGCGAGTGATCGGCCTGGTGGTCAGTCCCTTCATGTCCGCAATTTATAGTGATCTGGTAAGCAAGATATCATTTTCTCTGAGGGAACAGCAGTTTTCCTGTTCGCTGATGCTTCCGGCGGACGCCAAGCAAGAACAGGAAGCGATAAGACATTTCGAATCCATCGGCGTCGACGGAATCATTATAGTCTATGCCATTAATGATGTCCGTCAATATTACGGCAGGATCCCGGTGGTCAGCATGTCGCCTTACGCCGGACAGTACGAAGTCAGGGTTGACCTGAAGAAATCCATGGCAATCGCCGTTAATCATTTACGCGAACACGGATATCAACGAGTAGGAATGATCTGCCCGCAAGTTTCCGTAGTATCGCAGCAATGGGATGGGTATCTGGCGAGCGTCGGTAAAAATAACGCATTTCGCTTGGAGGCCACCTCCAACCCGCGTTTTAACGCGGAATTCGCGCATTTGCTGCAGGACGAACAGATTAAGGGATGGATTGTAACCAACGATTTTCTAGCAGGAAGAATCATGCGTTATCTACAAAGCCATGCATATCGTATTCCTGAAGATGCAGCGCTGGTCGGCTTTGACGGTGCGGCCTGGACGGAGTTGGTTTCTCCGACATTGACAACCATAGTGTTTCCAGCTGCCCGGATTGCCGAAGCCTGCACGTCTCTGTTGATGCGCAAAATTGACGCCGGTATACTGGATTTTACGGAGGACCCTGAACTGATCGAACCGCAACTGCGTCTCGGAGAAAGTTGCGGGTGTACGGTTGCTCCGCCTTCAACCGTATCATGGGTCGGCCAATCGCTGACATTTGACAATGCAGACGGACAGAACATTTGTTCGGTCTGATAGTTTCAATGAACTGGATTTATTTAGGAATTGAAAATGACAACAACGGAAGAATTAAGCATCGGAACCATGGTCAGATTTGACTTGGAACCGGAAAAAAGTTTTCAGCGGTTGCGTGAATTCGGATTGCATTGCTGTCAGTTGGCCGCGCCGCCGGACGAATATCTTTACGGAAGTACGGGGCGGCGCAATACCCGTAATTTGTTAAATGCGCTTGAAGAATATGGAATAACCATAACTTCCCTGTTTATCTCGTTCCCGGGACAGGATTGGAACGATTGGAAAAACGGCATCGGCCTGGTGCCGCCGGAAACCCGGGCGGAACGGATCGTTAGAGCCTGCCGCAGCGCCGATTGGGCGCGGGAATTGGGAATTGTGCAAATTGCTTCTCATGTAGGCGCCATTCCCGAAAATCCGGGCAATCCGGTCTATGTAGGCTTTGTTAAGGCAATGCGTGGGTTGTGCCGCCTTCTGGAAGCCAACGGGCAGATACTGGCCTATGAAACCGGGCAGGAGTCGGCGGCCGTACTGGAAATGGCCGTTAACGATATCGGCATTGATAATCAACGTATCAATTTCGATCCGGCTAATCTGGTGATGTACGGACAAGACGATCCGATGGAATTAGTAAAAAAACTGGGGCGCTTAGTGGTGCATGTTCATTGCAAAGATGGCTGTCGTTCCCAGATCGAGGGGAAGTTGGGTCGTGAGGTTCGCTTAGGAGATGGCGAAACCGGATTCAGGGAACTCTTTTGCGAATTGTATCGTCAGGGGTACCGAGGACCATTAACAATTGAACGGGAAATCGGAGCCGGAGCGGAACTCCGAGCCGATATCAAGCATGCCGTTGACTTACTGGAATCATTGAAAACGGAGATGAAGCAGGCATGAAACCCATACATTTCGGAATTATCGGCGCTGGACGGATGGGGAATCTGCATGCCGAAAACCTGGGACAGATTGCGAATGCCACTGTCGCCGGAGTTTACGATATCGACTTCCAGGCGGCACGGAAGATAAGCGATAAATTCGGTGCAACCATTTTTGAGTCAGCAACCGAATTGGTTGAAGCCCCGGAAATCGATTGCGTGTTGATCGCTTCTCCAACGTATTGCCATATCGAAGCAATCCGCGTTGCCATCGCGGTGAAGAAAGATATTTTCTGTGAAAAACCGCTGGTGCGCAACCTGGAAGACGCGCAAGAAATATTGGAGTTGCTGGAAAATTATCCCAAGCTGTTTACCATCGGCTTCGTCCGCCGTTATATGGCCAAATGTCAAAAGGTTGAGCAATTGCTCCGCCAGGGAGTTATCGGAAGGCTCCGCTATTGCAACGTTGATCTGTCATTGGGGATTTTTCGGAGAATGCCGGGAAACTGGTTCACTGATTTCTCCCAAAGCGGCGGGGTAATCATCGATATGTTAGCGCATCACGTAGATCTTGCAAACTGGTTTTTCGGTGATGCCGCCACGGTCTATTCCGCCGGGTTGCTACTAGATGGTTCTCAAAAACTGCCGGCGGATTATGCCGCGTCGGTAATCAAGTATAAAAACGGCGTCATCTGCAACATGATATGTTCCTGGCAACGTTTCGGACGTTCTTGCGAATTGATGGAAATATATGGCGATGACGGCGCATTGATATTGGACGGCACGGATAATATTGCAGTATATTCGGCCGATGGAGAAAAGCGGATCATTGATATAATACCGGCGGAGATTCCAACCGGCGGCGTTGAACAAGTCAATATAGGTGACGGATATCAAATCGAGATGAAACGCCTTGTTGCGGCGGTCGCCGGCGGCGACCAGACCGGAATGCCGACGGTGGCGGATGGCCTGCGCAGTCTAGAACTCGGACTTGCCATGATTGAGTCGGCGCAAAGCGGAAAAGCAGTGAAACTTTAGAACGAAGGTGTGTGCGATGAAGCAGAAAATCAGAGTCGGAATACTTGGGCTCGGGAGAGCTGGCCGTTTTATGCACGGTCCGGAACTGGCTTTGTCGCCGGAACTGTTTGAAATTGTTGCCGGGTGCGACCATGCCGCCGACCGCCGGGATAATCTTCCTCTGATTTTCACACAGGCCAATATCTATGCCTCAATCGACGAAATGCTGGACGATCCCCGTGTTGAAATGGTTACGATTGCCACGCGTAACCTGGATCATACTCCTCATGCCATTCGTTGTCTTGAGGCTGGTAAATACGTTGTTATCGATAAACCGGTGGCCGTCACCCCTGAACAGGCCGACGAGCTTGAAGCTGCTGCAAAAAAATATTCAGGCAAATTGTTCTTTCGTCATAACCGCCGCTTCGAACCGGCATTTCGCCAAGTTATGAATACCATGAATTCTGGAATCCTCGGACGAATCAATATGGTTAAAATTTATCGGCATCCCGGTTTTGTCCGCCGCCTGGATTGGCAGACTTTGACCGAATGCAAAGGCGGGATACTAAATAATTGGGGCCCACATCTGGTCGATCAAGCCCTACAGTTACTCGGCGCTTCGGTCAATGACTTATGGTGCGACCTACAACATAATGTTACCGCCGGCGATGCCGATGACCAAGTAAAACTATTGCTGCGCGGTGCCAACGGCCGCGTTGTGGATGTGGAAATTTCCACTACTGCCGCCTTACCGGGACATCTTTATGAAGTTTGGGGTGACCATGGTTCCCTGGTGGTTCCGGTGGAGGAAAAGACGATGCGCTTGCGTTACCTTGATCGCACCAGGCCCTTGCCGCCGCTTCAAGCGATAAAAGATAATTTCCCGCTGGCTTACGGAAATCCGGATGAAGAACTAAAATTTATTGATGAGGAATGCCCCATTGATTCCGGTTCTGCTCATATCCTGCAACGCGGCAGGGTGCTTGCCACCGGAGAAACGGCGGATCCCGCCGGCGGGTACACCTACCCTGATACGATGTGGGGGCACATTTACGCCGATATCGTCGACGGCATTCCATATCCGGTAACGATTGCCGAAGGCCTGGCTGTAGTCCGCGTTATCGAACGCGCCAGACAAGCGAGTAAATACCTTCCGCATCAGGCGCCGCTTTCAGCAACGGAAGCACCTTGGGAGATGAGATCATGAACAAGAGAACTTCAATCAAAGACATTGCCGGACATACGAAAGTTGCCCGGAGTACCGTGTCGCGTGTTCTCAATAACGTGGAATCGGCCTACCCGATTGCGTCGGCAACCCGGGAGGAAATTTTTGCCGCCGCCAGAACCTTGAATTATACGCCGAATATAAACGCCAGACGCCTGTTCCGAAACAAATCATATACCATTGCGTTGGTGATCCCTTCGCTGGATGACCGCCGCGAAAGTTATGCCCTGTCCGACGAGTTATCGTTTTGGGAAACGATGCAGGGAATTGAGGATGCGTTATATCTCAGTACGTACCGCTTGACCTTGATTTTCCGCAATCGGCGCTATTTGGAACAAAAAGAATATTTACGATTATTCGACGAAAGGACGATTGACGGCATGTTGATTTGGGGAACGATGTCTTGCGATAATTATTTGCAGGAATTGGCGGGCAAACCGGTGGTACAACTCAACAGCCATGCGAAACCCACCGTTGATGCCGCCGTGGTTGAAATCAATCATCGCCAGGGCGGTTTTCAAGTGGGAAGCGCCTTATTGCAAGCCGGATGTCGCCGGATTCTTTATATTTCCGGAACAGAAGGAATTTCGATCACCGACGAGTACCGTTATGGCTTTTTCGACGCCTTGCTCGCCTTTGGGGTTCCCATCCGTAACGAACTGTTTTTCTCCGGCGGATCCGATTCCGACGGCCTCGACAAAATTCTCGATCAGGTTTTGACCGATGGCGTCGAGTTCGATGCCATCTGTTGTTTCAATGACGACTTAGCCCGGCAATGCCGCGTTAAACTCAATGAAAAAGCCCCAGGACTGGCGGCCGGAATAAAATTCGGCGGCGGCGGAAGAAGCTCCAGGCAACGCGAGTATGAAGATCATATAGAGATAAGCAGTTATTTGTGTCCGTATTACAATATGGGCAAGCAAGGAACGGAATTATTATTGAGTGCGATCAAAAACGGAGTAGTTGAAAAAAGTGTTTCTTTGCCAACAACGGCAATAATGTTCCCAACCAATAAGGAAAAACGGTCATGAAACTGAGAAATTTCACACTTATCGAGCTCTTGGTTGTTATTGCCATCATTGCGATTTTGGCGGCAATGCTATTGCCGGCGCTCAATAAAGCCCGCGACGCCGCGAAACGCAGCGCCTGTCGCAATAACATGAAACAGCTTTCGTACAATTGGCAATTTTATATGGATAACAACAACGGCAGAGTCGTTCAATTCTCCGCCCAGCCCTGGGCCGGCTACATTGAACGGGATCAAGGCCAGTTTCCCGGCAATTCGCTGTATTTTGACGCATCGCTGTACAAAGATGTTTTGAACATTAAAAACGACAAAGGTATTGCCTATTGTCCATCCCAGCGCTTTGACAGTTCATGGGCCAGCGCCACTTGGGGCGGGAAAGCGTTTTATACCGGATACGGCGTGATTTTCTGCACCAGCTACGGAGTTACCGCCTGGCCGGACAATCCGGTGGCGGTTCACGGCCTCTTTCCATCCGATGCCAAAAACAAGTATTTGCAGAGTGCTCGGGACTCCCAGATCAAACGGCCGTCCTCGACGATTTTTCTGGCGGAGGCCACCACCACGTCTTTCGCGGACAGCGGCTTTATGTATATCAACAACGCCACCGACAGTAATACGTTCTCCTACCGCCACGGAGGACAAGTCGGCATGATGTTCGCGGACGGGCATGTCGGTTCGACGCAACGCCTCAAACTGTCGCAATGGTTTTCATCCACAACCAGCACCGTCATCGGAAACCGGCGTTATTATTCCGAATTTGCCGGTGAATAGTCGGAGGTTATTTCCATTCCCAGCCATCATGGAAGACGTCATCATCGCAGGGACAACGCCTTTATCCATTTTATAGTATCAAGAGAGAAAGCATGAAAATGAAGAAATATAACCTTGCCTTCCGTACTTATGAAGATCGTATTCTGGGGGCATGGTTGGGAAAGAGTATCGGCGGCACGGTCGGCGCCGCTTTCGAAGGACATAAAGAATTCAAGCATTTGAAGCTCGATGACTTGTGGCCGGAACAATTGCCGCCGAACGATGATATGGACATTCAGATCGTATGGCTGGAAATGTTACAGGAAATCGGTTGTTTTCCCACTTCCGCCGATCTGATTCATTTCTGGCAGGATCGTTGCTGGTATAATTTCTGTGAATATGGAACGTTTCTCCGCAATGTGCAACATGGAATCATGCCGCCGCTTTCCGGCAGTTGGAACAATGATTTCTTTCAGGAATCCGAAGGATGTCCGATCCGAAGCGACATCTGGGGACTGGTCTGTCCGGGCAACCTGGAGCTGGCCGCCGCATTGGCCGGAATGGACGGAGAATTGGATCATTCCGGGTTCTCTGTCGAAGCCGAAATGTTTTATGCGGCGATGACGGCCGCGGCCTTGGTCGAGGATGATTTTGCCGTCATATTGCAAGCGGCGCAGGCGGTACTGCCTTCCGGATCGCAAATTCCGGCTATTCTGGAAAACGTAAAAAAAATCGCCGCCAATATTCCCGACGGCCAATCGGCATGGCGGGTCACGATCCGGAACTTCGGGAATCGCGATGCATCCAAGGCGATAACCAATTTTGCCCTGGTATTTCTTGCGTTCTTCAAAAGCGGCGGTAATTTCGCGGAGGCGATGAGGCTATGCTGCAATTTCGGCTGGGATGTCGATTGTACCAGTGCCACCCTGGGCGCATTTCTCGGCGCCTGGCAAGGAACGAAATGCATTCCGAACGGGTGGAGGTCCCGACTGGGACAGAATTTAGTGTGTGGAATTGAGGTAAAGCATAAGAATGCCACGATCGAGGCGTTAGCCAGGGATACCGCCATGGTTGGCGTGGAAATGGCGCGTTGCCGTAATCGACGCATCCAATTGACCGACGCGCCGACGCTGGTGCCGAGACCCCAGCTCCCGTCCGAACCGCATCTTTCGGTGGAATATCCGTCCGCGCCGGTACTTTATGCGGAAAAAGCTACCGCCGTGAAACTTTCGGTCAAAAACTTTACCGGAAAAATCATGATCACTTCGGCGCCCGGTACGCTTTGCGAACCTGCGGTTATTGAAAACGGCGGGACCTGTTTGATCCGACGCTGTTCGCCGGATGCCCCGTTACCGGAGAAAAACATTTTTGCGGTGAACTTGAACGGGGTGCCAAAAACATTTGGGCTGGAAGGCGCTCGGCAGTGGCGGATCTACGGTCCATACTGGGATATGTGGAAACGTGAAAAATATGGCGATGTCTGTGCTTATGCCAGTCCGGGACATTATTGCCATCCGGGGAAAACGCTCGATACCATCGACAGTTTTCAAACTTATCTTTCTCCCGATTTCGCGTATTTGGATGAGTCCCGTCTGGGGCAAGAGGAAATTCCGGAAGAAATGCCGTATGACTTCGAATGCGGGGGCGATACGGTGGAACAAAAAGATATTGGCGGCTGGTTCGGTCCGGCATGTTGGTATTTTACCCGGGAATTTATCGTTCCGAAAGGCGATAAAGTGGCAATCGGATTCGGCTTGAATGGGTTCCTGAAAGCATGGATGGACGGGAAAGAAGTTATTCCGCTGCGCCGGTTGCCTTGCTGGTGCAGTATCTGCTGTTATGACGGCATATGTTTTGTCGGAACCGGGAAACCCGTGCGCCTAGTGTTTAAAATTTGCTGTCCTGAAGATGCTTTTAAGTTTACCGTTGCCTTTTTCCGTGATGAACCGTTGCCGCAACGAGCCGGGATTTCTTATTTTGCGGAAGGCGTTGTGAATTTACCGCAACGGGTGAAATCGTTGCGGTGAATAAAGGTCGATATTCACAAAAGATAAAACTTAGCTTGAGAATATGAGGTTGTTATAATGATACGAAAGAAGTTCCTCGTGAAATTTATCCTGTTGTTTGCAGGGGTGTCGGCTTTCTGCGGAGGAGAAAGCGGCATAAAACTGATCAGTGCCGATTTGTCCGGACAGAAGAAAACATCGGAAATCCGCATCGATCAAAATTGGAAGTATCAAAACGGAACTTTGCAAAATAAGAACGGCAACGCGATAATCAAAATTCAAAGTAATGGCTGGTCTTCGTATGAGCTCGAGTTTTCGGTGAGGCGAATCAGCGAACTGAATTCTGACTGTCATTTTGACCTGGCCTTCTTAAGCCCCGCCGGAAACAAGAAAATCTATTTCCGCCACAACAATGCGTATATACTGGTTCCGAAACTCAATATTCACGAAGCATTCGGCGCCGCTTTTACAACCCCGCTTCCGCTTGGTCCCGCTTCCGCTTGGACAAACTTTATCGTTGCCGTAAAAGGATCTGCCGTTACTATAAAAATGAATGGGAAAGAAATTGCCGCCTCGGACCGTTTCCCGGCGGGAACGGCGTCCATCCTGTTTTCAACCTTTCAGGAAGTGATAGAACTTCAAAATCTGAGTATTCGCGTGTTTGCCACTACGGCGGAACATTCGGTTGCCCAAACGCCATCTCCCAATATGGCGATGAATTCAGGCTTCGAACAATGTACGCTCGACAATTTGCCGGACTTCTGGGGCGTCAGCCATTGGGGGCTTGCCGATGCTTACTGGATAACTCATTATGATGACTGGTGTAAGTTTTTCCGAACGGACACCTCGACGGCCTGGGAAGGGAAACGCTCCATGCGGCTGGAAAATCCCGACCATAAACCGGTGTCATCTTCCCTGACGCTGATATCCTGTAATTTCCGTACGAAGGTAGGAGAAACTTATACTTTCTCCGCCTATATGAAAACGAACCGGCCGGGCATGAAAGTTCGGGTATATTCCGATCTGAATCCGAAATCCGGCAAAGTCTTTGCGCTTACCCCGGATTGGACGCGTTATGTCGTCACTTATACCAGACAAAATCCCAGCCTGTACGGAGACATGCAACGCATCCAGATGTTGGAAAAGGGCGTGGTTTGGGTTGACGGGATACAACTCGAACCCGGCAATCAGGCAACGCCATATCGGAACGCGGAGGCGGACAAGCAGCTTTTCGTCCATGAAGGCAATGTGAACAAACAACTTTATGACGTGCCCGAGCATGCCCCCCAATTTCTGAACCGGGCTCCGGTCATGACCGGAACGCTGTCCGATCCCGTCTGGCAAACACTGAAACCGTTACCGTTACAAACCGTCAATGGAACGCCGGTCAAAGAGACGGCAAGCGTTCGCATGGCTTATACAAAAGACGGATTATATCTGGGCCTTGATATTGCCGAAAAAGATTCCAATTTGATCCGGTGTACGAAAAAGAAACGAGACGAATATGTCTGGCAGGACCCGTCCATCGAAATCTTTCTGGATTCCAAGTTCACTCGTAGCAATTACCGTCATCTGGCCTTCAACGCGGACGGGGTATGTTACGATGCCGATAATGTGTCCGATGTTTCCTGGAACGGGAAATGGACGGTCCGCACCGCCAGAAAAGCACGCGGTACCGGTTGGACGGCAGAAGTGTTCCTGCCGTTTTGCGACATGAGAATAGACGAGCTTAACGGCCCCGTTTTCGGCTTCAACATCGGTCGGAACAACCTGCGGACCGGAGAACTTTCCTGCTGGGCTCCTACTTTCGGCGGTTTTCACCTTCCGCTGCGTTTCGGCCATTTGAAAATCAGTGCCGATATTCAGAACGAGTATAATCTGGGCGCAAGAAGCGCATCGTTCAAGTTTGCCGACGACTCGCAAACTCATCTGGTTGTGAATCTTTATAATGGTTCGAAAAACGCGATTGCAGGGGAAGTTTTGAGCCGGGTATTGGATCGGAAGGGAAAAGAGATCGCCTCCTTTCGGAATCCGTACACCATGAGACAACAATCCAATTGCGAGCTGGCGCTACCGCTGAAAAACACGGATGAAAAACTCGCGGAAAAGGTGGAGACGGAGCTATTTTCAAAGGGACGGCTCATTCACTTTTCCGTGACCAAAATCATTTGCGAAAAAGGATTGGACGCCCGGGTACAATACGACTATTATACCACGGAAAAAGAATTGTTGTTGAGCGTGAATTCAACGATCAACGGCACGTTGCTAAAATCCACGAAAGCAAAAATCACAATTACCGGAGAAAAAGGTATTGTTTTTTCGGAAACGGTTCCCATGGTCGCCGCCTCTTTTCTGAAAAAGATTCCGATCGAAGCCTGGCCGTATGGAAATTACCATGCGGAAATTCTTCTGACCGATGGGAAGAATCAGATTGGAAAAGACTTTTGCGCATTCCGGAAGTGTCCGCCGTCACCCACTGGAAACGAAGTCAAACTCGATCGCTTCCGCCGGGTAACGGTAGTAAACGGAAAACCTTTTATCCCGCTGGGTTTTTACTGGGAAAATCAGTTGACGGCAGAAATGCTGGATCTGCTGGGAAAATATGGCGTTACCGCAGTACAAACTTATCGCTATCGTGATCTTCTGGATCCCGGTGTACTGGAAGCCGCACAGCGAAACCATATCATGCTGATGGCAGATATCCAGGTACAGGATGAACACGCGCGAGAAGCCGAAAAATATCGGGAAGTGATGACGGCGTTGAAAGACAAGCCGGAGATGCTCTCCTGGTATTCTTTTGACGAAATTTTTACTGTCGAATGGGGAAAAAACAATTACCCGAAAATTATTGACATTCTGGACAAGGCGCAGGCATGCGATCCTTATCATCCGGTTGTTCTCTTGGAAAATTCCACAGGAATGGCTAATCTCATCAGTAAAAACCTTCCTTTTCCGGGCAAGATTCCTACGGTCGATTGCTATGCGTATCCGCCTAATGTCAATCTTTCCCTGATTGACCGGATGTCAAAATTGGTCGTCGAGCAAGGTAATGATAATCATGCGCCCGCGTGGATTGTTCTTTTCGCCTCCGGTTATGCTTTCCACGCCAGTCGCGATCTGACGGACGCCGAACACGAATGTCAACTGTATATTTCGCTTATCAACGGCGTCCGTGGTGTTTTTTACTGGGTCGGCTGGCCCAAGGCGCCGTCTTCCATGAAGACGATTGGGCGGCTTTTTTCGGAAGTTAAGCAAATTCAGGATATCCTGCTGTCCACCGAGAAAACGCCTCCGGTCATTTGTACTTCCGGAGACATTCGTTTTACCGTGAAAAAACTTGATGGCACCCTCTATCTGATCGCGGTCAATACGGGAAATACACCCCAGACCGCCAGATTTAACTTTCAATCATTATCCGGACCGGTATCTTGCGAGGTCCTCTTTGAAAATCGTAAATTGGCACTGAGGGGGAGTTGTCTTGAGGATAGTTTCGAACCACTCCGCCGTCATGTATATAAGTTGCCGCTGCCATAATTCGTCGTTGGGGGGTTACAACGTAAAATGCTCGGCGGTCTTTAGCCGGATATCCGTCACGGAAGCAGCTTCTACCGATATTGCCTTGTCGCGAACGATCGGACGCACATGCGGCTGTCGTCATCTGCCATTGCCGGTCATGGATGAACTGGATCACCGCAAGCTGTTCCAGCAGCGCAGACGGCAGGATCCGTTGATCGCAAATATTCCCTGTTGACCAGCTTCAGATCGGTCGGTGGATATCGGCAGGCGCACTGGTGGCATTCATCACGATCGTTCCCGCGTTTTGAGCCTACGTGGTAACTTTTATGTCGAAGTGATTTTTGGCGTAGTCCCCTATTGGATAAAAGAAAATTCAATGCTGGTTTGCCGGCTTGCTTCCTGAATAAACAAACCGTCTTCCAGAATTTTCCGTCCATCCGGATTGGCATAGACAAGATCCTTCATCGGCACCAGATCAAGCACGATTGTCCGGCTTTCGCCGGGGACGAGGGATACCTTTTCAAAACTTATGACTCTTCTGATTGGCTGCGTCAGATTGGCCTCCTGGTCTCCTAATCTTGAACGTTATACTGGCAATGGGAAATATAATATGACCGATATCAGACTGCAACAGTTCGAAGAAAGCGATGAGGTTGTCTGGGGGCCACGTAACTTTGACATTTTAAGCACGAAAAGTTGTTAAAATTACCTCCTTCTTTTACTGCATCCAATACTTTAGAAGGGCAGGAAGGTTGCAAGCTTCCTGCAAGAATAATAAGAAAAGAAGCTACTTTTATTGAAGGAGGTGGTAATCTTTTTGGATTTGGCGTATCTTTAGATCTTAAAATTATTCGAGCGGCCGATGTAAAATTTGTATGGACTACATGTTACAGAATTGGTGGCGCTGGATATATACCTGAGTCTGATAACCAAACAATATTTAGAATAGACGCCATAGGAGATGAATTACCACCAGAGGTCTATCATGTAAGAGCTATTATTAGCCATTACTCATGCGAAGGTTGGAAAGGCGGCACGTATTGTAAAGGGCAAAGGGGCAGATGGACCGAAAATATACATCCGCAGCTGTTTCTGTCGATTGGCTTATATACTGGAGACAATACAAAATGACGAAGAAAAAAGTATTTATATTGTTTATATTTATTTTATTAATTTGTAGTATTACTTTTCTTTTGAAAGGCGGATGTGATATTCTACAAGAAAAGCAAGGTGCTGATGTGATGATTGGCGGGTTTTGGTTATCACTTAAGCAATATGCTTATGATCACAGTGGTACTCTCCCCGATGACTTAGGTACACTTTATGATGAAGAATATTTAAACAATGGACCGAGTTATATTTTAGCAAATAAAAAATTTTCCATTCCTCATTCTGGTAAAGATATTAATGCCGGGGCATGTGCTTTTCTTTATCTTGGAAAAGGGAAAAAAATACTAGTCAACAATACTATGGAAGGATCAAAAACAGAGGTCTTTCCTATTTTGGCAACAAAATCTGTTGTGTTAAATAACGGTAAAATTTTAGTATTATTATCCAATGGTACAATAAAAAAGTATTCATCATATGAAAAGTTTATGAAAGGTTGTAATGGAATAACGATAAATAACTTAAAAAGCAAATTGGCGCAATAAAGAAAATGAGTTCTTAATTATAGTGCGCCCATTTAAGCTATAAGAAAAACGATAAAGAAACATTCCCGACTGCTTCTTTCTGTCCAGCGGCAGCTCATTGCGGAACCGCTTGATGGTTAAGCCGTCCGGTTCCCGGCCATCGAGAATAGCCGCCTGAATGCTGGAGGCAAGATTGACCAGATTGATGATTCTGGTCAGCTATTTTTTCGGTTCCGCGTCATTCTTGTCCTGATCCGGTTTCTTATAGTCGCCGATGATGCTTTTCAGCGGACAAATTTTGAAAATCGGACATTTTTTACAGGTTCTCAGTAAAGCAATCGGACATAGTGTCATGATGTTCTTCCTTGGAAGGATTTTTTCTTATTGAAATTACTGTTTCGCGTAGTTTCCGACCAACGTGCCTTTCGCGAGCACCTCGTTGTCGGCTTCGTAACTCTTGCGCGTGCCTTTATAAAAAATTCCGATGGGAATTTCATCGCCCCAGCGCAACGCCAGTTCGAGTGCCGCCATTTTGTTGTGGCAATCGTGGTCGGCGGGAATCGGTTTGACCCGATCTTTATACCACTTGAAAGTGTTGGTACGGTTGAAGCTGACGCACGGTTGCAGAATATCGACCAGCGCCATGCCGTCGCGATGCGCAAAAGCCGCTAACATCATCTGTTTGAGATGTTCCGGTTCGCCGCTGAAACTGCGCGCCACGAAAGAACATTCTTCGACAATCGCAATGGCCAACGGATTGATCGGCTGTAACTTTTGTCCGTGAATCTGAATGGGCGTGACAAAGCCGATATCCGAAGTGGGCGACGCCTGACCTTTGGTCAGACCATAGACCTGATTATTGTGCACGAAAATTTTGACGCCGATATTGCGGCGCAGGTTGTGGAGGAAATGGTTGCCGCCCTCGCCGTACATATCGCCGTCGCCGGAAAAAATGGCGACCTCCAGCTCGTGGTTGGCGATTTTGATGCCCGTTGCCGCCGGCAACGCCCGACCGTGCAGACCGTTAAACACACTGACCGGAATGTTGTGCGGCATTTTCGCCGCCTGACCAATGCCGGAAACCAGCACCAGTTTACTCAGATCAATGGCACCGGTCGCCAACACTTCTTTCAACACCTTTAGAATGGCATAATTCCCGCAGCCTGGACACCACGAAGGTTGAGTGTCTGCGTTTTTGATGTCTATCATAATTTCACCTCGGCAGCTAAATATTCCGCAGTAATCGACAGACCGTCGTAACGGTTGACGCCAGACATTTCCCGACTGATGCCAACCTCCCGCAACAAGGACCGGAACTGACCGGCAAAATTGTTTTCCACCACGACTAGGCGTCGCGGCCGCTCCAATAACGGCTTCAATCGGTCGCCCGGCAGCGGCCAGACCTGGGAGAAATGGATCATGGCGAATTTGCCCGCGCCGGCGGCGTTCATGGCATCGACGTATTCCCGACAGGCGCCGTACGTCGAGCCCCAACAGACCAAGGCAATATCCGCCTCGTCGGCGCCGTAAACTTCCGGCATAATAAAAGACTCCAGCAGACCGGTATTTTTTCGCAGCCGCTTTTCCTGCTGCCGTATTCGCGCAGCGAAATCTTCGGTCAAATGCCCCGCCTCGTCGTGTTCGTCGCTGTCGACCACTACCGCGACGCCATGACCGGGAATCGCCCGCGGCGAGATGCCGTCCGGACTGTCCGCATAACGGACATAGGTTTCCGGTTCGCCGTCGACCAGCCCGCGATCGATCGGCTGATATTCGGCGCTCGGCATAACGATATTTTTCTCGGCGTCCTGCAGATATTGATCGGTAAGCATCAGCGCCGGAACCTGAAAACGATGCGCCGTTTCCAAGGCAATTCGGGTCAAATCATAACATTGGCGATGCGTTCCCGGCGCGTAAACGATCCGCAGGAATTCGCCGTGCCCGGCGTTGATCGCGAACTTCAGGTCTTCCTGCGCAGTACGGGTGGGCATGCCGGTGGCCGGGCCCGGACGTTGCGCCACCAGAATAAAGATCGGCAATTCCATCATTCCCGCCAGTGCCAAGCCTTCCGCCATCAGGGCAAACCCGCCGCCGCTGGTGGTCGTCATCGCCGGAACGCCGGTATAAACCGCGCCGCAGACCATATTGACCGCCGCGATTTCATCTTCCGCCTGTTCCACCACCATGCCATAGCGTTCGGAATGCGCGGCCAGCCAGGTAAGCGTCGCCGTGCCCGGCGTCATCGGATACGCGGTGACGAACTTCACGCCGGAAGTCGCGGCGGCCAGGCCGATCATCGCCGCGCCGGTCGTTACCGACGTCGGCGCGTGGACCGGTTGCGGTGCGGTTAAATTCGTCGGCAACGTCAAGCCTTTTTGATACCCGGCGGCAGCGCAGGCAAGGTTTTTCGCGATGATTTCGTCACGTCCGGCAAATTCCTGCCGCAAAAAATTCTCCAGGAATTCGAGCGGATACTTCAACATGCCCCAGATTGTTCCGGCGGCCACGGTATTGCCCATGATGTCCGTCCCGCCGCTTTGCTTGGCGAGTCCGGTAAAATCGACCGTCAAAACCGGTGGACGTTCCGCCTTGCCGTCCAGCAGAATAACCGCATCGGGGGCGGTGTGTTCCCGCAATATTTCCAGGGCGGTTTCATTGAGCGCCAGCAAAAGATACTGTCGTTCGTTCAAGCCGAACAGTTCGTGGTCGGCAAAACGCAGATCGCACCAGTTCAAGCCGCCGCGAATCCGCGACATATAACTTTTCCCGGAGAAAACCTGAAGTCCGGCGGCAGCCGCCGCGCCGACCAGCAGGTTACCGACCGCCACCAACCCCTGACCGGCCTCGCCGGAAATTCGAATGCTGATATCCATATTCACTCCATAAAATCGAATTACTTGGAACGATTAAAACCGACCATGAACGGCATCCATCCGTTTTTATTGAAATTGACCAGCCCGATCTGACAATCAACGCTGTCAGCATAATTAACGATACCCAACTGAAAACCCTTCCGTTCACCCAGATTCACAATACCCATCTGCATTCCCTTGAGATCGTTCTGTGCGGAAGTCACGATAGACATCTGGAACCCGTGCATATCTTTGCTCACGGACGCACCTGCAACACCCCACTGAAAGCCGTAGATATGATCGGTTGCGCCGCAAAAAAGCGCCCATTCAAAACCGTTGACAACTCCATGCCCGGAGGAGATCGGTAATCCGAGCTTGACTCCGGTAACATCGACTTCATTGATGGATTCAGGCGCACCAAACCAGAATCCGCCGACAAACGCAGCCTGATATTTCGGGGTTGGTTGAGACGTACCCGGCGATACCGCAGTTACTTTTTCAGCCATCAGCGAACCGGATACCATTACGATCAATGCCATTAATAACTGTTTCATCTTGATTTCCCTTTCGTTTAAATATTTACCGACGTTTTATGGCTTATTCAATGGAGATGGCGGCGACCGGACAGGAATCACGCGCCCGCAGGCAGAGTTCTTCCTGATCCGGCGGCACCACTATCGTGATTACCACGGCGGTCTCGCCTTCCATGGCAAAAACGTCCGGACAAAGTTCCACACATACGCCGCAACCGATGCAAACGCTGTCGTCAACTCTTGCTTCCATGATGCTTGCCCCTTCCCTCCGCTTGGACCGTCCATAAATGAACGGAGATTGTCGAACTGTCATTATATATGCTACAGTGAATGATGCCGGATTTTAATCTCTTCCGCCAGCCGCGCCAGTGCGGTGAAAGCATCGGTCCCCGGCACGCCCCGGCAAATCACCGGAGACAGCATTTCAACTTTCAAGTCCGGAATCGCCTCCTGCAACCGTTCAACGGCCTTGCTGCTCCAGCCATAAGAATTGACGATGGAGACATAACGCAATTTCGGACGCAACATATTTGCCAGATTCGCGGCGGCAAACACCAGCGGATGCGGGCCGACATTGACCGTCGGGGTGCCGATGATCAACGTGGCCGCGTCCACCATGGCAATCGCCAGTTTGCCCAGATCGGTCGCAGCCAGGTCGAACAGCCGGACGCGAATCTGCCGCGCGGCCAGTTCGTCGGTTAAAAACTCAATCATTCTCGCCGTGCTTCCGTGCATGGAAACATAAGGTATGACCACTTCATTTTTCACCTCGTCCGAAATCCAATCCCGATAGGCAGCGAGAATATATTCCGGATGCCGATAAACCGGACCGTGACCGGGCGCGATCATGGCGATTTTCCGTCCACCGATTTTATCCAGATTTTTGCGGATCACTTTCCGGAACGGCATCATGATTTCGGCGTAATAACGCTTGGCGGCTTCATAAACCGCCGGATCGTCATCGACCCCAATTTCCGACGTCGCATAGTGGGAACCGAAAAAGTCGCAGGTGAACAGAATACTGTCTTCCGCCAGATAGGTCGACATCGTTTCCGGCCAATGCACCCACGGCGTGTAAATGAATTCCAGCGTTTTCCCGCCGAGGTCAAGTTTTTCGCCGTCGCCGACGGTGGTAATTTGTTCCGGGCGGATCGGCAACAGATCGGTCAGCATCGCTTGGGCTTTTTCACTGGTCAGAACTCGGGTCTGCGGATACTTCTCAAGTACCAGAGGAATGGGGCCGGAATGATCCGGTTCCGCATGCTGGGCAATGATGTAGTCAATGCGGGCAACGTTGTCCAACTGACTCATCAACATGCCGGCTTGAGTCGGTTCCACCGTGTCCAGCAACGCGGTTTTTTCCTTGCCTTCAACCAGATACGCATTGTAACCGGTCCCGTCCGGCAACGGAATCAACGAATCGAACAGTCGGCGATTCCAGTCGACTGCGCTGAGCGAATAGACGCCATGAGTCATTTTACCGGCATTCACAGTACGCCCCCTCATTGCCAAAGACTTAATATTCTTCTCGAGGCTGGGAAAAATCGGCATGCTCTACCCATTGGGCAGGACGGCTGAGGTATTCGACCAAATCGGTGAACAGCATCACATGCTTTTTTTCTTCTTCCGCGATCAGGAGAATTTGTTTTTTCAGATTCTCGTCAGCGGTCTGCTCCGCCTGATCGCGATAAAATTTTTCGCTTTGCTTTTCGATTTCCAGAACTTTTTCGTAAGCCTTGGTTTGTTCCGCCGTAAAATCGAACCCCTCTTTATTTTGGCGAATCTGCTGAAAAACATTTTTTACCTGGGCGGCGGGAAACGACGGCATGGCATCCTTGGCTTTACCATGTTCAAGTACATCTAAATAGAAATAATGCTTCTGCTCTTCGTCGATCAATAATTGCAAGATGGCTTTGAAGCCGGGCAGAATGGTACGAGCTGCCTCTTCCTGATAAAAAGCGATCCCGTCCAGTTCCATTTTTTTTGCCGATTCGAAAATATTCATCATCTTCCCCCTCTGTTCGTTCAGCCGGCCCCTCAAATGAACGACTGTTTCGGCCCATGGATGACATTTCCCTTCTTTGCTTATATATGTCCAAGGAGGAAAATGCAAGTGTCGATTGAAATTTAACCTTGCAATAACCGCGATAACATCAACGAATATTGACTTTCATCCGGACGATGGTATGTTTCCCCTGAAACCGGGATGCCGGAATAGCGCTACGCATACTATAACAAGGACCAGGATGACACCGAAAGATATCGTCAAACAGTTTGTGGAGCGGTTTAATGCCGCCGATGCCGACGCGTTGGCCGAACTCTATGACGATCATGCCGTCAACCATCAGGTCGCCAACGCGCCGGTCAACGGCAAAGAGGCGATACGCGCCATGTTCCGCCGGGAATTTGCCGAAACGAAAATGGTCTGCATCGTTGAAAATCTTTTCGAAGACGGGCAATGGGCAATTCTGGAATGGCGCGATCCGCTCGGTCTGCGCGGCTGCGGTTTTTTCCAAGTCGTCAACAATAAAATCATTTTCCAACGCGGCTATTGGGACAAACTATCCTTTTTGAAAATGCACAACTTGCCCATCGAATAAGATTCGACCGATCTTGGCAGTAGCGCCGCGATGGTATATATTTCACAAGACGCGATATAGTCAAAAGCATGCAGGGGGAAATTCATGAACAAATGGCTGCTGTTGTCTGCCGCAATTGTCGGGGAAACCATTGCCACCTCAGCGTTGAAGTCATCCGAGGGTTTCACCAAACTGATACCGTCGATCATTGTTGTCATCGGTTACGGCATCTCTTTCTTTCTGCTGGCAAAAATTCTCAGTATGATGCCGGTCAGTATTGCCTATGCCATCTGGTCCGGCGCCGGCATTGCCTTGATTACCTTCATCGGGTGGGTTTTCTTCAAACAGAAGCTGGATCTTCCGGCGGTTATCGGACTGTTACTGATCATTGCCGGCGTCATTGTCATTAATCTATTTTCCAAAGTCGCCGCCCACTGAAGCAATCTCAAGTCAAATCAGACAAAAACGCCAACCGGTAACGTTCCGCCGGAAACATCGCGGGTTCCCTCTTACAGCTCTGTTTCGAGACTCCTGTCGAAACAAAGTTGAAGTGTAGAAAAAATGGGATGCTGCTTCAACAGCACCCCATATTATTACCCACGATTCAGGACTCTTGTCCAATCCGTCGCGATAGCTTTTCCGTTTCGCGAGTTCGCATACGGTTACTTGATTTTAATCTTGTGACCCCATTCGCGCATGTGTTGGATAATCACATAGAAGGTCGGAATGATAACCGTTGCCAACAACCCGGCCGCGATCATGCCGGAGAATACGGTGGTCCCCAGCGCCCGGCGGCTGGCAGCGCCCGCCCCGGTGGCAATGACCAACGGCAACACCCCGAGAATGAAAGCCAGCGAAGTCATGCAAATAGCCCGGAACCGCAGCCGCGACGCATGGATCGCCGCTTCGGCAATCGACTTTCCTTCCTCATGTTCCATCATGGCGAATTCCACAATCAGAATGGCGGTCTTGGCGGCCAGCCCGATCAGCAGCACGAACCCGATCTGGGTATAAATGTTGTTGTCCAGTCCGGCAATCCAGAGGCCGCTCAGCGCACCGAGGAATGCCATCGGCACCGAGAGCACCACGGCGAACGGCAGCATCCAGCTTTCATAGAGCGCCACCAGGAACAGGAAAGCGAACACGATGCACAACGTGAAAATCATGGCCGTTTTACTGCCGGCAATCTGTTCCTGATAAGACATGCCGGTCCATTCGTAAGTCATGCCTTCCGGCAACATGGTTTCAGCCAATTTCTCCATAACCTTCATGCCGTCCCCGGAACTGTAGCCGGGCTTGACCGATCCGTTGATCGTGGCGGAAGTGAACATATTATAGTTATTGATGATCTGGGGTCCGAAGATCACTTTCGTTGTCAGCAGGGTGGAAAGAGGAACGGCTTTGCTCAGACTGTTGACCACGTGAATCTCGTTGATGTTCTGGAGATACTGGCGATAGTCGGAATCCGACTGCAACCGAACCTGATAAACTCGTCCGAACTTGTTGAAGTCGTTGACATAATAGGACCCCATCGTGGCTTGCAGGGTCGTGAAGATGTCCGTCAGAGTAACGCCCAGCAGTTTGGCTTTTTCCCGGTCAAGATCGAGGTAAATCTGGGGTACGTTGGCGCGATAGGTCGTAAATACCCGCGCCATTTCCGGCTCCTGATTGGCTTTCGCCACGAGCGCGCTGACCACGGACGCCAGCTTTTTGGGATCGTCGGAGTTGGTACTCTGAACGACGAATTCGAAACCGCCGGCGGACCCCAGACCGGGAATCGCCGGCAGGACGAACGGAATCACCTGCGCCGCCGGCATCGGCAACATCCGACGGTAGAACTGCATCAGAATACCGTCCTGCGACGTGGCCGGAGTCTTGCGTTTGTCCCACGTATCGAGAATCGCCACCACGAGCGCACTGTTCGGCGACGAAGCCGAATTCAACATGCTGAACCCGTTCACCGTCAACACGTCCGCCACCCCCGGCGTCGCTTTCACAAATTTATAAATTTCGTCGGTCACGGCGGCAGTCCGCGGCAGACTGGCATTGTCCGGCAACTGCACGTCGGTAATGATGAACCCCTGGTCTTCCGTCGGCAGGAAGCCGGTCGGCAGATGTTTGTAAATCAGCCAGGTGATCCCGCCCAGGACCACCACGGTGATCACCGTCAGCAGAATGCGTTTCACGAAAAATCCGGCCACTCCGCTATAATGTCCGGTCAACCACATGAAGCCATGATTGAACGCACCGAACAAACCGTGATGCTGCTTTTCCGACTTCGGCAGAAACACCGCGCACAACGCCGGACTCAAGGTCATGGCGTTAAAGGCGGAAATCGCCACTGAAATGGCAATCGTCAACGCAAACTGCCGGTACAGCTCGCCGCTGATCCCCGGGAGAAACGACACCGGCACGAACACCGACAACAGCACCATGGTGGTCGACACAATCGGCCCAGACACCTGGTCCATGGTCTTGATCGCCGCTTCCTTCGGCTGCAGATTTTCATCGTGCATCAGCCGGTAGACGTTTTCCACCACGATGATGGCATCGTCGACCACGATCCCGATGGCCAGAATCAGTCCGAACAAGGTCGTGATATTGATGGAAAATCCGATGACTTTCATGGCCGCAAAAGTACCGATCAACGATACCGGCACGGCGATGGCCGGAATCATTGTCGCCCGCCAGTCCTGTAAAAATACGAACACCACCATAATCACCAGCAGAATGGCGATTAACAGCGTTTCCACCAGTTCGTGAATGGACGCGTTAATAAATTTGGTAGTATCGTATCCCATGTTGTAGGTAACGTCGGCCGGGAACTGCTTGGATAACTGTTGCAGTGCGCTTCTTACCGCCGTTACCGTACTCAATGCATTAGCGCCCGGCAACTGGAAGACGGCAATCCCCGCACATTCCGATTCATTGAATTTGGAAAAGGCCGAATAGCTCCGCGCTCCCATTTCCACGCGGGCAATATCTTTGATCCGAACCACCGCCCCGTTTTTGGAACGGATAATAATGTTTTCAAACTCGCTGACGTCGCTCAACCGGCCCTTGGTCTGCAAAGTGAACTGAAACTGTTGATTGTTACGGATCGGCGCACCGCCGATATCGCCGGCCGCCACCTGAATATTTTGCTCCGTAATCGCGGCGATCACTTCCGCCGGCGTCATTTTCAGACTGGTCAGCCGGTCGGGGTTAAGCCAGACCCGCATCGCGTACGGGTCGCCGAAGGTCATCACGTCGCCGACCCCCGGAATTCGGGCAATGCGGTCGTTGAGGTGAATCATCGCATAGTTGCGAAGAAAGTTGGCGTCGTGCGTCTGATGCGGCGAATAGAGCGCGATCATGCACAGGATGTTCGACGACCGTTCCTTCACCGACAATCCCATTTGACGGACCACGTCCGGGAGGGACGGTTCCGCCAGCGACACGCGGTTTTTCACATTCACCACGTTCATGCTGTTGTCGGTCCCGATGTCGAACGTGATGTTGATCGACGCCGTTCCGTCATTGGTGGCGCTGGACGCCATATACAGCATGTTTTTCACGCCGTTGACCTGTTCTTCGATCGGCTGGATCACGGTCTTGCGGACCACTTCGGCGCTGGCGCCGGGGTAACTGGCGGAGATCAATACCTGCGGCGGCGTAATTTCCGGATACAACGAAATCGGCAGCGAATAAATGGCGATCAGCCCGCACAAGGTGATCAAAATCGAAATCACCATGGCAAACCGCGGACGGTTGATAAAGAATTTACTGATATTCATAGTCGCAATTCCTGATTACTTGGCTTTCGCGCCGGCAGCGGACTTATCCGTAGCGGCACCCGGAGCGCCAGCGGCAGGTTTGGCGGCAGACATGGCGGCGGCCTGTTTCGGCGTCAACGCCGTGACCGGGATACCTTCGCGTACTTTCTGCAACCCGTCGACGATCACCCGTTCGCCGGCCTTGAGGCCGGTTTTGACGATCAACAGCATATCTACCCTGGTATTGTCCACGGTGACATGGCGGGAATGAACGATATTTTTTTCGTCGACCGTCATCACGAAAGCCCCTTCCTGATCTTCCTGCACGGCGACGGCCGGCACCAGCAGCGTCGAAACCTTTTCTTTACTTTCGAGAATTACTTTCACATACATTCCCGGAATAATCAGATTTTTGGGGTTCGGAAACATCGCCCGCACCAACACGGTCCCGGTGCCGTCGAGAATCTTATTGTCCAGCGATTCCAACGTGCCCGACTGCGAATAGGTGGTACCGTTCGGCAGAATCAGCCACGGCACCACGGTGGTATCCTTATGATCGACAATCACACCTTTCTGCATATGGGTGGTAATCAGACTTTCACTGACATAGAAATCGACTTTGATCAAGTCATTGCGGACGATAGTGGCCAGGGTGCCGCTGGAGGGACCGACCAGGTTGCCGACACTGAATTTAGCCATCCCCATCCGGCCGTCGAACGGCGCCCGGATTTCCGTATAGTCCATATTGAGCTGCGCCGTTTCCAAACTGGCGATGGCCTGCAATTCCTGGGCTTCGGCTTTCATCTTCGTGGTTTCCGCAACTTCATATTCCCGCTTGCTGTTGGCATCTTTGGCCAGCAACAGCTTATGGCGCTGATATTCGAAATTGGCGTCGCGAACCGCTACCTTGGCTTCCTGCAACTTGGCTTTGGCCGCGTCGAGTTCCGCCTTGTAGTTGTCCGGTTCGATCAGAAACAGCAGATCGCCTTTCTTGACGCTGGCGCCTTCGGCAAAATTACGTTGTCGCAGATACCCTTCCACCCGGGCCACGAGATTAACTTCGTCATAGGCCACCGCCTGCCCCACATAGGTCTGCTTGGCAGCCAGCATTTTTTCCTCCACCGGCATCACCACCACCACCGGCGGCGGCATTTGCTGCGCCTGCGGTTTGGAACATCCGGTCATTCCCGCGGCCAGTCCGGCCAACGCCAAACTCCATCCGATCGTTTTTCCAAACATATTATAAGCTCCTGTCACGAAAATGTCTCGGGCCGACGTTATTGTCCAACCGTCACTTCCGACATCTTCAATAGTTCTTTGATGCTATTCTCATATTCTTCCGCGTTCCAGAACGAAACGCCTAACACTTTCAACAACACAAAACCCTGTAACGCCGCCATGATAATCGCCGTCCGTTCCGGCTTGATCGGCGTCGTCGTGCTCAATTTCTGAAACAGTTCCCGATGGGAAACACAGGCGGGTTCCAGCAGTTTGGGATTGTGCGCCGCCGCCGCCAGCAACGCCGCCATCAAACGCACATCGCCCTGCGGCAAATGGACAAACGAACGAATATACGCCTGCAATTCGTGGCCCGGCTGCGTTCCCTCGTCGGCCGCCACCCGCACCTTTTCAAACCGGGCGATCAAGCGCGTCAACATCGCCTGCAACAATGCGTCCTTGCTCGGAAAATGGTACAACAGCCCGCCTTTGCTGACCCGGGCATGTTGTGCTACCGCATCCAGCGTCATATGGCTGGCGCCGACTTCCATTACCGTCGCTTCGGCCGCATCCAGAATACTCTCATAAGAACTGTTCCGTGCCATATCCATTACCTGACTTGAAACTTTTGTTTGAATTATTACTATACCAACTGGTCGGTACATTTTCAAGCCCACATGATGACCATTTTTGAACAATTCAACAATGGAACATTAGAACAGAGAGACAAGGAAAACGACGAAGTTCAGTCGTATTTGTGGAAAACCATAAAAGCAGGGAATGCGCGAGGAAAAGAAAAAAGGTGCGCGTTATGGCGGATGCGCCATAACGCGTTCTCGAATGGTTATGCCGCATCCGGCACCACCCAAGGCACCCATACAATAAGGCAAAATTGCCAAAAGTCATGGGAACAACAGCAAAAAATACTCCCCAACCGACCGATTTCAGAAAAAAATTGCTGTCGTGCGTTTTCGACAAAGTCAGGAAACGTCGACGCCACGTGGACAACCGTCCCTCCGCAGCAGCCGCCCTATTCGGACGCCACTTCCCACATACAGTCCCAAACCAGTTTCAGAATGGTATAGGTTTCCCGGCTTTCGATAATCATCGCGTAGTTTTCGTGAGAAGTCGAACAAATGGCGATTTTCCCGTCGAACAAAGTCAGATTGGCCATGGAATCGGGCAGCGAACGGCTCAGATAGCGGACTTTCCGATAATTTTCATCGCCGGGCACCAGCAGCGGGCTGTCCACTTCCTGCGACCGGATGCGAATGGCATGAGACCAGATGCGCCGACTGATGCGACGGCGGACAAACGCTTCCATATAAACTATTCCCAGGGCATCGACAAAGCCGGCCATCGAACCGAAATAAAAGTATTCCCGGCTTTTGACTTTCAGCAACTCCTCGTGTACATAGCGAAGTCCTTCGACCCCTTCAAAATAACGGACCCGGGGGCGGGAATCGGTCCGGCCGAAAAGTTCCTTCAGCCCCGGCATCAGCCGGTCCGCCGCCGCCACCTGGTCCGCCACCCGTTGCCGCAGCGTTTCCGGCGGTTCCGCCACAAAGTACCGCTTGTTTTCGATGAACGTCACCGAAACCAGTCGTTCCGCCGTCAATTCTTCCAGCAGCCCGTACGCCGTGGTTCGACGGATTTTCGCCGCGGTTGCCAGTTCCGCCGCGGTTCCCCTTCCTCGGGCCAGAACCGCCAGATACAAGGCCGCTTTCCGGTCGCCGAACCCCAATTGTCGCAATTCTTCCGCCAGCATTTTTCACTCCTTGTTCGAAAGTTAAAAAATAAGTCTCCGGGGAAAAACCCCATACGCGCTAACCAGCGGGATTTCGGCTTTGCCGACCAGCGTGTTCGCCGCTGGACCGCGCCCGCGGAGCCCGCGGTGGCGAGTACTTCGGCGCGAATTTGGGGCCAGCGCAAACGCCGGCCCCAAATTCGCGCCGGGAGGCCGCTTTTCCCTCGCTGATGCTCGGGAAACTCATTCACCAGGAACCACTCATTGACCCACAAAAAATAATGATTAGCGCATATGGAAAAAAAACCGAAAAATTTGCAAGGTTTTTCCCCGGACCCCCTTTCCCCGACTTTCAAACTTTTTAGTCTATTTATCTATTTGCGCAGCAAATAGATAAATAAAATAAAAGTTTTGCGGGGTCAAAATTGGGGCGCGGGGAAGAAATGGGGGGCTTCTTCAAAAGCCCCCCGTGTCTTCCCCGCTACCCGCGATTTGAGACGGTCGTCCCGCTACCCGCGATACAAGCCATTCATCTCCATTTTGTCTATTTTTTTCGACAATTATTTTACAGCTATCCGCTCTTGATTTCTACTTATTTTCCATTATAATCGTCAACATTGTCACTCTTCCGTGACGAAAAAATCAAGAGGTAAACGAAATGAATCTGGCCATCAATACGGACTTCAACGGCGGACTCGGCAACCCGGAACCCCGCTTACAGGCAATCGCCGCCGCCGGTTTTACCCATCTTCACTGGTGTCATCAATGGTGCACGGACTTTCTTTACGGCAAAGCGGAAATCGCCGCCATCGCCGGCTGGCTGAAACAGTACGGACTGCATCTGCTGGACATTCACGGTTCGGCCGGAGTTGAAAAATGCTGGTTTTCGGCCGTCGAATATCAGCGGCGGGCGGGAGTCGAACTGGTCGCCAACCGGCTGGAAATGTGGGCCGAACTCGGCGGCACCGGTTCGCTCATGATGCACATTCCCAACTTCTCGGCCTTTACCCAACCGGAAGACCGTCCCCGGATCCGGCAACAAGTCGAGGCCCTGAAACGTTCGCTCGACGAACTCATGCCCCGAATGGAACAGCTTCATGCCCGGATTGCCCTCGAAAACATGTGGGCCGACGATTTCGTCATTCTGAAGGAAATGCTGGCGCTCTACCCGGCCGAACGTGTCGGCATCTGCTACGACTCCGGCCATGCCAACAGCGCAGCCCTCCCCGGCCTCGCATCGATGGAAACCTGCAAGGACCGGCTGATGGCGCTCCATCTTCACGACAACGACGGTCAGGGCGACCTCCATCAGCCGCCGTTCATGAACACGGTCGACTGGTCCCGGCTGGCGGAGTTGATCCGGACGTCCGCCTATCCCCGGCAAATCAGCTTCGAACTCAGTATGAGCAACACCCCGTTTTACGATCCGCAACAGGAAGATCATCAACCGCCGGAAGCCATCGCCGCTTTTCTGGCCGATGCCTATGAACGTTGCGTCCGCTTTGCCCGAATGGTTCATCCGCAGCAGAACTGACCATGCCGATTCTGGCCATTCTCCTGATCGCCGCTTCGGCGTTGATGCACGCCACGTGGAATCTGATCTGTAAGTCGCGCCATCCGTCGGCGGCGTTTTTTCTGATCGCCACCGCCGCGTCGATTCTGGTCACGCTGCCGCTGACGCTGTACTATCTGCCGCAGGTGAGCCGGATTCCGAAAACGGTCTGGTGCTTTCTGCTGCTGACCGGCGTGGTCCAGGCGGTCTATTACGCGGCGCTGGGCAACGCCTACCGGCTCAATGAAATCTCCGTGGCCTATCCGCTGGCCAAGTCCTTTCCGGTCGTGCTGGTGCCGATCGTGACAATGGTCCTCGGTCTCGGAAGTCATCTCGGCCACGGCGCGTTATCCGGCATGATCATGGTCTGCGTCGGCTGCGTGATCCTGCCGATGCCGTCGTTTCGCCATCTGGAACTGCGGAACTATTGGAATCGGGGATTTTTCTATATCGCCGCCGTAGCGCTGGCAACCACCGGCTATACGATCATCGACAGCGAAGGGATGCGGCATTTTCGGGCCGCCGGCATCGTCGGGCCGCTGCCGACCGCGCTGCTTTATCTGGTCTGGGAAAATATTCTGATCGAGATTTTTCTGATCCCGCTGGTCTGGTGCCGGACGCGCGAACGGCGGATGTTAGTCCGATTGATTTCCAGTGGAGAAGTCCGTTATCCGATGCTTTCGGGCGTGATTTGCAGTACCAGTTATTTTCTGGTTCTGCTGGCGATGCTGCTGGCGAGCAACGTCAGCTATATTGCCGCTTTCCGGCAATTGAGCATTCCGCTCGGCGCGGTAGCCGGCATTCTGTTGCTCAAGGAACGTTCGACCGTTCCCAAACTGCTGGGAATTTTTCTGATTTTTCTCGGTCTGCTCCTGGTCGGACTCTGGAAATGAGCAGAACCCGTTCCCGATCCGGGAACGGGACCGCAAACTACACGTTGATCACGTGGTCCAGCACCGTGCTCTGATCGATGATGCCGATCAGTTTGCCGGACGGCTCGACCACATACACGGCCGGAAAATTCTTGACCGTCAGCGCAAACACGATTTCCAGCAGCGTGGCGGTCGGCGGCATGACGCAGTAATGAGAGTTCATCACGTCGATGGCCGAGGCTTGGCTCTCCGCCGCGAAATACTGGTCGAACGGGTCGAATTCACAGATGAACCCGACACTTTTCAACTTTGTGAAGAACTCCGGCATGCCGGTCTGAAACAGTCCGGCGCAAGAGATTTCACCGATCACCTGCCGCTGGTCGTCGATCACCGGCAAGGCGTTCAAATGCCGGCGCGACATCATATGCGTGACTTTTCGCAGCGAAGTCGCCGCCGTCACGGCACAGTCGGGCGGGGCCATGATGTCCAGCGCCGTGACCGCCACGTCGAGATCGATCTGGGCGTGGTCGATCAGCGCCGACACTTCGGCGCCGGTCGTGGCCGCCAGCAATTTATCCATGGCGCCGGGTTCCTTGAAAAAGCGGGCCAGTTGCGCCATGGTTTTCAAAGTCAATGTCGGCTTGGCTTCCGGAGCCAGGATCATGCAGACCACTTTGACCGGCTGCTGATCGCGGCTGCCGTAGTCGACGCCGTTTCTGAGCACGGCCAAACTGATGGCCATCGTATCCAGTTCGCTGTAACGGGCGTGAGGGAAAGCCAGACCGTTGCCGAACCCGGTATTTTCCCGGGCTTCGCGAGCCAGGATGCCGCTGATAATGGCGTCTGTGGTCAGTTCGTCGCCGTTCTGGGCGATGGCGGCGGACAGCGCCGTCGCCATCATCCGGATCAGTTCTTCTTTGGTTTCCGGATGCAGGTCCAGCAAAATGGCTTTGGCATTGAGATGTTTGGTTAACCGCATATTTGTTTCCTCTGACTGTAATTGCTATTCCTTGTTGTCGGGGTGCTGCCGGGCCGGATTACCACAGATACCGCACATAGACGTAGATGCTGGAAATAATCATGCTCAGCACCATCAGCGGGAAGCCGTATTTGGCGAAATCCCAGAACGACAGTTTGTACTTGTTGCGGCGTGCGATCTGCGTCACCACCACGTTGGCCGACGCCCCGACAATCGTTCCGTTGCCGCCCAGACAGCCGCCCAGCGCCAGCCCCCAGTACAGCGGATATTCGATCTGATGCAGGATGGCCTCCGCATTGCCGGAGATGCCCATGCTTTGCGCAAAGATCGGAATCATCGTCTTGATCAGCGGAATCATGGCAATCACCAGCGGGATGTTGTTGACGATCGCCGACAGCAGCGCGCTGAACCACATGATGACCATCACCGTCAGCACCAGATTTCCCTGCGTGAAATGAATGATCGCCTTGCCGAGAATATCAAACAAGCCATTGATTTCCAGCGCGCCGATCATAATGAACAGCCCGACGAAAAACATGATCGTATCCCATTCCACCCGTTCCAGCAGTTGCGGCAGTTTGACCCGACAGACCAGCACCATCACCACCGCGCCCGTCATCGCAATCAGACCGGGATCGAGTTTGAAGAATCGACTGGTAAAGAAGGCCAGCAGAATCAATATGAAAATCGGCAGCGCCCGTTTCAGCAGCCGGGGATCGACAATGGCCCGTTCCGGCCGGGCTTTCATCAGCCGTTCGATCGTTACCGGCGACGCCACCAGCCGTTTCCGCAACAGCGGATAGGCCACTGCCAGCGTGACGAGTGCGATCAAAAAGCAGACCGGCGACAGATGTTCGATGAATTCATTGAACGTCAACCCCGTCTGCACCCCGATCACGATGTTCGGGGGATCGCCGATCAGCGTGGACGTCCCGCCGACATTGGAGAAAATCGCTTCCAGAATGAGAATCGGCACCGCCGGAATTTCCAGAATCTGCGCAATCAGAATCGTGATCGGCGCAATCAGAATTACCGTCGTCACGTTGTCCAGCAGCGCGGAGAGCACCGCCGTCACCAGCAGAAACTCCACCGTAATCAGCATTCCCGAACCTTTCGATTTTTTGGCGATCACTAGCGCCAGCCATTCGAAAACCCCGGTTCGCGCAAACACGTCCATGACGATCATCATCCCTACCAGCAGTCCGATCACGCTGAGGTCGATCTTGTGCAACAGTTCTTCGAACGGCGCCAGATGAAGAATCATTACGGCCGCGCCGCCCAGCAGCGAGGCAATGGTTTTATCGATCAGTTCGGTGGCAATAAAGAAATACGCAATCGTAAAAATTACGATCGACAACGTCAGCAAAGTCGTGTGATCCATCGTCTTCCTTCCCGGCATTAGTTACTACCAATATGATGTCGCAAAAAGGCCCAACATTATTGCAATAAACATTAAAAAACAGCAGTCTGCAAATGCAAAAAACAGTTTTTTCCCCATTTTTTTCATCATAATCCGCCATAATATGGCAAAAAAACACGATCAAACGACAAAAACGTCAGATCAATATAAAAAAAACGTTTTTCCGTCCGCCGCCGCTCCATTGCCATCGTCGATAGCAATGCAGACGGGGAAAAGACCTTTTCACGTTTTGATCTTTCTCATTGAAAACCGCATTTTGTCGCGGCGCTCCGTCCCGGTTTTTCGCTACAAAATTCAAAGTATTCCCAACCAATGATTTGACAATAATAGAATGCTCGGCAAATTAACTTGGTATCGTCATCAAATTGGAAGGATGTCAATATGCCGGATCTTAAAAATGCATTAGCCAGTGAAATTCGTCGTCTGGCCCGTAAAGAAGTAAAAGCGGCAATTCTGCCATTCCATAGTCAAATTACCGCTCTGAAAAAAGTCATCACGGAACAAAAGACTGCAATTAAAGCATTGGAAAAACGTCTGCCCAAGCCCTCCCGGACGGCAACCACGCTGACGCCAGTGACGGATAAAGCGGTTCGACTTTCTCCGGCTCGCATCATCCGGCTCCGGCAAAAATTGGGACTGACCCAGGGACAGTTTGCCGCATTGCTGGGAACCAGTAATTTCTCGGTCAGTCATTGGGAACTGGGCAAAACCACGCCGCAGAGCGCCTATAAAAACAAGATTGCCGCGTTGCGCGGTCTGGGCAAACGGCAGATCAAACAGTTGCTGGATCAATTGAAACCGGCCTCGACGCCGGCCCCGGCCAACGGGAAAGCAGCAAAACCGGTCAAAGCACAAGTCAAAAAGGCGAAAAAAGCCAAGCCCGCGGCCGTTGTTCCGGCTCCGGCGGCCGCCAAGAGCAAAAAAGTCAAAACCATAAGCCCGACGACTGCCGTGACTCATGCCAAGGCCAAAAGAGCACCGAAGAAGACAGCCGCCGCCAAGGCGGAAAAACGGCCCGCTAACAACGCCGTTTCCAACCCCGTTTCGAGCGTAACGGAGGTTCCGAAAACAGCGGCGGACCCGACCAAGGCGTGATTTATTGCGGAACCCGCTTGTATTATTAAGCTTGAATGATATTGTTTAGGCCATGTTGAATTAAGTTTTGTGTTCGTGTCGTAACAAAAACCAACTGGGGAGTTTTCGTCATGAAGCATTCATTCTACGATGTGAAGGCCAAGAAAAAGGTCACCGCGGACGTCATTTCCAAAGTCTCTTATGGCAAAAAAGGCAATGAACGCTATGCGTTCAAGGCCAAGACGACGGATGGTCGCAATCTGACCGCGTTCGTCAGCAAAGATGTCTGGACGGCGGCCAAGATCAAGTAATTGATCTTTTTCTCTTTTTTCCGTTCTTCGCGGTAACGTGGAGAACGGATTTTTTTTGTCTTTTCTCCATAAAACGGCAACCTCGGAACCAGTTTTCGGGGAGAAACTCGTCCTGGCTTTCAAACTTGCTAGTCTATTTATCTATTTGCGTAGAAAATAGATAAACAAGGTAAAAGTCTTGCGGGGGCAAAATTGGAGCGCGGGAAAGAAATGGGGCGCGGTTTCAAAAGCGCCCCGGGTCTTCTCCGCTACCCGCAATGAGAGACTCACATTGCAACGATGAAATCCCCAAAAAAACAGTTGGCGGCATCATTTTCAACTTGACTCCGCTCATTTTCATGCTAGCTTATTCGTCTTTTATCTGATTGTCCATGAAAGCAAAACAGTCGAAAACTTAAACATAGGATTGCAGGAATATGAGACAAGACATCCATCCGAAGTACATGGACGCCAAGGCGATTTGCGCCTGCGGCGCGGTTTGGGACATCAAGGCCACCACCCACGAAATCAAACTCGGCATCTGTGCCAAATGCCATCCGTTCTTTACCGGCAAACAGAAATTTGTCGATACGGCCGGTCGAATCGACCGTTTCCGTCAGCGCTACGGCAAACTCAAGAAGGATTGATTGCCGTTGGTTGAAGACGCCTGTAACCGCTCTGTGCCGTTGCAGGCGTTTTTGTTTATCGTGAACGGAAAGAAGTAGCGGCAGGAAGGGAAGTCGTCATGAGTCCGGAAGATATCGTCGAGTGCATCGATCGTCTGCGCAGTCGGTTCGGAGAACTGGAAACGCAACTGGCCGATCCCGGAATTTATGCCAATCATGTGGAACTGAAAAAAATTTCCGGAGAACACCGGAAACTGGGCGAATTGTTTCAGAACTACGACCACTGGTGCAAGGCATTGTCCGACCTGGCCGCCAACCGCGAGATGCTGACCACCGAAACCGACGCCGAACTCCGAGAACTCGCGGAAGCCGATATTGCCGATCTCGAAACCCAGATCGCCGGTCTGGAAAAGAAAGTCCGAGTGGCGTTGCTGCCGCCCGACCCCAACGAATCCCGTGACATCATCATGGAAATGCGCCCGGCCGCCGGCGGCGAAGAATCCAGTCTGTTTACAGCCGAACTCTACCGCGCCTACACCCATTACGCCGAACTCCGGGGCTGGAAGCAGGAAGTGCTCGACCTCTCCGGCAGCGAACTGGGCGGTTTTAAAGAAGTGGTGTTTTCCCTGTCCGGCAGCGGCGTTTACGGCCGGATGAAATACGAAAGCGGCGTTCACCGCGTCCAGCGCGTACCCAAGACCGAAGCCGCCGGCCGCATCCACACTTCCACCATTACCGTGGCGGTGATGGCCGAAGCCGAAGAAGTTGAGCTGGACATCCGTCCTGAAGATCTGCGTTTCGACGTGTTTCGTTCGTCCGGCCCCGGCGGCCAGTGCGTCAACACCACCGACTCGGCAGTTCGGGTAACTCATATTCCCACCGGCTTGAGCGTGGCCAGTCAGCAGGAAAAATCCCAGCACCGCAACCGCGAAATTGCCATGCGCATTCTTCGCGCCCGGTTGCTCGAACGGATGCAGGAAGAAGAAAACGCCAAACAGGCCGCCAATCGGAAAGCCCAGGTCGGAACCGGCGACCGTAGCGAACGCATCCGCACCTACAACTATCCGCAGAACCGCGTTACCGACCACCGTTACGGCGTAACGCTCTACGACCTGCCCAAACTGATGGAAGGCAATCTCGACGAGCTTATCGACGAAATTCTTGCCGTCCAGAGCGAACGCCAGTTGGCCGAACTGACCGAGAATAAATAGTCTTTCGGCGGACTGTCCAGAAGTTTCTTTTTCGACGAGTCCGCGTCAGCCGATTACGTCTGAAACAGGATCGCGGCAACGTCTCGTTTCATCCGTTGCGCGTACCATCGCCACTGGAGCAGAATTGCCGCTCCGGCCAGGACGGATGCCGCCAGAAACGGCATCGACAATCCGAACGCATCGCCGAGCAGTCCGCCGCCGAGCGGCCCGAGAATGCCGGTCACGCCGACGATGGTTTCATTGACCGCCACATTGCGCGTGCTGCGGCACGGATGAACCAGCGAGTGAAAGACAAAATAATCGCAGCACATCCCCAGATACAGACCGATCAGCAGCGCCGCCGGAAAGAAATACCAGCCCCCGCGTCCGAATCCCAGCAGCAACAGTCCCCCCGCCCCGATCAGCGTCGACCACACCGGGATTTCCAGTCGATACAGCCATTTCCGGAAAAATCCCAGCGCCAGACCGGTCGCCGCCTGGGTTCCGAACAGCAGGGCAAACATCGTTCCCTGTTCCACCTTGCCGATGCCGAGCGCGGTCGCCAGCGTCGGATAGACGGCCCGAATCGCCGCGACAATCAAAAAGCCGATTCCGCCGCACAGCCAGCCGACCAGGGCCAGATCCGGCAATGCCCGATTTTCCGGTTCTTCCGGTACCGAGGACGTAACCGCAGCGGCAACCGCGGACGGCGAGTCGACGGCATAGTGCCGCAGCCGGTAGACGCCCCACGCGCACCCCAGCGCCGCCGCGGCGTTGACCAGATGGCAGACCTGCCAGTTGAAATGCTGCCATAAGAAGCCGGAGACGAACGGACCCAGCGCCATTCCGGTGCTCCAGGCCGCCGTGTAGAGTCCGGTGGAAACGTTCAGCGTCCACTTCGTGCCGCTCATCACCGCCTTCATGAACGCCTGAAACGGCGTATAGAACAGGGCAATGGCGATCCCGCTGCCCACCAGCAGCACATATTGCGTCCGCAGTCCCGGCAGCAGGATGAACAGTCCGGACAGTACCGCCAGCGCCAGGCACGAGCCGACCGCATAGCGGACGAGGTTGCCGGGTTTGACTAGGCGTCCCGCCAGAAAAGAAGTGATCGCGTAGGTCAAGGCCCAGGCGATGCAAACCATGCTGACCGCCAGCGCGCTGGCGCCGCTCTCGGCCATCCGCAGACTGCACACGAAAAACAGTGTACCCAGCACCATGTCGAGCGCCAGCGGAAACAGGTAAATCAGCAGTCGGATCATATACCGGAAATCCTCCCGCAGACAAAGTTTTTGAGACTCTTTCCGACCGAAATCTCATGCCGTCGACAGCCTCTTGGTCGGACTGTCGACGGCCGCCGTTTAAATGGTGGCGATGCCGAGAATCCGCGCCAGATCGGTCAACTCCTGACGATGGTCGCCGTAACTGATGATATAATGCTGGCAGAGCACCTTCTGAATAAATTCTTCCACCGGTTCGGCAAAAATCATTTCCAAACTCGGCAACTGCGGGGCCGGCGGCGCCCAGCCGGCTTCTTCCCACTTGCCCGGCGTGCGGGCTTCGGCCAGTTGCAGATGTAGCGTATAGTGACCGTTGGCATAGCCCAGCCGGGCCAGAGTGACGGTTCCGGTCTTCAGCTTGGAAACGTTGAGCAGACCTTCGCCAAAATTGCCGAACGCGTTCGGCATCACGGTAATTTTGCCGTCCACAACTTCCGCCGGCACGTAGTCGGGCACGCCCATCAGCGCCCCGTCGGACAGAAATTCATAGAATTCCAGATACGCCCCCACCTGGCCGGTCAGTTCGTGCACCATCACCTGCGTAACCGCGCCCAGACAGTCGTTTTCCGGCACCGACGGAATGATCATCCGGTCGTGCAGCAACGTCATCGCGCCGGCGGGCGCAAACCCCATCAGCTTCTTGACGCCGTCGACATCGTTGAAGGAAAATCCGGCATATCCGCGTTCCTTGATCTTGCGACTGATCGCCAGATAGAGTTCGACGGAATTTTCCACCGTGCCCGGCTGCGGTTCTTTCACGAACTTCCAGCTTTTCTTGACTTCCCGGGCAATCCGGGCCACTTCGTGAATGTCGCTCTTTTCCATGAGTTGCGCGAGTTCCAGCAGCTCGAAATGTTCGATTTCCGGGCCGATCTGCGCTTTCAGCGAAATGCCATCGTACATGGTCCCGTAAAGCCGCATGTCCCGATAGCCGGCCATTCCGATCTTGGCGTTTTTCAGCCGCGCGGCGGCGCGGGCGGCGCGGGCATACGTCATCACTTCGTCGACGCGCGGTTTTCCGCCCCGGTACGTGACCACGTATTTAAACCGATACCCCATGGCCGCCATCGGCGCCCGGAGCGCGGTGGTCCCGGCCTGGTCGGCAGTCGTCACCCAGTGATCGCCGTGCGGCCAGCCGGTCAGGCCCCAGAGCACCATCGGCTTGTGCTTGAACGGTTCGATGACGCGGAACACCGCCCAGGAGGGAATCCAACCCGCCACGCAGACCACCAGCAGATCGAAATCGCCGCCGGCTTGCAATTCGCGGACGGCCCGCGCCGACTGTTCGCCGTCCGGATCGTCACTGACCGGCGCGGTCTGGACCAGTTCCACGCCCTGTTTTTCCAGCAGGGCGGCGGCGGCGGCGCACCGCTGATCGATGAATTCCCGTGGCGTGTTGACTTCGCCGAAGCCGACGAATCCGGCCCGGATTTTTCTGCTTTCGCTGTTCATTTGACGACTCCGTTGAGATTGGTTAAAACGACCTGATTAAATTGAAGATTGCGGCACTGGCGGCAGACGACCGCGTCGTCGCCGGAAGTGGCAATTTGAATATTGCTGAGGACAACATCTTCGATGACCGTCTCGGCGCTTCCGATGAACGTGATCGGCAGCACGCTCCGGATACGGAAGTCGGAAAAGGTAATCCCGCCGAGATGAACCAGCCGGACGCCCGGGTCCACCTGAATCCGGATCGGGCATTTCTGCGTGTCGATGAGAAAATGGGAAAACAACAGATTACTCAAATCCAGCCGTCCGGAATTGCCCGGCGCCAAATAGCGTTGCGGGTTTTCCAGATGAATACCGTTGCCCGTTCCCTGGAACGTCACATTGGCAAACGTGCAGTTGCGAATCAGATGGTCGCTCGGACAGCCGACGCGGATGCCCTGGCAGCGGCTGTTCAACGTGCAGTTGGTCACGGTGACGTTTTCGCAGATCGCCGGGGTGTCGATCATATCCGGAATGGCGCGGAGAATCAGACAGTCGTCGCCGGTCTGAATAAAACAGTCGCTGACGGTCACGTCGCGGCAAGCATCGAGGTCGATGCCGTCGTTGTTGATCATCTTCTGGTCGCCAAGGACGCGGAGACGATGGATATTGACCCGGCGGCAGTCCACCAGCCAGAACGTCCAGCAGGGCGAATCGATAAAAGACGTGTCTTCGAAGCGAACGTCGGTACAGCGGAAAAACAATACCATCCGGGGACGCGGTTCGGCGGGCTTGCTGTAAAACCCGCCCGCCGTCGGAGTCGGGTCGTAAAACGCCGCCCCGCCGCCGTTGATCTCGCCCGGCCCGGTCACGGCGATATGATGAGCGTCAGTCGCGCAGAGCAGCGTCAGCGTGGTCTTTTCCGGCGCCCGTTCGTGATGAAATCCCGGCGCGGTAAAACTCTGATAGTCGGCCCGGTCCGTACTGCCCTGCAGCCGGGCGCCGGCGGTCAGATGCAGTTCCACATTGTCCCGCAGCCAGAGCGTACCGCTGCGATAGACGCCCGGCGGCAATACCACGGTCCCGCCGCCCTCGGCGGCACAACGGTCGATGGCGGCCTGCAACGCGGCGGTCTCCAGATGTTGTCCGTCGCCTCGAGCCCCGAAATCCTGCACGGAGTACATAAGTTTATTCCTTGGTAAAAGTGGGTACCAGTAAATTATTGAGCCGGCCATACCGGCGATAGCACGGTTCATAGTCCGCCGCCCGAACCCGGTCCGGCTCGAACGTCTTTTTGTAGCGGACCATGGCCGCCGCCGCGTCTGTCAGCGACGGATGAATTTTCGCACCCAACGCCGCCAGCATCGCCGCCCCCAGACAAGTCGTTTCCTCGCTGGCGGTGATCGTCACCGGCTGGTTCAGCACGTCGGCTTTGATCTGGAGCCACAGCGGATTCCGCGCCCCGCCGCCCAGCGAACAGATTTTCCGGCAGTTCAATCCGATATTGCCCAGCGTCTCCAGATTGCTCCGCAGCAGAAACGCCACGGACTCGAAAATCGCCCGGACAAAGTGTCCCCGCGTATGCGACAGCGTGATGCCGTAAAACACCCCGCGCGCCGCCGGATTCGCGTCCGGACAAAACGCCCCGCTCAAGTGCGGCAGCAGAATCAAGCCGTCGCTGCCGGGCGGCACTTTTTCCGCCAATTGCGACAGCATCCCGTAATCTTCTCCGGCCCCCAGTTCGTCGCGGAACCACCGCAACACCATTCCGGCGGTCGGCGTCCACGGCATCATCACGTAGCGGCCGGGCACCGCGTGTCGGTAGAGGCCGATCTGCATTTTCGCGTCATAGACCGGCCGGTCGAGCGTGGCACACACCGCCAGCGCACTGCCGGTGGTTTCCGTGACCATCCCGGACGCGATATTGCCCGCGCCCACCGCCGCCGACACCTGATCGATCGGCGCCGTGGTCACCACCGTCTGAGGGCTCAAGCCGAAGGCGCCGGTGACCGGGCCGACCACGGCCCCGGACGGCAGCAATTCCGGCAGTTGCGCGGCGGCAATACCCAGAAAATCGAGCATCTCCGACCACCATTGGCCGGTGGTCAGATCGTAATAGAGCGTGGACGGACACAGCGCGTGATCGGTCACGTAGCGGCCGGTCAGACGGTAGATCAAATAGTCTTCGACCAGCAGGAACC
>Ga0183095_10896_pt1 | contig 46259 bp, 41 predicted proteins | sample BioMet4_FD_130346 | JGI IMG/M metagenome (GOLD analysis project Ga0183095, IMG submission 130346) | Microbial communities from bioreactor (seeded with sewage sludge) at LBNL, California, USA - Biofuel metagenome 4 (v2) (version 3) | ecosystem: Engineered > Bioreactor > Anaerobic > Unclassified ...
AAGCAGGACATCGACGACTATCGCGAGAGTCCGGCCATAAGGGTTATAGAGAAATTTGAAAAAGTCGGATCCAAGGTGACATATTATGATCCTTATGTTCCTGAGTATAAGCATAAAGGGAGCGTAAGAAAAGGCGAGAAGGCCCTGACGGGTGAACTTATAAAAAATGCCGATTTGGTTGTTATCACGACAGCCCATACCAAGATAGATTATGCTTTTGTCCAGAAGAATGCCAAAGCTATCTTTGATACAAAAAACGTTACCAAAGATTTGAAGGAGAGAGAAAACATAGAGGTGCTGTAGGTTGCACAATTGCAACGGGATAGGCAGACCAAAAGTAGGCCAAGCAGGTCTGGCAGACCGGATAGAAATGAAAAAATTATAGATGAAGATGAAAAAAGTACTGATTTTTCTGGCACCGCTGCTTTTTGCCGCAGCCGGTTTGGCCGCTCAGAACAACGTGGATCTCAGTAAGTTATCCAACGACCAGATAGAGGCGTACAAACAATATATGGCAACCGGAAAGGCGACTGCCGCCGATACGGCCGCAGTCAGGGGTGCAGTTAAGGAACGTACGGTTACCGGCACGTCAAATCCGGGCGTACAGACAGAACCGGCATCATCCGGAGGCGGCGTGTTCGGGAGTTATCTGTTCGGCAGGCAAAATCTGACATTTGAGCCAAACCTTAACATACCCACTCCGCCGTATTATGTGCTTGGTACTTACGATGAAATAATAGTAGATATAAGCGGTTTATATGAGGCCAATTACAGGCTTAAGGTAAACACGGAGGGTTTCATAAGAATCCCCAACATAGGCCCTATCAAGGTGGGAGGCATAACCATTTCAGAGGCCTCAAGGATCATAAGGAACAGGTTATCTGCCGTTTATACCGGCATAGGGGGAGGAACCAGAGTCAGCGTTTCTCTTGGAAGCATAAGGAGCATACGTGTCACGGTCATAGGAGAGGCTTACAAGCCTGGAGCCTATACCCTGCCTTCCCTTGCGACTGCATTTAATGCGTTGTATGCTTGCGGAGGTCCGGGCGAGAACGGTTCCATGAGGGACATCAAGGTTATAAGGGGCGGCAAGGTGGTAGCGGACATAGATGTGTACGATTATCTTATGAGGGGATCGGTCAAGAACAACGTCCAGTTGAGGGACGAGGATATAGTAAAGGTGGAACCGTACGGGACAAGGGTAAAACTGTCGGGAGCCGTAAAATGGCAGGGCATTTTTGAAACCCTTCCGGGCGAAACGATGTCGGACCTGATAAACTATGCAGGCGGCTTTACGGATATGGCCAACAGGTCTGCAATAACTGTGATAAGGTTAAAGGGAAAGGAGAAGACCGTGGCGGACGTAACGGGGGATATGATGAAATCTTTCCGTCTGGAATCAGGTGATGAGGTTAGTGTATCGGGAATTTATGATAAATATAACAACAAGGTCACTCTTGCGGGAGCCGTTTACAGACCGGGCGTGTATTCTACGGAATCTTGTTCTACCGTAAGGGAACTGATAAAAAAAGCCGACGGTCCAAGGGATGATGCATATTTGGGAATTGCCTACATAACCAGGCAAAGAGTCAACGACGTTCCGGAAATTATCGGGTTTAACATGGGAAGGGTTATTTCAGGGAAGGATAATGACATATCATTAAGAAAGGACGATTATGTAAAGGTGGAGTATCTGGCTGATTTTACGGAGGGTAAAAACGTCGGCGTATGGGGGGCGGTACTTACTCCGGGCAGTTACAAACTGGTGGACAAGATGACGCTAAAGGACCTTCTTTTTATGGCGCACGGATTTACAGAGCAGGCCTCTACGGATTCCATAGAACTTATCAGGATAATAAAGGACCCCGAAAAACTTTTGAACTCCCCTGAAAAAAGCATGGTATTTAAAATAGCCATGGACAAGAACCTGAATATAAAAAACAACGGCAGTGACATACCTTTGGAAAGCGGGGACCAGGTGATAGTGAGGAATATATCCGGTTATGAACCCATAAGGATGGCAAGGGTAGAAGGCGAGGTTATAATTCCGGGGAACTACAACATAACGGGAAAAACGGAGAGAATTTCCAGCCTTATACGCAGGGCTGGAGGTTTTACGGAGTATGCATATCCCGACGGAGCATACTTGATACGCAAAGAGAGCGCTACCGGCATGGAGCGCAAACTGAACGATATTGCAATCGAGAACATTAAAAAGGAATTGGTCTCCCAAACTACCGCCAAATTGGATGCTACGGCATTGGGAACTCAGGGAATGTCCATAAAGAGTTATTCTAAAGCCGATTCCGTAAGACAAGAACTTTCCGGCTTCGAAGTGGTTAAGACCTTGTCCGATAACGAGAGTCTGGTTGGCATAGATCTGGAAAAAATAATTGCAAATCCGGGGAGCGAAAATGATCTGTATTTGGAGGACGGGGATGAGATATATGTTCCTAGAAAACTCCAGACGGTAAGAGTTATGGGGTCCGTGCTTTTCCCTACGTACGTAAGGTATAGGGGCGGCATGACATTGAAAGGGTATGTCAACAGAGCCGGCGGATTTTCTGAGAGGGCCAACAAGAACCATGCGTTTGTCCTGTATGCCAACGGAACCGTTAAAAGCGTGAGAAGGGTATTCTGGATAAGGAGTTATCCGAGCGTCACACCCGGTTCCAAGATAATAGTGCCGGAGAAACCGATGGAAGTCAAAAACAAGATGACAACCGCGGAGACCATTTCCATGATGTCCGCCATAATAACCGCGGCGGCATTGATAATATCTGCATTTAAGTAAAAAGACGGCTATGGAAAATAACGATTTGGAAAAAGAGAGCGTTCAAAAAACTGACGGTACGGAGTTGTCCTTAAAAGACATGGTCCGCATAGCCAAAGAGTGGTGGAAGTATCTGTTGACCAAGTGGGTTTTGATAGTCATATTCGGACTTGGCGGAGCTGCTATCGGTTTGGTTGTGTCCCTGGCATCAAAACCAAAATATACCGCGCATCTTTCATTCGCCCTCATTGAAAAGGAAACCGGTGCATCCGGTTTGGCGAGTTTGGCTTCTTCCTTTGGGTACAACATAGGGATGGGGAGCGCAAATGCTTTCAGCGGAGATAATCTTATAGAGATAATCAAGTCGCAGAAAGCGGTCAAGCAAACTTTGTTAACTCCGATTTCTTACCATGGTAGAAAGGAAAATCTTATAGAGATTTATATTGGAGATTCAAAGATGCGTAAGAGGTGGTTGCATTCCAAAAAGAGAGAATTAAGGAATCTTGCTTTTCCGGTCGGACAATCTCCAAAATCGTTTTCAAGAGTACAAGATAGTGTGATTAACTCTATATATGAAATAATAATCAATAAATTAGGATCCCTTTCAGTTGCAAAAATTAGTAAAACAAGCGGAATAGTAAATGTGAACTTTACGAGTAGAAATGAGTTGTTTTCAAAATTGTTTGTGGAGAATCTTATGGATCAAACTTACCGTTTCTATAAAGATACAAAGACAGCACAAAGCAGAGCTAATGTTGCAATGATGCAACACACTGCTGATTCCGTAAAACGGCTTTATGATGCCGCACTCTACAAGGGTGCTGCAGTATCACAGGTGAATATGAATATGGCAATGCAGTACGTTGCCGTACCAAAGATAAAACAGCAAACGGATGCCCAATTATACGGAACGGTATATGCGGAAGTTCTTAAAAATTTAGAGACGTTGAAACTTGATATGGCAAGAGAAACGCCTCTTGTACAGATAATAGATACCCCGCAACTGCCACTTAAAAAACAAAAACTTGGTAAAATCAAGGGAATAGTTATAGGAGGGTTGACTGGTAGTATTTTAGTTGTGTTATATTTCTTTATAGCTATGTATATGAAAAAAGAATTATAATAAGTTGTGTTAGCGATTATATGAAGTTAAAGGTATGATTGATATAAAATATCAAAGCAAGCGGGTGATATTAAAAACGTGTTGAATTAAATGATGAAAAATAGATTTTGACATAGCAACTAAGTTGTGGTTATTAAAGAGATTTTATTTAATATTAAATTGGTTAATGAAGATTTTGGTTACGGGTGCGGCAGGTTTTATAGGTTCACGATGTGCAGAGGATTTGGCAAAAAGGGGGGATGATGTAATTGGTATTGATAATATAAATGATTATTATGATGTGAATTTAAAATACAGTCGTCTAAATAGAACGGGGATTAGAAGTAATTGCAATTTGTTCCCTGTTGGGTATAAAATAATTAGTGATTTGTATCCTAATTATTCTTTTATTCGTTTAGATATTAGTGATGGAAATAAAATTAGCCAATTATTTCGTCAAGAGGAATTTGATAAAGTCATTAATCTGGCTGCTCAGGCTGGAGTCAGATATTCAATCACTAATCCATATGCATATTTAACTAGTAATCTTACTGGTTTTTTAAATATTCTTGAGGGTTGTAGACATAATAAAATTAAACATCTGGTTTATGCTTCATCTAGTTCTGTTTATGGGATGAATGAGAAAACTCCCTTTAATGAGAATGATGTAGTGATTAGCCCTGTTAGTTTATATGCGGCCACAAAAAAAAGTGATGAATTACTTGCATATGCTTATTGTAATTTATATAAAATTCCATGTACCGGGTTAAGGTATTTTACAGTATACGGTCCTTATGGTAGACCAGATATGGTACCGATGATTTTCTCCTCCGCAATGCGCTGTGGCGAGCCTATAAAAGTATTCAACAATGGCAATATGATACGAGATTTTACTTATATTGATGATATTGTCAATGGGACAATTCAGACATTAGATATTATTCCTAAAAAGAATAAAAATTTTTATAATCTTCAATATGATATATATAATATTGGCTGTGGCCATCCTGTTAATTTAATGGATTTTATAAAGTTACTTGAAATAAAATTTAATAAAAAAGCTAATATCATATTTATGCCAATGCAACCAGGTGATGTGAAAGTAACATATGCAGACACTTCAAAACTCGCAAAAGGAATTGGTTATAAACCAATCATAGAACTTGATGAAGGTATAGAAAGGTTTGTTGGATGGTATAAGACATATTATAAATGTCTTACATAGTGTGTACTAAGGTATAAAAGACGGATATTATTATAGTGGGGATATGTAATCTTAATATAGTTAAGAAAAGTGGCGAGAACTTTAAATATGTTATTGTTGAAGTTGTATAAAACGAAAATAGAGAGTTAACTGAAAAATATTTGAATTTATGGAGAATAATGACGATGTTAATTAAACACATTTATTACAAAAGGAATTAAAAATTTGGTTAATCAGAGTCTGTAAAGTAAGATGAGTTTTTGTCGTAATTATCTTAAAAATATTGCCGGGAGAAATAAATTATTAATACAAAATTTTTCATACTTATCGGCGGTTCAAGTTCTTAACTTATTAATACCACTTGTAACTTATCCCTATCTAATACGTACATTAGGTAAAAATGTGTATGGTCTAATAGTATTTGCGCAGGCAATTGTTAATTATTTAACTATTATGGTTAGCTTCGGATTTAATATTTCGGCAACAAGACAAATTAGTGTTAACCGTGATAATCCAAATAAGATTGACGAAATATTCAGCAGTACCATGATAATTAAGATTATCTTGTTTTTTCTCTCCTGCGCAATTATGTGCATACTTCTGTTTGTCGTGCCTAAATTTCATGATTATGAAGGATTATTTATCCTTTCGTTATGGGGCTGCTTATATGAAGCTATATTTCCATTATGGTATTTTCAAGGTGTTGAAAATATGAAATATATTACTTATATCAATTTAGCAAGTCGTCTTATTTTTCTCTGCCTAATTTTTGTTTTAATCCATTCTCCAGCTGATTATTTATGGGTACCTATAATCTATGGGATTGGAGCTTTTGTGGCTGGCATAATTTCATTATTAATTATTAATAAAAAGCATCACGTTAAATTTTCCTGGCAGAGAAAGAATGTCTTGTTATATTACTTTAAAGATTCGATACCGATTTTTATATCAAATATTTCTACCAGTTTGTATGTAAATACTAATAAAGTTCTTACAGGTGCGTTTTTGAATATGGCTGATGTTGCTTATTATGATCTTGCTGAAAAGATAACATCTGTAATGAAATTACCACAAAGTATCTTAAGCCAAAGTATTTTCCCAAAAATTAGCAAGGAAAAGAATATTTCCTTTATTAAAAAAATATTTAACCTATCCCTTGTAATGAATCTTTTAATTCTCTTGGTTGTTTTAATGTTTTCGCGATATGCAATTATTCTCTTGGGCGGAAAGCAAATGTTGCCCGCGGTTGTCATTGTCAATATTTTAGCCCTTACGGTACCAATTATTGCTATGAGTAATGTATTTGGTATTCAAACTTTAATTCCATTTGGATATAATCGTTCCTTCAGTAGAGTTATTGTTTCTTCTGGATTAATTTATTCCTTTTTTGTGCTGATATTATGGTTAATGTCTGGTTTTTCAGTTATAAGCGTATCTATTGTAACTGTTATTGTTGAATTGTATGTGACAATTTATATGTATTATTATTGTAAAAAATATCAATTGTGGACATGAAATGCTATGATTATCTGATTGTTGGAGCAGGTTTGTATGGGTCAATTTTTGCTTATTTAGCTCATAAAAAAGGATTCAGGTGCCTCGTTATAGACAAAAGATCGTGTGTAGGCGGAAATTTGTATACCGAAAATATAGAAGGTATAAATGTTCAAAAGTATGGGGCTCATATATTCCATACTAATGATAAAAGAACTTGGGACTTTGTTAATTCTTTTGTTGAGTTCAATCATTTTATAAATTCTCCTATTGCAAATTACTATGGTAAACTGTACAACTTGCCTTTTAATATGAACACATTTTACCAACTTTGGGGAGTAAAAACACCTGAGGCAGCTTTGAAAAAAATTGAAGAGCAGCGGTCTGAATTTTCTTATATTAAACAGCCTAAAAATCTTGAGGAGCAGGCACTATTATTAGGGGGAAAAGATATTTACAATATTCTTATTAAGGGATATACAGAAAAACAGTGGGGACGTAAGGCTACACAATTGCCTGCGTTTATAATTAAACGGTTGCCATTTAGATTCACTTTTGATAATAATTATTTTAATGATAGGTATCAAGGCATTCCAAATGGGGGGTACTCAAAATTAATTTCAACCTTACTCGAAGGTATAGAATGTAAATGTAACGTTGATTTTTTTATGAACCGTTACGAATGGTCGAATCTTGCGGAAAAAGTAGTATTTACGGGACGTATTGATGAGTACTACTCATTTAGGTTTGGAAAACTGGATTATAGAAGTTTACATTTTGAAGAAGAAATTAAAAATTGTTGTAACTTCCAAGGCAATGCTGTCGTTAATTATACAGGTATGGATGTCCCATATACAAGAATTATTGAACACAAGCATTTTGAATTCGGAAAACAACCCAAAACGGTCATTACCATAGAATATCCCTCTGAATGGCATGAGGGAATGGAGCCTTATTATCCAATTAATGACGAGAAAAATAATGCATTACTTGAGAAATACGAATGTCTAGCGCGTAATGAGAAAAATACAATTTTTGGTGGCAGACTAGCTGAATACAAATACTATGATATGAATCAAATTGTAGAGAAATTAATTTGTCCATCATTTAAATTTTAGTTATGAAAATAGCTTGTTGTATCGTAACATATAATAGATTAGAACTGTTAAAGAGGTGTGTATCAAGCGTAGAACAACAAACTTTTAGGAACTTTGATATAGTGGTTGTTAATAATGGTTCTACAGACGGCACCACTGAATGGTTGGCTATGCATAAATCTTATATTACAATAAATCAGGCTAATGTCGGAGGAGCAGGAGGGTTTTGTAAAGCGATGACTTATTCTTACAACAGTGGATATGACTGGATGTGGTTAATGGATGATGATGGTGTGGCAGAGGAGAAACAATTAAGTGAATTGGTTAGTAAATCAATAGAAAATGGCTTACTATTCACAAATGCATTAGTATGTAATATTGATAGTCCTAAAGAATTATCTTTTGGACTTAACGCATATAAAAGTGTTAAAGAGGCGCAGGCTAAAACATTAATTGTTGGTAGTATTAACCCGTTTAATGGAACATTTATTAATCGTAAAGTAGTCGATAAAATTGGTTTTATCAAGAAGGAAATGTTTATTTGGGGAGATGAAATGGAGTATATGTTAAGAGCACAGAAAAATAATATTACTGTGACAACTGTAACTACGGCGATTCATTTTCATCCGCCAGGCAGAAGTTCAATGAAACGTTTGTTGCCATTTGTCAATAGACCTGTTTACATAGTTGAAAAAGATCGAATAAAATATGCTATGAAAAATCATGGATATATTTTCAATAAGTATTATGGAATAGGGCGTGTGTTATTATTTGGTTTTGAGCATATTATCTTCTATTTATTTAGACTTCGTCTTTCTGAATTATGTCTTTTTATTAAGTATTATACTCAGGGGATAAGGAATAAGTATTAACTCTAGATGATGATCTATTTTTTATTTATTTGTTTACTTTTAGGATTAATCTTTTCTTATTATCTGACAGGTAGAAATATTCTTTCATCTTGGGTGATCTCGCATATTGTATATTTAATTTCTACTTTTGTTGTAATAATTAATATGGACTATTTCTGTACTGATATTTCTTTCAGAACAGTTTTTGTAATTATGTCGTCTTTGTTGTGTTGGGGTATAGGAGAATTACTCAGTAAAAGATTATTTTTTAATAAAAAAAGAATAGTATATCCAAATATTACTAATCTCAAAGTTATAAGTATTTCTAGAGGAACAATTATTATTTCAGCAATAATTGTTCTTTGTTATTTTATATCATTGTATAGGCAGTTTAACATTATTGGAGGTATTATGGGGGGAGAGACATTTTCAGAGAAATATGTATTGATGAGATTGTATGCACTTAGCCTTGATGATGCAACACCAATTTTGCAAATTCATATTAACCCTCTTGTAAAATATGGTAATATACTTGTTCAAGTTATTTTTTATATTTTCACTTATGCTTTTTTATTCAATTATACTTTTTTCAAAAAACGTTGTTGGACTTTTCTAGTTCCTATTATTTTATATATTCCAACTTTAGTACTTGGAACTACACGTTCGGCATTTATTAGTTTTTTTTCTTTTATTGCAATTATTGTCTTTATTATGAACAAACAAGCCAATCATGCTTGGTTAAATCATAGAAATAACATAAGGATTGCAAAGCGCGGGTTAATATTTGTAGTTTCTTTTATGATTGTGTTCATGATATTAGGGAATATTAAAAGTGAAGGCAATTTTACTTTTAGGACATTTAAATCTTTTTCTAGTTCTTATATCGGTGCCTCAATCATTGGGTTAGATCAATATTTAGAGAGCATTCCATTAGGAAGGAGTGATTATCCTGGTGAAAGGACACTTGATGGGGTTTATAGCATTTTAAAAAAAATGGGGTTAGATTTACCGACAAGGCAGTATCATCAATCTGAGTTTTATTGGCAAAATGGATCTTCAAATATATATTCTAGTCCATATTATCTCTTGATTGATTTTTCATATATTGGTTTGTATTTATCAAGAATTTTTTGGGGATTAATACTTGGATATGCTTTGGGTAGATTTATGTACGGGTATAATGATATCAATCGCAGTGTAAGTTATACAATTACCTCTCTACTATATTATCCAGTGATTATGACCGCTATTTCTGAGTCATTCGGGAATATGATTGGCGTGTACTTTCTTTACATAGTATGCTTTCTTTATATTTGTGACCGACTGATAATAAAAAATCATTAATAAATAAAATAAAATAAAATAAAATTTCATTTTGTAGTGTATGAAAGTACTCTGGATTACAAATATTATTTTTCCAAAACTGGCAAAAAAAATGGGCCTTCCAACTACTAATATTGGTGGCTGGATGTATTCTGCAGCAGATATACTAAGTAAGAAAAAAGGTGTAAATCTCTGCGTTGCAACAATATATAACGGTAATGAGTTGATGACTAATTCTTTGGATGGGATAGATTATTATATGATACCGTGTAAAAAAGGAGCTCTTGTGTACGATAAAAGAATAGAAAGATATTGGGTAAAAATCAATAATGACATAAAACCAGATATCGTTCATATATATGGCACTGAACTTCCACACGGATACGCGTTTATTAAGTCTTGTGGATCCAAAAATGTTATTGTATCTCTACAAGGTATAGTAGGTGTTTATTCGAAATATTTTTTGTCTGGATTTGATATATGTGATATTATTAAAAATCCAATACTGCTTCTACAGAAAGCACATTTCTGCAAAAATAATGCTGTGGAAAAAAAAGTTTTGACAAGTGTTAAGTATTTCGAAGGAAGAAGTGAGTGGGATAATTCCGTGGTTTGGTCTTTTAACCCTAAAGCATCTTATTATCATTGCAATAGAACATTACGGCCCGGATTTTATTCATCCGTTCATTGGTCAATTAATAATTGTGATAAGTATACTATTTTTTTAAGCCAAGCATCTAGTCCAATTAAAGGCATACATCAGATAATAAGAGCCTTACCAATAATACGCAGGCATTTTCCTAAATGTAGAGTTATCATTGCGGGAGATAGTATATTTAATCATAAAACGCTTAAGGATAAAATTAAATTTTTGGGTTATAGGAGGTTCATATCTGGTTTGTTAAAAAAATATGATTTAATGGGATGTGTTAAATTTGCTGGACAATTAGACGAACTTGGAATGCGTAATATGTACATAAAATCGCATGTGTTTGTGTGTCCTTCCTCTATAGAAAATGTTCCTAATTCTATAGGAGAAGCGCAAATTACTGGTATTCCATGTATAGCTTCTTATGTTGGTGGAAATTCTAGTTTAATTGATCATGGGTATAGCGGATTTTTATATCGATTCGAGGAATATGAGATGTTAGCTTGGTATGTTTGTAAAATTTTTGCGGATAGCGTACTTGCTGAGAGGTTATCCAAATGTGAAGTTGAACAAGCAGAAAAAAGATATGATAGTGTTAATAATTGTAACGTATTAGTGAATATTTATAATACTATTATTAATAAGGAATATTAGGTAGAGTGAAAATATTAATAATTACAGGGAATCCTTTTTCTCGCGTTCTTAATAATGGAAAAACACATGAAGCTATTTTTTCGGCGTTTAGTAGGGACGAATTGTGTGAATTATTTTGTCGGCCTGTAGAAACAATTTATACAGATTTTAATTTTTGTAGCAGTTTCTATATGGTCACAGAGGCAGATATTGTAAGAAAACTGATTTTTAGGAATAAGATCTGTGGTAACGTTGTAAAGCCTAAAAATCAGAAGTATGAATTAAATACTAGGATATATAATACATCATTTAGTTCAGGTTGGACTTTTTTAAAATTATTCAGGGATGCTCTATGGAACACAGGAGTGTGGAAAACTAGGAATTTTTTTAAATGGTGTATAACACAGAGTCCTGATCTTATTTTTGTTGATGGTGGCGGAGAAAAATTCCTTTATAATATTGCCATATATATATCGGACATGATGAATATTCCGATTGTTTCATTTTTTACAGATGATTATTTTCTGTATAATTTTAAAAAAACTCTTATAGGCAGGTATCAACTTAAACAATATCGCGACTGTCTAAAACAACTTGTCGAAAAATCATCTGCATGTTTCGCAATTGGAAAATATATGGCTGACGATTATTCAAAATATTTTAACAAGCCATTTTTGCATATAATGAACTGTACGGATGTGCCATTAGTTAGAAATAAACAGTTGCATAAAATAACTACTATATCATACTTTGGCGGGCTTCAACTTGAAAGATGGAAAATGATAGTTAAGTTGGCAAAAATAGTTGGGAAGCGTTATGTTATTAATGTATATTCATTTTCTAAATTAACTTTAAGAATTAATAGAGAATTTCACGAAGTTGGTATAAACTATTATAATGGTTTAGTCGGTGATGCATTATTTAATTGTATGAATAATAGTGATGTTCTTCTTCATGTCGAAAGTGATAAGAAGCGATATCGTACTTTTACAAGATTAGCAATTTCTACAAAAATTCCAGAATACCTAATGACCGGTAAGGTAGTTCTTGGGTTTGGCCCTTTGGAAATAGCATCTATGCGTATTCTTTCAGACAATCATATTGGTATTGTTATATCGAGTGAGGCTGATCAAGACAAAATTGAGCGTTTAATGTATGAAACCTTGAGCGATGATAAACATATGTCATTAGTTGCTCAAAATGGCCAAGAGTTTGCAATTCGCAACTTCAATAAAAAAACTAACTCATTGTACTTAAGGCGGGAAATCGCTTTAATTATCAAAATGCATAATTATGAGTTTTCTAAAATCTAGTTTAATAAGGTGACTAGTTTTGAATTTAATAAATTCATTGATAAGTACGTTTTATATGCAGATTGTCAATATCTTATAAATCGACTCTTACCAACGTTTAAGTAAAATTTATTTTACTTAAATCATACGGAGAAAAGTGGTAACATCCTATGCTTAAGATTACGAGACACTTAAGACAACTAACTGTATTGTGGTAAAAGTGTACAAAACCAAGTGTTTAATGACATATTTGATAATATATTAGAATTTAATATTTAATTGAAATGGAGCTGGTGTGTTTTTAAAAAGTTTATAAAAGATATTTAGTTATAAAATCCTATATAGAGATTTAAAAAGATTATGTGTTTTTTAATTTTGGAATCTTAATATTCTCTACTGGTGCTTGAAAAAAAATTATGCCCATTTTTCACATTGCGGTTCCTATAAATGGTTTAAAAATAGTTTTATATAGATAATGGAAATATTTAATAATGGAGTACTATTGATTACTGGTGGAACAGGTTCCTTTGGTAATGCGGTTTTGCGCCGGTTTATTGATTCTAATATTAAGGAAATAAGGATTTTTTCAAGGGATGAAAAAAAACAGGATGATATGCGTCATATGCTTCAAAGTCCCAAGGTGAAATTTTATATTGGTAATGTAAGGGACAAATCATCGGTTGATATTGCGATGAAAGGTGTTAACTACGTGTTTTCTGCGGCAGCTTTAAAGCAAGTCCCGAGTTGTGAGTTTTTTCCTGTGGAGGCAGTAAAGACAAATGTATTGGGGACCGAGAACGTTCTTAATTCGGCGATTGAACATGGTGTAAAAAGGGTTGTTGTCTTGTCTACAGACAAGGCGGCATATCCGATAAATGCTATGGGTATGAGTAAAGCTTTGATGGAAAAAGTTGCAGTAGCCAAGGGAAGGGAATTGGGTGAAGACGGTAAGACGACTATTTGTTGTACAAGGTATGGAAATGTTATGGCAAGTCGTGGTTCTGTAATTCCCTTGTGGGTTGATCAAATTATGGCAGGGAAACCTATCACGATTACAGACCCTGATATGACAAGGTTTATGATGACACTGGACGATGCAGTGGATTTGGTTGTATACGCATTTACTCACGGACATAATGGGGATCTATTTGTACAAAAGGCACCTGCGGCAACGCTTAGTACATTGGCCCAGGCCTTGAAGGAAACTTACGTTAATGTTAATCCTAAATATGGAAAAACAGAGGTAAAGATAATTGGAACGCGTCACGGAGAAAAATTGTACGAAACTCTTGTTACCCGAGAGGAAATGGTCCGTGCCGTAGATATGGGAAACTATTACCGTATTCCATGCGATACCAGAGATCTGAATTATGACAAGTATTTTACGGAAGGTAATAAGGATATGTCAAAAATAGAGGATTATAATAGTCACAATACTTTAAGATTGAATGTTTCAGGGATGAAGGAATTATTGCTTAAGTTGGGGTTTGTGCGTGAAGATTTGGGGTTGCAGAAAAGAGAAAGGACAAAGGATATTAGATCAGAGTAGGTCTTTTTATTGAAATTTTTAAAGAAGTTAATTGCAATATGAAGATACTTGTAACGGGTGCTAATGGGTTTGTAGGGAGAAATCTGTGTGCACAACTAAGAAATATCCGTGACGGTAAAGACACGTCTCATAGTAAAGTTATTATAGACGACGTTTATGAGTATGATGTAGATTCTTCTAATGAATTGTTGAGTTTTTACTGCAGGGGCGTTGATTTTGTTTTTAATCTGGCAGGAGTAAATAGACCCAAAGATCCTAAAGATTTTATGGAGGGCAATTTTGGATTTGCATCAACTCTACTTAATACTCTCAAGAAATGTAATAATACTTGTCCCGTAATGATATCATCTTCTATGCAGGCAGAGTTAGATAATCCGTACGGAGAGAGTAAGCGGGCGGGCGAACAATTAATGAGAGATTATGGCAAGGAGACGGGAGCAAAAATTCTTATTTATAGGTTTACCAATTTGTTTGGAAAATGGTGCAGGCCGAACTATAATTCGGCTGTTGCAACATTCTGCAATAATATTGCGAATGACCTTCCGATCCAACTTAATGACCCTAGTGTTGTTATGCATTTGATGTATATTGATGATGTAGTAAAAGAACTAATTGATGCATTAACAGGAGATGAACACTATAACGGGAATTTTGCAGAAGTCCCTGTAAAGTATACAATTACCTTAGGAGGTATTGTTGATTTGCTAAATAGCTTTAAGAAATCAAGAGAAGATCTAAGCATACCGGACATGTCGGATGCTTTTACGAAAAAACTGTATGCCACATATTTAAGCTATCTTCCTAAGAATGGATTTTCTTATCCTCTGCATATGCATATTGACAATAGGGGTAGTTTTACTGAATTTATTAGGACAATTGACAGAGGTCAGTTTTCCGTAAACATTTCCAAACCTCATATTATCAAAGGAGACCATTGGCATCATACGAAGAATGAGAAGTTTATGGTTGTCAGCGGAAAAGGTGTTGTAAGATTCCGCAGGATAGGCAGTGATGAAATTATTGAGTATTTTGTGAGTGGAGAAAAACTAGAGGTTGTTGATATTCCGGTTGGATATACTCACAATATAGAGAATCTTGGAGATACTGACATGGTGACATTTATGTGGTGCTGTGAGCCGTTTGATCCTCAAGATCCTGATACGTATGCAGAAAAAGTTAAAATCTAAATTCTATTTGTATGGATATAAAATTAGATTACTCTGATATCAAGTTTAAGAATGACGGAAGAATAAAGTTGCTGATAATAGTCGGTACAAGACCGGAAATTATTCGTCTTGCGGCAGTGATAACAAAGTGCAGAAAGTACTTTGACACAATCTTGGCTCATACGGGGCAGAATTATGATTACAATCTTAACGGAGTATTTTTTAAGGATTTGAAACTTGCTGATCCGGAAGTATACATGAATGCAGCCGGTGATGATTTAGGCGCAACTGTTGGGAATATAATTAATTGCAGCTACAAGTTAATGGCAACCATTGATCCTGATGCCGTTCTAATTCTTGGCGATACGAACAGTTGCTTGTCTGCCATTTCTGCAAAAAGATTACATATTCCTATTTTCCATATGGAGGCGGGGAATAGATGCAAAGATGAGTGTCTGCCGGAAGAAACCAATAGACGAATCGTTGATATCATATCTGATGTAAATATGTGTTACAGCGAACATGCACGCAGATATCTGGCTGATAATGGATTACCAAAAGAAAGAACATTCGTGACGGGATCTCCTATGGCGGAGGTTCTGCATTCCAATCTTAAAGAGATACAATCCTCTGATATTTTGAAAAAATTAGGATTGCAAAAAGGAAAATATATTCTTTTATCCGCGCATAGAGAGGAAAATATTGATACCAAGAAAAATTTCATATCGCTATTTGGTGCAATAAACAAAATGGCAGATAAATACGATATGCCTATTTTATACTCTTGTCATCCTCGTTCAAGGAGACGTTTGGAAGAGAGTGGGTTCAAACTTGACAAGAGAGTTATTCAGCACGAACCTCTTGGATTTCATGATTACAATTGTTTGCAAATGAATGCTTTTGCAGTGGTTTCTGATTCCGGCACATTACCGGAAGAAAGTTCTTTCTTTACGTCTATTGGTCATCCATTTACTGCAATATGCATAAGGACTTCTACGGAAAGGCCGGAGGCGCTTGATAAGGCCTGTTTTATACTTGCCGGAATTGATGAAAAGTCTCTTTTGCAGGCAGTTAATACTGCCGTCGAGATGAATAATAATAAAGATTTTGGAGCTCCTGTTCCCAACTATACAGACGAAAATGTTTCAACCAAAGTTGTAAAACTGATTCAGAGTTATACTGGGATTGTGAACAAGTTGGTTTGGAGAAAGTAATGAATAATAGTTTTTCTTTTGAAAAGATTTGTTTTGAGTCGTTAAAAATCGAAGAATTCAACAATTTTCCGAACAAGTCGGTCCTTACAACAAAAGATTGGATAGAATTTGTAAAGGAAGATTCTATCGCAAATCCATATATATTAAAAATTTTTGATGGTAGTACATTCGTGGGTTATTTTACCTCGTTAATCGTTAAAAAGGCAGGTTTTAAAATAGTAGGAAGCCCTTTTCCTGGTTGGAGTACACCTTATATGGGTTTAGACTGTCTAAAGTGTTATAACAAGTCCGATATTCTTCCAGATCTTATTTCTTTTGTAATGAAGGATACAGGGTGTGCTTATTTACAAATCAGTGATAGAGATTTAGTGTTTGAAGAATTAGAAAAAATTAAAATTAAATACAATTATACACTTTCAATTTCTGAAACACTTGAGTTGAAAATTGAAAGTGATGATGCTCTTCAATACAAAAAAATGAAAAATGATTGTCGAAATTTTATCAAACAATTTGAAAGAAGAGGGGCAACTGTCGAAAAAGCAAAACCTGATGATTCTTTTGCGGAAGAATATTACGAGCAATTAATAGATGTTTTTGCTAAACAGGACCTTGTGCCTACATACACAGTGGGCAAGGTTAAATGCTTACTAAGGCATTTGTCAAAATCCGGTAGTGTTTTATGTCTAAGGGTAAGAGAACCTAATGGAAAAAGTATTGCCACATCCATTTTCCCGGCGTTTAATAATAAAATGTTTTTTTGGGGAGGTGCAAGTTTTCGTTCATTTCAGCAGTATCGTCCAAACGAATATATGATATATAAAGCCATGAAGTATTGGAGAGAAAGAGGATGCACTATATTTGATATGGTTGGTAACAGGGCTTATAAGAAGAAATTTGGTTCTTTTGAAGTCCATTATCCGGTGGTTGTTGTATCCAGATATAGGTTTTTAGTGCCATTAAAAAATATGGCTGAAAAGTTGTATTATTTTTCTGGAAAATTTTTTTGGAAATTTAATATAAAAAGGTAATGATCAATAAATTATTTGACAAATTATCTCCTTTATGTTATCTTCCATGTGGTAAGCTTGTTTGCTATAAATTCGGGAAGATTGTACTACTAAATGGCAATCAAATAGAGAAAACTTACCCAATATTTAATAGTACAAAGGAGAGATTATTTAGTAGATGTAATTATATATATCGTTTTTTTAGGATGGGCATTCGTGCAGCAGAAGCGATAGATAATGAGCATATTATTTTGTCTGCTGGCAATATGATATACGAGTTTAACTTATCAACAAATATGCTCTCTGCTGGATTTTTCTGCGGAAACGGCATACGGCCTTTAGTATTCACTACCGTTAAAAACGTTTCTGGCACTGATAACGGTATCTATTTTGGTGGTTATCTCAGTAATATTGATAGAAAGCCTGTTGATGTATATAAGCGTGTTGCGGTGGATAAATGGGAAGTGATTTATACTTTTTCTGATGGAACGATCAATCATATTCATTCAATTGTCCCGGATCATTATCGTAATTGTCTTTGGATTCTTTCCGGCGATTTTGGAACAGCGGCTGCTATTTGGAAAGTGACTGAAAACTTTAGGAAGGTGGAATTAGTGGCTTGTAATGATCAAAAATATAGGTGTTGTGTAGTATTCACATTACCCGATTTTTTGCTTTATGCAACGGATACTCCATTTGAAAATAATTATATATTTCAAATGGATCCTAACACTTACGAAGTTAAAAAGGTTATGCTAATTGCTGGTTCTTGTATTTATGGATGTAAATGGAAAGATAATTTTGTTTTTTCCTCTACTGTTGAAGGTGACGGGCGCAACATGACTCGCTTTTATTTTTTATTTGGTCGGAAACGAGGCTCTGGAATTAAGGACGAATTTATTCATCTATATTACGGGAATTCTTATGATGGGTTTAAGGAAATCTATAAAGAAAAGAAAGATTGGTTGCCGCTTTATACTTTTCAATTTGGAGCATTCAGATTCCCTTATGGGGAAAATAATGGTGATACTCTATACTTTCAACCTATATCCACTATAAAAAATGATCTTGCATTAATGACATATAAACCATGATATGTTAGGATTGTAATGCATGAAATGTTAATTTGTTACTCAAAGTAAAATAATATCAATTACAATGTCTATATTATAAATAATATTAAGAGTACAAAAATAGTTTTAAGTTGTGCCATGTCCTAGTTAGAACAGTTTAATGGAGAAATAATTGTATTGTATATGAATGTCATTTTTTTGACAATAACAAGATTCAATAATTTAGAAGGTGGGGGTATTTATGTTGATTTAATGCGTAAATTCAAAACGGAAGGGAATAATGTATATGTGATATATCCAAATGAAAGACGGTATAATATGGGCACATCCTTTCAGGAAATTGAGGGTATTAATTTCTTGGGTGTAAGAACCTTAAATCTTCAAAAAACGAATGTTATTGAAAAAGGATTAGGCACAGTATCTATTGAAAACTTGTATTCTAAGGCTATTAATAAATATTTGCATGGAGTGAAGTTTGACCTTATACTTTATTCTACTCCTCCAATAACTTTTCCAAATTTGATAAGGCGTTTGAAAAGATATAATAATCAGTCTGTTACATATCTTCTTTTAAAAGATATTTTCCCACAAAATGCCGTAGATCTGAAAATGTTGCGCAAAGGTGGCGTTCTTTATAAGTATTTCAGGAGGAAGGAGATGAATTTATATAAGTCGTCCGACTATATTGGGTGTATGTCTCCGGCTAATGTCGAATATTTTATTAGGCATAACAGTTTTTATCCAAGTTCCCATGTTGAAGTTGCACCGAACAGTATTGAATTGCAGAAGGATGAAATGGTGGTAGAGAAAATAGCAGTAAGAAAGAGATATAATTTGCCGATTGACAAAGTTATTTTTGTTTATGGGGGCAATTTAGGAAAACCACAAGGAATTGATTTTTTAATAGAGTGTTTGGATGCAAATTCAAAAAGAAATGATTGCCATTTTGTTATCGTGGGAGATGGAACAGAATATCATAAATTACATGATTGGTTTGATTCAGTGAAACCAGATAATGTTTCTTTGATGAAAGTATTGTCTAAACAAGATTATGATACTTTGGTTAGGTCCTGTGATGCGGGGTTAATATTTTTAGATTATAGATTTACCATTCCAAATTATCCGTCGAGATTACTTTCATATTTGGAGTATAAAATCCCTATAATTGCTGCTACAGACGTTAATACTGATATTGGTTTGATTGCCGAGCAAAATAAATATGGTTACTGGTGCCCCAGCAACGACGTTTCCGCTTTTACTAACTGCGTGAATAAGTATTTATTTGATAAAGAATCCATTAATACAATGGGCAATAATGGATACAGGTATCTTTTGAATAATTATCTTACTGAGAACACATATAACACTATAATATCTCATCTGTGTTGATGTACAAATATTTTTTTAAGCGATTAATAGACTTTGTATTAGCACTTTTTGCCTTGATTTGCTTAAGCCCTGTTTTAATTCTTGTAACCATTTGGCTTCATTTTGCTAATAAGGATTCCGGAGCGTTTTTCTTACAAGATAGGCCTGGAAAGAATGCAAAAATTTTCAAAGTCATAAAATTTAGGACTATGACAAACGAAAGAGATAACAATGGCGATTTACTTCCTGATGCTCGGCGTTTGACAAAGATTGGAAAATTTGTGAGATCAACATCTATTGATGAATTGCCACAACTTATTAACGTTTTGAAAGGCGATATGTCCCTGATAGGTCCAAGACCGTTGCTTGTGCAGTATTTGCCCTTGTACAGCAAGGAGCAGGCACGGAGGCATGAAGTTCGGCCGGGAATTACGGGTTGGGCACAGTGTCACGGCAGGAATGCAATTAGCTGGGCAAAAAAATTTGAACTGGATGTGTGGTATGTTGACCACTGTTCTCTATGGGTTGATGTTCAAATATTTTTTTTGTCTATAAAAGGAGTTTTTTGCAGAGAGGGTATATCTCAGAAAGGAGAAGCTACTATGGAATATTTTAACGGACATAACTGATGAATAATATATTAATTACGTCTGCTGGTAAGAGGGTTAAACTTACTAAGTTATTTCAAAAAGAACTTAAAACTTTTTCCCCTGGTTCGAAAGTATTTTCGAGTGAACTTAATCCTGTTTTATCTCCTGCTGCTCATGTATCGGATGGATGCTTTAAAGTCAGAAGAGTTACTGCTAATGGATATGTAGAGGAATTACTTAATATTTGCACTAATAACGATATAAAAGTAATTATTCCTACCATTGACACTGAACTCTTTGTCTTATCTGAACATAGGCAGTTATTTGAAAATGAGGGTATTAAAATAATGGTATCTGATGGCGGCTTTATAAAAACCTGTCGGGATAAAAGAAATTTGAACGATTTCTTTACGAAACATGATATTAGATTTCCTCAACCCAGGGATAAGAATAATCCGATTTTTCCGATGTTTGCCAAACCATTTGATGGCTCATTAAGTAAGGATTTGCATATTATTTATAGTTCTAAGGATTTTACTCCTGAAATTCTGAATAATCCGAAATTGATGTATATGGAGTATATAGATCCAACTGTCTATAAGGAATTTACAGTTGATATGTATTATGGATCTGATAATTATGTGAAATCGATTGTACCACGAGAGAGGTTAGAGATTAGAGCAGGTGAAATAAATAAGGGCTATACAAGAAAGAATTACTTGGTTCCTTATCTAGAAGAGAGAATCGGATATTTGCCGGGTGTGATAGGTAGTATTTGTGTGCAACTTTTTTATAATGAGGTTTCTAATGACGTGGTAGGAATAGAAATCAATCCTCGTTTTGGGGGCGGGTATCCGCTTTCTTATTATGCCGGAGCTAATTTTCCGGCATTTATTATTCAAGAATATCTACAAGGGCGTGCAATTAAGTATTCAAATGATTGGCTCGATAATACTTTGATGCTAAGATATGATGAAGAAGTGATTGTTTATGACAAAAAATGATGTTGTAATATTTGATCTGGACGATACTCTTTACAAGGAGGAAACTTTTCTGATATCTGCATATAGAGAAATTTCTTCTTTAATCGTTTCAAATTTTCATTGTTCGACTTTTCCTAAAGAGGTGTTTGATTTTATGTTGGGAAAATATAGAAAAGGGGAAAATGCTTTTAACGAAACGATTAAGCATTACGGACTTTCTGTTAAGATTGAAGTACTAATATCTCTGTACAGAAACCATGTTCCGACAGAGAATGGTAAGTCTACCATTCATTTGGTTAATGGTGCGGAAGATTGTTTGAAGAGTTTGAGAACTTGTGGATGTCATCTTGGATTGTTAACTGATGGTAGGGTTGTCTCGCAAATGAATAAAATTAGGGCTTTAGGATTGCTTGATTATTTTACATGCGAAAACATATTGATATCTGAAGCATTTGGTTCAGAGAAACCTGATGTTCGCAACTTTGAATTTTTCATGCATAAATATCCAGAGAATACTTACATGTATGTTGGAGACGATCTTAATAAAGATTTTGTTGCTCCTAATAAGTTGGGATGGAATTCTGTTTGTATTGAAGATTCTATCGGGGTGAATATTCATAAACAGCGGGATATAAGGCTCATTGACGCATCTAAGAAACCAAGTGTTTTTAGCAGATTTGAAGATTGGAGAAATTGGTAAGGTTAAATAACGATGATTATTACATTTATGAATTAAAACTGATAGATACATAGAGATATGGATGATTATTTTGATTGTGTGGTAACGTGTGTTTAAAGTATCTATAATATTAGATCGTTTTCCTTTTTTGCGAAGAAGCATGATTGTTGATAGCACGTTGTTGCATATATTAGTGGATAGTTTTTAAACTAATTGTTATTAAAATTAGATCGTATGGCGAATTATGATCCAAAATTTGTAGCTGCATTAGCCTTATTCAGTTCAATTTATGACGAAAAGGAACAAGATTCTTATGGTATCATTCAAGAATTTATAAAAGCTTGTGTTAAGACTAAAAACATTGAGCATTTCAATATCAATGACATTAAAGGATGGTTATTTGATTCATATTGTATAGATTTGCCACAACCGGTTATAAAAAAGGCGTTAACGCGTATAAGTGATAATGATATCTCTTATAATGGGAAGGAGTATTTATGTCATGTCAGTCAAATTTATGATATTCAAGGTAAAATCGGGCTCGAATGCTCTAAGTTTGATAATATCCTCCAATATATTTATTCGGCTATATCTGTTGATACTAAAAGTAATATAACAGCACAAGAGAAAGAAGATATTAAAAATTGTTTTTTTGATTTTCTTGTTGGGGATGATAATAATAATAGTAATAAATTTTATGCTCAAGTTGCAAGAATCATAATAGCAAATGACTACAAGGACCTTAGTTCAGTAAAAGAAGGACTTGTTGTGTATAATGGATTAAAATTTGCCAAAGAGGTAGACAATAATACATGGAAAAACCCAATTGTAATTTTTTTGGATACGGAGTATCTCTTCGATGCTGTAGGCTTAAATGGGGAGGTGAGTAAGGAGATATTTAAAGAGTTTTTTGACTTGGTGCAGAGTGTTAATAAAGCATCTTTTAAACGCTACGGCGAGAATAATAGGATTTCTTTATGTTTCTTTCATGAAATAAAAACTGAAATAGATTCATATTTTGGGCAAGCCGAAAGGATAAAGAATGGTAGAGATTTTCTGCGAGGTGCAGAAAATGCTATGAAAATAATTATAAGTTCATGTAATGATAGTTGCAATGTTTTGGAGTATAAAGCAAAATTAATTAGCAGTCTTAATAGAAACTATGGAATAAAGGAATATAGTGAAATTAGTCAGACAGAAATCCCAAATGAATTTTTGATTGAAGAAGAGAGTTTGATTAAAAAATTGGACAATAATGTTATGACTAAAGAGGGGGAGAAAAAAGACATTTCTTACTATGTTAAGCTATGTGACTATGTTAATTATTTACGTAAAGGGCAAAATAATAGATGTTTAGAGGATATAAAATATATATTTGTGTCAAGAAAGAGAGTGGCATTAGGGGTTTCTAGAATAATTTTGAATTCTATTAGTAATGCAAAAATTCCTTTTATCTCTAATCTAGATTTCCTTACGGAGAAATTGTGGTATAAATTAAAAAGACCATTCATTAATAGTGATACAAATTTATTTGACATCATAATAAGATCAAAAATTGTACTTGCTAGTCTTTTGCAGAAATCAATCCTTCCTGAATATGAAAGAATTAACAATGAATTAAAATCTGGAAATCTTACATTAGATGGGGCTAAAGAATATTATAATGAATTAAGAAGTCGTAATACACCACCCGAAGATATAACACGTGATAATGTTGATTCATGTTTAGCTTTCATAAATTCGAATGACAATTTAGCGGGATATCAACAAACTCAAAACATTTTAAAAAATAAGGCAATATTATTAGAGAAATTTCAAAAAGACAATAAAGCATTATTAGATGATAATGAAAAACTTTCTAAAGAAAAAAAGCAATTAAATTATGATCTATGCCAGAAGGACAAAATGATTGAGAAATTTGCAAAAGAAAAACAAAAAGCATTTGTTAGAAGGGGAGTTAGAAAAAGTGTGTGGTATACAGGTGGTTATATTTTTTTTATTGTTGTTTTGATATGTTTGAATTTATGTTGTAAATGGATAGAAGGGACATGGAATTATATAATATCCAGTGTATTATTACTTCTTTCTATGATTGTTCCTTCGTTTTTTAATAATTGTCCAGTATTTAAATGTCTAAAAATTAAAGAATTAAAAAGAGAATTAGGGCTGAAGTATGATTCTATTGAAAAAAATAATTGAAATTTGAGTATACTGTATATTAAGGACTATTTAGTGTAAGAGATTCATAGTGATTTATGCAATTAGGATTCGCCATTCGCTTTTGTTGAGTTGATTACCTGATGGTATAAAAAGTTTCGGTATAGAAGCCCGTTATAGATGCTTCAATGAAATTAAGATAGGAAAATTTTGAGAAGTTTTGGCAAAAAACAGATTTTTAATACGGCAAATAAAACGTTTAATATTTATTGTGATGGGAATATTCATTATTTTTATAATGGACATTTTTATACACTTTTTAGTGTATGTAAGCATAGTTTAACGTTGCAAATAGTACTTGCTTTTAAGTAAGTATTATCTTTTCGTACTTTGTGGTGTCTACATATAATATGTGCCGAATAGTTAAAAAAATTATCGTGATTAAAAATAAGATTTATGACTCACAAACATATTTGGCTTTGCCTTGCTCATATGAGCGGTAGCGAACAGAAGTTTATACAAGAGGCTTTTGATACCAATTGGGTTGTTCCGTTGGGGCCGAATGTTAACGGATTCGAGGACGATCTTAAAGAATTTATCGGCGGAGGAAAAGAGGTGGTCGCATTGAGTTCCGGCACCGCGGCCGTACATCTTGCCCTTATTGCCTGCGGCGTTGGAGCCGGGGATGAAGTTATTGTGCAGAGTTTTACTTTTTGCGCATCAAGCAATCCTATTGCGTATTTGGGCGCAAAACCTGTATTTGTTGATTCCGAGCCGGACAGTTGGAATATGGATCCGCAATTGCTTTCTGAGGCTATAGATGACCGCATAAAAAAAACGGGAAAGAAGCCAAAGGCTATCATACCGGTGTATTTGTACGGTATGCCTGGTAGGATATATGAAATAATGGAAATTGCCAACAGGTACGATATTCCTGTTATAGAGGATGCGGCTGAGGGTTTTGGTTCCAAATATGACGGAAAGGTTTGCGGAACTTTCGGCAGATACGGGGTGTTGTCCTTTAATGGTAATAAGATGATCACAACTTCCGGGGGCGGTGCGTTGATTTGTCCGGATGCTGAATCCAAGCGTGAGATTATGTTTTATGCAACTCAGGCACGTGAATCCTACCCGTATTATCAACATGAAAAGATAGGGTATAATTACAGGATGAGTAATATTTGCGCAGGGATAGGACGTGGACAAATGACTGTTGCAAAGGAGCATATAGCACATCACAAGCATGTACAGAAACTTTATGAAGAGTTGTTGGCGGGGGTGGATGGCATAACCGTACACAGGCAACCGGATGACTGTCGCGACAGTAATTATTGGCTTTGTACCATATTGCTTGCTCCTTTTGTTAGGGTGAAGGGGGAGGAAAAGGCTTATGCAGAGGCTGTTAACGGTGCGGTTGGGGGAGCGGCAGGTGTTACGCATGCAGGAGGTTCCGTACATACGGCCTGCGAGCCCAATACAAATGTTGAGGGTATGAGACTTGCTCTGGATGTTGCCGGAATAGAGAGCCGTCCTTTGTGGAAGCCGATGCACCTGCAACCGGTTTATTCCGATGCTGTCTGTTTTGTAAACGGCGTTTCCGAGCGGTTGTTCCGGCAGGGCCTGTGTTTGCCGGCAGGGCCGTATGTGAGCGATGAGGACGTGGAGTATATTGCGGAACAGATCAGGGGAGCTGTCGGGAAATAAAAGTAAAGTTTATATTATGTTGTTGATTGATAAGGTGCTAATTGATAAGGTCTCCAAGGCTGCTTCAACTTGCGCTTCTCTTCTTCAAGTTCCTTTTGTCGCTTGACCTGATTCACTTCCAAGTTCTTGGACGATCTCGACCATATCCGATTCGCGGTGAATCTTCTTTTTCATATTCTTCCTTCTTTCTTTGATAAAGTTAATGCTTTTACCTAATTCAGAATTGTCCGATTTTTAGGGAGCTTACATTTCTAAAATTTCAAAAAATATGTGGTGCTAAAAAAGTTAAGGCGTATTTTGGATGAAAATAAAAAAAAAGTAAATTTGAGGCTGATTATTTTTACATTCATAACGTAAATATCATGTATCATGAAGGAGTCCATATATATTAAAAATTTTGGGCCGATTGTTGAGGCTTCCATTGATGATATTAAACCGTATACTTTCTTCATTGGTGAGTCTGGGAGCGGCAAAAGTACAATCCTGAAGGTCACTGCTTTTTTTCGGTGGATATACAAGATGATGTGTATTCGTTCGTATTTAAAATATTCTGGACTCAAAAAATCTCCTTTTCGTATTATTTTCAATTCACATATGAGGGATATGGGATTAAAGGGATATTTACGTTCAAATACAACTATCAAGTATCAATTTGGGGATAGCATTATTGAGTATAGCGATAAAACACTTAAAGGGGTCAATAAATTTGTAGAGAAACGTGACTTGAGTCTTGAAAAGTTGTCGTTTATTTCTGATAAAAGAAATATTATAGGTGATATGCTTGAAAATAACGTGTCTGTGAGAAAAAGATCGTTTTATTTAAGTGAGACTTATGAGGACTATATTAGAGCGGTGGACGATATTGAGCAATATGATATTGAAGATTTGGGGATTAGATTTGTGGTAAAAAAAACACCCATCGGTCTTAAACATATGATAGAGCCTATCACTGCCGATGGTTACGGTTATAAATATGCGATTAATTTAAACGAATCTTCATCGGGGATTCAAGCTGTCATCCCGCTTTCTCTTATAGCCGAGTATTTTTTTACAAAATATGATATTATTGATTCTTTGAATAATGCAATATTTTCTTACGTGATGAGAGGGGATAGTCTTAAAGATTTTAGGGCTACCATGAACATTGGTGAATTTAATTATAAACGTGTCCATCTATTTGTAGAGGAGCCAGAAATTAGTCTATATCCAGATAATCAAATCGCTTTGATGGATAGACTTATTTTTGGTTGTTCTTTGCCAAAAGATTACTGTGTTACATTGATGATAGCGACGCACAGTCCATATATTATTAATTATCTTAATGTTATATTACGCCGGAATAAGGACTCTGGGAAGGCATGGTTGTCTGGGAAAGATTTGGCAGTTTATGGTGTGTATGAAGGAAGGTTGCAGAATCTAGTGGGAACTGATAGCATTACGAATAGGGTTATTGTTAATACGAGTGACTTATCTGAGGTTATAAAGGACATTTATAATGAGTATTGTTCTTATGATGAGAAGTGATCTGTCGAATTTATTAAAGCAAGATTTTCCTCTGCATTTCCAATTAAACCGCAATGTTATTGTGCTTTATAGAGATTATTGTAATGACTTTGGAATTGGCGATTCTTGTGCCTGCGGGCAGTGCAAGTCTCCTGAGGCTACAACATGTGATAAATTTATTTTGAAAATTAATCCCAATGGTCATACTGTAAGGGTTATAGATATTGAGTCTTTCCTAGGGCAGTTCAATGGTACGAAAGCGGTTCAGGGATGTAAGAGGTGTGATAATATTGCGTACGATACTGATAACGACGCAATTGTGTTTGTTGAATTCACGTGTAAGTCAGTTCTTAGAGATAAGGATGTGAAAATTATTATAAAAAAGCGAAAAAATGCCTACAATCAAATACAGAGTACTTACAATAAATTAACGGAGGTCGGTAGCATTCAGAATTGTATTTGTTCTTTTAAAAAAAAAATTGGATTATTTGCCAAACGAGAGCGTTATTCATCATGTGGATGTAATGATCTTTCATGCAAAGCATTATCTGAATTTTTATTGATGTCTTCAGTTGCCGAAAGAGAATCAGTAGACTATAATATGGACAATGGTGTAATTTTTAAGGAGATATCATATTCAGATGTTTTTTTGTGGCCGTAGTTTATCAGCGCATTTTTGTCTCATTTATCACATTGTTTTTTTGCGTTGCCATGCAGTAATGGCACATTGCTCTTTTGTGACAGATTGTTAAGTTGACATGAGGAGTGAGAAATATAAGGAAAAATAGGAGATACTTGCAAGTATTATTTAAAAAAGCGTGATATATGTCTGCACGGAATGTGGTATTTACTTCTGAGTAAAAAAATGCTTATTGTATGTGTTTTTCCGTATAAATTTTTTTGGACGGAGTGGAAAAATTAAAAATAAATATAATATATAAATCACAAATATATTTGGCTTTTCCTTTGCTCATATGAGCGGCAACTAAAAAGTTTATAAAAGAAGTTTTTGATACCAATTGGGTCGTTATTTTGGGGCCTAAATGTTAATAGGTTTGAGGAAGGTATTAGGGATTTCATAGAGGTATCTGTCGGGAAATAAAAGTAAAGTTTATATTATGTTGTTGATTGATAAGGTGCTAATTGATAAGGTCTCCAAGGTTGCTTCCGAGTCCCCGCGTCTTAGGATGAATTATAATTTTCATGAGTCTCCGGAGTCCAAGTCCCAGCGACTTTTGAATGCTTTGGAACCGGGGACGGTTATGTCGGTTCACAGGCATAATGATACGTCCGAGACGTACGTTCTTCTGCGCGGCAAGTTGAGGGTAATGTACTATAATTCAAAAAAGGAACTTACGGAGTCAGCCGTACTAGGCTCGTCGACAGGTAATTACGGAGTCAATATTCCGGCCGGGCAGTGGCATTCCCTGGAGGTGTTGGAGCACGGGACGGTTATTTTTGAGGCGAAGGACGGTCCGTATGTTCCGTTGTCGGGGGAGAATGTGTTGGAATAGGAAAATTAATAGCCGTAATTTTTTTACGGCTATTAATTAGGGATAGTCGCAAAATAATTGAAAACTTTTCAATTAATTGATTGTTAAAAAGATATGAAAATGATCATCAAAAAAGAGAATGTTATTATTCAAGATATCTGCACATGGCGGAAATATGCTGAACCTAAAGGTGGAGAGCAACATTGGAAAGATGGACGGAGCGCTAAGGAGTTTGCCCGATATATGACTCAGAAAACGAATGTCCTTCCCAAAGCAATTGAAGACTATTTGAAATCCATTGGAGTTAAAGGGTGTGATTTCATATGTCAGCCTGAACACGTCACTGATTATGACAAAGACAAACTAGGCATAGGTACTGGCCGGCATCACGATGGTCTGTTAATTGCCAAACCAGTCGCCGTCATAGGAATTGAAGCAAAGGTATCAGAACCTTTTGATAAAAGAGTAAAATATAAATTGAAAGCGGCAGTGAAGCTAAATAAGGATAAAGGAGAGAATAGGAAGAAGCGCATTATGGGTTCCATTAAACTCATTACCGGATCTGATAAGGTAGATGAGGTAGGCCATCTGATGTATCAACTTATCTCTATGACGACGGGGACTTTGATTGAAGCGCAAAAGGCCGGTGTGAAGAAGGCTGTTGTTCTCATTATAGAGTTTGTCGGTGATGTCTACAAGGAGGATGGCTATGAAAACAAGGTAAAGGTCAATGCTGACGCCTATGAAGATTATCTCAAGTTCCTTAAAATCAATGATAAAAACGATATCGACCGTAAAATCAGAACTGAAGATGATATCGAAATCTGGTTTAAGAAGTTAACCATCTCAATATCGAAAAAGGACTACGATAATATAATATATAATTTAATTTAATTTAATTTAATCTTGTCTGACACTATGTAGATAATTGTGTAAATGGGGATGCGATAAAGAAGTAAGAATTATTTTTAAAGCATTAACGAATGGAAAAGCCACAATTAATGAAAAAAGAAAGGGAAGAGAAAACAATTCCGGAAGGATTTATGACAAAGGATTTTTTAAATTTGCCTTATAATTTTTGAATAGATTTTTGGACTTCATGTTTCCGCTATTTGAGTTTTTGTTAGATATAAAAGAAGTTAATCCATAGTAAATAGCTGGAAGATATTTTATTGCGTTTTTATAGCTAAATATTACTTCAAATAGCTGTCGGGATGAAAAAGGAGAAATAATAAATAAACGCTATGAATATGGATACAACAGAGAAGATCATTGCTTTGGAAAAGTCGGCGATGGAGGCTTGGCTTGACGGGAATCCTTCTCCTTTTCTTGAACTTTACTCGGAGGATTTTACATATTTTGATCCGTCCATGGAAAAACGGCTCGACGGTCTGGATAAGATTAGGGAGTTGTATGAAGGGATGCGCGGAAAGTTGAAAACGGACAGGTTTGAAATGGTGAATCCTGTTGTGCAACTGAACGGTTCCATGGCGGTCCTGAGTTATAATCTGGAGATATTTTCCGGAGGGACGGTCTGGAAGGAGAATTGTACGGAGGTTTACAGTTTGGGAGAAGATGGAAAGTGGAGGATAGTGCACAGCCATTTTTCACCGACGAAGGTTAAGACCGGGTAGTGCCATTGGTGGTTGAGTGGGGCTTGTTGTGGTACAACTTGATCCGTATGTCTTTCTCCTGGCAGGCGAACATGCACGCCAAAGCTGCCGTGTGAGGTGGATTTGGCGTAAAAAATGAGTTGACTGTCGGGATATAATGATGCACGTTTATACCTGTTTCCGCTTGCTTTAATACAAACGCAATCTGGCTCTCTGTAAATTTGCCCTTTTTCATCGGTCTTTAATAATTTTAAAAGTTATTACTTCTTACCGATTCCTCTACTTTTGAACGGTCCTATTTATTGGGCTGGGATCAATACTAAGATTTAATAATTTTGCTACAGTAAAATATTAGAGTATCTGTACGAAAAAATAAACCTATAGGTTGATTATTATGAAATTTATTTCTATTTTTGAGGCCCGAAAGAATGAGGATAGCGTTTATTCTGTAACTTTTACTAAAAAGGAACTAATAAAATGTGGAGCCCAAGGCAGTGATGATGAGGCTGATGAGTACTATGTGCGCATGACGGAGTTCCAGAAACTTCAGGAGTTATGGGCTGACCCAAAGTATTTGTGCGATTTTTATCATAAGAATTTAACCTGTTTTAATACTGATTATTGGGGAAATATAACTGAAGAAGAATTTATTAGGCAGGTGTTTTATAGTGCAAATTTAATTTTTTGTGAGTTAAATGAAATATTTAGTGCAGGAACGTTAAATAGTAGGTTGGAACCCCTCGATTCTGGTGAGGATTCTAAAAGAAGCAAGCAAAAATCTTATAAAGTTAAATCTAAGTTTGGAAAAATTAATGGCAAATTTGCTTTTAGAATATATGGTATAAAACTTGACGATGTTTTTATTGTTACGGGTGGAGCTATTAAGATTGTGCAAAAAATGAGTGACGCCGGAAATACTAAAATAGAACTTGCAAAAATGAATTTGGTGTCTCAAGAATTTTGTAATCATGGTGTTTTAGATAAGGATAGTTTTTTAGAATTTTTAATTTCGGATGACTATGAAGAGAGGTAGTATTAAAATTTCTGGTAAATATTTAGATTGGGCAAAAAAGAGCAAGGATAACCTTGAAAATTTTGAAGAAAAATTTGCGAAGGTTAAGATTGCGCTTAAGCTCAATAATTACTTGCGTGACAATGGTTTAAATCAAAAGGATTTGGCTGATAAATTGGGTGTATCACCTCAGTATGTTAATAAACTATTACGTGGTAAAGACTCTAATTTCTCAATTGAGACGGCATTAAAGTATGGGCGTATATTGGGGATTAAACTGATTGAAGTTTGTCCTTCTGATAATGTTGTAATTAGTTCTCCAAAAACTGTTATTGTAACTATTAAGTTTAATGAGCAAGTTATTCATGCGGATGGCGGTATATCTGATTTTACAGGCATTCATGCAGCATATAGTTTCAAGAAAAGGTCAAAACAGTGTTTAGTGTCTTAAATTATGAAAAAAAAAGATATAGATGTAGATATCAGACGCTTGGAAGTTAAACAGTTTGCTATGCTAGACTTTCCAGATGAGGAGGTTGTTAGTTTGGTGGAGAATATCCATGTTTCTTCTGATTACAAAAATAGGCTAATTGTTGTGATTGTGTCAGCTGAATATTCTTATAAGGAGAAAAAATGTCTTATAATTGATGTTGCGAATTACTATACGATTAATGAAAAATACTGGAATGAAATTTCTAAATCTAATTCTTTAGCTGTTACTTTACCTAAGTCATTCATTTCTTGGCTGATAGAGGTGTCTGTAAATAATACTAGAGGTGTTCTATCTGCAAGGACAGAGCATACTAAATTTGACAAATTTATTTTGCCTTTAATTGCTACAGGTGAAATCAAAGCAAAGGCTTTAACCATCAAAAAATCAATGCAATAAAATTGTAATTGCGTGATGCGGCGAACAAAGTAGCCGCTGCGCGATTGCGTTTTACCTGTTTTATTTTTTACGATGATAATTTCTCGGAGATATTATTTCTGAAGAACGATTCTTTGAAGATTGTACCTGAGGAAATCTGTCGGGATACAAATGATAAATGTGTTTTGTATATATAATATATATTTGCGTCGGAGATGAAAAAATCGATATGAGAACAATGACAAATGATATTGCTGTTACAAAGAAGAAAGTGATTGATATTAAGGGGAAAACATTTAGGGCGCTTTCTGTGATGACTGCACAAAGCGGAACAAATTTAAAGAACTTAATAGAGCATATTTTGAATGCATACAATGAGGGAGAACTAAAGGAAGATGAACTATGAGAAAAATCGGAATTTCCGATTTTTCTACAAAACCCACGAATTACTACAATCCGGATGTGATTATTTCAGTTGGTTACCGTGTGAAATCTACTCAAGGTACACAGTTCCGTATTTGGGCTACGCAGAGATTAAAGGAGTATTATATTTAAATGCAACGGGTCCATTTGTTGTCATATCGTTCTAGTACTCCTACCGGTATCTGATTCTCGGTGGCTATTTTTCGCCAATCTTTAATAGTGCAGATTACCTTTTTAATAATACCGGAAGCATCTTTTCTGTCAAGCATATAACTCTCGCATGAATCTCGCAGAGCATTGATGTCCGATGACTCTGTATTATCATTGATCAGCAGGCACTGATGATTTTTTGTGGATGGATTGATATCATAGGCGGGCGAGAGCGTCCATCCTTTCCGGGTAAGTATGAAACCATGATTGCGGAAATGGTCGTCGGTGTTTCCAAAGAGAATATTGAAGGCTACCCGACGATAGAGTTCATGTAAGTTCTGTTGAACATCCGTGCAATTTCGCACGATAAAATCTACGATGTCAAGATAGCCATTTCCCGTGTCGGCACCATTCCCATCGTTTAGACCAAGAAGCGACATGGCCGATGCGAAATGCCTGCGCCTGCCCTCCGGTGTTCTGTCGAATCGCTCGGATAGAAGCAGGTGTCTGTCCTTTGAAATTGGAATGATACGAGTGTTAGCCACATCGATACCCGCTTTATGTGCCAAAATATGAGAGAAATGCTCTATTAATTCAGTATTTTCAATGTCTTTTTTCGACGGGAATTTTGCAATGTAAAACCGTCCGTCCGTATCTACGACATTGGCTTTTGGTCGGGCACCGCCAAGTGAGGAACCTGGGTCTACAAGTTGGTCAAGCCAACGCTGCTGGGGAAGTTCATTACGTTCTTCAGCCGATTCGATTTCTTGACAGGCATTACACAATGTTCTAAGGTTCTCAAGTGGCGGTACACTGTATTGCGAGTTTGAGTTGATAAACGTACCATTTTTCTCAGTACTATATCGAATGCCACCCATCCTCGTCAAGTCTTCTATATCAATCAGATAATCATAATTACCAAGTGTTCTCACAGATCTTCGTTGCTCTTGCGCCGCCAGCCGTTCCCTTTTATCCAGAAGGACCCGCCCCCATCTGTCGGGAAAAGAATCTTTAATAAAGCCAAAAATGGAATTACCCTGCCGCGGATGCTGTATCCCTCTGACGTTCAGCACATCACCACTAAGGATGATGTCTCCGTGACGGGACAACCACTCTCGTGAGAATTCAAAGGCGAAGTGATCATTATCCCTTACACGCTCATAAGAGAGTAAACCAATTTCCTCTGTCTGCTCCAGAAAGTCAAAGTCAGCATATACGTATATTTTCTCCATCTTCTTTTATTTTTTAAGCTCCGCATCCTGAAGATCGCGGCCAAGGGCATCGTTACCGGCAATCAGTTTTATGTCATTTTCAAGATTGAGGGCATATAGCACACGGGCATAAATTCCAATTGCCACGGATGGGTCGCCATGCTCCACCTTCGACACCGTAAGACGTGTCACGGTAGCTCTGTCTGCAATATCTTGCATGGTGAGATGTCTCCGTTTACGTGCCAGCATAATTTGCTCGCCCATCAACTTTAAATTCCGGGTCACGGGTCTTGGCATGACTTTACCAAATGTTTTTCTACTCATACTTAATGTTTATTGTACGGCACAAATATAAATAAAAATGTTTATTACAATAAACATGTTGATAGGAAAATTTATATCAGTCTGGAAAGTGACAGTGCTTAATTCGAATGTAATTATTGGGTGGAAATATGTAATTTTGCTAGACGAAAATTGTGAAACGAAGGATATATAGGCAATTAATCCGAGATAGGCTTTGTTACTAAATGTCCCATTTCGAATATATTTTACTTGGATATGTATTCAAAATCGTGAAATCGAATACATATTGCCGGATCTGAATAATTGACATAGTATTAGTAAATATAAATTGAAGACAAAACAATTGAGGAAAGCGGTGTTTAACTGGAGCGGAGGTAAGGATTCCGCCCTAGCGCTCTCGACGGTTCTCAGGAAGCGGGAGTTTGATGTTGTTTCATTGTTCACCATGATTGATGAAGGGACGTTGAGATCGTCCGTACATTCAATTCCTGTCGAGATTATTGCAAGGCAAGCTGAAAGCATAGGTTTACCGCTTTATACGAAGAGTTTTGCGGCGGATTTTAAGGATTATGATGAAAGGATGCGTGAGGTCGGCGGTTTTTTCAAGAGCCACGGTGTTACCCATTTTATTTTTGGAGATATTCTTTTATCCAATGCCAAGATCCTGAGGGAGAGGCTGTTCAACCCGATGGGAATAGAAGTCGTGGAACCGCTGTGGAATAAAACGTCGGAGGAGGTAATGGATATTTACCTGAAGTCCGGGATCAAGTCCAAAGTAGTTGTTGTGCAGGCCGATAAGTTGGATAAGGCGTCTGTGGGGGCCGATCTGAGTGTTGATTTTATAAAGGCGTTGCCCCGTGGGGTGGATTGTTGCGGCGAGTACGGAGAATATCACTCGTTATCGTACGGGGGATACCCGTTCCGGAAGGAGGTTTCTTATTCTTTGGGAGAAACATGCAAAGTCGCGCGCGACATTCGTTTGTCTGACGGACAAACCAGGACTTTCGAATACTGGAAGGCTTGTATTGTTTGAGGAAACTACGCAAAATCCCTATGTAATGTTTTTAGGAAATGGGGAATTCTTATTTTTCCGTATACGTATTCATAAAAGGAAATAAAATGCTAATTATCATTGATTTACATTCTTTATTATTTTTAAATATTTAGAGAATGTCCATTTTCTGCCTTTGAAGAAAGAAAAGAATTTTTAAGTTCGCCAGTTTTTGCCATGTAAGTGTGGCTTTTTGCAATTCCTTTAAATCCGTATCGGGTAACCTTTCACGTATCGCAGATATGCTACTGTCTGGATGATATTTTAGATCTTCTTTTATTAGAGCTTTTAGACGGTATGGTTCTATCGTCTTTAGAGTGGTTGGTATATTTGAATGTGCCACATCTATTTATTTATTCGTAACTTTGAGAACATTAGGATAATATGAGGATTAGAATATGAACATAAATTTTGAATATTAGCGATTCATGTGTTGAACTAGATAGAATTTGTTTACAAAACCATTTAATTATGAAAAATGAATTGATAGTTTCTTTGACAGGGTTTATGAGATACATAAACAGAACGGCCGGAGGAAAAATTTCCGTTGCCAAAGGAGTAGTAAAAAAAATACTTGAAGATGAATATGATGCCAAGACAGATTATTGGCTTAGGTTAAGACAGGCCATAATAAGTTTTCATAAGAATACGGGGAGTATAGAGGATTTAAAAGAAGTTGTTGAAAGTATCAATGAACATAAACAAAATAATTATAACAAGGCTGTAAGTGGTTATATTAGTTTTCTTGGACATAAAAAAATTGAATGGTTAGGGAATCCTCCTAAGATAAAATGGCAGGTAGGTGGGTTGATAGTTTCTCTAAATCCAGAGTTAGGTTTGACGCTACGAAACAAAAAATATTATGTTAAGTTGTATATCGATTCGCACGATGAAAATGCATTGAACCGAGGGCAGGCGGATATGATAATCACTTTGATGGAACATGAGCTAAGAAAGAATATTGATGAAGAAATTTCATTTGCAATAATAGACGTAGTGCGGGGGGAATTTTTTGAGGCAAAAAGGCAGAGAAAAAATTTATATAATATGTTAGTTGCTGAAGCTAAGTCTTTGGAATCTCTTTTGAGAAGTATTATTGAGGAAAATTAGTTGTATAATTTTTTTATATTTAAAATTATCGAAAATATTTTTTAGTATTATTTGACATTAAATGTGAAAGCAAAACACAGTGATTTTGAGATACCTGCGGGAAACCCATTTAAAAATGATAGGCTTAATAGAGGACTCAACGCAGAAGCGTTAACTAATGTAATTAAAAATTATCAAGAAGGTTTTACGCTGGCGATAAATGGAGCTTGGGGCACGGGTAAAACAACTTTCATTAAAATGTGGAAGGGGTATTTGGAGGATAAACATGGAGAAGAGAAGGGCTACAAAACGATTTATTTTAACGCTTGGGAGAATGATTTAACCAATGATCCATTGGTCTGTATTCTAGGAGAATTGCGCCCGGTTATTAATGACACCGAAGACTCTTTACTAAAAACATTATTGAAAAATTTGCCATCTTACTTTAGATGTAAGGTCTTGTCGGCAGCTGTAGACGACTTTGCAAACAATTTGAAGATATCTAAAAGTATAGATGCTGCTAAATCATTAGCTGACAATTCAATAGATGTTTATAAGAATGAATTATCTGCCTACGAGAACAAAAAGAAAGGAATAATAGAGTTTAAATCTATACTACAAAAATTAGTTGATTTACAGAGTCCGAACATGCCATTTATATTCTTTATAGATGAACTTGATAGGTGCCGTCCTGATTTTGCGGTAAAGATATTAGAAGTCATAAAGCATTTGTTTTCGGTTCCCGGAATTGTGTTTGTTCTTTCTATTGATAAGGAACAACTTTGTAATTCCATAAGAGGTTTTTATGGCAGTGACAAAATAAATACTGAGGAATATTTGAGAAGATTTATTGATATTGAGTATGAGTTGCCAGAACCAAATAATTATGCTTTTTGCAAATATCTATATGATTATTTTGAATTTAAAGATTTTTTTAACGATGAAAATAGATTGAAACACCTTGAATTCAAAGATGATGGTGAACTCATTTTAAACATGGCCACTAGTATAGCTGAAAATAAAAAGTTAACATTAAGACAAATAGAAAAATGGTTTGTAAGAATTAGACTTTCTCTTTTGACCTATAATGTCCATAGTGACATAACTCCCGGAGTGATATTAATGCTAACATTTTTGAAATTATTTAGTACTGATTTATACGATAAAATTAAATCTCATGTTTTGTCATTACAAGAAATAGTAGATTTACTGCAAGTTAAATTCGGCAATGAGATTCGAGTTGACAAAAGTGATGGATCTAATCGATATTTGAATTTTTCTTTATGTGAGTTAGTGTTTTTTTATTATAAAGAAGCATTATGTCAAGCCGATAATTCAAGAGGTGGTGACCCAAAAGAAATAAGAGAAAAGTTTAAAAATTTAAAATTTCAGGATGGCGTTTTAGGCACCTATCAAAACCCTGAGGAATTGCTTGTGGACTTCAATAGAATAGACACTTTCTATAACTACAAGATTGGAAAAATAATAGAACATATTGAAATAACTAATTCATTCAAGATATCTATTGAGGACAAAAGATTATAAAGAATCTATCTTATCTTCCTGCTCCCATCATCCATCAACCTATACATCTTTAGTTCATGGCAGACGCGGCCAAGGACAAGCCATTTGTTGTAATGGATTTCTTCTGCCCATTTTGTAAAAGTTTTTTGCAGAATGTATGCATTTGCCTTAGTCTCAGGCGATTGGCGCCATAGTTCTTCCGGTATAATTGTGTTGGCGGCAAATTTATCTGCTTCTGATTCTTCTCTGTTGCACTTGTTGTAACAAGTGCAATCACCATCGGGAGCATGAAAATCTAAATCTAGAAAATGCTTTTCCCTGTTACTTGAAAGATGATTCAATACATGACACAGCTCATGCATGACTGAAAAGGCAAGGCTGTCTATGCGATTGTATCTCATTGTAACTATGATACATGGAGTTTTATCTTCCATGAAGGAATAGCCGTCTATTGAGGCCTTGTCTACCTTTCCCAAAACGCCAAACTTGATACCGGATTGAGAAAATCTGTTTGTGAGTTTCTTAACAGTGTTATCATTATCATTGAAGATTTTTACTAGATCCGTTGTGAGACTGGCAATCTCTTTACTATTGTATTTGCCTTTGACAGAGAGAGTTTTAGCGTAGATGTTTGCAAGCAATACCCATGTGTTTATCATCTGATTGTTCAGACCGGTTTTTTCTGAGCGTCTAAAGAGGCCTGATAATGAGGGCTGTATCTTTTCTACTGATATGTTACCGATTTCTTCTTTTAGGAGAGCTAGCTCTTCTAATTTAGTAGAGTATTTTATTTTTAGCCTTTTAACAAGAGTATTAACAGAGACATAACTGTCGAGATGTTGAAGTTCTTTAATTGCCTCTTGCTCTTCTGCACCTCTTTCATTAATGATTTTAGCGTCATGGTTAAATTGTGTCTGCAGGTTCTGCCATGTGATTGAAGAGATGCCGAGCTGCTCCTCCAAGCGATCTGCTACGTCGGCTGAAATAGGGCGATACTCATGTATAAGCGAATTAAGATGAGTAGGTTGCATGCCGATGGCCTTAGCAAAATCTTTTTGCTTGATGTTTCTCTCCTTAAGTTCCTCTTTTAGTATAGAGCCAGGGTGTACTGCCATGAAAGGAGTTATGTTTTCATTTTTTGTTGCCATAGTGCGTGTTATCTATTTCTAATAATGTTATTTCAAATCCATCTGCTGTCTCGTTGAATACTAGACGTTCAACTCTGCCGTTAACAATTCTAACTGAACCGGTTATGCTATCACCTTGATATTTCAGTTGCTCATAATGAAGAAAACTATATGACTTTAGATCTGTCGTTTTTTCTACAGCCCTCATTATGCTATATACTTGTACCGCTCCTTTTATCAGAGCTTTATCTCTTCCTAGTTTTTTGTATTTTCCAACGCCTTTGCGTGTCTCTAATAGAATTGCCAGGTCATCTTCTAGTATACATACGTTCATTTTGCTGCATGTTGATTGCTCCCCTCGGGTGCAAAGGTAAAAAAAGTTACCATTTATTGGTAATTTATTTTTATCCTTGCAAAAATGTATTTGTGTTATGGCGTCGATGGATTAACGGGGCTGCATTTGCTGCCTGATGTTGATTTCCATGAATTCTGAAGTACTATCACTTTTCAGACCGATATAAGTGAAAGTCTTGCAATAAGAAAACAAACAGTGGATTCGGCTCCTTGATTCAGATTAATGTTATTCTCTTCCAATCCGTCATAGCAACCACCTGTAACGGGGTTATATATAATTTGATGAAGATGATTATTCCCCATAAACCAACTGAAAGCGTCTTTTTGTTTTTGAATATATTCATTATCGTGGAATACATCATAGAAAGTTGATAGTGCGATTACCGTACCGGCCACGTCAACAGGTTGTTCTCCGTATTTTGTATTGGATTCACCTTTGTTAAGCCATTTATTGTTGGAAATAACTTTAATTTGTCCATCTACAAATATTTTCTTCAACAAAAAATCAAACGACTCCTTAGCTATATTTTTATACTGTTCATTTTTTGTTACGTTATATGCGCATAATAAACTTTCCGGCAAAACCGCATTATCGTATGTTAAGTAAGCTTCAAACCATTTCCAACATTCGTCTGTCGCGGATAAATATAATCCGGCCAATTTGTCCGCCAACATCCGGATACCGTCATATAATTCGCGTGATGGTTTTTTTGTGAAACAACAGCACAATCCCTTTATTGCAAATGCAATGCTTCTGGGAGATTGTATCTTACTAAGAATAGGGAAAGTAAGTCTTATGGCTTTTCTTGCCGCATTCATCGATAATTTATAAAAAACATTACCGTGGCAAATGAAATATCCAAGAGCCCATATTGCCCGACCATTACTATCTTCCAATGAGACATCATTATTCTGTGAAGTAAACTTACCGTATTTGTCCACATAATTTTTTAGTGTTCCGTCACTTTGTAAACAGAATAAGATAAAATTTAAATACAACTTAATATATTTTCTATATTTAGGATACCCGGCATTCTCATCCACCATACAAAGAGCTATAAGCGCACGGGCGTTATCATCAAGGGTATAACCCGAATTTAAATCTGGTTGATTCTCTTTAGAAAATTGTATAATTCCAAAATTTTGGCTCATATCTAAAATATGATCCGTATTGACTGGAGACAGTGATGAATATGTCAGAATACCCTTGGAGCCCATTATCCTTTCAAAAAGCAAGGTATAGGCAATGGCCGTATTTTCCCAAGCTGTAAAGGCCGTCTTCTGCAAACCAGATATTCCCATTTGAATACGTAGTTTTTCATCTTTCAACAAACTGTTTGTTGATTTGGCTAATTGCGAGGAATCATGAAAATTAAAAATAATACCCGTATTATCGCTCAACAATTCAAATGCATGAGGTATCGGTGTTGCAATTATGGGGCATCCGCAACTAAGTGCATAAACAAAGGTACCGCTCACGGCCTGGTTGGGATCTGAAGAGGTAAATAAATAAACGTCCGTCATCTGAAGATATTCCAGCAAAGTGTCTATATCCAGATACTCATTTATGAACTTGACGTTATCTGTCAAGTTGAGGTCTTTCACTTTGACCTCAAGGCTTTCACGATAGATTTCTCCATATTTTTTTACTATCGCAGGATGTGTTTCTCCGATAATTAAAAATAGTACCGAAGGATTTTCCTTAATGATGGCAGGCAAGGCATTAAGTGTGGTTTCAATACTTTTTCCCGGACTTAGTAACCCGAATGTAGAGAGAATTTCCCTTCCGGAAAATCCGTATCTCTTTTTTAATTGTTTTTTATCAATTTGCGATACCAGGTGAGTACCGTGGGGAATGATGTTTATTTTATCACTTGCGATTTGATATTCATTTTGTAAAATAGCCGATGACGAATGCGTCATTACAACAACGGCTTGACAGGCATCAATTATATTTCGCAGATATTCTCTGGAGTCATCTTTTGGATGAGATAACACCGTATGAAACACTATAACGATTGGTTTTGTTATGAATAGAACAAGTTGTAAAAAGGATTCTTGATTTTCGCTGTAAAGTCCGAACTCATGCTGTATGCAAATTAAATCGACGTCGGTATCTTGATTCAATTTTTTTGAAATTGCCTCAAAATCTCCTTGTTCTGAGGTGTTTAATACATATTTTACGGTACTATCATAGGAGTGTCTCTCAATTTCAGATTCCACGGCGCACACTTCGACCCTATAATCTTGTGTAAATTTCTTGTTGATAGTTTGTATCAGGTCATAAGAAAAAGTTGCAATTCCACATACGCGTGGCGGATAAGTTGTGATACATAATACATGTTTCATTTTCTATAATTTAGCAATTCATCAATTAATTCCCTCACAGGGACTGAAGCGCATGCAATGCATTTATCTGCTGCCCCATAATATATATATAATCTGTCGTCCCATATTATCGCACCCGTAGGGAAACATACATGATTGACAACGCCTTGAGTCTCATAATCTTTTTCGGGCTTTAGCAAAGGATATGGCAATCGTGATATTTCAATGGATGGATTGTATTTATTCAACAAGGCCGCACTTGCAGAATAGACATATCCTTCTGGGGTATCATAAACACTATGATAGATCATAAGCCATCCTTCGTCTACCATTATCGGTGGACAGCCTGCCCCGATGTAGCTTGATTCATGATTATAACGATGCTTAAAAAAGATGTGGCTGTTGAAATTGGAATAATATTTTTCCCAGAAATCCGGAGTGAGATTTTCAATTTTATCAATTGATATTGATTGAATATCAGGTCTTATACGGTGTAGAAAGAAAAATTTTCCATTTATTTTACGGGGGAACATTACTAAATCTTTATCAATCAAATAAAGCGGTTGACATGTTTGAATCCTTGATTGACGCCGGTTATATAATCGGAAGTATTTATCGGTATGCGGATGTTTATCATTCATCAACCATTCGACAAATTGAGGATACGTAACCTGATATGTAATGATTCCCGCTCTTGTAAAATGTTTTAAGTCTTTAGATGTAACTAAGGCCCCAATGGCATTTTCTCCGTCATAAGCCGTATATGTCATGTAATATGTCTCACCTATCTTAACTATTCGAGGGTCCTCTATTCCATGGTTTTCATATTCAAATTTAGGAGATAATATTGGCCTTTTCCCCCGATAAATGATTTTTAAAGGATTCTCAAGTCTGCAATAACCTATTGATGATATATTGCCCACTTTCACTGCTCTATAAAACATGTGTATTACTCCACCTGCAACAATTACGGCAGGATTCATTACACTTTCATCTTCAAATTCAAGATTGGTCGCTTCTAAAATCACGCCTTCTCTTTTTATATTTATCATTAAGTTTTTTTTATTATACTCTCTTCTCTACTTTTACCTTTCTCCAATTGATACTCACTTTTAACCTTTAGTTTGTCCGTTTGAGGCTTCTTTTTTGTCTCTTTTCTTTTTTTATTTTCTTTATTTTTCATATACGTTTTATTTTAATTGTTTACTTTTTTATCTCCTATTAAAACTTTCCATTTATGGTGAAGTTAATAAATATATTCGATTAATAAGCAATAAATTACGTTTTTAAATAACTATAATAGAAACCTATGTTACCCGCACTAATATGCGTATCGTATTGAATTGGATGAGGAGAAGAAAACCATTACTATATCTACTCCCGGAGAGAATAAGGTGGAGCTCAGTGATAATGGAAAATACATTAAGCTAACGGATGAAAATAAAAACGAAATTACTATGGATAATGGCGGCATTACGTTTTTATCTTCCAAGGATGTGATAATGAGTGCTAAAGGCAGCATTCAAATGTGTGCAGATACCGATATTAACTGGAATGCCAAAAAAGATGCCTGTTTGGAAGGATTGAACGTTAACGTGCATGGAAAGGTGTCCGCAATTGTTAAAGGTAATGCTACTGCAGAACTTTCAGCCTCCGGGCAGACTACTGTCGGCGATACTTGTGTCTGCACAGGACCGCCGGATACAATTGTGAAAGGTTCAACAACGGTAATGATAGGAGGCAAACCTGCGGCCCGTATGGGTGACGGTACGGCCCACGGCGGTATTATTTCAACAGGATGCTGCACCGTACATATAGGGGGATAATCCGAATCACAAAACCATATTCTGTCATCACTTCATGAACAGCCGAATCTGATCCCATGAGCCCTCGAGCCTGTCGGGAACAAAGTCAAGCCTTGGGTCTTCTTTGAGTAGCGCCGGCCGGTTCAGCACGGCGAAGATGCTATAGTTCCAAGAATTGTTTACCTTTTCCGCGGTTGTACTTCCGCCGTAGCGTCTGTAAATAAGAAAGTTATTGCCGATTTTTGCGGGGTGCGCTTTGCTGTGTATGAAACTCTCCTTGATTTTTCGAATTAATATTTAGTGTCGGTATATACCTGACAACAGGTGATGATTATTGCAAATTGTTCCGGTAAGATTTATTGGAAGTTTATCTGGCGTTGAGTTTTTATATACAAAAATGTGTTACCTTTGCAGCCAACAGGTAGTCTTCGGGGCAGGGCGTAATTCCCTACCGGCGGTTAAAGTCCGCGACTTCTCTTAAGGCGATTGTTTTATGCAACGTCTTGGTTTTAAGGGAACTGAATCGGTGAGATTCCGATACCGACGGTAAAGTCCGGATGGTAGAAGATACATAATGCGGGATTTGTATCCTGCTGAATTACGTTTAGATGCCCCGGGTTTTACTTGGGGCATTTTTTATGGATAAGCAGGATATTTTTTATATGAAAAGAGCCATAAGCTTGGCATCTAACGGATTAGGATGGGTTAATCCAAATCCTCTTGTTGGGGCTGTGGTGGTCAAAAACAATCACATTATCGGTGAGGGTTGGCATGAACGTTTTGGCGGACCTCATGCGGAACGCAACGCTTTAAAAAATTGTACGGAAGATGCGCGGGGTGCGGATTTGTATGTCACTTTGGAGCCGTGCTGTCATTTTGGTAAAACTCCCCCGTGCACGGAAGCCGTTATCAGTTACGGAATTAGGAGAGTGTTTGTCGGCATTGAAGATCCTAATCCTCTTGTTGCCGGCAAGGGAATTTCAATATTAAGAGAGGCCGGAATTGAGGTTAATGTTGGCATCTGTCGCGATGAAATAATTAAACAAAATAGAATTTTTCTGAAGTATATCACGACAGGTCTTCCCTGGGTGATGTTGAAATATGCAATGACTCTGGATGGCAAGATTGCCTCTTATCTTGGTGATTCTAAATGGGTTACCGGAGAGATTGCAAGGAATATGGTGCATCATTTGAGAGCTGAGAATATGGCGGTTGCTCTTGGAATCGGAAGTGTGAGGGCGGATAACCCACTGCTTAACTGCAGGTTAGAAGGCCCTTTCAGACAACCTATTAGGATTATTGTGGATAGCAAAGCATCAATTGCGGAGTGTATAATTTCTTCCGAGACTGCCGGTAATAAGCTTATTTACACTGCAAAACAGTACCGGACAATTGTCGTCCATACTCCGGTAGCATCTGCCGAGCGGTTGACCGCTTTGAGAGATGCGGGGGTTGAGACTCTGTTGTGCAATAATGTTGATGAAGATGATTGCGGATACGCAGGAGAGACAGGGCATATTGGAAAGTTCGGTCATGACGGTGTACCTGAGCGGAGGGTGGATGTTAAGGATATGTTGTTGAAAATAGGGAAGTTGGGAATTGATTCTGTGGTTGTTGAGGGTGGCGGAAATTTAAATGCTTCTTTGATTGAGTGCGGTTGTGTGGATGAAGTGATTGCGTTTGTGGCGCCTAAGATTATCGGCGGGAGTGATGCGGTTTCTCCGGTTGAAGGTGCCGGTATTGATTTAATGAGTAATGCGTTACAATTGGATGATGTTGTGTCTGACGTAGTGGGGGAAGATTTTTATATAAGGGGAATTGTGAAAAAATGAAGTCAGAAGTCATGCGAGATTTTGATGAAGTTGTGATGAACTAATATTGAAGTTTAAATATTTTGAGTTATAGGTTTTTGAGATATGTTTACGGGAATTGTTGAGGAAATTGGGAGAGTGGTTTCTGTCCGGCGCGAGGGCGAAGGGTGCAAAATAAAAATTGCTGTAGAGCCGTTGACAGTTAATGGTAAAGCCTCTGAAAATTCTGCATTGTCCGGTTTAAGAATCGGGGATAGTATTGCGGTAAACGGTGTTTGTCTGACCGTTACGGAGTTTGATGATTGCAGTTTTTGTGCGGAGGTGATGCCGGAGACTTTGCGCAGCAGCACTCTTGGTGCGTTGAAGTTTAATGATGCGGTGAATCTTGAGCGGGCGTTGCTTGTTGCCGGAATGCTTGACGGTCGGATAGATGAACGTACAAGTGTGCAGGCTTCCGGCCGTCTTAACGGTCATATTGTTACGGGGCATATTGACGGGACGGGAGTTATTGCATCAATGAGAGAGGAGGGGAATGCGGTTATTGTTTCTGTCCGGGCAGCAGCTGAAATCCTTAAGTATATTGTTATGAAGGGTTCTGTTGCTCTTGATGGTATAAGTCTTACCGTCAGCAAGTTGCAAGAGAATGAATTTTCAGTTTCTCTGATTCCGGAAACCAGGCGCCGTAC
>Ga0183095_10529_pt2 | contig 46189 bp, 34 predicted proteins | sample BioMet4_FD_130346 | JGI IMG/M metagenome (GOLD analysis project Ga0183095, IMG submission 130346) | Microbial communities from bioreactor (seeded with sewage sludge) at LBNL, California, USA - Biofuel metagenome 4 (v2) (version 3) | ecosystem: Engineered > Bioreactor > Anaerobic > Unclassified ...
GACAAAAAGATTTAGGTATTTCAATCGAAGTCCGGAAGATGATCTGAAATATTTGAAGAAGAATTTGACCTTTCTGTGCGAATCAATTTTTAAAATAAACTGAAAAACGAATTTTTAGAACCCCCCTGAATTAATGATGTATAATTTCTATTATAATTCAGGCTTTCTAATTGTTATTTATTAGATAGAGGTTTAATTATTGGATGATATATTTTGATGGTATTTTGTTGATAGACAACGTAATTTGGAATAAAATTTCAAAAAGGGTAGTAATTCGGTAAAATTTTAAGGAATTTGTTTATTATTGCAAATTATTAAAAACCATACTTTCTTATTGCGTAAGATTAAAAAACCAGGCATCTGGTTGTAATTTTATTTTTATGGACGAATTCTTTTCACCTGAGGAAATGCGCCTTTTTATCAGTAGGTGTGAGTCTGACCGGCAACGGGTTATACTATTCTTGATTTATAATTACGGAATATCAATTGAAGAAGCTTTAGAGATTAAGGCTGGTCAGTTTATGGTGAAACCTGATTATATGTTATTTAATTTTACAAGAAAAGCTACTTTAAAACAACATTCCTATAAAATTCATGGAGAAAATTATAGGCTTTTCTATCGGATTTTATCTAAATTACAAAATCATGAACCTTTGCTTCACAAGGATAAAAACCTGTCTATTTCTGAAGCTATTATCAAAAAGGATCTTTTCGACCTTGCCGTTATCATGAATAAGAAGATAACACCCGGTCTGTTGTTCGAAAGTCATTTGTTCTGGTTATTCCGAAGAGGAGTGAGTTATTCACAGGCTGTTGAGGAATATGGAATTCCGATCTCCGGACGGTATTTCAAAGTTTGGGAGAATGCCATGGTGGCAAAGAGATTATGGCCTTTCCTTCTTGAATAGAATCCCGGTAAAGTAATATTTTTTTTGGTACAAAATATTTGCATTTCCTTTAAGTAGTAAAGGAAATATTTTTTATTATTGTATCCAAATAAAATTTAAGAATCGGTATTTTATTAAATGTTAAAAGGTATAGGAGGTATTTTTTTTAAAATTAAAATATCCGAAATTTTATAGGAATATAGTTTTAATCGATCTTATTGATCTGGTTTATATTTGAGATAAGCAGATAATTTTGGATAACAAAAATAATGGCTATATAGTCCCCTGATTATTGATTAAGATCGGTTAACTGTATTTTGGGTATAAGAATCTTTTAATTATTGAAAAGTAAAGCAGATTCTTAAAATAACCTTACCAAACTAAAAAAACTATGTATGAGAGAAGAAAGGTTAATTTGACTGACAAATGTCTTTCTCATAATGAAATTTTGGATCTTTTATGTGAACTAAGAGATAAAGAAATTGAAATAGACGCGTTAAAGGATCAACTTAAATCCGTTATTAAACGAGAAGAAATTTCACGTTTAATCCTGATGATCAATGATCCAGACCATTACCAAAAATTTATTTCTAAGCTGATAGTTGCCTTGCAGGAATGGTCCGGATGTGAGGTAGTTGGCCTAAGATTTAAAGAGGGAGATGATAAACCTTGCTTTGAAAATCAAGGTTTTTCTTCCTCCTTTATGCACAGAGAAAATAAATTATGCACATACGGAGAAACTGATGGATCACCCGATCTGGAGTGCATGTGTGAAAATATATTGAGCGGAAGAACTGATTCTGACAAATCATTTTTTACCTCCGGTGGAAGTTTTTGGTCTAACAATAGTACGGAACTGCTTGCGAATGCAATAGATTCAGATCAACAAACGCGAAGCGGTAATCGATGTAATAGCTTTGGATACGAATCAGTTGCGCTGATACCATTGCGTACTGCAAAAGAAGTATTTGGCTTGTTACAATTCACTGATACCCGGATCAATCGCTTTACCCCTGAAATTATAAAAGATCTTGAAAAAATTGCAGATTATATAGCATTTGCTCTTCTCCGGCGAAAAACGGAAGAGGATCTTAAAAGAAGTGAACACAAGTGGGCTGTTGCATTTGCAAATATCGGAGATGCTGTTATTGCTACTGATAAAAACGGAATTATAACATTTCTGAATCCGGTGGCTGAAAAATTAACCGGCTGGAAGTTTGAAGAAGCTTTCAACAGAAATGCAGATACTATCTTCAATATTTCTAAGGGGAATGAATTATTGAAATTCCAACTGGATAGAAATCGTACTGTTATTCTCTTAAATAAGGATGGTGATAAGATTCCTATAGAAATGATTGAATCCAGAATAGAAAATGAAGAGGATGAATCGGCAGGTACCGTCATTATTTTCAGGGATATATCTGCAAGAAATAAGGCTGAGACTGAATTGCGTGAAAAAGAGGTTCAGTATAAAAATCTTGCAGATTCAGGTTCAGCTTTAATTTGGACCACCGGTAATGATAAAGTATGTAATTATTTTAATAATTCATGGTTGTCATTTACTGGCATGACTCTTGAACAGGCATTAGAAAATGGATGTATCGAAAGTATACATCCTGATGATTTAGATCGTTACCTTCAAACATTTATGACTGCTTTGGACAAAGGCATAAAGTTTGAGATAGAATATCGTCTTCGTCATCTTTCGGGAGAATATCGTTGGATTAAGGAGTTCGGAACTCCCAATTATAATAGTCATGGTGAATTTATCGGTTATATCGGGCATTGTTTTGACATCACGGAAAACAAACTCTATGAGAATACCTTACTGGATAATGAACAGTATTTAAAGTCTTTACTTGATCAGACTCAAAAACAAAAATATGAGATTCAGCTTCAGAATGAGCGTCTCGAAAGTCTTCTTCGGATTTCTCGTTACAAAATGACCTCAAAAAATGATTTGTTAAGTTATGTTCTGGAAGAAGCTATAAATTTAACTTTTAGTCAATTTGGCTATATTTTCTCCTATAACGAATCAGAACAAAAATTAATTTTAAATACGTTGTCTGTTGAGGCGTTGAAGATGTGTGCTGTGAAAAATTCTAAAATAGAATATGAGCTGGAGCATACCGGACTTTGGGGAGAAACGATCAGGCAAAGGAGACCAATTGTTGTAAATGATTACGAATCAGAAAATAAATTCAAAAGAGGGACTCCCGAAGGTCATATAATTCTTCACAGGTTCTTATCTATCCCTGTCATAATTGATAATGTTATTGTAGCTGTTGTTGGAGTTGCTAATAAAAAGGCTGAATATGAGCCTTCAGATGTCCGCCAGCTGACGCTTCTGATGGATACAGCCTGGAGGATTGTAGAACACGAGGATACTATTATTAATCTTAAGATAGCCAAAGAAAAAGCTGAAGAAAGTGAGAAACTTAAATCGGCTTTTTTGGCAAATATGAGCCATGAAATCAGAACCCCGATGAATGGAATTCTTGGTTTTGCCGAGCTGCTTAAGGAACCTGATCTTACCGGGGCAGAGAAAGATGAATACATTGGTATTATTGAAAAAAGCGGACGGAGAATGCTCAATATCATCAATGATATTATAAGTATCTCTAAGCTGGAGTCTGGTTTGATGCAAGTTTCAATTAAAAAAACCAATGTCAATGATCAGCTAAATTATATTCATACTTTCTTCAAACCAGAGGCTGAGAAAAAGAAATTAGAAATATTTTGTTCTCAGGGACTTTCAGGAAATGAAGCTGTTATAAATACCGATAAGGAAAAATTATATGCTGTTTTAACTAATCTGGTAAAAAATGCGATAAAGTTTACCTGGCAAGGAGCAATTGAAATCGGATACAACAAAAAAGATAATTATCTTGAATTTTATGTCAAAGATACCGGGAATGGAATTCCACCTGAACAATTAGAAATAATATTTGAACGGTTCAGACAGGGAAATGAATCTTTAACCAGAAATTACGAGGGAGCCGGATTAGGATTAGCTATTTCAAAAGCTTATGTGGAAATGCTGGGAGGTGAAATATGGGTTACGAGTGTTTATGGTAAAGGATCTTGTTTCTATTTTACCATTCCCTACACTCACGAAGTTAGTTTAGTTAGAAATCGAATAAACGCTGATAATAAAACCTTTTTGGATTCTTCAAGAGTCAATTTGAAAATATTAATAGCAGAAGATAATGATTTATCTGATTTTCTTTTGCGTAAAACTGTCCAACAATATGCAAAGGAGATTATCTGTGTCAGAACAGGTACAGAAGCTATTGCCAGAGCTTTGCAAAATCCTGATATAGATTTGATTCTCATGGATATAAAAATGCCTGAAATGGATGGATATAATGCGATAAGGAGAATAAGGGAATTCAATAAAGATGTTATCATTATTGTACAAACGGCTTTTGCACTTTCTTCGGACAGAAATAAAGCATTTGAAGCCGGATGTAATGAATATATCTCAAAACCTATTAGACAAGTTTTACTGAAGCAAATGATAGAAAGACTTTTCACGAATGTCGAAATGCAATAAGTCTTGAGGAACTTTTTCGGTAGTCTTTTGTGTCTTCGAATAGTTATTTTTGAAAGTGGTAAAATTATTTTTTTTCGACAAAGCATAATTCTATGAAAAGAAGCATTCTTAAAGAAATCTCCTGGCCTGAATTTGGGGGAAATACATCACCTGTTAATTTCACGGCAGATGAATTAAATGTTCGAATGAATCGAACGCATGAAATGATGGAGAAAGACCACCTGACCCATCTTATAATTTATGCAGACAAGGAACATTTCGCAAATTTGAAATATTTACTGAATTATGAACCAAAATTTGAGGAGGCCGTCCTTGTAATTAATTTAAAAGATGATCCGTTGATCCTGATGGGGAATGAATGTGTAAACCGTTTTAAAGCCAGTCCCTTATATCAGGTCAATAAGCTAAGGACAGAACGCTTTCAGCCTTTTTCATTGTTAAACCAACCTAAAAATGATAGCCGTTATTTAAAAGATATATTTACCGCAGAAGGAATAAATGCAGAGTCAAGAATTGGATGTGTGGGATGGAAATATTTTTCTGAGAAGGAACATCCTTCTGCTGAGCATGCTATAGAAATACCTGCATATATAGTAGATACACTAAGGGAAATTACCGGTTACAATCAAGTTGTCAATGCTACTCATATCTTTATGAACCCGGATCACGGGTTACGTGCTCGCTGCACTGCTTCTGAGATTGCCTTCTTCGAATTTTCCGGAATAATGTCGTCTGAAGGAATGAAGAATCTCTTACACCATATAAAGCCGGGTCAAACGGATTTTGAACTGGTTCGTAGTTACAATTACACGGGTTATCCTCTCAGTTGCCATATAGGGATGACTTGTGGATCCAATAGACACATAGGATTAGCTAATCCGGAAGGCTATATTATCAGGAGAGGAGATCCGCTCTCTACCAGTATTGGATATTGGGGAAGTCTTAATTGCAGGGCTGGTTGGATAGCCGAAAGTGAAAATGATCTTCCGGAGGAAGCAAAAGGATATGTAGAAAAATTCGCGGCTCCGTTTTTTTCGGTTATGGGAGAGTGGTTTAAAAATCTGAGGATTGGAACAAAAGGTAAGATACTCGCTTCAATCATTGATGACAATCTTCCTTTCGAGGAGTTCGGAATTTATCTCAATCCCGGGCATTTGATTCATTTTGAGGAGTGGTTGAGTTCTCCTGTATATAAAGGATCCGAGTCTCCTTTAGAGAGCGGAATGTATTTCCAGGTGGATGTTATTCCTAAATCAAAGAGATTTTTTTCAACCAGGATGGAGGATGGGGTTGTGCTGGCGGATAAGACTTTAAGAGACGAATTGAAATTAAAATTTCCATTTGTCTACCAAAGATGTATGAGCCGCCGGAAATTTATGATGGAAATTCTTAATATTGAACTGCCCGATGAACTTCTTCCCATTTCGAATATTCCAGCCATAGTACCTCCTTATTTTTTGAGACCAGACCTGATCTTGACTTTGGAAGGTTAGGTTGAATGATCAATAAAAAATTCCCCTGCATGAGTAACAGCAGGGGAATTGACCATTTAAACATTTCAAAAAATCAAACTTAAAAAATAAAACTGACAATAAAGTATGATCAAAATTTATGCCAAAATTCCAGTAAGATTCAGGGCTTTTCTTTGGGATTACGCTTGGGTTTATAAGCGATTTTTGTAATTACCACGAAAAGTACCGGCACAATAAATATTCCTAATAGTGTTGCTCCAAGCATCCCTCCAAGTACTGTCCATCCTATTGTATTACGGGCCACAGCACCTGCACCGGATGCAAATGTGAGAGGAGAAACCCCAAAGATGAATGCAAATGAAGTCATTAGAATTGGTCTCAATCGAAGCCTGACAGCCTGAATGGTGGCTGCGGCCAGATCCATTCCATTATCGAATCGTTCTTTGGCAAATTCTACGATAAGAATGGAGTTTTTTGCCGCCAACCCGATTAATGTCACCAATCCAATCTGCGCGTAAATATTATTGGAGAGTTTGGTCTGGATTGTCAGACTGAGAATTGCTCCAAAGACTCCCAGCGGGACAGCAAGAAGAACCGAAAAGGGAATGGACCAACTCTCGTAAAGGGCTGCAAGAAAAAGAAAAACGAAAAGAACTGAGAGCAGAAATACCAGGTATGTGGTCTTCCCGGCATTTAACTCTTCCCGGCTTAAGCCTGAAAATTCATAGCCATAACCTGTCGGTAACGCTTTCTCAGCCGCCTGCCTTAGGGCATCAATCGCCTGACCGCTGCTATATCCTTGCCTGGCATCTCCGTTAAATTCCGCTGAACGATAAAGGTCGAAGTGAGTAATCACTGAAGCTGTTTCATTTACTTTATAGCTGATAAGGGCACTTAAGGGCACCATTGTACCTTGTTGATTCCTGACATAATACTTGTTCAGTTTGCTGATATCTTCCCTGAATAGGGTATCAGCCTGGGCGACAACCCTGAAGTCCCTGTTATAAATCGTGAAATCATTAACATAACTGCTGCCGAGAAAGGTTTTTATTGTATTAAATGCATCGGTTATGTTTATTCCCATGAGGGCACATTTCTTACGATCCAGTGTTATTTGATACCCTGGGGTTCGTGCATTAAAGAAAGTAAATGCACGTGCTATTTCGGGGCGTTTGTTCGCTTCTTTCATGAAATTCATTACATTGCCTTCAAAGGTCTTGATATCATCATTGCTTTCGTGTTGTTCCAATTCAAAACTAAAGCCTCCGGTTGCTCCCAGGCCCGGAATGGCTGGAGGAGGAATAACCAGTATATTAGCTTCTTTAATCGCTGAAAATTTTCTTTGAAGCTTAGCTATCATTCCATTCAGTTGCAGGGATTTGCTCTTTCTTTTATCCCAGGGAATAAACTGGCAGAATATGGTTCCACTGTTCGATTTGGATGAAAATGTCACCACGTTGAGCCCACCCAAAGCCGCGTAATGTCCAATACCTTTGGTCTTATTCAGAATCTGCAACATTTTATTCAATACATCAAGAGACCGGGCCGTGGAAGAAGCTTCAGGAAGTTCAAAAGTTATATAAACCCTCCCTTCGTCTTCAATAGGTATAAATGCTGTTGGTTTTGAATAGATTAAATATGCTGCAGCAAGTAATATCAGGACCAACATCAGCAACACTTGTCTGGAATAAAGTATTCCTCTCCGGACTCCATTTGTATATTTTTCGGAAGTCCTGTTAAACCACTTGTTGAATATAAAGAAAAAGCGATTCAATCCGTGCGATCGCTCAGTAAATGCCTGGGGTCTTAAAAACAAAGAGCACAATGCCGGAGTTAACGAAAGAGCTATAAAGGCCGAGATGAGCACCGAGATGGCGATGGTAATTGCAAATTGTTCATACAACCGGCCAACTATTCCCGGAATAAATCCCACCGGAACAAAAACGGCTGCCAATACCAGGGCTATTGCAACTACCGGTCCCGAAATATCTGCCATAGCCCTGCGGGTTGCTTCCTGTGCCGGTAAATGCTGGTCATCTATATAATGTTGGACCGCCTCTACCACTATGATCGCATCATCAACAACGATTCCGATGGCCAGAACAAATGCGAAAAGCGTAAGTTTGTTGATCGTAAAACCTAAAGGGATGAAAAATGCGAATGTCCCAATAATGGAAACCGGAATCGCAAGTATTGGAATAATGGTGGCTCTCCAGTTCTGAAGAAAAAGAAACACAACCAAAACGACCAATGATAATGCTTCCAGTAGAGTTATCACCACTTCATGAATTGATTCCTTTACCACTGAAACAGCTTCGAAAGGAACCTGGTAAGTGACATCTGTGGGGAATGTCTTGCTAAGTTTCGCCATTGCCTGGTAAACTCCTTCCGCAGTTTGCAGTGAATTACTATTGGGTGTCTGAAATATCAGCAGAAATGAAGACCGTTCACCGTCAACAAAAGAATTTCCCGAGTAATTGAATTTGCCCAGTTCGATTCTGGCAATGTCTTTTAAATAAACGATTGAACCATTTTCAGGTCTTGTTTTTATTATGATATTTCTGAATTCTTCAACTGTGCTTAATCTCCCATTTAAAAATGCCGAAAATTCAAAAGCCTGATCATTTGGCTGAGGAGGTGCCCCCACAGCCCCTGCGGCTATCTGTACATTCTGTGCCTGCATGGCATTAATCACGTCGGTGGCCGTAATTCCCAGATTTGCCATGATATCAGGTCGTAACCAAACACGCATGCTGAAATCGTCTGTCCTTGTAAAAACATCACCAACACCTCGAACACGCAGCAAGGCATCCTTGATAAAAATGTTGGTGTAATTATCAAGGAATTCTATGCTATGGGTATGCTTTGGAGAAAATATAGCCACCAACATCAAAATACTTGGATTCCTTTTTCGTACAGTTAATCCAAGCCTGCGTACTTCGTCCGGTAGTTGAGGCAGCGCAAGATTTACCCTGTTTTGAACATCTGTTGCGGCAATGTCAACATTGGTCCCGACATTGAAAAAAACATTTAAGCTCATCTGCCCCGTACTGGTTGAGTTGCTCTGCATGTAAGCCATATTGGTTACTCCGTTTACCTGGGTCTCAACCGGAGTGGTAACAGTTTGTTCCACGGTTTGCGCATCAGCCCCGATGAACTGCCCGCTTACTTGTACAACCGGAGGGGTAATATCAGGATATTGGCTTACCGGCAGATTGAATATTGCCAGGATTCCCACTATCGTAATGATTATTGCCGCAACCATTGCTGTAATAGGTCTTTTTATAAAAACATCGGCTATCATTCACTCATTACTGTTTAATTTTAAATTTATCTTCTTACCTGTGTCTTTTTTTTAAGCATCGTTGCCGATGGTCCCTTCTGTCACTGTCACCGGATGGATTTGGATCCGATTGTTTTTTACAGGGGACGTTTAATCCTGTTTCCGCTCATTTGGCTGACTTTGCCCCGGTTGTCCGGTTTTTACAAGCACGCCATCATGCAAACGCTGGACTCCATCAGTTACAATCTGATCTCCTTCCTTTAATCCCTGGCGAATAATTACATCACCGTTCAACTTGTGGCCGGGGATTACTTTAATCTGTTTAGCCTTAGAACTGTCAATCTTATAAACGAAGTATTCGCTCATCTGTTCTACTACCGCTTTATAGGGTATAACCAATTGCATTCCTGAATTTTGATTGAGCACCTCGGCATTGCATTTCATTCCGGGTCTCAGGATTTTATCCGGGTTCGGAAAGCTTAATCTGATCTTAATTGTCGCGGTCTGAGGATCCACATTCCTATCAATAATATTTATTTTCCCATAGTACTTGTAAAGTGAATTATCAGGCAATCTGATTCTAAAAGTTGAGTCATCCGGTGCCGTATTCTTTTTCTCCAGAAGTTGGAATTTGCCAAGTTCCTTTTGCTCAACCTCAATATCTGCTCCCATAGGATCGTCTGATGAAATTATATTCATGAGAGTCTGATCGGGAGTAACCAGTGCTCCCATTCTAACCTGGGATATTCCAACGGTTCCATCGAATGGAGCCAGGATAATGGAATAATCAAGATCCGTTTTTGCCTTCTCTAAATCTGCCTGTGCCGCACTAACCTGTGATTTGGCATTCTTCAGATCCGTAAGGGCGTAATCCAATCGCTGTTTTGCTATGGCATCTTCCTTATTAAGTTCTATGTAACGGTTAGCATCCCGTTGAGTTTTTTCGAGATTTTGTTCTGCGATATTTAAATTTGCTTTGGCTTGATCATATGTAGCTTCATAACGTCTTCTGTCAATTTCATATAATTTTTGTCCCTTTTTCACCGATTGCCCTTCAGTAAAACTTATCCAGGTAATGCTTCCTCCGACCTCTGCTCTTAACTCCACTTCTTTTAGGGCCACAATGGTTGCCGGATACGTATCGTAATAAATAAGTTGCTGTTTTTTCACCCTGGTTGTATTTACCGGAACCCCGGGATCGGCTTTATCCTGTTTCCTTTTATCCGCGTGACACGATACGAAAATGATTAACAACCACGCCGGTAGTGCATATATAATTCTTCTGATCATAAATTGATATTTTGCCTCATTTAACCTCAATATCTCCAAGCGACTTCTTCACGTCCATGATACTGGACAGCACCTGATAAAGCGTATCGAGATAATTTAGTTGAGCGGTTCTTAGATCTGTTTCTGCTACAATTACCTCGAGATAAGTTACGATACCGTTGCCGTACTGAAGTTTAACGGTATTGAATATATCCCGGGCAATGCTGATATTTTCTCCCGCTGCCTGCATTTCGTTCAGATTGCTTTTATAAGAAGATAAAGCCTGAACATATTCGGTATTCATCTGATTTTTAAGATTTTCCATGCTAAGCGAAAGGCGATTGGACTGAAGGCTTGCCTTATGAAGATTATGAAGACGTTCGCTCCCTTGGAAGATCGGAATGTCCAGCTTCAGCCCTATATATGAATTTGGGAAAACCTGGCTGTACAATTTTGAAAAATAATCATTCTGGAATAAAATATTATAATCGGCAAATGCAGAGAGTTTGGGCAGAAATGACCACTTGTAATAAGATTCGCCGTATTGCTGAATCGCAATATTTGTCCTCAGAGTTTGATATTCAATTCTTTTTTCATATTCAAGGATTCTGGAAGTATCCAGTGATAATTCATTCTGCACTTTTGAATAATCGAACAGTATTTCAAGTCGCTTTTCTGCCGGCAGTCCCATTAATTCCTTGAGATAGGCATTTTTGGCATCAATTCCTTCCATCATGCTCTTTCGCTGTGCCTTGGCATTATTCAGCGAAATAATTGTCCTTTGGTAATCTGTTTTGGCAGTCAATCCATTTTTGTACAGGTTATACGAATCGGTATAATTTTTCTCCAAACGGATAATGTCCTCATCCAGCACTTGCAATTGTTGTTGGGTGATCAATACATCGTAAAATGCTTTACTGATGTTGACAACCAGATCTATCTTTGAAGTCTGGGTGTTTTCTGCCGCCAGTTTGTGCAAATCCTTTGCAGTCTTTTTTGCGAAAAACAGCTCTGTGCTGTAAAGAACCTGATCTGCAGAAAACAGGAAGCCTGAAGTATTGATCAACCCACTCGAAACTTGTTGCTTGGGTCCTGTGGGGTTAGCGGCATTGGGTAGGAAAACTACCGGGAGCTTCAGATAGTGCTGAAGGTTGGCGTTGAAATTTATTTGCGGAAGCCATCCTGAAAGCGAAATTTTTACGTTTTCGCTGGTTATTAATTCATCAAGGAAAGCTTGATGAATGGATGGCTGGTTCTTTAAAGCATACAGAATGCATTCATCCAATGTCAAACGTGTTTGTAAACTGTCGCTTTTCTGAGCCGATACTGTATTTACTATAAATGAAAGAAATAATATTATTGGAATTCCAATTTTCATGAATCTGTTGATTTCGCCGGAATATATTTTGATTCCTTCATGATCGTTTTTCCTTATTTTTATGGACAATAACAATCTTTGTTTGTAAAAGGTTTTTACGAGCATTTATCGCTTAGGTTTTGGGTACATAAATGATCGGCATTTTAGGGAAATGTCAATTCATTAGATGTGAGTCAATTATATTCAAAATTACAATAATTCAAAGCCGAAGAAGATGGTACATTGGGTACCTCCGGATTTTCACAGAACCAGAAGCAAACTGTTTCCGTGATTGGCGTTATGCCTCATAATGTGGGTTTGGAATAAAATTTTCCCCGATTTTAATCCGGTTCAGTGGATCTTTCGCCTTACCATGCTCGTATCATGCTCGTACCTAAAAGCATATTTCAGCATAGTTTAAACATACTTTGAACGTTAATTTTCGCAGAAACTATATTCAAAGTATATAGAAACTATATTCAAGGTACGGTTTGGGTATAACGAAGACACGGCTTTGATAAGATGATACCTGCACTCAAACAGGAGCTGAACCCTCAATTTTATTCCGGAGGATAAGCGGAATATTGCTGAAAATTAAAAAAAGGAGGTTGGCTGACTATATACTACTGAACATGCTAAATTTTCATTTACTTATGTCATAAAAAATTAGTATCTTGAGACCTTAATTAAGAGAACGTTTTCATTTTAATAAAATTTAAAAAGATAGTTATGAAAAGAAACGCAACTGCTGTCTGGTTAGGCGGTAAAGAGGGTCAGGGGAATCTCACCACCCAAAGCAATGTATTGACCAATACCTCTTATTCTTTTAAATCTCGCTTCGAACAAGGTATAGGAACAAATCCTGAAGAGTTAATAGCCGCTGCACATGCCGGATGTTTCACGATGAAATTGTCAATTAACCTTGAAAATGCTGGTTTTGTTGCTGAGAAATTGGAAACAAGGTGCGAGATAACCCTTGAAAATGGAACTATCACCACCTCCAATCTTAAATTAAAGGCGAAAGTCCCCAGAATTTCAAAGGAAAAATTTGATGAACTGGTAAAGGATGCGGAGAAGAATTGTCCGGTTTCGAAATTGTTGAATGCCCAGATCCTTGTTGAATCAAATCTTATTCAATAATACCTGAATGAATCTGTAGAGTAGGGAAGATGGGTTAAATCAAGAGTGGTCAGTGAAATTAAAAAATTTACATGAATTTTTCATTTTTACCGGCAAAGAAAAAAGAGGCATTTTAATATTACTCTGCCTGATTACATTATTGATTGCGACCGACTTGCTTCTCCCGTTTTTATACCGGGGAAGCAAGTTTGATTTTGCACCGTGGAAAAAAGAAATCGACGGGTACCTTGCTTCGAAGGACACGGTAAATTATCCCAACGTTAAAATAGCTGTATCCTTTAATCCCAATGAGACTGATTCGGGAAAATTGGTTAAAATGGGCGTACCCCCGCGGGTTGCCGGTAATTGGGGACGTTATTTGAAAAAAGGAGGAAGGTTTAAAAGGAAGGAGGAATTAAAGAAAATCTATGGAATGACTCCTGAATTGTATGAGGAACTTAAATTGTGCGTCACCTTTGCTCCGGAACAGATAAAAGCAAGAAAACCGGCGGGGAGAACTGATTCAGTTGGAAGAAACATTTCTTTCGCAGGGAGGAAAAACTTTCAAAAGAAAATCTATACTCCGGTTAATCTGAATGAGGCTGATTCAGCAGCACTGGAAAATCTGCCCGGGATTGGGCCGGTGCTTGCCTCCAGAATAATCCGTTACCGGGAAATACTCGGAGGATTTTATTCCATTGAGCAGATGCATGAAGTGTATGGATTGCGCCCGGAAAACTATTTGTCTGTTTCTCCTTATTTATTTGTCGGACAGGATGGATATAGAAAATTCAATGTTAATTTTTCAACCCTTTCAGAGTTGGGCCGGCATCCCTACATAGGATATCATACGGCCCGCAAAATTTTAAACCTGAGGGATCGCAAAGGAAAGTTGATTGCAGCAGGAGAATTATCAGGTCTGATGGGGAATGATTCCCTGAAAAAGGTAATTCCTTACCTGGTGTTTGGACCATGATCATTGAAACGCATAAAAAATAATTCATGAACGCATGAAAATAATATTAAAATTTATAAATTTGCGGTCCTAAATATTTTTTAATAAATTAAGAAAAAAAGAAGAATATGATTGTCATTCCAGTAAAAGACGGCGAGAATATTGAACGTGCATTGAAACGTTTCAAGAGGAAATTTGAAAAAACCGGTGTAGTGAAAGAGCTTCGTAGTCGCCAGGCTTTTGAAAAACCTTCTGTGATACGCCGTACGGAAATCAAAAAGGCCATCTATATTGAAGATTTACAGAGGCAGGAAGATTAATTCAGGTTGGTGGGTTTCAGGTTTCAAGATTTAAATTCAATATTTTATTATTGTCGGGTTGAAAAATTGGAACATTGAAACATTTTTTGTATTATTATACCCATAATAATATTGCATAATGCCTAAGCTCCAACTTTACCTGGACTATTTGAAATTTGAAAAGCGGGATTCGCCTAATACAGTGATTGCCTATGAGAATGATCTAAGACAGTTTACTTTGTTTGGTGAAAGTGAGATTGAAAATTTTTCTCCCGAAAATGCTGATCATCATCTGATAAGAAATTGGATTATTTCTCTGATGGAGGAAGGCATTACGGCAAGGAGTATCAACAGGAAAATTTCGACCCTTAAAAGCTTTTACAAGTTCCTGGTACGGGAGGGCATTATTGAAGGTAATCCGGTTAATCGTGTAATTGTTCCAAAGACAGGGAAAAAGCTCCCTGAATTTGTCCAGGAAAATGAAATTAACCGTCTGCTTGACGGGTGTTATTTCACGGAGGATTTTAAAGGGATAAGAGATAAAGCGGTTATTTCACTTTTTTATGGAACCGGGATAAGATTATCTGAATTGACGAATATACGGTTTTCTGATCTTGATTTAAAGGGGAACATGTTAAAGGTAAATGGTAAGCGCAATAAAGAACGACTGATTCCATTTCCATTAGAAATCTCTACAGTTCTATCCGAATACATTGAAAAAAGGAATGAACTATTCGGTGAAATCAGCCAGGTGCTTTTTTTAACCGAAAAGGGAGACCCTGTTTACACAAAATTGATTTACAGAGTTGTAAAGCAACACCTCTCGCAGGTGACGACTCTTGATAAAAAAAGTCCACATATTTTACGACACAGCTATGCGACGCATCTTTTAAACAGGGGTGCAGATCTGAATGCCATTAAAGAATTGCTTGGTCATGCCAATCTTTCAGCTACTCAGGTTTATACGCATACTACGTTTGAAAAGCTAAAAGAAGTTTACAAACAGGCCCATCCAAGGGCTTAAATTAAAGGAGGGAATTTCTATGGACGTAAATGTACAAAGTGTTCATTTCAAAGCCGACCAAAAATTGATCGACTTTTGTGAAAAGCGGGTAAATAAACTTGACTCATTTTTTGAAGGGTTTCTTGGGGCTGAAGTGATCCTTCGGCTTGAAAAAGATGAAGAAAAGGAGAACAAAATGGCTGAAATCAAGATTTCGGCTCCTGCCAATGAAATGCTTTTTGCAAAAAAGCAAGCTAAAACTTTTGAAGAAGCTGTTGATTTGACCATCGATGCCCTTCGTAAACAGATAGATAAATTTAAAACGAGAATTAAACCAAAATAATTTGAAAAAAGTTATTGGGAATTTGATTTTAGATTAAAAAATAGATTAAATTTGCAAACCATTTTTCGGTCATAGGTCTTTTAAATGGTCTGTAAAGAAAAAAGAGAAGGGCAATCCGCAGGATAGCCTGCGACGAAAACGTCGGGGAGATACCAAAGTGGCCAACTGGGGCAGACTGTAAATCTGCTGGCGTACGCCTTCGTAGGTTCGAATCCTGCTCTCCCCACACAGATATGGAAACCGGAGAAGGGAGACCGGAAACGGGAAAGATGGTTTCAAGGTTTGGAACTTTGAAACAAAGGAATAGGCAGAAATTAAAAGCGGGAGTAGCTCAGTTGATAGAGCATTAGCCTTCCAAGCTGAGGGTCGCGGGTTTGAGTCCCGTCTCCCGCTCTAATTTGGCCAGTGTAGCTCAGGGGTAGAGCGCTTCCTTGGTAAGGAAGAGGTCATGAGTTCAATTCTCATCACCGGCTCAGAAGAAAGTAAAAATTATAAAAGTAAAAATTAAAAAAGACTAAGTTATGGCTAAAGCGCATTATGAAAGGACGAAAGACCATGTAAACATTGGTACGATCGGCCACGTAGACCACGGGAAGACCACCCTTACGGCTGCTATCACTATGGTATTGGCAAAGCAGGGTTTGGCAGAAATAAAAACATTTGATTCAATTGATAATGCTCCGGAAGAAAAGGAACGTGGTATTACCATTAATACTGCTCATGTGGAGTATGAAACAAAAAAACGTCACTATGCACACGTTGACTGTCCAGGGCACGCTGACTATGTAAAGAACATGGTTACTGGTGCTGCTCAGATGGATGGCGCTATCATCGTTGTTGCAGCAACCGACGGTCCTATGCCTCAGACACGCGAACACATTCTTCTGGCTCGTCAGGTAAATGTTCCTCGTCTGGTTGTTTTCATGAATAAAGTTGACATGGTTGACGATCCGGAGATTCTGGATTTGGTTGAAATGGAAATTCGTGATCTTCTTTCATTCTACGAATTCGACGGCGAAAATACTCCTGTTATCAGGGGTTCTGCATTGGGTGCACTGAACGGCGAACCACAATGGGAAGAAAAAGTCATTGAATTGATGGATGCAGTTGACGAATGGATTCCACTTCCTCCCCGTGATGTTGATAAACCTTTCCTGATGCCTGTTGAAGACGTATTTTCAATTACTGGCCGTGGTACTGTTGCTACTGGTCGTATTGAAATGGGTATAGTTCACACAGGTGATGAGTTGGAAATTATCGGCTTAGGTGCTGAAGGCCGTAAAACCGTATGTACCGGAGTAGAAATGTTCCGTAAAATTCTTGACGAAGGTCAGGCTGGTGATAACGTTGGTTTGTTACTTCGTGGTGTTGACAAGAAAGAAGTTAAACGTGGACAGATTCTTGCAAAACCAGGTTCAATTACTCCTCATACTACTTTCAAGGCTGAGGTTTATATCCTGAAGAAAGAAGAAGGTGGACGTCATACTCCATTCCATAACAAATATCGCCCGCAGTTCTATATCCGTACACTGGATATTACTGGTGAGATTAATCTCCCTGAAGGAACTGAAATGGTTATGCCTGGTGATAACGTTACTATCACGGTTGAATTAATCTATCCGGTTGCTCTTAACCTTGGTTTACGTTTCGCAATCCGCGAAGGTGGCCGTACGGTTGGTGCTGGACAGGTTACTGAAATTCTGAAATAAGAATTATAATTAACTATAAAAATACAGTCCCGGACAAAAGTTTGGGACTGTATTTTCGGATATACCAGAATAAGGTGGTTTGATACGGGTTCGAGTCCTGTTATCCGGCAAGACAGGTTGTAAACTTTAGACTTTAGGTGTTAGATCACTACAGCCTAAAGCCTTAAGCCTTTAGTCTAATAAAAGTAATTGCGACAAATATTTCTAAATGAAACGAGCCATGAATGTTTTTGGCAAGGATCATCTGACCATTGAAAAACAAGTTAATAATGAAATGGACTAATTATTTCAATGAATCCTACAATGAACTCATAAATAAGGTTTCATGGCCGACATGGAGTGAGTTGCGCAATAGTGCTGTAGTAGTAATGGTTGCTTCCATAATAATCGCGCTGGTAATATTTTTCATTGATTCCGCTTTCCGAGGAGTCATGAAACTTATTTACAGTCTTTTTAATTAATTTTTTTGGGGATCCGTGATGAGCGATAATCAGAAAAAATGGTATGTTCTAAGAGCCGTTGGTGGAAAAGAAAAGAAAGTCAAGGAATATATCGAAAATGAAGTAGCGAACTCGGGACTTCAGGAATTTGTGTCTCAGGTTTTAATACCGGTTGAAAAGGTATATCAAATCAGGAACGGAAAGAAGATTGCAAAAGACCGCAACTTTTTCCCGGGTTACATTTTGATTGAGGCCAATCTGGTGGGTGAAATTGCTCACTTGCTTCGAAATGTGCCTAATGTCATGGGATTTTTAGGTGATACAAAGGGCGGAGAACCTGTTCCGATGCGTCAGTCTGAAATTAACAGAATATTGGGTAAAGTTGATGAGCTTCAGGAAAGTGGGGAGGAATTTGACACACCTTTTATCATCGGTGAAACCGTCAAAGTGATCGATGGACCATTTAATGGCTTTAACGGAACCATTGAGGAAGTCAATGCAGAGAAGAAGAAGCTAAAAGTAATGGTTAAAATTTTCGGTCGCAAAACACCTTTGGAACTTAGCTTTATGCAAGTTGAAAAGGAGTAGTAATTTTTTTTTAAAACGTTATGGCTAAAGAGATTGCTGGATTTATTAAGTTACAAATTAAAGGTGGTGCCGCAAATCCATCTCCTCCTGTAGGACCTGCTTTAGGTTCTAAAGGTGTTAATATTATGCAATTCTGCAAGGCGTTTAATGCAAAGACTCAGGACCAGGCTGGAAAGGTATTACCGGTTATTATAACCGTTTATGCTGATAAGTCGTTTGATTTTGTGGTCAAACAACCGCCTGTAGCTGTCCAATTAATTGAAGCTTCGAAGATCAAAAAAGGATCTGCTGAGCCTCATGTTAATAAAGTTGGCTCTGTATCCTGGGATCAGGTCAGAGAAATTGCACAAGTAAAAATGTCTGACCTTAACTGCTTCGAAGAAGAGGCAGCGATGAGAATGGTTGCAGGAACTGCGAGAAGTATGGGAATTACCCTTACTGGCAAATCACCTTTTGTTAACTCATAAAAGTTAAAATTAAAAATGGCAAAAGTTACCAAGAATAAGAAAGCTGCCCTGGGACTGCTTGAAGCCGGGAAAATCTATGGTATTACTGAAGCTGCTGATCTGGTAAAGAAAGTTACCTTTACTAAATTTGATGCTTCTGTTGACATTGATGTCCGTCTGGGAGTAGATCCGAGGAAGTCTAATCAAATGGTTCGTGGTGTAGTAACTTTGCCCCATGGTACCGGTAAAGAAAAACGAGTTCTGGCTCTGGTTACCCCGGACAAGGCTAATGAAGCTTTGGAGGCTGGTGCGGATTTTGTAGGACTCGATGATTACATTGAGAAAATCAAAGGCGGTTGGACCGATGTAGATGTAGTCATTACAATGCCTCCGGTGATGGGAAAAGTTGGTGCATTAGGTAGGATACTCGGTCCTCGTGGACTGATGCCTAATCCCAAGAGTGGTACTGTTACAATGGAAATTGGTAAAGCCGTCAAAGAAGTAAAGATGGGTAAAATCGATTTCAAGGTGGATAAGTTCGGTATCGTTCATACTTCATTAGGAAAAGTTTCATTTGATCCACAGAAACTTGTGGATAACGCTAGAGAGTTTGTTCACACTATTCAGAAATTAAAACCAGCCGCTGCAAAAGGTACCTATATAAGGAGCATTTATATGTCAAGTACCATGAGCCCCGGCATCCAGGTTGAACCGAAAACCTGCCTGGAATAAGAAAATAATGTTGAAATGAAAAGATCAGATAAATTAGAGGTAATTGAACAATTGACCAAAGAGATCAATTCATACAACCATTATTATCTTACCGACATCTCAGACCTTAATGCTGCGGTCACCAGTGATCTCAGAAGGTTATGTTTCAAGAAGGATGTTAAATTGGTTGTAGTGAAGAACACTCTTCTTCGTAAGGCTCTTGAACAGTCTGAAAAGAATTCTACAGAGCTTTATGATGTACTAGTAAATAATACATCGGTTATGTTTTCAAATACCGGAAATGTACCAGCTAAACTTATAAAAGAGTTCAGCAAGAAGTACAAGAAACCGGTGTTAAAAGGTGCTTATGTTGAGGAATGTGCTTATGTAGGTGCTGATCAACTGGAAGCTTTGATCGATGTTAAATCTAAGGAAGAATTACTTGGCGGTATTATCGCTACTCTTCAATCACCGGTCAGAAATGTTATTTCTGACCTTCAGAGCAGTGGCCAGACTATTGCCGGAGTAATCAAAACACTAGAAGAGCGTAAGGCTTAATTCATAAACATTTAAGAAGTAATAAATTAATTATTTAAATTTAAAAATAAAATGGCAGATCTTAAAAAACTTGCGGAAGAGCTTGTTAACCTGACAGTAAAAGAAGTTAATGAACTTGCAGGTATCCTTAAATCAGAGTATGGTATTGAACCAGCTGCAGCTGCAGTAGCTGTTGCTGCACCAGCCGCTTCCGCAGAGGCAGAAGCACCTGCTGAGAAAACTGAATTTGATGTAATACTTAAATTTGGTGGTCAATCAAAACTTGCAGTTGTTAAGTTGGTTAAAGACCTTGCAGGCATTGGACTGAAAGAAGCAAAAGACCTTGTTGATAATGCACCAAAAGCTATTAAAGAAAAAGTTTCTAAAGAAGAGGCCGAGGCTCTTAAAGCACAACTCGAAGAAGCAGGCGCTGAAGTTGAAATTAAATAGTTTTAGTGCCTGTTGCTAAAAAGGTTATATACGGTTTAGAATCCTATTGCGGGGTTCTAAACCTTTTCATGTTTTTATATTTGGTTCCTTAATTCGGCTGATAATGTCCTCAAATTTTAATGATCAAAGGATTAGTTTTGCTTCAACCCGAAGCACTTTTTCGTACCCAGATTTCCTGGAGGTACAAATAAAATCTTTTAAACAATTTTTCCAATTGGGAACCTCTCCGGAAGATCGGAAGAATGAAGATCTTTATAAGGTTTTTCAGGAGAATTTTCCTATTTCAGATACCAGAAATAATTTTGTTCTCGAATTTATAGATTATCAGGTTGATCCTCCCCGATACAGTCTTGAAGAATGTATAGAGCGCGGACTTACTTTTAGTGTTCCTCTAAAAGCGAAATTAAAACTTTACTGTACTGATCCTGAACATGAAGATTTTGATACAGTAGTTCAGGATGTTTATCTTGGTACAGTTCCTTATATGACGCCGACAGGATCCTTCGTCATTAATGGTGCAGAGCGAGTTGTTGTTTCTCAGCTCCACCGTTCACCGGGTGTATTTTTTGGTCAAAGCTTACATGCAAACGGCACAAAGTTATATTCCGCCCGTGTGATTCCTTTTAAAGGATCATGGATCGAATTCGCAACTGATATTAATAATGTCATGTATGCTTATATCGATCGTAAAAAGAAGCTTCCGGTAACTACTTTACTTCGTGCTATAGGTTACGAAAGTGATAAGGATATCCTTGAGATTTTTGATCTTGCTGATGAAATTAAAGTCTCAAAGACAGCTCTTAATAAAGCTGTCGGCAGAAAACTTGCTGCTCGTGTTTTAAAGACATGGGTGGAGGATTTCGTTGATGAGGATACCGGTGAAGTAGTATCGATCGAACGTAATGAGGTTATCGTTGATCGTGAAGTAGTTATTGAAAAAGAGCATGTAGATGAAATTCTTGATTCTGGTGCAAAAACAATTCTCCTGCATAAGGAAGACCAGAGTTCAGGTGATTTTGCTATTATATATAACACGTTGCAGAAGGACCCCTGCAATTCTGAAAAAGAGGCTGTCCTTCATATTTACAGACAATTGCGCAATTCGGAACCGCCGGACGAAGCTACAGCAAGGGATGTAATAGAAAAACTTTTCTTTTCTGAAGTTAGATATGACCTGGGAGAAGTTGGACGTTTCCGTATAAACAGGAAACTTGGTCTGGACATTGATATGGCCACCAGGGTACTAACAAATCAGGATATAATCGAAATTATTAAGTACCTGATCAAGTTGATTAATTCAAAGACTGACGTCGATGATATTGACCACTTATCAAATCGTCGTGTAAGGACTGTTGGTGAACAGATGTTCACTCAATTTGGAATTGGTCTTGCCCGTATGGCAAGAACCATCAGGGAAAGAATGAATGTACGGGATAATGAGGTGTTTACTCCTATTGATCTAATCAATTCTAAAACTCTTGTTTCGGTTATTAACTCATTCTTTGGGACAAATGCCTTGTCGCAGTTCATGGATCAAACTAATCCGCTTGCGGAGATGACTCATAAACGTCGTATGTCTGCACTGGGACCTGGCGGATTATCGCGTGAACGCGCTGGATTTGAAGTACGTGACGTACATTATACCCACTATGGGAGACTTTGCCCCATTGAAACTCCGGAAGGTCCTAATATTGGACTTATATCTTCACTTTGTGTATTTGCTAAAATTAATGATCTTGGATTTATTTCCACTCCATATCGTAAAGTTGAAAATGGCAAAGTAGAGCTCGATAATGATAGTGTAAATTATTATACTGCGGAAGAAGAGGAAGGAAGAGTCATTGTTCAGGCAAATGCTGAAATCGATGAAGAAGGGAATTTTATTAATCCGAAGGTTAAAGCTCGTTTGGATGCAGATTACCCGTTAGCTAACAAAGAAGATGCTAACCTGATGGACGTTGGTCCAAATCAGATTGCTTCTATTGCTGCATCATTAATCACATTCCTTGAACATGACGATGCCAACCGTGCACTGATGGGATCAAACATGATGCGTCAGGCAGTTCCTTTGTTGAAACCTGAAGCACCGATTGTTGGAACCGGTCTTGAGAAGAATATTGCCCGTGATTCAAGAATTAATATCTCAGCCGAAGGAAATGGTACCATTGAATTTGTAGATGCCAATAAGATCATTGTTCGCTATGACATGACTGAAGAAGAAAAATATGTAAGTTTTGATCCAGACACAAAAACATATATTCTTCTTAAATACAAGAAGACAAACCAGGGTACCTGTATTGACCTTAAACCAATTGTCAGAAAAGGTCAGAGGGTTAAAACCGGCGATTTAATGACCGAGGGATACGCAACTGCCAATGGAGAACTTGCTCTTGGACGAAACCTTAAAGTTGCTTTTATGCCATGGCAAGGTTACAACTACGAGGATGCAATCGTGATCTCTGAACGTATTGTACGTGAAGATATTTTTACTTCAATACATATTGATGAATATTCGTTGGAAGTTCGTGACACCAAGCGAGGTGCTGAAGAATTCACTTCTGATATTCCAAATGTAAGTGAAGAAGCTACACGTAATCTTGATGAAAACGGACTTATCAGGATTGGTGCGGTTGTTAAACCAGGAGATATTCTGATTGGTAAGATTACACCTAAGGGAGAATCTGATCCTTCGCCTGAGGAAAAATTGCTTAGGGCTATTTTTGGTGACAAAGCCGGTGATGTAAAAGACGCTTCTTTGAAAGCTTCTCCTTCTTTGAATGGGGTAGTAGTCGATAAAAAGCTTTTCTCTCGTGTGGTTAAAGAGAAAAAAGGGAAAGTAGCTACAAAACCCTTACTTGATCAGATTGATCAGGAATTGGAAATGGAAGCCAGCAAACTCAAAGATATCTTAGTAGAAAAACTATTTAACCTTGTCAATGGTAAAACATCACAGGGTGTAAAAGATTATTTTAATGTAGACATTATAACAAAAGGAAATAAATTTACGCTCAAGCAATTGCAGGGCATTGATTATCTGAACGTTAATCCTAATAAATGGACTACCGACAAGGATAAGAATGAAATGATCTCGTCCCTTGTAAATAATTTTATTATGAAATACAAGGAAGCTGAAGCAGTTGCCCGTCGTAAACGTTATAATGTTACAATTGGTGATGAATTACCGGCAGGTATTCTTCAATTGGCTAAAGTTTACATCGCTAAAAAACGTAAACTTCAGATCGGGGATAAGATGGCAGGTCGTCACGGGAACAAGGGGATTGTTTCAAGAATTGTACGTGACGAGGATCTTCCGTTCCTTGCTGATGGAACTCCGGTAGATATCGTTCTTAATCCACTTGGTGTACCTTCCCGTATGAACCTTGGACAGATTTATGAAACTGTTCTTGGATGGGCCGGTAAAGAACTCGGGATTAAATTTTCAACTCCTATCTTCGATGGAGCTACTTTAAGCCAGATAACTGAATATACTGATAAGGCAGGAGTTCCTCGCTATGGGAAGACTGTTCTCTATAACGGAGAAACGGGCGAACCATTCGATCAACCTGCTACAGTTGGAGTCATATATATGCTGAAGCTTGGCCATATGGTTGAGGATAAGATGCATGCCCGTTCTATCGGACCATATTCACTGATCACCCAACAGCCTCTTGGAGGTAAAGCTCAATTTGGAGGTCAGCGTTTTGGAGAAATGGAAGTTTGGGCACTTGAAGCCTTTGGAGCTTCTAATATTCTGCAGGAAATACTTACAGTCAAGTCTGATGATGTTATTGGCCGTGCGAAAGCTTACGAATCTATCGTTAAAGGTGATCCGCTGCCGCATCCCGGAATCCCTGAATCGTTGAATGTATTATTACATGAACTTAGGGGCCTTGGATTAAGTGTTAACCTGGAATAATAAAATGATTTGTTCAGATGGAACAATCTCTGAATCAATATCTTGTTCCATTTGGACATTGAATAATTTTCATGATTGTGACAATTTTTTATAAATATTATGGCATTTAGACGAGATAATAAGATTAAAAGTAACTTCACCAAGATCAGTATCAGTCTTGCATCGCCGGAAGAGATTCTGGAACGCTCTCATGGAGAAGTTCTTAAGCCAGAAACTATTAATTACAGAACTTATAAGCCGGAACGTGATGGCCTTTTCTGTGAAAGAATTTTTGGACCGGTGAAGGATTACGAATGCCATTGTGGAAAATACAAACGGATCCGTTATCGCGGAATTGTTTGTGATCGCTGTGGTGTAGAAGTCACGGAAAAGAAAGTTCGACGTGAACGTATGGGACACATTTCTTTGGTGGTCCCGGTTGTTCATATTTGGTACTTTAAATCTTTGCCAAATAAGGTCGGATACTTATTGGGATTGCCAACCAAAAAACTTGATTCTATTATTTATTTTGAGCGCTATGTGGTTATCAATCCTGGTATTAAACGAAATGATGGTGTAAAATATCTGGATTTTCTTACTGAGGAAGAATACATAGATATTAAGGAATCTTTGCCAAAAGAAAATGCTTTACTGGATGATGATCATCCTGATAAATTTATGGCAGAGATGGGTGCTGAGGCACTTTATAAACTTTTGGAAAGACTTGATTTAGACGAGCTTTCTTACGATCTGAGAAATAAAGCAGGGAACGAAACTTCTCAGCAGCGTAAAAGCGAAGCATTGAAAAGATTGAATGTTGTAGAAGCTTTCCGGTCGTCCAAAGGAAAGAATAAACCAGAATGGATGATTGTGAAGGTTGTTCCTGTAATTCCTCCTGATCTGCGTCCTTTGGTTCCCCTTGATGGTGGACGTTTTGCAACTTCAGATCTTAATGACCTTTATCGTCGGGTTATTATACGGAATAATCGTTTGAAAAGATTGATTGAAATCAAAGCTCCTGAAGTTATTCTCCGTAACGAGAAACGTATGCTTCAGGAAGCCGTTGATTCTTTGTTTGACAACAGCCGTAAATCAAATGCCGTTAAGACCGATAACAATCGACCTTTAAAATCTCTTTCGGACTCTTTGAAAGGAAAACAAGGTCGTTTCAGACAGAATCTGCTCGGTAAACGAGTTGACTATTCTGCGCGTTCGGTTATCGTTGTAGGTCCTAATCTGAAAATCCATGAATGTGGTATTCCGAAAGACATGGCAGCAGAACTTTACAAACCTTTTGTAATCAGGAAACTGATTGAAAGAGGTATTGTAAAAACTGTGAAATCTGCCAAGAAGATTGTGGATAGGAAAGACCCTGTTGTATGGGATATTCTGGAAAATGTTATGAAAGGACATCCTGTAATGTTAAACCGTGCTCCAACTCTTCACCGTTTGTCTATTCAGGCCTTCCAACCTGTTTTGGTCGAAGGGAAAGCTATTCGTCTGCACCCTCTGGTATGTACCGGATTTAATGCTGACTTCGACGGTGATCAGATGGCTGTCCATTTGCCTCTTGGAAATGCTGCAATATTGGAAGCACAAATACTGATGCTTTCCTCTCATAACCTTTTGAATCCTGCTAACGGTGCACCTATTACTGTTCCTTCACAGGACATGGTGCTTGGTTTGTATTATATGACCAAACAACGTAAGGGAGCTAAAGGCGAAGGTTTATCTTTCTACTCTCCTGAAGAGGCTATCATCGCTTACAATGAAGGTAACGCGGATATACACGCTATTGTGAATGTCCGTACCCAGGATATAGATGAAAATGGTGAGTTAAAGACAATGATGATTGAAACCACCGTGGGGCGTATTTTATTCAATGAATTTGTCCCTAAAGAAGCTGGTTACATCAATAAAATTTTAACCAAGAAAGCTTTGCGTGATATCATTGCCGATATTCTGAAGCTTACAAATAACGCCATTACTGCCCAGTTCCTGGATGATATTAAGGATCTTGGTTATAAGATGGCATACCGGGGTGGTTTGTCATTCAATTTGGATGACGTAATCATACCTGAAGTGAAAGCTGAAATGGTGGAAGAAGGTTATGCCGGCGTTGAAGAGGTTTTGAATAACTATAACATGGGATTCATTACCAACAATGAACGTTATAACGCTGTAATTGATATCTGGACACACATTAATGCTAAGTTGACACAGAGTGTGATGCAGACCATCAGCTCCGATAAACAGGGATTCAATTCTGTTTATATGATGCTTGATTCCGGTGCACGTGGATCTAAGGAACAGATTCGTCAGTTATGCGGTATGCGTGGATTGATGGCTAAACCTCAGAAATCCGGATCTACAGGTGCTCAGATCATTGAGAACCCAATCCTGGCAAACTTCAAGGAAGGTCTTTCGGTTCTTGAGTACTTTATCTCTACGCACGGTGCCCGCAAAGGTCTTGCGGATACCGCTCTTAAAACAGCTGACGCAGGTTATCTTACAAGACGTTTGGTCGACGTTGCTCAGGATGTTATTATTACGCAGGAAGACTGCGGAACATTGCGTGGACTTGTTGCTACTGCACTTAAAAATAACGAGGAAGTGGTTGCTTCTTTGTATGAGCGTATCCTTGGCCGTACTACTGTTCATGATATTTACCATCCATTAACAGGTAAACTAATCGTAAAAGCCGGTGAACAGATTACTGAATCTATAGCTTCTATCATAGAAGATTCACCAATAGAACGGGTTGAAATACGTTCAGTATTGACCTGTGAATCTGAAAACGGTGTATGTGCAAAATGTTACGGACGAAACCTCGCAACCGCCAAAATGGTTCAGATGGGTGAAGCCGTTGGTGTGATTGCTGCACAGTCAATCGGCGAACCGGGTACACAGCTTACGCTTCGAACCTTCCACGTTGGGGGTATCGCAGGTAACATTTCAACTCAGTCTACAATCGTTGCCAGATATGATGGTGTTGCTGAAATTGAAGAACTTCGTACTGTTGAAGCAACAGATGAAAAAGGTGAATCTGTTGATATAGTTGTCAGTCGGCTTGCTGAATTGAAGATTGTAGATAAAAACACCGGAATTATTTTGACATCGCATAGTATGCCTTATGGTTCTAAACTGTATGTCAAAAACGGTGCTGAAATAAAGAAAGATACCCTTATTTGTGAATGGGATCCGTACAATGGTGTAATCATCACTGAATTTAATGGTACCGTTTCTTACAGGGATTTGATCGATAGCGTTACTTTCCGTGAGGAATCTGATGAACAAACCGGATATAAGGAAAAGGTTATTATTGAAACAAGGGATAAAACCAAGAACCCAACCCTTCGTATTATGGGTGAAGATGATCTGGAAATCAGAGGCTACAACCTTCCTGTTGGAGGTCACCTTAGTGTTGAAGAAGGGCAAAAGGTTAAAGCGGGAGATGTTTTGGTGAAAATACCTCGTGCTTCTGGAAAAGCAGGTGATATCACCGGTGGTTTGCCGAGGGTGACAGAGTTATTCGAAGCAAGGAATCCATCTAATCCCGCTATTGTTTCAGAAATTGATGGTGAGGTAACTCTTGGGAAGATCAAGCGTGGTAACCGTGAAGTGATTGTCACCTCACGTACGGGTGAGGTTAAAAAATACCTCGTTCCGCTGTCACGTCAAATACTGGTTCAGGAAAATGACTATGTACGTGCAGGTATAGCTCTTTCTGATGGTGCTATCACTCCGGCTGATATTCTTGCGATCAAAGGTCCTACAAAAGTTCAGGAATACATCGTTAACGAGGTTCAGGACGTTTACAGGATGCAGGGTGTAAGAATTAATGATAAGCATTTTGAAGTCATTGTACGTCAGATGATGCGTAAGGTAGAGATCGAAGATCCGGGAGATACCCGTTTCCTTGAAAAACAAATTGTTGACAAGAGCGAGTTTACCCAGGAAAATGACTGGATTTTTGGTAAGAAGATTATCACCGATGCAGGAAATTCTGAAAATCTTAAAGCTGGTCAGATTATTACTGCCCGCCGCTTAAGAGATGAAAACTCTCTGCTGAAACGCCGTGATAAGAAAACAGTTGAAGCCCGTGATGCGGTTCCTGCAACATCAAGCCAGGTATTACAAGGTATTACCAGAGCTTCCTTACAGACCAAGTCGTGGATGTCAGCTGCCTCTTTCCAGGAAACTACCAAAGTATTGAACGAAGCTGCTATTAACGGTAAAGTGGATTATCTTGAAGGATTGAAGGAAAATGTGATCTGTGGTCACCTTATCCCTGCCGGAACTGGTAACCCAATATTTAAGAATATCGTTGTCGGTTCAAAGGATGAATACGATCGTCTTATTGAGAAGAAATACGAAACCGTTGAAGAAGAAGACGAGGAAAATTAATGCTTAGGCATTAGGCTTTAGACTATAGACTTTAGGTCGGTCTAAAGCCTATAATCTAAGAATTCAAAAATTGTTTTCAAATTATTAAGAGAAACTGACTTTAAGTTGTAGAAACTTTAGGCTATAATCTAAGACAATGAACGACGATCATCAGAATCAACAGCAATTGGCCATTGAATTGAATGAGGAAATCGGCCAGGGTATTTATTCAAACCTTGCTATCATCACTCATTCTCCTTCAGAGTTTGTAGTGGATTTTGTAAGAGTAATGCCAGGAATTCCCAAGGCTAATGTAAAGTCAAGGATTATTCTTACGCCGGAACATGCCAAGAGGCTTATGATGGCGCTGCAGGAAAACATCCTTAAATACGAAAGTCTTAACGGAAATATACCAGTGAAACTTGATAATATACCCCCGATTGTTTTTGGAGGTCCTACAGGTCAGGCTTAATAAAAAATGAAATAAAAAGAAGCCGCTCATATTTGGGCGGCTTCTTTTTATTTTTTGAATAAGTTAGCAGTAAAAAAGTAGGATTTCTACTCTCTCTGAAATCAATTAAGGATTTTTTATCAATAAAGTATGTAACTTAATTTTCTTATAACGGAATATTATTATGATTTTTGGTGAATTATAATAATATCACACGTAATAACAAAATTATAACAATTATGGAAACAAATCTTCAATTACTCTCTTATTGCGGTCTCTATTGTGGTGCTTGTCCCAGTTATAAAAAAGCTAAGTGTCCGGGCTGTGCTGCCAATGAAAAAGCAAAATGGTGTAAAATCCGTACCTGCAACATCATGAAAGGCATCTCCAGTTGTGCCGAATGTGATGAATTTGCAGAAGTGAATGACTGTAAAAAATTCAATAATTTCATATCAAAAGCATTTGGCTTTTTCTTTAATTCGGACAGAAGAAAGGGAATTCTTTATATAAAGTCACAGGGGACGGAGGCTTTTGCCAGTCATATGATCAAAATTGATCGTGTCAGTCTTAAGAAAAGAGAATAAGATTACTTCGTATATATTGTTTTTACAAGTCTTTAGAGCCATTTTTTATCATAAATTCTGTTTTTAAGAATATAATCATTCTAAATTATTTTAACTAAAATGACCGATTTAACTTTTGACCGGTCTGTTTGGTTATTCCAATGGCTTGATAAAATTGGGTTGTGTCGTCGTAGAAATATCATTTAAATCGATTTTTTTGATCAAATCCAGCTAAATCCCTTTAAATCCTCGCTTTTTACTTTTGGTTACCTCTGATTGAAGTTTTATATTTGCGGACCGAAAGATTTTCTAAAAAATTCTATAAAAAATTATGAAGGGTTTACGAATTATTGTGCTTGCTAAACAGGTTCCCGACACAAGAAATGTTGGGAAGGATGCGATGAAAGCAGATGGAACCGTGAATAGAGCCGTTCTTCCTGCAATTTTTAATCCGGAAGACCTCAATGCTTTAGAACAGGCTTTAAGGCTTAAAGATCAAATCCCTGGAGCAAGGGTAACCATCCTGACCATGGGTCCGGGAAGGGCTGCTGAGATTATACGTGAAGGGCTTTATCGGGGTGCTGATGATGGAGTTTTATTAACCGATAGGGCTTTTGCCGGTTCTGATACTCTGGCTACATCCTATGCTTTAGCTCAGGCCATCAAGGAACTTGGCGAAGTTGATGTTATTATTGCAGGTCGTCAGGCTATTGATGGTGATACTGCACAGGTTGGACCCCAGGTGGCCGAAAAGCTTGGCTTATCTCAAATCACTTATGTAGAAGAAATTCTGAAATTAGAGGGATCAAAAATTACTGTTCGCCGCCGGCTTGAAAATGGAGTAGAAACAGTTGTTGCTCCTTTTCCGCTTCTTTTGACCGTGAACAATAGCGCTCCTGAATGCCGCTCACAAAATGCCAAGCTGGTGATGAAATACAAACATGCCCGTACGGTTACCGAACGCCAGGAAGCTACCGAGGATTATCTCTTCCTTTATGATGAAAGACCCTATCTGAATATTCGTGAGATGACTGTCATCGATATAAAATCAGAACCAGAACAGCTTGGCTTATTAGGTTCTCCTACCAAGGTTAAGAAAATTGACAATGTGGTTTTACAGGCAAAAGATGCAAAAGTATTAACCGCCGCCGATGAGGGGATTAATGAATTAATGAAGGAACTGATTGTAAGCCACGTGATAGGCTAAAATTAATGTTTCAAAGTTCCAAAGTTCCAAAGTTCCCGTTTTGAAACCTTGAAACCTGAAACCTTGAAACCTTATAATCTCATACGACAAATAAAATAACATAACACGCATGAATAATATATTTGTTTATTGTGAAGTTGAAGAAGGTAATGTGGCTGATGTCAGTCTGGAACTTCTTACGAAAGGCCGCAGCCTCGCCAATCAGTTGAAATGCCAGCTTGAAGCGGTAGTGATTGGTTCAGGCCTTGACGAGGTCGGGAAACAAATTCTTCCTTACGGTGTCGATGTCATCCATGTATTTGATGATCCTCGTCTTGAACCTTACACCACTGCTCCTCACGCTTCCATCCTGATTAAACTCTTCCAGGAAGAAAAGCCGCAAATTGCCTTAATGGGCGCTACTTCTATCGGTCGAGATCTCGGTCCACGAGTCTCTTCTGCTCTTCACAGCGGTTTAACGGCTGATTGCACCAGTCTTGAAATTGGCGATCATGAAGATAAGAAAGCCGGTAAAACATACGAAAATCTTTTATATCAGATCCGTCCTGCTTTTGGTGGAAACATCATTGCAACTATCGTTAATCCCGATTGCCGTCCTCAGATGGCTACCGTTCGTGAAGGGGTAATGAAAAAAGAAATTGTCAGTGTAAATTATCAGGGCCAGATAAAAAAGGCTGTGGTAGCTAATTATGTTTCTGATACTGACTTTTTAGTTCAGGTCATCGATCGCCATTTGGAGCAGAAAAAAGTAAACATTAAGGGCGCTTCTATTATCGTTTCCGGTGGTTATGGCGTAGGATCCAAGGAAAATTTCAAATTGCTTTATGATCTTGCTGATGTTTTAGGCGCTGAAGTTGGCGCCTCCCGTGCGGCAGTCGATGCTGGTTTTACAGAACACGAACGTCAGATTGGACAGACTGGAGTTACTGTCCGTCCAAAATTATACATCGCCTGCGGTATTTCTGGTCAGGTACAACACCGGGCCGGCATGGATCAATCTTCTCAGATTATTTCCATTAATACCGATCGTGAAGCTCCTATCAACTCGATTGCAGATTACGTGATCGTAGGTGATTTGTCCGAAATCATTCCTAAAATGATCAGGTATTACAAGCAAAATACAAAATAAGTTTCAGGGTTTCAGGGTTTCAAAGCATGCGGCTTTGAGATCATGAAACCTGAAGAATTGAAACTTTGAAACATGTAACTTTGAAACTTTAAACAAATGGCAAATTTTTATACCGATAATAAAAGCTTGAAATTCCATCTGACGCATCCTTTGATGCAGAAGCTGGTGACCCTGAAGGAACGTAATTTTACGGATAAATCAACCTATGATTATGCTCCTATCGATTTTGAAGATGCAATGGATAGTTATGAACGGGTTCTCGATATTGTAGGTGAAATCAGTGGCGACATTGTGGCTCCTAATGCTGAATCAATTGACGCAGAAGGCCCTCAGGTTATCGATGGTCATGTAAAATATGCCCGTGGAACCAAGGAAAATCTGGATGCACTTAAAAAGGCTGGTCTTCTTGGGATTACCCTTCCCCGCCGTTTTGGTGGTCTGAACTTTTCAATCGTTCCTTACATCATGGCAGCAGACATCGTTTCACGTGCGGATGCTGGCTTTGTCAATATCTGGGGCTTGCAGGACTGTGCTGAAACTCTCAATGAGTTCGCCAGTGAAGACCAGAAAATGCGTTTTCTCACACGGGTTGTCGAAGGTGAAACCATGGCGATGGACCTTACAGAGCCCGATGCTGGTTCCGATCTTCAGGCTGTTCAGCTCAAAGCTACCTATGATGATAAAAAGGGCAGCTGGTTCTTGAATGGTGTAAAGAGATTCATCACCAATGGTGATGGTGACATCTCCCTGGTACTGGCTCGTTCAGAGGAAGGTACCCATGACGGACGTGGTTTGTCCATGTTTGTCTATGACAAGCGTAAGGGTGGCGTAACTGTTCGCCGCATCGAGCATAAAATGGGGATTATTGGTTCTCCTACCTGCGAATTGGTATTCAAGGATGCTCCTGCTGAGTTGGTTGGTTCCCGTAAAATGGGACTCATCAAATACGTAATGGCCCTGATGAATGGAGCACGTCTTGGTATCGCTGCACAGTCGGTTGGTATCTCTGAAGCTGCTTATCGGGAAGCCCTTCAGTATGCAAAAGAACGCCAACAATTTGGCAAACCAATCATCGAATTCCCCGCCGTCTATGAGATGCTTTCTGTCATGAAGGCCAAACTGGACGCTTCACGTTCCTTGCTTTATGAAACCTCGCGTTTTGTGGATATTTATAAAACCTACCAGCATATTTCCGAAGAGCGTAAGCTTGAACCTGCTGAACGTGACGAAATGAAAGAATATCAGAAACTGGCTGATTTCTACACCCCGCTTTCTAAAGGGATGGGTTCTGAGTATTGTAATCAGAATGCCTACGATGCAATTCAGATTCACGGTGGTTCAGGATTCATGAAAGATTATGCTGTGGAACGGATTTACCGTGACGCCCGTATTACTTCAATTTATGAAGGGACTACCCAGTTGCAGGTTGTTGCTGCAATTCGTGGAGTGACAACCGGAGCTTATCTGAAACAGATTCATGTCTATGAAAAAATGGAGCTGAAGCCTGAATTGGAGAAATTCCGTCGGGTACTTATTTCCTTGACGCAGGATTACGAAGAAGCAGTCAATAAAGTAGTTCCAACTGGTAATGTGGAATTCATTGATTTCCATGCCCGTCGTCTTGTCGAGATGGCAGGTTACATTATCATGAGCTACCTTCTGATTGTGGACGCCAACCGCGACATGGAGCATTTCCGTTCAGCCCAGGTCTTCAATAAGATGGCTAAAGGCGAAGTAAAAGCCCGTGCCGAAGTGATCAGGGCTTCTTCTCACGAAGAGATCGAACAGTATAAATTCTAAATACAGATACCTGACAGGTTTCTAAAACCTGTCAGGTATTTTATAAATAAAGAAGCCGGGGAATCCTTCTCCGGCTTTCTTTATTTAACGCTTTAATGTCAATTTTACTATCTGAAACGGTGAGGATACCGGATATTTTTCGTTGTTTACGGATTTAATGAATTTAGACCAAACGAAGTTCAACGAAGTCTGTCGCATGGAAAGAGGAAAAGATAGGCTGGTCAGCTGATTATCAACCCATCAAAGACCAAAGTACTGATCCGGAGAATATAGTTTTCTCTTCTCTGAAGCAAAAAACAAATAGATACCCTCTACGGTTCCTGTAACCGCAGGAAGTTCGATTACTGCCGATTCCTGTTTGCGTAATGCTTTTGTAGCAAGGGGTTCGGTAAATTTTCCCTCATGTGCAACCACCATCATCAATTCATCGTCCGAACGGGCAAGGCCGCTTCGATCATCTTTCCAGGTAATCTCCACCCTTATAGAATCGTCTGCCACACGTTGTGCACTCATCTTATTGGGCAAGGGCAGTCTGCCGGCTGAAAAATGAAGCCGGCTGATGTCTTCCAGTACCCCCTCGGGGTTAAATGATGGTGAATTGATATTGATAAACAGGTTAATACCCCGCCTCCCTTCCTCGGCGACCTTCCAGATCTGCTGAACCGGAGATCCGTCAAATTGTCCCCAGAACGATGCCAAAGCGCTGAAGCGTGTCCAGTTCTGCTTCTGCCGTTCGGTGAATTTTCGTTTCCGTGGTGCCCTGCGCAGGACTACCTTCCCGTTCCCATAATTCACAACCACCACATTCCCTACCAACCCTGACAGGATCCCTCCTGTCCCGCCTTTAAACATAGCCATAACATCAAAGATTTAAGTCCGTACTAAATTCGTATATTATTGGTATATTATTCGTAGTTTATTCGTATCTAAACGAATGATCTACGAGTAATATACGAATAATATACGAATAATCAAAGATCGTGCCATGTCTTTTTTGTTAGGGCAGTAACTTTCCATCAACACATTAGGGGATGGTGAGGTGTATCTTTTGGGATAAAATTACGTTTTTCTATCATTTTCTTTATCTTTGGCCTATAACTTACGATAATCTTTTTAATGTATGAAAACAAAGAATTTAATTTTCCTTATCTCTTTAATAGTGCTTTTTATTGCGGATTTAGGAAATATCAGCGCTCAGGACAATAAACAATCAGGTTTAAGCTTGTCAACATTTGATGTTGATGCTACTCCTCCGGTCGGAAGCTATCTAATATATGATCAAATGGTAAACTCCTGGGACATGAGCCTTCGTGCAAAAGGAATTGTCTTGTCGGGTTCTGGTCAGCCAATTGTATTGGTTGCCATTGACTGGATAAGTATTGACGGTGAGAGCCAGGATGCTTTTAAGAACGCGTTGGCAAAGGCTGCTAGGACAATTCCAGAACGGGTAGCAATACATACCCTTCACCAGCACGACGCACCCGTAAGCAATTTCGCTGCTGAACGCATTCTTAAGGAGTCTGGTTTAAACCCAAAGTGTTTTGAAAGCAGTTTCCAGCGAGAGGTGATACAACGTCTCGAAGTGGCTGTTGAGAAATCTCTAGAAAGTTCTCAACCGGTTACCCATATTGGTCTGGGGAAGGCAAAGGTCAATCAGGTTGCATCCAATAGAAGGATTCTTGGTAAGGATGGCATGGTGAAGGCAGTGCGTTACACAGCTTGTGGAGACCCAGCTGTCCGGGCAGAACCAGAGGGTGTTATTGATCCTGAAGTTTCTCTGGTAAGTTTCTGGAATGGAAATAAACCCATAGCCGTGTTAAGTTATTATGCCACACATCCTCAGAGTTATTACCGTACCGGTATTGCGAATCCCGATTATCCGGGGATTGCGCGCTTTTACCGTCAACTTGCTGTTCCCGAAGCCCTTCATGTTCATTTTACGGGTGCAGGTGGAAACATCGGCGCTGGAAAGTATAATGATGGTTCCCTTGTGAATCGTGGAATATTGGCCGAACGGCTTGCCGATGGTATGAAAAGAGCCTGGGAAGCCACAAAGCGTGAGCCAATCACCTCCGGATTAGTAGCATGGAAGATAGAACCTGTTGCGCTTCCGCTCGCAGATTCTGTAAAAAAATTAGAGGATAAAGCGAATTTGAAGGATACTGCCCGGATAAGTGCAAATGTAAAAAGACTGGCCTTTTTGCAAAGATGCCAGAGCGGTAAAAAAATTGATATTGAGTGTCTTTCATTGGGACGTGCACGTATTCTTTTTTTGCCGGGTGAACTGTTTGTTGAATACCAGTTGGCTGCCAAAGCGATGCGCCCTGACTTGTTTGTTGCGATGGCTGCTTACGGGGAAGACGGCCCTTCTTATATCGGTACTGCTGTTTCGTACACACAGGGTGGGTATGAGCCTACCGCTTCAAATGTAAGTCCAGGAGCAGAGAAAATTCTTATGGAAGCCATGAGAAAACTTCTTAATAATTAATTACGAATTAATTTGTACAATAAAATATAAAAATGTCAGAAAAGGTCAACCGGAGAAATTTTTTCAGAAATAGTTTATTTACAGCTTCAGGGCTGATGCTGGGAAGCAAAATATATGGTGCTGAGATTGGAGAGTTTCCGATAAATGAAAGCAAATCCTCTTCTTTCAATATTATGAAAGAAGTGATGAAATACCGGAAGATAAGCGCTCATGAACACGTTGGCCTGGGTGATACTATTGAACACCAGTTAGAAGTTGCCGACAAACTGGGCATTGAGAAGTTGGAGATTTCGAGGCCTGTTACTGATACACGCTCAAAGGCTGCCCCGGAAGAATTCAGGGAATATAACAATTTGGTTCTTAAAGCAATGAAATTGCATCCGGACCGATATCTGGGAAGCTTTTCCGTGAATCCTATTTATGGAAAAGAATCACTTGAAGAGATCAATCGATGTGTTGGTGAGGGGATGATCGGATTAAAGTTATACCATCAGGTGAAAATCAACGATCCTTTGTTTTATCCGATTATTGAAAAACTTATTGATCTGAAAATGATCATCCTGATGCATGCCAGTGACGGGATCGGGATTGGAGGGAAAAGGACCAAATATGGCAATGTCCAGCCGAATATTTCATTGCCGGAGAATTTTGTGGAAGCTGCCCGAAGATATCCTGAAGCCATGTTCCAATATGCACATACAGGCGGGGGCGGCGATTGGGAGTCTGCCTGTAAAGCAATCAAGGATTATCCGAATATTTATGTCGATACATCCGGTAGTAATAACGAAGGAACCATGATTAATTATGTGCTTGAACATCTTGGTGAAGACAGAATGTTTTTTGGCACGGACGGATCGTACTTTCAAGGTGTTGCGGGTATCTTGGCCTCAAATTTAACTGAGGTTCAGAAGAAAAAGGTCTTTTTTGATAATTATAATAATATATTACGAAAAGCGGGAAATAATGTGGATTGAAATTAATATCTAAATAAATTAATGAATTAATAAATTAATAAATCATGGAATGGTCAGATATTCAGCAAGTCAAATGTATTGGGCGGAGAATGGTTTTAGCAAGTCTGTTGGTACTTTTCTGTGGCATTAGTAGTACCATCGGTCAAACTATCCAAGATAAACCGGTGAACAATTTTGATGTTCATCAGTGGATTAAGCAACACTTTGCCAAAGGCGAGGTCCCTCCGTTTTCTTTTGTTTACGGCGGAAAAAACTCCAGCAACTTTATCAAAAACTGGCAGTTTAGGGCTGAGCCTAAAAAAAGCGTGGAGCCAAATTCCGAAGAAATTGTTTTCACTTATTCGGATAAACAAAGCGGTCTTGAAGTTAAATGCACTGTTACCAGTTTTACAGATTTTCCTGCATTGGAATGGGTGCTGAATTTTTCCAATACTTCAGGGAAGAACACTCCTCTGATAGAAAAGGTTGCTGTTGTTGATAATTCTTTTTTAGCCGGGGGGAAAGGATCTTTTATTCTTCATCATTCCAGAGGAAGTCACGCTTCCCGGGATGATTTTCAGCCTATCGATGAAAAAATGCAGATCGGGAAAAACATATATATGACTCCAATTGGCGGACGTTCTTCTGACAACACGGCTTTCCCGTTTTTTAATATTGAAATGCCATCTTCTCAAGGTATTATGTGTGCTGTAGGTTGGACCGGTAAATGGTATGCTGATGTTTTACAGACCAGGGAAGATATGGTAACCCTTAAAGCCGGAATGGAAAGGATGAAATTGTTTCTTTATCCGAAAGAAGAAATCCGTACTCCCAAAATTTGTCTTCTATTTTGGAAAGGAGAGGACCGGATGATAGGACATAATCAATTCAGGAGGTTTATCCTCGCCCACCATTCGCGTAAAATCAACGGACAATTTGCTGAATATCCCTTGTCAGGTAGTTTTGATTATGGCGATCCGGCACCTTGCAATGAATACGATTGTCTGACTGAAGAATTTGCCGTTGCTCTGGTAAAACGATACCAGCAATTTAAAATTTTACCCGAAGTATTTTGGCTTGATGCCGGCTGGTATACTGGTTGTGGGGGAGAAAAGAACGGCAATTGGGCTGCAAATGTTGGGAATTGGTCGGTTGCTATGGATCGTTTCCCTCATGGATTAAGACCTGTTGCTGACGCAATACACAATACCGGTTCAAAGTTTATGGTTTGGTTCGAGCCTGAACGCGTTCGCCCTGAAACACAGATCGATAAAGAACATCCTGAATGGCTGATCAAATTACCCAAGAATGATAACTATCTTTTCGATCTGGGGAATAAAGATGCCTTGGCATGGATGATTGATCATATATCCAACCTTTTGAAAAATGAAGGAATTGATTATTATCGACAGGATTTCAATTTTGATCCAATGCCCTACTGGATCTCCAAAGACAAACCAGGCAGAATCGGAATTTCCGAGATCAGGCATATTGAAGGTCTTTATGCTTATTGGGATAGTTTGTTAAATCGGTTTCCGAATTTATTGATCGATAATTGTGCCAGTGGCGGACGGAGAATCGATCTTGAAACAACTTCCCGCAGCGCTCCTCTTTGGCGTACTGATTATCAATATGGCGAACCGAATGGTTACCAGTGTCATACTTATGGGTTAAACTTTTATTTGCCGATTCATGGAACTGCAATTTACAGGACAGACAGTTATACGTTCCGTTCCGGATTAGGAGCTGCAGCTGTCACTAACTGGGAAGTTACCGGGAAAACATCGGAACCCATTCCTGCTCTACAAAAAAGGATCCAGGATTACAAAGATCTCCGGCCTTATTTTTACGGGGATTATTATCCGCTGACGGGGGCTTTGAATAATACAGTTGACAATGTCTGGCTGGCTTACGAACTAAACAGACCCGAACAAAACGATGGCGTTGTTATTGCTTTTCGTCGAGAAGGAGCTGTCAATGAATCTATTTCGACAAGACTGTTTGGCCTGGAGGACAACGCCACTTACGAATTATTTTATCAGGATTATGGAGTGAAGGTCAGAAAGACCGGTCATGATTTGATGAATGGATTTGAAATGACAATTCCGCAGAAACCTTCGTCATTGCTGATTAAATTCCATAAAGTGTCAGAAAATGAATGAAGTTTCGGACAGGAATATTGATCTTTTTTAAAATGAGGTTGGATCTGATCCATTCGCATTTATTAATAGATCTTAATTCCAAAATTGGAGTATTCAGGAAGGAGATAATTAGTATAAAAGATTAATTTTGAACAGAGAAATATACAACATTAAAGTAATTATTTAAAAGTGGTTCATGAACCTAAAAAAATGGAAAACATGTTAAGATCAATCCTTGTGTTCTGTTTCATAGCGATGCAAATAATCGCATCTGCGATGTCTCCTTCAGAGATATCCGTTGCAGGAGTTATTCCAAAACCGGTGTCTGTAAGTCAGTCCACAGGTAACTTTACTCTTTCTGAAAAAAGTGCAATTTTTATAGATGGCAAAAACGATGAGGTGGTTCAGATCGGAAAGTTCCTGGCAGAGAAGTTAAGTCCTGCTACCGGCTTTAGGCTTCCGGTGAAAACCTTTAAAGACAATCGTTCCGCAGGGAATATTTATCTTTCTCTCTCATCTGCCGATAATCAGTTAGGCGACGAGGGATATCAGCTGGAGATAACCGACGGTATATTGAGTATTACAGCCAATAAACCTGCCGGGCTTTTTCATGGAATTCAAACCATCCGACAAATGTTGCCGGCAAAAATTGAAATGGATACCAAGCAGGAAGGCCCCTGGGAAATTTCTGCAGTGATTATTCGTGATTACCCTGAATATTCCTATCGGGGAGCCATGCTGGATGTAGCACGTCATTTTTTTAAGATGGAAGATGTGATGAGGTGTATCGATTTAATGGCTAATTATAAAATGAATGTCATGCACCTCCATCTGACCGATGATCAGGGATGGCGGATTCAGATAAAGAAATGGCCTAAACTTACCAAAATTGGCGGCAGCACCAAAGTTGGCGGAGGTGATGGCGGTTTCTATACTCAGGACCAATATGCTGAAATTGTGAAATATGCTGCTAATAGATACATTACAATTATTCCTGAAGTGGATATGCCAGGACATACAAATGCAGCTCTTGCTTCTTATCCTGAACTGAATTGCAGCAAGAAAGTTACTGAATTGTACACGGGTCAAAAAGTCGGATTCAGCTCTTTATGTACAGGGAATGAGATTACTTATCAGTTTCTTACTGATGTTCTAAGTGAGCTTGCGGCTTTAACTCCCGGACCATATCTTCATATCGGAGGCGATGAATCCCATGCAACCAAGTTAACCGATTATATCCCTTTTGTTAACCGGGTTCAGGATATTGTTGGCTCATTGGGCAAACAAGTCATAGGTTGGGACGAAATCGCTCTGTCAACATTAAAACCTAATACTACTGTTCAGTATTGGGCAAAAGCGGAGAATGCGCTTAAAGGAGTAAAACAAGGGGCCAAGGTTTTAATGTCGCCTTCAGCCAACGCTTATCTTGATATGCAATATGATGCCAATACCAGACTCGGTCTGCATTGGGCTGGTTATTTGGACGTAGATAAAGCTTATAACTGGGATCCTGCCAAACTTGTTCCGGGAATCGGAAGAGAAAATATTTTGGGAATTGAAGCCCCATTATGGACAGAAACAGTTACCAATCTACAGGATATAGAGTACATGGTATTTCCAAGGCTACCGGGATATGCAGAAATTGGGTGGAGTACACCAGCTTCCCGGAGTTGGGATGAGTATAAAATAAGACTTGAACAACAAGGGGAACGATTCAAGGCTTTGAAAATTAATTTCTATCAATCAAAACTGATAAATTGGTAATTAACAGGTTATCTTCCATGTTTTGAGATCTTTGGAAAACCAATGATTTAATAATATAAAGGGTGGCTTTTAAAAGTCACCCTTTTCATTTCAATTTTAGTCCTTTGGTTTTATCAGTTGTAGAATCAATTCCTTCTTTTGCGGTATTCAGAAGGTGACATTCCCATTACTTTACGGAACATACGCGAGAAATAAAACTGATCGTCAAATCCTGCTTCGCGTGATATGTCGGCAATGAACAGTTCTGAATTATCCAAAAGGTGGCAGGCACGCTGAATTTTTAATTGGATGAAATAATCGATGGGAGAATGCCCTGTTCTGTTCAGAAAAAGACGTGAATAATGAGAAACCGAGAGTCCGGTTTTCATGGCAATTTCCTGCAGATTCAATTTTTCTCCCAGGTTCTCAATCATATAATTGATGCTTTGGGTTACAGGATCATTTTCTATACTGCGTTTCACTAATTGAAACGGATTCAAATGAGTGAATGAGGCCAGTAAGTAGTTAAGACACAGATTAACGTATTCGAGGGTTTCAATACTGAATCCGCAGTAAAGATTTCGGAAGATCTCGGTAAATAAGTTGATTCGGTCATTAATTCTTGAAGCAACTCCTCTTTCAATTGCAATAATTTGACAACCTGACCTTCCAAACAAACCGGCTTTGGGTCCGGTAAAATGGATCCAGTAAATAGACCAGGGGTTGTGTTCGTCGGAGTGATAGGAATGTGGCATTTTTGCCGGAATAATGAAGAAATGATCTGCTGCCAGGGGATGTGTTTTTTCTCCTAATACAATTTCTCCCTCTCCATCAATGCAATAGATCAGAATGAATTGATCACTGCCGGTTGGCCGTTCCCTGAAGTGATGACTCGCTTGCGGATAATAACCAATATCAGTCAGGTACAAATCAGAAATCAGGGGATTTTTTTTGATTAGACCTATAATCTTTTCAGGCATCACAAAACTGATTTGTCCGGGAAATCCATCTTCTTTTTTCATCTCTTTTGGCTGGTCTTAGAAAATCAAATTATTAATATCTGCGAAGGAAAACATCACGCCTCAAAGACGGTTAAAAGTATAAAATAAACTATATTTCAGTACCTAAATGAAATTTAAATTTTAAAAAGACAGATTGTTCTGAAAATAGAGAAATGATGATATAATCCATAAATTCGTAAAATCCTTCATTCCTTCGATATTAAACCGGGTATATTTTTGTTTAACACTAAATCATAAACTTATGGATAAAACCATATTTAATCAGAAATTTATTATTGGTATCACTCTGGTTTCAGCCATGGGTGGTCTTTTATTTGGTTACGATTGGGTGGTTATAGGTGGTGCCAAGCCATTTTATGAGCGGTTTTTTGATATTACCACTTCGCCCTACCTTCAGGGATGGGCTATGAGTAGCGCATTGATTGGCTGCCTGTTTGGAGCAATTTCATCAGGTTACCTTACTGACCGATTCGGGCGCAAAAGACCATTGATCGCTGCAGCCGCGCTGTTTACAATTGCTGCTATCGGTACCGGTTCTGCCAATTCGTTTACTTCTTTTATAGTTTTTCGGCTTATTGGTGGTCTGGGAATCGGACTTGCATCGGCTATTTCTCCCATGTATATTGCCGAAATCTCTCCTGCTAAAATGCGCGGTAGATTGGTGTCGGTGAATCAGCTTACAATCGTAATCGGTATTTTGGCGGCTCAGATCATCAATTATCTGATTGCAGATCGGGTGGCCGAGAGCGCAACCGATGATATGATCTTAAAATCATGGAATGGTCAAACCGGGTGGCGATGGATGTTCTGGGCCGGAACAGTTCCGGCATTAGTTTTTTTTATACTCTCCTTTTTTATTCCTGAAAGTCCCCGTTTTTTGGCAAAGTCAGGGAATTGGGAAGGTGCATCGGCTATTTTGAAAATAATCGGGGGAAAACAGTATGCAATTCAGGAACAAAAAGAAATTGCTGAAAGTTTACAAGGTGCAGAGTCAAAAATTGACTGGCAGGCTTTATCATCAAAAAGAGCACGTCCGGTTTTGATTTTAGGACTTATTCTTGCTGTGTTCCAGCAATGGTGTGGAATTAATGTCATCTTTAATTATGCAGAAGAGATCTTTACTTCTGCCGGTTATTCTGTCGGTGAAATGCTTTTCAATATTGTCATTACGGGAACAGTTAACCTTATATTTACCCTTTTGGCAATGCGCATGGTCGATAGCTGGGGACGACGTAAACTGATGATCCTTGGTTCTATAGGCTTGTCAATCATCTATTTTATACTGGGATCAAGCTATTTGTTTGAATTAAAAGGCGTTGCTATTTTAGCCCTCGTAATGATTGCCATAGCAACTTACGCCATGACACTTGCCCCGATCACCTGGGTGGTTCTCTCTGAGATATTTCCCAATAATATTCGTGGCGCAGCAATGGCAATTGCAACTACCGGTCTTTGGGTCGCCTGTTTTGTCCTTACCTATACTTTCCCGATTCTGAATAAAATGTTAAAACCCGGGGGAACATTCTGGCTCTATAGTTTTATCTGCCTGGCAGGATTCATTTTCATTCTAAGGAAATTACCTGAAACTAAAGGGAAAAGTCTTGAAGAAATAGAAAGATTTATTTAGTAAATTACGAATTACGAATTACGAATTACGAATTACGAATTACGAATTACGAATTACGAATAAATGTCCTATTATATTTGTTGGGTTGTGCCCTGGACGGACTGGGAAAGCAGCAGAAGCTGAGAAATATTGGGAGAAAGCCTCTAGGGTTTAAAGGAACCAGCACCAGCAATTTTTTACAATGATCGGCAGCCTGTAACTATTTTCTATCAGGGGCTGGCCCTGATCAAATTAGATCGGGAAGTTGAAGCAGAAGAACTTTTTGATACCCTGATCAATTTCGGCAAACAGCACCTGGATGATGAATTCAAACTTGATTATTTTGCCGTCTCCCTGCCCGACTTGCAGATCTGGGATGATGATCTTTCCAAACGGAATCATCAGAATTGTCTAACTCTTATTGAATTGGGCAAATCAGGGGAAAAACTTTTGCGGGCTGATTAATTCCAAGGTTGCCCGGCTCAAAAGATACTTGAATTAAGTACCTGTTTTTATTCAACTGAGTCCTGGAAAAAATAGTGCAAACTGTCATGGACCTGTTCCGGTTTTCGGCCGTGATCCCCTCGTACCATCTTCGGGGTTTGTGTATGGTTTCTGTAATGTTTGTGTAATGTTCCTGTAACAAATATTACAGGAACATTACACAAACATTACAGCAAGGTTACCCGAACCCCGGCTGGGAAGTGACTTCTGAATGGTACCTTATCGGGAATTATTTTGAGGTTGTATTCTGAGTCAGTGATCCGAATACTTTCTGCAACAAGTTGGTTGTCCGGGCTTTGGTATCGGTCCTGATCTTGTTCTCCTCCTGTGCTACTTTGATAAAAAGGCCTTTCAGTGTTTCTTTGGTTACGTAGTCGTTAAGATCAGTATTGGCTTTGGTCATAAAAGGCATCGCATTGTATTTTGACATCAGGGAAGAATAGGATTTGGAGACCCCGTACTGATCGAGAACCTCTTTTACTTTTGGCATGAATGCATTGTAAAGACTGTCCTTTGTTTTGGATTCAAAATATGTTGTAGCGGATCCTTCACCTCCCAGCAATATTTTTGAGGCATCTTCAATGGTCATGGATTTTATGGCATTGATCATGATGGGTGATGCCAGGCTGACTGCCTTTTCGGCCCCCTTGTTTAATTCTTTGATAAAATCATCGGATAATTTTCCCAGGCCAACGCTTCGGAGTGTTCTATCCACCTTTTGAATGTCTTCGGGGAAGGGAATTTTCACCTCTTTATCTGATAGAAATCCATTGGGTTTTGATAAAACATCAACCGCTCTTTTAACCCCTAAATCTAATGCTTCTTTTAAAGCTGACGAAGTTTCTGTGTGGGTAGGGGCTGAAGTTGTGGCCTTTTTTACTGAAGTGGTTATCTTCTTAGCTGAAACGGTTGCTTTCTTTGTCTGGGCCGATAAGCTCAAATTCAGGGAAATGGCTGCCACTAAGAGGAATATTCTTGATCCCATGATTTTATGTTTTTAAATTTGTTATTATCCGCAATAAATATACCACTATTCGTGAGAAAAGAAAACGGAGCAGAAAGCTTGTTCCTTTCCCTCCTTTCTCCATTCTTCTTTTACCAGATTATTCTAAAGTAATAACATGAGAATATTCGTTCAGGACCTTGCCAGTGATGCCGCCCTTTGGTTAAACAGCCTAACAATTACACAGTAGAGACGCACGGTGTGCGTCTGCCTTTTGAATTTAGACTCACATTTGAATTTAGACGCACACCGTGCGTCTCTACAGACTGCCAGTTTTTGAAACATTTGAAAAGGAATATAAGTTATTAACATTCCCTTAATGTTTCCATGGTTCTGAATATCTTGCGATTAGGAGTTTGTTGAAAAAATTATCAACAATTTATATCAAAATATTTGTTTTTGGAGGATAAAACCCTTTATCTTTGCGCTCCCAAACCGAAAGGAAATGACCTTGAGAGGAGCGGGAAAAGAGTTCTTGGAAATGCTGGTAAAAGGGGGTGTAGAGGCGACGATTTATCGCGTCTTGGACACCAGAAAAAATCTTTCAAAAAAATCTTCGAAATAGTTTTGGAGATTAAAAAAAGGGTATTACTTTTGCCACACTTTTCGCCGAAAAAATGCGGTGGGAAGCAAAGAGAAAAAGAAACGAGTTCATTGAAGATATTAAGAAGGTAAGAAGACGAGCTTCTAAGTAAAGTTCCGATTTTTAAAGAATAGATTCGGTTAGTGAAAAGCCGGGCCAGGATGAAGGAATAAACAAATTGTTTTAAAAATTTTCTATACAACGGAGAGTTTGATCCTGGCTCAGGATGAACGCTAGCGGGAGGCTTAACACATGCAAGTCGACGGGTAAGCGGGTAGCAAGATCTGCTAA
>Ga0183095_10898_pt1 | contig 46026 bp, 52 predicted proteins | sample BioMet4_FD_130346 | JGI IMG/M metagenome (GOLD analysis project Ga0183095, IMG submission 130346) | Microbial communities from bioreactor (seeded with sewage sludge) at LBNL, California, USA - Biofuel metagenome 4 (v2) (version 3) | ecosystem: Engineered > Bioreactor > Anaerobic > Unclassified ...
CGGATAACTCTTGACTCCACGCGCTGCCCGGCGTATCCAATTCCTCCTTCGGGCAATTAGCTCAGCTGGATAGAGCGTTGGCCTCCGGAGCCAAAGGCCGGGCGTTCGAATCGCCCATTGCCCACCATACGAATTCAAGGGGTTACGACCACAAGTCGTGACCCCTTCTTCGTTTGTGGCTAACAAATTGCTAACATCGTTGCCGGATTTCCCGCCGTCCGTTACTCCTTGGGCATGGCCAGCCGCAAGCACATCAAGACGCAGTATCCTGGCGTATATTACCGCGAATCGGCTGAGCGAATGGCGGGTAAAATACCGGATCGCACCTATGAGGTGTGCTACCGCGACGCCACCGGCAAGCTCTGCTGGTATACTGTGGGCCGCCACTCCACCGGCATTCGACCAGCCTACGCCAATCAGGAACGCACCAGGCTCCTCAAAGAGATCGACGCCGGCAAAAACCCGGCGGCATCCCGTTCCATCACCGTGGGCGAGGCGGTCGAGGCCTACCTGCAATGGGCCGATGCCGAGGGCAAACGCACGGGCCCGGATCGCAACCGCTATGAACATCACCTTCAAGAGCGGCTTTCGGCCATGCCCATCATGGCCGTTACGCCACAGATCCTGGTGGATTTGAAGCAGCGCCTGGCCGAGAATCTCGGTGACCAGAGCCTGCGCCACTGTTTCGGTTTCCTTCGCCGAGCCGTCAACCATGCCATCGATGCCCGGGCCCTGAGCCTGGCAAACCCCTTTTCGATCAAGCGAGGCGGCGTCTTTCGCTTGCCCCGAGCCGAGAATGCAGCTGTGCGGTTTCTGACGCGGGACGAGGCGAACGCGCTGCTGGCGGAACTCAAGAAGCGATCCGGACAGCTCCATGACATGGCCATGCTCTCCCTGCGCACAGGCATGCGGGCCACGGAGATCTTCGACCTGCGGGCCCAAGGCATCGACGAACCCGGAAAACTGCTCCACTTCACGGCCAAGGGCGGCCAACGGCAGCACGTGCCGGCGGCGGACGACATCCTGGCCATGCTGCTGGCTTATGACCGGGAGCCGCACGAGCATGTGTTCCAGGCTCGTGGCGGCGGCCCCCTGCGATTCGGGATCAGCGAGACCTTCGACCGCGCCGTCAACGCCCTGGGGCTCAATGACGGCATCACGGATGCCCGCCACCGCGTCAGGTTCCACACTTTGCGGCACACGTTCGCGTCGTGGCTGGCCCAGTCCGGGGAGGTCACCCTCCAGGAGTTGCGTGAGTACATGCGGCACGAGCGCATCGAGATGACCCTGCGCTACGCCCACCTCATCCCTGGGCACCAACGCGACAAGCTGCGCATCATCGAGGACATACTGGACAGCCACGACTAGGCATCCCCTGTGGTCATGATGCGATGGCGCCGGAAGAACTGCTCCACCTCGGTGCGGTCGTAATAGACGCTGGTGCCGACCTTTTCATAGGCCGGACCGGTGCCACGACGCCGCCACTCCTGGAGCGTGCGAACCGGAATGTTGTACTCCTCGGACACATCGGTTTCTTTGAGTTTGACCCGGGCCTTGCGGGTGGCCACCGTCTTTTCGCCGCCGGATGGATCGGTAACGTGCACCACCACATTCAGGACTCCATCGATGGCGGTAGCCACCTCCAGGAGGAGGTCATGGACGCTACGGCTGCGGCTGCCCGGTTCGAGCACATAAATTTTGCGGCGATCTCCCGTGGACAGGATCACGCCATTGACGGCAGGCTCGATGACAATTGGCGTCTGCAGGAGTTGATCGGTCATATCCCTACCCCCTGGGCTTTGAGCTTCTTGATGATCCGCCGGCCCATGGTCAGGCATCCGAGCAGACTGGCCAGTCGTTGCTCGAGCAACTCCAACTTGGCCGGACATCCGACCAGGAGCATGCCGGGGTGCTGCTGGCCCAGCATGTCCATGATCCCCATGGCGTAGGCGTCGGCGTCCAAGGTAGTCTCCTGGAGATCACGCGTCAGTTGGGCGATGTCGCAGGCGGAGCGGATTATAGCGTCGGTAGTGGGCATGGCTCAGTCCTCCACCATCTGGAGCAACGCCATGATGGCTGTGACCGCCTCGTGGCCCTCCTTGAGGATCTTGGCCCGTTCATCTGGCTCCAGATTAAGGTCGGCCAATGCCTCGGCGCAGGCGGCGATCAGCTCCCCGAATTCCTTAACGGCCACCAGGCACTGCTGCTGGATCGGATCGTCGCCTTCCTGAATGGTGGGGAGTTTGACGAATACCCCTCCCCTCTCGCTGGCCAAGAAGTGAAGCGGAGCATCCGAGTCGGTCACATCCATGAGGGGCAGCAGCTTGTCCACTCCGAGCTTGTGCCCGGGCTGGCCGGACAGCTCACTCATCATGGTGGCGTATTTCCAGCCCAGCATATTGGCGATGGTCTGGGCACCGATGCCCGAGGGGGCGCGCATCACGAGGTGATGCAGGATCGGTGATAACGGCGGGTACTCGGGGCGAGGCATGCGAAACCTCCAGTTAATTTAGCGTGGTACTGATCGTGATGAGAGGCTATCCGGGAAAATGACTTCTATGCGGCCTGGAAGTCGGCTTTGGGCTTGGGGCCGGTCTTCTGGCGCACGGCAGGTTCGGGAAGCAGCGCCGCCGGGATACCCTGGCCGATCAGCCATTCGATATGCTCGGCCTTGGGGCGTCGGCCGCTGAGGACGTCACCCATCGCACCGGGTGAAATCCCCCGTCGTTTGGCCAAATCCTTGATGCGTTGGCCATGCTCCAGCAGGAAGACCTTGAGCTGTACTTGACGGGCCTCGGATTTGTTGCGTACTTCCTCGCATAAACTCTTCATCGGTTAACCTCTTCAGGCGGGATCAGATGCACTTCTTTTATCGAACCCGCTTCGGCGTTTTTTCCATCCGGCCGGCTGCGAACGGCCGGTGGACATTAGCCATGGATTCGGATGCGCTTGGGTCGTATGCGACGCCGGAGTCGGCGGCGGATGACGTCTTCGTGTGCGCAACCGGGCATGACACATGGGATGCCCAGGGCTCGGTAAATGAGCCGGAGTCGTTGGCCGAATGGGAGCGAGGATAAGGCGTCGGCGATGATGGCATGGAGCTTCCGGTTTTCTTGTTCGATAACCTGGAAGTGCGAGATCCGAGTGCGTTCGCTGCCGCGCGAAAACACACCGAGGCCGATGCGATCCAGGGCAAAAAGGTTTTCGATGCCGATGGATTTTTCGGCCAGGAGACGGGCATTGGCGGGCTTGGCGTCGGGGCAGGAACTATTGCCCATGACTGTTTCCTTGGCTTCCGCCCCGGCCAGGGCGGGTTGGTTGTTGCGTAGAAATTCGCTTGATTTGGTGCGTATTTTAAAACTGAGAAGTAGTCAATGAAAATTGCGAAGAACAACGCAAAAAATTGCGTACCAAGTATGCCCCGACCCGAACTTTTACAACTTTCCGAAAGAATTAAGCTTGTTATAGAAATCTTGAAAGTCGAAAAGAAATTGTTTGCACAGGCGGGCGGAATCACCGCCCAGTCATTAAGCGGTTATTTGGCTGCTATCCGTGAGCCGGGGGCAACCTGCCTTGAGGGTTGGATTCGCTCCTTTAACATCAATGGTCATTGGCTGTTGACTGGCGAAGGGAATATGCTCTTAAGCCAGGACCAACCTGAAATTTCGTCAATTCCCAAGGAAGAGTTCGATGAGCACCTGAGCCAAGCCCAGCGGGAGATGCTTACCTTCCGGCGGATCATGGCCGAGCTGGGGACCCCGAACGAAGAAATTGCCAAGGGTGTCATGGCCATCGCCATGGGCAAGACACGCGACCCCAAAAGATATTCTACGGCCGAGCCTCCGGCCGATCCTGGATATAATATCATCCATGAGCCCGAAGCTGATTTCAGCGAGAAAGGGAAAGAATAAACTTCATTAGCAAGAGCAGGTGACCGATGGACTTCGACGATGAACTCGATGAACATGGGCAACCGAAAAATCGTGCCTTCAACGCCAAACGCATCAAGGATCGCGGCGTCGACGAGCTGCTCGGGCTGTGCAAGGGGATAATCGCCGACGGCGAGGTGAACGAGGGTGAAACGCGTTTCCTCCTGGAGTGGCTCGAGGCCAACCAGTGCGTGGCCCAGGACTGGCCGGGCAATGTAATTTACGCCCGCATTTATGAATTCCTCCGCGATGGCAAGCTTGATGCCAATGAGCGGACCGAACTCCTCGAACTACTCACCACCCTATCCGGACATGTGCCCGGCGTCTGCAACGTCCAGGCCTCTTGCGCCCTCCCCTTTGACAATCCCCAGCCATCCCTCGAATTCGACGGCCACATCTTCGTGTTGACCGGCCGCTTCGCCTATGGTTCGCGCCACGAGGTAACCGAGGCTATTCTGGACTTGGGGGGATGGGTCCGCCCCTCCGTTCTTCGGGATACTCACTACGTGGTGGTCGGCACCCTAGCCAGCCGCGACTGGGCCCACGCCTCCTACGGCCGGAAGATTGAAACCGCCTTGCAGTGGCGGCAGCAGGGCGAACCCGTCAGGATCATTTCTGAGAATCACTGGGCAACTTATTTGATTTAAACAAAAAAGATGAAACAGCCGGAAGAGATCGTCATCTGTCCGTCCTGCGGCATTGAATTTGATGCCCGCCACATCGCCGGCATGAAAACCTGTCCGGTTTGCGGCAAGCCGTTCGTACAGACTTCCGAACCACAGCCAAGTGGCGTGGATGCTTCCCTGGCCAACGCCTTCCGCAACCCAGCCAATGGGCATATTGAGCGCATCGATGGCGCCTGGGCCTGGGTGTTGTTGTTCGGCTGCATCTATTTTGCGGCCAAGGGCGTCTGGACCCATGCCGTAGCCGGGCTGCTCCTGGCCATCATCACCGGCGGCATTTCCTGGTTCATCTACCCGATCTTCGCCGCGCGCATCATGCGTACCCACTACCTTCGCAAAGGATGGCAACCAGCATGAAACGCAACCTTATCATTCTCGTAGTCCTAGCTTTAGTCGTGCCCGCCTGGGCCCAGGAAGCCAAAGAATGGAGCCCGTTCTGGCCCGGAAAGCGTCTCGACGAAAGTGTGTTCACGGACGGGGACCAGAAAAGTCGCCTAGCAGAACATGAAAAGTGGCTGCGTACAAAGGGAAAAGAAGGGAAGCCACTTGAGCTTGTTAAAGCCGATCTCTTCGGGGCCAATCTCTCCGGGGCCAATTTCTCCATGGCCAATTTCTCCGGGGCCAATCTCTCCATGGCCAATCTCTCAGACGCCAATCTCTCAGATGCCAATCTCTCCGATGCCAATCTCTCCATGGCTAATTTCGTCAAGGCCAATCTTTTCAGGGCTAAACTCTCCGGGGCCAATCTTTTCGGAGCCAATCTTTTAGGGGCCATTCTTTTAGGGGCCGATCTCTCCGGGGCCAATCTCAACATGTCCAATCTCTCCGAGGCCGCTCTCAGCATGTCCAATCTCTCCATGTCCAATCTCTCCAGGGCCAATCTCTCCGGGGCCGATCTCTCCGGGGCCGATCTCTCCGGGGCCGATCTCTCCGGGGCCGATCTTTCTGGGGCCATGTTCACAGATGCAAATCTTGACGGAATGCGATTTGAATCGGTCAAAGGTCTTCCGGAAAAAGGGAAGCTAGATGGCATACAGCATATCGATACTATCCGCTATGCATCAAAAGATGGCTATGGCAGTCTTGTCTTACTTCGCACAGCATTGAAGGATGTCGGCTTACGTGATGCGGAGCGACAGGCCACCTATGCCATTGAATATGGCAAACTCACGCACATGCTCTGGGCAGGCGATGGCACGTTCACCCTGTCTAACTGCTGGACGGTGGTGACGACGGGCTTTGAACGGACGTTTCGGACCGTGCTATTTTTGTGGCCCTGCGGATTCGGGCTGTATCCAGGGCGGCCATTGTTACTTCTTTTGGGGTTCATTCCCGTATTTGCGCTGGGCTATCTCCTGGCCATCCTGCGCCCCATGGGGGAAAGCGGCATCTACCGGCTTTGGCCGGGCGAGCGCCTGCCCGCATACGTCGGCGCCAACCACCCGCAACGCCTCCATGCCACGGGCTGGGCTGCTATTGGGTGGGCTCTCTATTTCAGCATCCTTTCCGCCTGCCGCATCGGTTGGCGCGAACTCAATCCCGGATCTTGGATCGTCAACATGCAGCGCCAGGAATACCTCCTCAAACCTACTGGCTGGATGCGCACAGTCGCCGGTCTCCAGGCGCTCATCAGTGTTTACATGCTGGCCTTGTCCGTCCTGACCTATTTCGGACGACCGTTCGAATAACGCCAGAGGGCCCCATAGGGAGAATACTCTTCATCATGCTCGATATATTGGACCGTGCGTGGGCTTTCGTAACAGATAAGGATAATCGCGCTCTTCTCACCTTCATAGGCAGTGGAATCGCCGCTGTGATCTCCGCCTGTTGGGCGCTCTATACATCTTTCAAAAAAAAAGAGGCTATCAAATCGGCTACACACACGGTGTCCAATAGCTCTGGTGTCGCGAATGGAAATACAGTCGACCACGGAGGCATTCAGGCAGTAGCTGGTTCGGGTGGTAACATTAATATTTCGTCTTTATCACCGGAGCATCTTGCTTCTCTCGTCCAAGCCACCACTGAGCCACTCACGCAGCAGCTCACCGCCAAAGATCAAGAAATCCGGCAATTGGCCGTAAAACTCGGAGTACATGAAAGTGCTGTGGCGGGCATGTTGCGCATTTTGGAAGAAAAGGAAGTCCCTTGTGAATTGCTGCCCGTCCGACTTGCCGAGATCGCCAAACGTTACACTGAGTTATTGCAGCAACTCCAGTCGCTGCAAAGCGATGATCCGGAAGTGAATCGTCTTCGCGAAGCAGCGGCCCAGGCCTTGGAGAATGGCGATTACGACCAAGCCGACAGCCTCTTGCACCACGCCCAGGATATCGACATCACGGCGGTAGCGGCCCAGCAACAGCAACTGGATGCGCGTAAACATTCCGCAGCGAAAACCCTAGCCACGCGTGGTAAACTCGAAATGGCGCGCTTGAATTACCAGCAGGCCGCCCAGCATTATACCAAAGCCGCATCTCTCGTACCCCTGGGGAGTCGGGACAGATGGGCCTATTTGTTTTCCCAAGCCTACGCCACTTACCGTCAAGGAGATGAATTTGGTGATAATCTGGCCCTTCAACAATCCATCGAAATTTTACAACAGGCCTTGGTGATAGTCCCCAGGGAAACATCTCCCATGGAATGGGCCACTACCCAAAACAACTTGGGCAACGCTTTAGCAAAGCTCGGGGAACGGGAAGCGGATACGCAACGCCTGGAAGAGGCAGTGATCGCCTTTCGCGCCACCCTACTGGAGTGGACCCAGCAGCAGATGCCACTGGATTGGGCCATGACCCAAAGCAACCTGGGCAACGCTCTAGCAATGCTCGGGGTACGGGAAGCGGATACGCAACGCCTGGAAGAGGCAGTGACCGCCTTTCGCGCCGCCCTCCTGGAGCGGCCCCGGGAGAGGGTACCCCTGGAATGGGCCATGACACAGAGCAACCTAGGCAACGCTCTAGGAATGCTAGGGGAACGGGAAGCAGATACACAGCGATTGGAAGAAGCGGTGGCCGCTTTTCACGCCGCCCTCCAGGAGCGTACCCGGGAGAGGGTACCCCTGGAATGGGCCATGACACAGAACAACCTGGGCAATGCACTTCAGTCGCTCGGGTGCCGGGAAGCGGACACACAACACTTGGAAGATGCGGTGTTTGCCTTTCGCGCAGCCCTGTTAGAGCGAACCCAGGCGCGGGTACCCTTGGGATGGGCCGGGACTCAGCACAACCTGGGCAACGCACTTCAGTTACTTGGGGAACGGGAAACGGGCACGCAACGCCTGGAAGAGGCGATAGCCGCCTATCACGCTGCTCTCCTAGAGCGAACCCGGGAGCGGGTGCCACTGGATTGGGCCATGACCCAGAACAACCTGGGCAACGCACTTCAGTTACTCGGGGAACGGGAAATGGGCACACAACGCCTGGAAGAAGCGGTAGTGGCCTATCGCACCGCCCTTCTGGAGCGGACCCGGGAACGGGTGCCCCTATATTGGGCCGAGACCCAGAACAACCTTGGCAACACCCTTCGGTTGCTCGGGGTACCGGACGCAGGCACGGAACGCTTGGAAGAGGCGGTGGATGCCTTTCGCACCGCCCTCCTGGAGAGGACCAGAGAGCGGGTGCCACTGGATTGGGCCATGACCCAAAACAATCTGGGAAACGCCCTAGCAATACTCGGGGACCGGAAAACGGATACGAAACGCCTGGAAGAGGCGGTGGCCGCCTATCACGCTGCTCTCTTAGAACGAACCCGGGAGCGGGTGCCGCTCGATTGGGCCATGGTCCAGAACAACCTGGGCAACACCTTAGCAATGCTTGGGGAGCGGGAAGCGGATATGCAACGCCTGGAAGAGGCGGTGACCGCCTATCGCTCTGCCCTCCTAGAGCGAACCCGGGAGCGGGTGCCACGGGGTTGGGCCATGACCCAGAACAATCTGGGTCATGTTTTAACAATGCTTGGAGATCGAAAGTCAGATACGAAGATCTTGAACGAGGCAGCGACTTGTTTGCAGGACGCCATTGATGTTTTTACTCGTGCCGGCCCTTCCCCCTTGCTGGAAATGGCTAAAAACAACTTGGCGCGTATTGAAGAGTTGCTGCAAAAATTCGGCGGTTGAGTTTTCGGCGCATTTTTGCCAATTGCCAAAGTTTTTATGCGCTAGAACGAAGTTCTTATAAAGTTTTCATCACACACAGGCTCAGCTCCTTTAGAGGAAAAGATGATCATTGTAATTTCAGGAGTCGCCGGCTCAGGAAAGTCTACTATTGGCAAATTACTAAGCGACAAAACTGGCTGGGATTTTATTGAGGGGGATGATTATCACTCAGAATCATCAAAAATAAAAATGTCCAAAGGCATCCCATTAACAGACGAAGATAGGATCCCTTGGCTTAGACACTTAAACAACATAATTTTATCACACACAAACAACAACAAACCATTAATCCTTGCATGTTCTGCGTTAACTGAAAAATATAGAAATATATTGCTCCACAGCATATCCAATCCACATCTTTTTTGGCTTGAAGGAGATTTCGATCTTGTCAAATCTAGAATCGAGGGGCGGACAAATCATTTTTTTTCAAGCAAACTTTTGCAATCTCAATTTGAACTTGCTGAACAACCAATTAACAGCATTCATGTTAATATCAAAATGCCACCACAGGTTATAGTTTCTAGCATCCTATCTGAATTAAGCCATAAAAGTCATATTTAAAGGCACACCACATGATTGACATATCTGATCCACAAAAATTTAAAAATCTATTTGACATTTACAAGTTTTGCCGATCAGAGATTGAATTCGAGCACTCAAGAATCAATGATCGTATGAATTGGCTATTGGTCGGGCAAACTTTTTTATTTACCGCACTCGCTACGGTAGTGAGTAACGATGAAGCCTTTGACAAAAGAAGATATCTTGTGCTGATAATTATATCTATAGGAATATTAAGTTCTTCAGCTATAACAATTGGAATATCTGGTGCAAAAAAACGACTTTTTTCTTTAAAAGAAAAGAGCCAAGCAGCGCTAAACAATGTTGAAGAACTTTTAACATCCGACAATAAAACTATATTTCCGCAAGAATTGTTCGATGCTCATATATTGGGATGTATACCATCTGTCTTTCTGCCTAGTTTGCTAGCTAGCGCTTGGGGATTTAGCCTTACAGAAGATATGAAATATATTTGTTCAGAGCTAGTCATAAAAATTATAATACTATTTTTTTTATTTTTGTGTTTGATTTTTATTATTTTATTATTTAAGCTAGTAATATTTGAAGCGTGTTATAGCATAATTTTTATTGCAGGTGAAATTTTTTTTGCAATATGCTTAGTAAATACAGACATTACCATTTACTCGCTACAAAATGTAAAATATATTGTAATTATTTTATTTTTAGTTTTTTCTGTGTTATATCAATTCATTTTAAGTTACCGATCGGCGAAGTTTTGTAAACAATGCTCCCTATAAGTTATATGTATGTGCGGTCGATTCGCCCTCGCCATCCCCCGACGTCGTGTTGCCGAAGCTGTTGGCCTTCCCGGACTCCCTGAAGTCCCTGATCGCTATAACATTGCCCCAACCCAGCTCGTGGAAGCGGTCTCTGCCGACCGGCATGTCACACGTCGGGTGGCGGGACTTTTTCGCTGGGGGCTTGTCCCATTCTGGGCCAAAGATCCTAAAATCGGGACCAAGTGCATCAACGCCAGGATCGAAACCGTTTTTGACAAGCCGGCCTTCCGGGCAGCCATCCGCTATCGACGCTGCCTGATCCCCCACCCAGGGCTTCTACGAATGGCAGCATAACCACCCGGGGCACAAGACGCCGCACTTTTTGACACCGGAAAACGGCAGCGTCATGGTCATAGCCGGGATCTTCGAGCACTGGACCGGTCCGGACGGAGCCGTCCTCAACACCCTGGCCATTCTCACCCGCGAGGCCGTGGGCGTTGTCCGGCAACTCCATGACCGCATGCCCGTGATCCTGCCACAGTCCAACCATGCCGCCTGGCTTGATCCTTTGCGTACAACCCAGGCGGATATCCGGGACACCCTGGCAGCTCCGTCCCCGCGCCTCACGGCAACCCCCATCGGTGCGCTCGTCAACAGCCCCCGCAACGAGGGCCCCGAACTTCTCGCTCCCGTAGGCCCTCCGCTTACCCAAGATTGCATATGACTTTGGTAAATCAGAGCTGTGGATCCGGCCACGTTACGGCCGCCTCGGCCGCCTGGATCGCTGTCACAGAGGCAGCCGCCTTGACGGCCTTTTTGCCGGTCAATCTCGCCTGCTCGATCTCGTCCCCGAAAGTCCACCAGGCTGTAGCCCTGGCCAGGATCGCCTCAGCTACGGCCTTGGGCGTCTCGGCCGTGATGCCAACCTCATTGTAGATTGCCGGGTAGGTGTCCACCGTCGGGTTGGGATCAGCCAGGCAAGCCTCGGCCTGGGCTTGCTTGCGGTTGTACCGAGCCATCTGCGCAGAGCCTGGCGTGACCACGTTGTTGCACAGATCCTCGGCTCGGGCATCGATGCGGGCGCAGGCCTCGGCCCGGAGCGCCGCCAGATCGGGTTGCAGCCACTCGCCGCCGAACGACGGGATACCCGCCGGGGGATCGACCAGAGACACGCCATCCGGCCAGGTCGCGGCCTCGATCACACTCGCCTGGTCATCCGTGGCCCGGTACACGGCATACTCGCCATCATGATAGACTGGGGCCGTGGTCTCGTTTCCGCCCGCATCGTAGACACCCGGGGCCTCAACCAGCCGACCGGCATAGATGAAGTCTCCGGCCACCTGTCCGTCCACAACCAAGCCCAGCGAGTCCAGGGCCGCCACAAGGGTGACCTGATCCGTCGTTTTAAAGCAAAAGTCCTGCATGGTCTCCCCCTACAGTGTGATCGCCTGTAATTGTGCATCGGACAGCGCGGTCGGGAAATAGGCAATATGTTTGATATGCCCATTTAGGGCATCGGCTCCGCTTAGACCCGATCCGACATTTATTGTTGTTATAGTAGGAATTGTGCATAAAGTATCATTTGCAATGATTCCTCCATTCTCAACAAACAAAGTTTTGTTGTTAATGTAAGATATGGCACACTTTTTCATTGCATTTTTTGTAGCAGGTGTCAGATGTATATCTACCTGTGTTTCATTTGCGTACACCATCAAACAATGAATACCAGAAAGTGAATTGTTTGATCTTAAAAATATCCTATTACTCAGCGTCCCATCGTGTAATCCTAACACTGTATTGTTAGTACTAGCTACCGGTCCGGCGATGCTATCAAAGACAACAATGACTGATCCCTCCGATTGCCTATATGCCAAACCGCTCACTGCAATACTCCAAATATCAGCAGAACGGGCAACGGCTGCACTTGTCGTAGGGATGTATGAAGTTGAGAACGCACCAACCTCGCACTGCGCACCCCAAATATAGAGGCCAGAAGACCCAGTGCCGGTATAAGACACCGATCCTGTATCATCTACAGTTATGATGGAAAAATTTGTTGTAATTGAAGCAATGGCTTGAAATGTGCAAGAGCAACGGTACCAACCGTTACCGAGTGGAATGATAGTCGCAACTGCATTACCATAAGCCGTTGCCGTAGTAGACGCCAAGTTAAAATCAGCGTAGTTGCCCGCGCCGAACCCAGTATCGCTACCATCAATGCGAAATCTCGACCATTCTCCTGCTTTGACATGTAATGAAAATGTATACGAACGACCGGAAGTAACCGCAACTGCTATATAGAGCATGTGCGGGCCAGCACTCGCACTCTCAACGAGCTTATCGGCTGTTACGTTTCCATCCGGAGCTATCGCTGCATCTGGGGTGATCGTGCAGCTAGATTTCAACCAACCAGCATTTTCGAATTCTGCACTATATGGCAGCAGGTTTGTTCGGCTCTCTTCCATGAGCCAGCCCAAAAGATTCCCGGAAGCGTCCCACTCCCGGCGTGGGCTCCCGGCTGCCACAGATTCGATCAGACCCGTCGGACCGCGCCGAGTACCGACGGTCGACCGGGTGAAGGCACCTATCGGTACGGTATCATCCGTAGCCTCACCGCAAAAAAGGTTGAGACTCGGTGGCGTGATGCCCGGAAATTTGCCCAGGCTGTCGCGGACCCAGGATAGCACGGCTTGGCGCTGTGTCGCCGGAGTGATTGGTTTGGCTGCGTCAGTGCCTGCTACAGATATAACAGACGTTGCGAGGAGGACGGCGCCCACCGACAATTGCGTTGCACGGCACATAGAAGCGGGTACATCGTTGCCGTGTGATACACTTGATAATTGGTTTGTCAATGATCCTGTGTCCAAAGAAACTACAACCGTAGTTAACCCTGTAGATGAGGAATAAGACGAACTCGTTATATATCCAGTAAATGTCCCGGCCGTCCCACAATCGCATCGGACAGCCCTGCCAACGCAGAATTCGGCGATCATATTTCCAGAAATTGAAAATGATGTGCCCGATATATAAGTTGCTGTCGCCATACTGTCTCCTAGCAAACAATAGAAAACATCATGTGATATAAACTTCCAGAATATATCGGATGTACTGTGAAGCTTGTTATGGATCTATCAGTTATATTGAACGTCGCGGCGCCTTCGGACGTTATCCCCTGACAGGTGATAGCATATTGCGCAACAGGCATCGCTGTTGTGAATGTAATAGTAAAATTCCCAGCCGTTGGAACAGTCACTGAAGTTACGTTCCCTGAAGTTTGCAGATTCCCTGCCCCGTCGCATGATACGAACGCGCGTACAGCAAAAATCGGGGCTGAACCCGAAGCGTTTAACCCATTTCGCAACTTAAGGGGCGTGATTGCTTTCGTATCAATTGTTCCGGCGGTAGCTTCTGCGGCAGTGCACGCAGCCAGTCCAGCAGTAATCCCGGTGAGCTGCGACCCGTCAACGGCCGGGAGCTTTGCGGAGCTGTCAAGCTGGACCACATTATTGGCGGAGGTCCCCGCATTGAGCTTTGCAGCGGTCCCAAGCCCCGTTAGCTGCGACCCGTCAACGGCCGGGAGCTTTGCGGCGCTGTCGAGTTTGACGACATTTCCGGCTGCGGTGCCCGCGGCAAGCAGCGCGGCCGATCCTAGCCCGAGGACATCACGCATGGCCGCGATTGTTGTGGCGGCAAGTAGGGACCTGGCCGCCGCTGTGATGGTGGTCGTTGCAAACTGGTCACTTCCTGTTGCGTAAATCAACTGATCTGTGGCAGTGGCCACCGCAGCCAAAGCCGTCAACGTCGCGTCACTCGCCTGCGTCCCAAGTAGCGTCCGCATGTCAGCCACAGATGAGCAAGCCAGCAATGACCGAGCGATTGCCGTGAGCGTTGTTAAAGCTGCTGTACCCGATCCGGTGAAATACCCAAGTTTATCAGCCGCACTTGCCAACCCGGCCAGCGCAGTCAATTCCGCATCAAGCGGTTGGTACACGCCGGAATGGTTGTGAGAGGCTGTGGCGAACCCAGTGGCATGCACCCCATCCAGGGTGTCGGCGTTGATCTTGTAGAGGTCGGACAGCGCAACCCATGACGTGCCGTTGTATTTTTCCCAGCGACCGTTTGTGCTGCTCCATCGAACAGTCCCGGATGGTGGATTGCTGACAGTCGTGTCCAACCCAAGCGCCAAAGCGGCCACGAGATCAAGGATGGCCTGAGCATAATTAGCCTCTGTGGCGGTCAAAAAAGAAAAATTGAAGTCAGCAGACATCATTATACTCCCTTGACGCTCCAACTACAGGTGCCGGAGACGCGATTCCCGGATGCATCATAAAGCAATATTTTGAATCCAACTGGATTTGGTGTGTCCTCGAAATCGTATAAGGCGTAGCGTGCCGAGCCGCCAGAGGCAGGCGTGAGCGTGATGCTTTGGACATCAACAAAAGCAGCATTGAAGTTGACCTGCGTCCCCCCTGTATCGCTTGCGCTGCATGTCGCGGAGCCTGCGTCATTTTTAAGCTTTGAATCCAGACGAAAGCGCAGCTCAATAAGTTGGATCAGGTCATTACTGCCACCGTCCGGTGTGGCCGTGATTGTTACCCGGACGTATCGAAAGCTCACGCCATAGGCGCTCCAGACATCTCCCAGGTCTGTCCACGTGCTGCCATCCGCGCTGATCTTGAGATTGCAGATAAGTACCACGCTACCATGGACGATTTGCGCGGTCTTGGTGACGGTGATTTTGGTCCCGGTCAGCGTCGTGCCATAGTCGATGGTCTCCTGGTAGCTGGCACCGCTTGGCGTCGGCTCCAGACGGTAGGGGTAGCCAGCCGCCACTTTCGCCTGCCGGCTGGCCCAACCACCGGCCGCCATCCTGGCCGACACGGTGCTGGTGGTGTCCACCGGCATGAGCAGCATCCCATTCGCCAGGAGTGAGTTGGTCCGCGTCCCGGAAAACGTGCTCGCGATGTCGGTATGCAGCACGTAGTCCGGTGGCTCGCTCACCTGCACGGTGATGGGCGACGGTGTGCCATCGTTGCCGGCGATGTCGCGCTGGGTGATCCAGTAGGTGAACGCACCGGCAATACTCTCAAAAATCGTGCTGAAACGCCCGCTGATACGGCCGATGAGGGCCGAGGTCGCATAAGTCGCCCCTCGCCGCAGCTCACAATCGGCGATGGGAAGTGTGCCAGCGACCTCGGTCCAGGAGAGCAACACGTTGTTATCGATGACCTGCGGCGTAATCACGACGGCGCCGGGTGCTGTGATAACCAACTCCGCCATGCCGGCCGGGCCAGTGGCCCCCACGGCGTCGGTATCGCGCACCCAAAACCTGTGCGTGCCGGCTGCCCCGGGCACCTGGAGGCTAGTATTTGTCAGGCCGGAGCCAAGCGATGCGGCCGTAGCTAGCGTGCTACCATGCAGAATTTCGGAGCTTGCCAGAGGGAGCGATCCGACATTGTGCACCCACGACACGAGGATATTGGAGCCAGAAATGGATGCCGTAACCATCGGCGCGCTTGGAGTAGAGATCGTGATGCTGGCCGTGGCCGGCGTACCGACATTGCCAGCCACATCAATCGCCGCAAACCAGCGTATGATCTGCCCTACTCCGGTGACGGGCATCGTGGCCGTGGTGCCCGTGATCGTACCAACCGCCTCGGCGGACTCCCAGGCCGCGCCCAGGCGGACTTGATAGCCGACAACAGCCAGGTCAGAGGCAGGTGGCGTCAGATCGTACCGGATAGCCGTGCCGATCAGGGATACAACGACCGCTGGCGCGGCAGGGCCAGATATCAGGCATTGCGCATCAGACCAGGGCCCAGTCTGCCCCCACAGGTCCCTCCCACGGACCGACAGGGTATGCGTCCCGGTGGAGAGCTGTGTTACGACATAACTACTACCGGCATACCCCTGTGCGATCACCACACCATCAACAGCAATGTCGTAGGCCGTCACCCAGGCATGTTGATCGAGAGTCCAGGATAATTGCATCCCGGTCGACATCAATGTCGCGGCAACATCAGATGGGCCGTCAGGCATTGATGGCCGGCCGACGAACGTTAAAGTTATGTCTTCACTCTTCCCGTCTGCGGACACCCGGAAAGCATATTCTCGCCCAGCGATCAGGTTTTTGACTGAAAAACTGGTATACCGTGTCGACCCCAGATTTACCCATGATCCTCCGGCCAGCCTATAGCTGACAATCCAGGAGAGCGCGACGCCTCTCCAGGCGAGATCAACGACGGCTACCCCGATACCATCCGAGACAGCCCAATTTTCAACAGCAACAAGCCCATCGACGCTCGCCAAATCCGATATATTTGTCACCTCTGGTACGGTGACCGAATCATCGTACACGCCCTCGTTATATTCAAGGCATTCAAGCGAATAAGTAAAATCATCCGTTTGCTGTATGGTGAGCACCTTGAAAAGCTTCGATACCCGCGTACACGGCCCAAACTGATAGGGATCGTGCCGTTGCGGCATACCATGCTCGCGCCAACCGCCTTCGACAGTCAGCGTCCGTGTGGTCGTGGTCTCGGTCACGCCAACCAGGGGATACTCAAGGACCTGGTCATCGCTGAGCTGTACCTGGAGCGCGTAGGACGTCCCCGGCTCCATGGTTACGTCGCGATCGATGACGACTGTGGATGTCGTTGTCACGAACAAGCCGGCGTCATCCTTCGTCCAAACATCCGCATCGGTATCTGCCCAGGGACTGGTGTCATCACCCGTGGCGCTGACGATCCTGCCGCCATACCCCCATTGCGGCAGATCATGTCCGACCGGGATCACATCTCCAGGTTGCACGCCCAGGGCATTCAGCGCAGCCCCGAATGATGCCGTGAGCGTCAGGTATCGATTTTTCTTCAGCAGATACTCTGCATGGCGTAACGCCTGCTCGGTATTGTCACAGCCAAGCAGGGTAACCTGTGTTGTTTTGGTCTGCTCCGGAGATGTATTATAATCCTGCCCGTACCAGGACAGTGTCTGCTTCGAATAATTCGCATCCTTGTCTTTATAGGTGACTTCAATGCAGTTCGCACGTTCCTCTGTAGACAGATATTTTATTTCAAATGTATCTTTGAGGATGTTCCCGACACCGAACAAAACCCCGCCGGACGGCGTATCAACAGGCCGATCGACAATGCAGGTAAATTTGCTGCCGATCTGGACAACGGCGCCACGCCCCAGCATGGCGATCTGCTCCATCCAACTTTGGTGCGTGCTCACCGAGTCCATGCAGATGTTGACGCGATAAAGCGGCATCGTGTCGAGCCACTCGGCCCAGGCCGCGAAGTCCTCGAAGATGGTCCGTTTGGCCGGCGTGCAGCCGCCGTAGTTCTGGTTGCACTGGAAGTCCCAAGCCGCCCAGGCCGGGATCGTAGCGTCCTTTGTGAGCCATGCCGCGCCGTCATAGACCTGGACGGTCGCCCGGGTCACCAAACACTCGATAGTGAGCGAGGTGGAGCTGTTGAGGAGATCATTGGCCTTAATGCGCAGCCCGAACAATGCCCGGCCCGGGTAAGAAAATTGATCGTAAACGATCTCCTGGATGCCTGCGAAATAGCACATTGTCCGGTAGCGGGTGGCCGTCGACGGCGCTGTGGCAAACTTGACCCTGAGATCATATTGCGCACCATCGCTGATGTGCTCGGCCCGGAAGAGCTTGTAGAGGGCGGAACCGGTGGAATCCTTGATCGTCTCGGTGGCGAAATCCGTCCAATCCGTATCGCTCACGCGGCGATATTGCATGTTGATTGTAACGCTGGTCTCGGCATAGCTCCCGGAATCTGAAATATAGGCCAGCCCCTGGGGGAAACACAGGATGAACCCGAGCCCCTGACAGGTATTGCCGTCCGTCCTGGCCGTGACATAGTCGGTCGAGAGCCGCATGTTGACGGTCTTTTCGGAGATCGTCTTTTCGAAGTAAGAAATAGGCTCTTGATCAAGTGTCCCGAGGCGCTTTTCGACGGTGACGTTGTCGTAAAAGGAAAGGGGGTTGTCGTTAATAAAGATGTCATCGATCGATGTTACCGCATGATCCGCGACCGCACCCATCCAGCAGAGGTATTGATCCTCCCCGTCGTACTCCTTGAACCACCCAAGCGTAACCGGCGTCATACGCACGGTGCCATAGATAACCGGCCATGGTCCGCCCTCGGTGACAGGGTTGGGCGCGTCGCTCCAGGTGGGCGACTCGTCGGTGCTCGACGTGGCCGAGATGGCGCGCGATGTCGCCCCGGTGCCAACGAAAGCGCTAATCAAGAGTGCGCCGCCGACCATAATGCCCGTGGACACGAGCGAGGTGGCAATCGACACACCAATGGCGCCAACCGAGGCCGCCGTTATGCCCATAGCCCCTACGATATACGGGGCGACCACCGGGGCCACCACGGCCAGAGCGAGCATGGCCACAGTGGCAAAAATGTTCTTCCCGCCGCCGCCCCCGCCTTTCGGGACCAGGGATACGACCAGGGATTGCCCTGGCTGAACGTATCTGGCCAGCGCCCAGTCGTCCTTGCCGATATACTCGCCGTCGATGGCCACGTTGACGTCGAGCCCCGGCGACATGACGGGCCACAAGGATTGGACGTACTCCCGCACGGACCGGCCCGGCTCGAATAGCCCCCGCATCCGGGAGGCAAGCGGGTCCAGGATGTTGCCGATGCCGCTCAGCCGCACGGGATCGGTAGCATTGTCGGCCAGGGCCTCATCCAGGCAACGATACCGCCGGACTACCCGCGCCACCGGTAAAACCCCCGGAACGACGGCCGCCACTCGCTCGTCAGACGCGGGGCTTCGCACCGCCGCTTGTCGACCTGGTGGATGAACTGGTTGATGCCGATGACGACGCCGAAATGGGTGATCACGTTGGCAGGCAGATACGGATCCGTGTGCATGGCGATGAGATCCCCGGGCTGCGGGCGCGCCGCTGGCATCCATAGGCCTGTCGTCTTGGCCTCCTGGGCCGCCCGATCGACCCTGGTGCCATCCCAGGCGCTGGGCACGGTGACGCCATAGTCCGGCACGGTGATGCCCATGCGCCGGTAGACCTCCATGACGAGCCCCCAACAATCAAGCCCTGTCGCCTGGTCTCTCCCGCCGTCTCGAAATGGAGTGCCGATCAAATCCGCAACCGATACCATGCTATATCTCCGCGCTGAGCGTTAACCCGGTTTTGCCGGCCCCGGGCGCGCCGCCAAACCGCATCGAGTTCCCGAGCGCTCGGCAGGCCGCCAGTGTCTTTTTGCAGGTCGTAGCCGTGCCAGCATATGCACACCGAGAATCTTTGAACTTGTACGAGCAGAAATTCTTTTCGATGCGATTGAATGGTGCCCGCCGATTGAAGGGGTTTGAGGCCGAAAGCGTGAACGTGCATTTTGTCTTATTGAGCTGCGGTTGTTTTAACGTAAAAATATGCTCGGCGGCCGGGGCGTCGTTGGAGAGGTCCGCCGTATTGATCACACAAATTGAAACCTCTATCGGGCTATAGCCATTCTCCTTGCAATAAATGTCATATGCATCGACATAGCGTTGCATCACGCGGCCGACGTTCGATATGCTGATCGTGACCTGGGGCACCTCGTTGGCACTCGTGCGTTTCAGCCCGTCTATGTCAAAATCCATTGCTTGCCAGATGACACCGCGCCAGGTGATGTTGACGCTGTTGCGCACGACTCGGGCCGCCTCGTCCGTGCCTGGAATGGTGATCTCCAAGGCGATCAAAAAGACGCTATCCGCGTTGTGCAGCCTGTTCTTCTCGGCGACGACGACGGATGATAGCTCGGACGGCATTACAAACGCTCCTCAAGAGGCCATTCAACGTTGGAGCGACCGCCGCCACCGACGCGCTGGTATTTCAATTCATCCGCTGCACTGCCAAGCAAGTACTGTTTCCCGGTCACATCATCGTTCCAGTAAAACGTGCCACCCTGGACCTCCTTAAAAAAGGCCAGCAGCACGGCAAACTCGTCCTCCGTAAGATACGCCCAGCCGAAGCCGGTGAACTTTTCTCGCCCATCGGTCCATTCCTTCCGTGACTCCTGATATGGTGCCTCGAAATCATTTTTGACCTGGGGAAGATAGAAACTCCCCGCAAAGGGAATCGGACCGGGAATGGTGTCGGGGAAAGTCGGGATGGCCATGCTATGCCCCCAGCAGGCCTTGCATACCAAGTCGAAGATTGTTGCTATTGCGCGCCACCAGATCCAGGAAATACGTCACGAACAATCCATCCTGGTTTGACACGGTCTTCCCCTTGGTCGCTTTCATTTCCTGGCCGCTCCGATTTTCGAGCGTGATAGAGATGTTGGGGATGGTCTGCTGCGCGCTGCTGCCGGACGTATCCAATCTCCCCAGAATCCCCTGCTTGCCACCCATCGAGGTGAGCGGGAAAAGCACTTCTGGTCCCTTTTCGCCCGCAACATTATTGAGGACGCCACCAGCAGCGTACGCATGGTATCCGGTGTCCGGCGTGGAAAAAAATGTCGGCTTGTCGATGATGGTGCCGAGCGGCAGCGACGTCCCGCCTGGGAAGGCGGCGCCGGAGGCATACGCGTTTGCAGCCGTCCAGGGCGATATGCCAGTAGAAGCCATGGCGGAGGTCACACTTGAGGCGCTGTAGCTGGTGGATGATCCAATGCCAAAAATATTGCCCAGCCAACCGCCAACCGATCCGCCCAAGCTTTGCGCGAGTCGACTCAGCTGGTCATTGATGGTCTTTTCCACAAAGTTCGCTACAGCATCATACATCCGACTACACATGTAGTCGAACAAATCGGCAGCCGTTACAGTGTCTGTTCGCATCTTCCTGAAAAAATCACCAAAACCACCTGATACGCTTGAAATAGCCCCCTGCGTAAGCGTAACGATCGCATCGGACATTTGTCCCCACTCTTCATGGGATTTTGTAATGTCCGATTTGTAGGAACCAAACGCCAAACCCCATTTTGCGGTAAAAGTTGTCGCAAAGCTGCCGGCGTAAGCAATCTCCTTTTCCAAGAGTGCTTTATTGTATTCGTCCCACTGCTGCGCAGCGTATATTTTGTACGCGGTCTCATCGTCCGCTGCCCCTTTGACTGCCTCAAGGTGGTTCTGAATGCGCTCGCGTTCGGCATTCCAGTAGACGGAAGAGAAGGCCTTACTGTTTTCGTAGGAGGATTTGCGTGCGTCGGCCTCATCCAGAGCAGCAGCGCGCATCAGCTCGGCTTGCTGTTTGGCCCGCTCGGCCGGGTCGGCGATGTTGTTGATGCGGGTCTGCTGCTCGGCCTGCCAGAGCTGGGCAGACACCATCTTGGAGGCGTATAATGCGGTCGGATCACCGGTCATCTGCCCGATCTTTCCGAGCATGGAGCCGGCGTCCTGCATGGCCTTCTTCCAGGCATTAGACTCCGCGATGAGTTTTTCCAACGCCCGGTTTTTCTCCAGCTGCTCCAAGGCGGCCTTGGCATCGGCCGTAGCGCCCTTGGTCCCGATCATCGACTTTCGGATGGAGCTTTCCATCTGGTTGTATTTCTTGTCGATGGAGGCGATCTTCGACCCCAGGGTATCGCCACCCAGCTGGGCCACCAGCTGGTCGTACTGGTCTTCAGCCTGCTGGAGAGAGGATGCGGCCTGTTCGCCGTACCGGGCAGCAGCATCGGCGGCCGATTTGCCACCCTCCTTTATCGACACCTTCATGCCGTCGATCTGCTTTTTGACCTGCTGGACCTGAGGGGCCAAGTCCGGGAACATCGTCTGCAAATCGGGGATGGTACCGCCGTTGTCACCGTGTAAAAAGGCCTGAGTTTGTGACTCCTTTCTACCCCGGGCCATCCCTTCGGCCACGGACCGATCATTGGCCGCATCCCCGAACACAGCCATCCCACCCAGGGCGGCCACACCGGTGACCCATGGGTTCCCCTTGGAAAGGAGCGCCCCCACACCACCGCCGACAAGAACTCCCTGGAGCGGCGCCGGAATCTTGTTCCAGGCGGCAATAATGTCGTTGAGAGCATTTACCGTGGCGGTGAGTCCCGGAACAGCGCTCTGCAAAAGATTTTGCCCCAGCGTGGCCGCTCCGACCGCCAGGGACTCCAAGGCGGCTCGGCCCTCCGGCCGGGTCAGCTCGTCCTGGAACTCCTTCATGGCCTGGGTCATCATGGGGGCCAGGTCGCTGCCAAATTCTATGGCCACCTGCTTAAGAGTGGCGTCATAGGTGTCCTTGACTCCCTGGGCGCTAACCTTCCAACGATCAAAAGCCTGATTGGTCGCGTCCGTGCCGGTCCGTACGTCGTCAAGGATCGTCGCATACCGTCCCCATTGCTGTGCGGACAGGGCGGCAATACCGGTCAGGGCCTCGGAGTCTTCAAAGAGTTTGCCAAGCGAAAAGCCGGATTTGTCGGCAACAGCCTGGAGTGTCTGGAGCGTTCCGGCCAAACCGAGATACTGGACCATGGCTTGGCCGGACTGGTAGCCCAGGGCCTTGAGTACCTTTTGAAGATTTTCGGTCGGCTTATAGAGGCCGATCATGATGCCGCGCCATTTGGTGGCGGCTTCGGCCGTCGATCCGGCGGTTTGCGTGATCAACGACAGTCCTGCGGCCATTTCCTGGGATTTTACACCGACCAAATGTGTGGCGGCCGCAATATCGCCAACGACGGGGACCAACTCCGCGAACGAAGTTTGACCGAGTTTTTCGATTTTAAAGAGCAGATCCGATGCTTCGGCCGCGTTGCGAATCTCGCCATCAAATCCCGCCAACGTTTTGGTCAGGCCTTTGATAGTCTCTTCCTGGGAGACATGCGCCGCCTTGGCGGCCTTGGACGCCGTGGTGAGCAGGTCCATGGCCGCCGTGGTATCCGTCACGCCAGCGGATATGGTCTGATAGTACCCCTTGAGCAGGGACGTCGGGTCGCCCAGCTCCCGGGGCATGGCCTTTATGGCGGCATCAATCGTGCCCAGGTCCTGATCCGTGACCTTTGGCATATCAACCAATGCCGATTGATAGTCGCGAAAATCAGCGAAAGTTTGTGAGACCAAACTAGCGGCGGTGCGCAAAGACATATAGGCCGCCGTGGCCACCGCCGCCTGCTTGGCCAGGGCGCCCAGGGAGGTCCCAGCTTTTTCACTGACGCGGGTGGTCACCCCCATTTGCGTAGCGAGATTACGGTATTCGGAGGCCGACAAACCGGCATAACGCCGGAGTTGCTCCAGTGCCCGGGACGCGGAGTCAGCGGCCAGCCCCTCATGCATGCGCTTTTCGAGGCTGGCCAATTCCTTGTCGGTGAGACCAGCGGCCGTGCCGACACTTTTCAGACTGGTGCCGACGCGTTTCATGCGCCGGTCGACCTGCGTGGCAAAGGCCTCGGTCAGGCTGTCGGACCGCTTGAGCGTGGTCTCGAGGCTCTTCCCATCAGCGGTGATGTCTACCGACAGCGTGCCGGCTTTGATTCTCACGCAGGCCTCTTTTGTTCGAGCTTCGCCGCAATCTTGCGATGCATCTCACCGATGACGATCGCTGCCAGGATCTGGATCTTGCGCATGATCACGTCCTGTTCCTCGTCCTCGATGCCTTCCATATCCATGACCATTCTTACGGCCATTAAGTTAACGTCCACCGGTCCACCCGGGCCGAAAATGAGTTGCCCGGATACCCTGTCCCAGATCCTGCAGGTGGTCAGATTCCCGGGCAGGCACTCCGGCAGGCAGGTGGCGCAGGGCGGCCCACCTGCCTTGCGGCGCTTATCTTCCTCGGTGTCCCACCGGCTGGGTGCGTAGGCCCGGCGACAGACCCCGCACGACGTGCGCCCCTCTTCGGCTAGCCATTCGCCGAGGCGCTTAAGTTTTTTTCCTCCACCTCCAGATTGGCCTCGTATTCTTCGGTCAGCTCCTTGAGCCAAACCAGGACCTGATCCTCGAGACCGGGGACCTCATCCAGCAACTTGGCCTTGTTGACAGCCGTGAACCGGAGGCATTTTTGGGCGGCGGCAGCCTCGTCGTCGGCAAAGACGTTCTCCCAGGCGGTGAGTGCAGCAAACGCGCGCAGGTTCCCGGCGTAGGGGATGTCGAAGACGACTTCCTGGCCGTTCTCGTTCATCACGTATTTCTGGGCCTGGGATTTGATCTTTCGACCCTGGACAGGCTGCAGGACGCTGATCTCGAACCTGGCCTGGTCGGGGTCGTTCGGGTAATCGAACCACTTTTTCTTGACGGCGGTCTTCTTGGCGACGTTCATGGGTTCTCCAGGGATTACAGGGTACCGGAATGGAGCGTGATCGAAACGCCGACGGGCTTATCCACGACGACCTTGACACCACTGTCCAGGGTCAACGTACCCGCCTCGACGGACGTGATCAGATACTGTCCATCGTTGTTGGTGCTGCCTTCGACGATCAAGGTGTCCCCGGCCTCAAAGCCGGCAGTAACGAAACCGTTACCGGTGTCGGTGATCTTGTTTCCGGTCGCTACGAAGGCGATGGTGGACGCCGTCAGATGGTAAAAAAAGTAAGCCGGCTGGCCGCCACAGATCATTTCCAGATCGAACGGAAAGACGTTGTTTTTCTCCGTGGCCGTGTCGCTTCCAGCCGTGATCACCTGAAAAAAACCATTTTTATCAGTTGCCTTGTCCAGGGTGACGAAGTCCTCGGCCTCCATGTCGAGATAGATGCGCGTCGTCTCGTCCAGCTTGGTCTTTTTATGCATGGCCTTTTTCAGGGCCGACTGCCCGAGCCGATCGCCCTTGATCAAATAACCGGAGCCTGTGACGTGGGAGAGTTTGCCTTCGCCGGCCACCTCGGTCGCATAGCTGACCTGGAACTGGGAGAGCGAGATCGAGGACCGGCTGCCCACCGGGAGTCCCAGCTTGTTGAGTCCCTTGACCACGGCCTGGTTGGCCGTGCCGTAATTGAGGACGATGCCCGCATTTTCGGCCGTGATCGCGGCAATCAGGTTGTCCGCCATAACTGCTCCTTTTATTGGATCATTTGGACGTACCCGGTAAGTTGGCTGCCGGCTTGCCAGGTCGCGTCGTTGACTTTGGTCGCGGGGATGTCGTCTCCCCTGGAAAAACGGAAATCGATCAACCCCTCACCGGGGATGCGCTGCCCGCCGAACAACTCGGCGGCCGAGGACGCGAGGCTGGTCGCCGCCTGTTTAGAGGCGGCGTAGACCACGATCTGGATCCCGACATAGGTGATGCGCTCGGTGAAGGTGTCCCGGCAGGACTGTATGGGGACGTCCAAGACGGCATACGGCATGGGCCAGTCGCGTGGCGCATCGTGGTAGACCAGTCGTCCGGACACGCCGGTATGGAAGGCATGTTCCGCATGGGCATTGAACCAGGCGTCCAGGGCCGCCAGCAGCAGGGGGAACGCACTCGCTCGCGTGCTCATTTCCCGCCCTTCATGCGGCCGGCCATTCGGCCCAAGTCAAATTTATCCCCCGCCGGCCGCAGATGCGGTTTGGCCGGTTGATCCTTGGTGCCCAACTCGACATACGGCGCATAGGGTTCGCTTTCTTCGATGTAGCCGGTGATGACCACGCCATCGCGCTCGGTGCCAACCGACTGCGAGGCCTTGAGCTTGCCGGTCTTGACCGGAACCAGTCGCTGGGCTTCAGGCAGCACTTCCTCTTCAAGTTCCTCATGCATAGCCTGCTGTGCATCATCCATGATCAACTCGAAGCAATCGGAAAACATGCCCATCAGTTCTGTTCCTCCTGGCGCGCTTCGGCCTCGAACACGGTCCAGCCGCGCGCATGGTCGGTGTAGGCGTTCGTCACATGGAGCACCTCCTGGGGTGTGACGATCCGACAGCCGGCGGCCAAGGCCGGACAGGCCGGCATCCAACCAGCACGATACCCCACGCCGATCTCACGAGCGGCCAGACGCCGCTCCTTGCCGCTGAGGCCATGTACGGCTGCCTTGCCAGACCAGATGGACACGGGCGACTGGGTGTGCCCCAGGGAGCCGTCCGAAACCTCGGTGTCGCGCTGCACGGTCACGTCCACCACGAAGACGCCGCTGGCGAGCCCGAGCACGCACATGTCGCCCTCGGACCACGCATCCTGAACCGTCCAGGTGACGTCCCCCTGCTCGAGAGTATGGCCAAAGACCGGCGTGGTCGGCAGCGACGCCGGGTCAACCCACGCCATGGCCAGGCGAACTTGCCCATGGTTATAGGTGTCGCGCAGACTCGAGTTGATGCCGTCCCAGGTGGCTCCCGCTTCGACAATGGCCTGGATGGGTGCACCGGCGCCGCTGGCCGTATAGGTGGCCGGCGAGGCAAAGGCGCCCACAAAGGCTTGGGGATCGTCGATCAGCATCCGGCATCCACCTCTTCCTGGCAGGCCACGCAGCGGCAGGCCCCAGGGCAGGCGGCCAGCCGAGCGGCTGGGATGGACTCGCCGCAGTCGCGGCAGACCACTCGGCCGTCTTCCAGAATCTGGGATTCATTCCTGGCCCTGGCCGAAGCCAGGGCGGCTTGCCGATGGACGGTCTCGGCGGCCTGGGCCTGATCGGCAAAATCCATGTCAGCTCCTTTTGCTCGTCGAACGGCGCATCAGTGCGTGCCGCTGGCCTGCCGTTCGTAGCAATCGAGAGTCGCGGCCTGCTGTTCGATGAGCCAGCATTGCCGGTCGACGAGCAGCATCAGGCGGTCCAGGTTTTCCGGCGAGCAGACATGCTGCTCGGGATCAAGGCGCGGCAGTTCGGGCGCCTTTGGCCGTGGACAGCGGGTAAAGGCATGCTGCACCGTGACCGTGGCCGACTTGCCGGCACAGCCGCTAATTGCGGCAAGCACCGTTAAGATGCACAGCAGCTTTACGACTCGTCGCATCGTCGACCACCTTTCCCTTTTGGGGGCGCACCGGTTTGGCGTCGCGAATGATGACCGTCCGGATCTCGTCCCGGTCCCGGGCCCGGGCATTGGCCTGCTGGCAAGCCTCGACCTGCCCGGCCAGACCATCCCGAGCGGCAAGCAAGGTCTTTTCCGAGACTTCCAGGAGCGCGATGCGGCTGTTGGCCTCGCCCAGATCCTTGGCCATGACGGCCAGACTGGTTTCCTGGCGGGCCAGGCGGACGGTCTGGACGGCCAAGGCCGCCAGCAGAATGGCCACGAGCAACCCACCGGCCCCGACAATCACGCGGTTAATCATGGCAGATGCCTCCCCCGAATCCGGCCGACGCGTAGAGCGGCGAAAGGGTGCGCAGGATGCGGCGCGGATAGCCCCGGTTCTCGCGCCAGTTCGCAGCGGTCCGGCCGGCATTGACCGTCTCCACGTTGCCCCACCAGATATTCGCAGCCAGCCCCTGGGACGCTGCCAGTCGGCCATCCCGGCGCACCCAGCCGAGGCCGCCGTTGTAGGCCGACAGCGTCATGGCCATGTGGTCGCAAGCCGAAACAGCCTCGAGGCGGTCCCAGAGGTAGCGATCATAGGTGACCAGGGCACGCAGGGCCCACGACGGGTTGTAAGGCTCGTTGGCGGCCAGCTCCGGGAAGAGCTTGGCAATCCAGGCTCCTGTGGCCGGCATGAATTGCGCCATGCCCTGGGCTCCGACCGGACTTTTGGCATTGGCCCGCCAGCCGGATTCCTGGTGGACCTGGGCGGCGAAGGTGGTCACGGGCGCATCCAAGCCCCAGACGCTCCGGGCGTTGCGGATCAGTTCGGCCCGGTAGCGTAGCGCATTTTGCGGGATGCCGCGCACGGTTGCCGCCGGCGCGGGGGCCGGCTTGACCGGCTGGGCCGGCGCGGGCTGGGTGACCGCCGGGGTTGCTGTGGACGCGGCCGGCATGTCGCCGACCTTTTTGCAGGCAGCCACGAGCAGCACGGCCAGGATCGCCACCCCGACAGCCAGGGCCGTAGCGCCGATGTCCCGCAGGAGCCGGCCCATTACAGCCCCAGCCCCATGGCCAGCATAGCGCCGAGCATGATCAGTGCCCGGCGCAGCATGGAGGCCGCGTAGACCTGCTCACAGCCCGGCACCACGGGATGGTTGGCCTTTTCGGCCGCAGGCTGCTTCTCGGCCCGCCAATTGGCGGCCGTGAGAAACGAATCCGGCCGCGCATACGGGAACGTCCAGCGATCCAGCCAGTAGCCCAGGTAGCCGGCGATGGAGAGCAGGGAGAGCTTGTAAGCGGCCACCGGCAGTTGCGCCGGCGACAACAAGGCTACGCCAGCGACCAAAATGCCGGTCAGCACCAGGCAGGCCAGCATGCGCGGGGTCAGGCGCGACAACAACGGCGCCTTGAGCGTGGTCAGGGGGCCAGCCTCATTGGCAAGTCCGGACATGGTTTCGGATGCCGGCCGCTTCATGGCGGCGGCGATGGCGGCGCCAAGGGCGGCGATGGCTTCCGGGGTTTCAAGGGCTTGACTGATCGTGGCCTTGTCGGCCGAAGTGACGCCGGTATTGGCTTCATCGGGCATGGTTACTCCCCTCCGGGGATTGCTTGAGGATCTCGTTTTTGATGGCGGTGGGCACGTCCAGATCGGTGGCCGCCCAGACCTGCAGCAGGCGGAGCACCATTTCGGCCAGTTCCCCGATGCTTTCGATGGCGGGCTTGGACGGCGTCGATGTCGCTTCCATCATTTGCCTCCCGGGGTTTCGTTGAGGATCTCGGTCTTGACGTCCGGCGGCATGTCCCGATCATGCACCACCAGGGCGCGCATCATGCGGAACAGCGTGTTGGTGCGGTCCCGGATGTCCGTGCGCAGCTCGGCGTGTCCGGCCTGGACGGCCGCCAGGGTGGCGCAGACGTTTTCCCGCCGCTCGTTGCACTGGGCATGGCTCACGTAGTTTCGCTTGGTGATCACGTGGACCACCAGGGCCACCAACAGCGACATGAACCCAGTCAAGGCGGCCGTTTCGAGGGGCGTAAACGTCACGACACGCCCCCTTATTCCGGGATGACACCGGTGAGCAGGTAGCCGGCGCCGGTGAACTGGACGCACTCGTCGGTATTCTGCCGGGCCCGGATAATGTCGGATCGGATTTGTTCCTCGCGGTAGGTCTCAACAATCAGCATATCCGGGGAATCCTCCTCCCAGACGAAGGTGCGTCCGAGGGCAGGCTCACGCAGATCCTGGCCGCCCGAGGACACCACGCCCAGCATGGCCATGGTCGGGGACCAGATCGGCTTGATGGACTTGGTCTTCTTCTTGGGCGCGGTGTTGCTCACGGCCCCTGCCGGGATGATGCGCACGCCGAAATAGGCCTCGAGTTGGGGCGCGGTCAGTTCGCCACGGATGGCGCTGGGATCGGAATACTTCACACGCTCAATGACCGCGTCACACATGGACACCTGACGCAGGATGGACTCGTCCAGGATGAGGGCGTTAGGCTTGAGCCCGATGGCCAGGCGCATGGCATCGATGCCCTTGACCACATCGCCCCGGGGATCGGCGTCGGCATAGCTGTTCCAGGCATGGCCGACAGCATGGCCCTCGAACATTCCGGTGTTAAAGATCCTGGCGGCCACACGCTTTTCCCGGGAACGCAGGACCATGAACATGGCCCGATAGGTGGCCATAGTCTCGGCGTCGAAGTAGTTCCGGTAGAGCTTGGCCTCGACATCGTCGACCGGTTCCTCCCAGCCGTTTTCCGAACAAAGATACTTCAGAAATTCCCATTCCCAGTCCCCGCGCGCATAGGCGGTGCGCGGAGCCCGGGCGGTATCACCCACCTCGAGGAGGGCCTCGGCCGGAATCACCGGATAATCCGCCGTCGCTTCCGGGGTATAGAACGGCGGGAGCACCAGGTCGGCGATAAAGCCCTGGCTGGCGGCGTTCAGGCTGTACTCGAAGGCGAGGGCCCCGAGGTCGGGACGGACAATGGCTTTGGTCTGGGGCATTACGGAAACCTCCTTTCAGCCCTAGCTCTGGGTGTGGCCGTAGCCGTAGGGAAGCAGTTCCACGACGCCACCATCGGTGGCGCCGACCAAGGCCTGGCCGATGATGGTGCCGGCACCGGAGGCCACAGTCACCTTGCCGTCATCAGCGGCAATAACCGTATCGCCCAGAGTCACGGCGCCCGAGGCCTCGACCTCAATGGTGCCCTCGGTGTTGAGCGTGCGCACGCCCATGAGCTGCCCAACCTCCACGGCCGGGTATTCGATGGCCCCCAGAGGTTTGGTGGCCGCGTCGTTGTAGGCGAGCTGGCCGGTGGCCAGGAGCGTCACCAGCCGGTAGGATTCCATGGTTTCCGAGGCCGGGTAAGACACCCGGGACTTGGTACGGTAGGACATCTACTTGCCCTCCTTGCCATTTTGCATGGCCCGCCAGGCGGCATGCACCTTGCGATGCTCCTTGATGACCTTGGCCATGGCCTTGCCCTTGGACAGGCCCTTGGCCTCCTCAGCGGCCACCAGGGCGTCGAAGTCCGGGGCCTGGCCTCGGGGATCGCCGGACGGATCGAGGGGCTTTGCGGTCGCGGCCCCAAGCGCGGCGATGGCATCCTGCTGGGCCTGGGACGGTTCGCCCTTGCCGGGAGCCTCGGCCGGCGCGACCATGAACGCGCCCATGGCCTTGGCCTGTTCGGCGGTCACGCCTGAGGCGACCACGGCCGCCACCTTGGCGCCCATCTCCTCGCCCACCAGGGCGGTGACCACGCCCAGGCAGCGGTCCTGCTCGGCGGTTACCGCGGTCTTGCGGGCCTCGTCGGCCTTGGCGGTCAGTTCCGTTTCCACCTCGGCGCGGACTTCCTGAACCACGCCGGGATGCTCGGCCTTCAGTTTGGCCAGATCCATGTGCACCTCCTGCACGATACGGTTGATGAAATCGGCGCGGCTTTCGAGGCGGTCCACCAGCCCCAGTTCCAGGGCTTGCCTGCCGAGAAAAATCCGACCGTCAGCCATGGCCAGGGCCTGCTCGCGCGAAACGCCCCGGCCGGAGGCCACGGCCTCGAGGAACAGGTCATAGACATCGTCGAGCTGCTGCTGCAGATAGGTCTTGGCCTCGTCGGAAAGGGATTCGTGGGCGTTGCCCAGGGCCTTGAAATGGCCGGCGGTCAGGTAGGTGACGTCAATGCCCGTCTGCTCGTCGTAGCCGGACCAGTCCACGTGGGTCATGATGACGCCGATGGAACCGATCATGGCCGAAGCCTGGGCCCCAATCTCCCTGGCCTGGGAGCCGATCCAATAGGCTGCCGAGCACATGAGGTCGCCGGCGTAGGCGTACAAGGGCTTTACGGCGGCCACGGCCTGAGCGATGCCGGCCAGCTCCTCAGTGCCATCCACGGTGCCACCGGGCGAATCCACATCCAGCAGGATGCCCTTGACGCCAGGATCCTTGGCGGCCTGGAGCAGCGCAGCGCCGATCTGGCGCGTGCTGGCCACGCCCCACCACCAACTGCCCTCCTTGGCCAGCGCCCCGGCCATCTTCACCACGGCCAGGGGACCGACGCGATCGTAAAGCTGCTCCTCGCGGCCATTGCCGGCGGTGGCCATGGCCGCCATGGCGTCTACGTCAGGCAGTCCCTTGGCCTTCATATCCCGGAACAGGCCGGACAACCGGCCGGGCTCCATGGCCCACAGTCGTTGCGACTGAATGCTCAAGCGGCCTGCTCCTTGCTGGTTTGGCCCTGCTCCGCGTCGTTCTTGGCCTGGGACTGCGCCGGGGCAGCAACCGGCGTTGTGGTGGGGGCCAGCACCAGGCCCTGCTTGGCGTAAATACGGCGCTCGCGGGCGATCTTGCGGGCCATGGTCTCGGGATCGGTGCCGCGCGAATAGAGGATGTCCGTGACGCTATCGGTCATGGCGTCGGTCCCCATTTTTTCGGCGCTGCGCTCCTTGACCGGCTCGATCTGGCCGCGCGGCGGCCGGGTCCAGGTGGCGGCGCACCAGGCGTCCCGGGCCGCGTAGAAATCCGGCCTGCCTTTGGGCATGGCCAGCATGCCGCGCAAAAACGCCTCTTCGAGGGTCATGGCGTAGAGATGGTCGAGGTAGCCGCGCACCAGCCAGTCCTGATAGAGCGTGTAGAGCCGGCAGACCTCAAGGAGCGCACCCCGCATGGAGGAGTAGTTCGTGTCCGAGAAGTCCTTGAAAACCGTGATGAACGGCTGGCCGGTAGAGGCCGTGACCAGCTTGGACAACCGGGCCATGAACGGGTCGAAGGACTGGCCCGGCCGGGGGTTGGCAAGAAGATGCGGCTTGTCTCCCGGGCGGCCGGTGAGAACGCTCCCAGGCACCAGCTCCTTGGGGTATGGGCCGTACAGGCTTTTTTTCTTCGAGCCATTCAGCTCGACCACATCCCCGAAGGGATTGCCGGCGGTTTCCATAAAAACGGTCAGGCTGGCAGCGACCACCGCGCCCACCAGCTCGCTGTCAACATAGGCCGAGAGATCCGAAAAAAGCTTCATGGACGGGGAAAGGCGCGTTTCGCCCCGCAGCTGCTCCGGGCCGTTAGCGTGGCGGCGGTGGAAACAGCCCCAGCGGTGGGCGATCTTGCGGGGAACGCGGCGAAAATTAGCACTGGTCAGGCCGACGAGGGATCGGTTGTCCGGCGGTTCGGCCAGCCAGTAGGCCACCGGACTGCCATAGTCGCCAATCTCCACGCCGCGCCGGATCCGGGGATTGGCTTGCAGATCCGCCGGTGTGCGCAGCCGGCCGGGGTGCAGGGTCTGGATGGCCAGGCCGAAATGCCGGTCCGGGGAATCGATCCAGACCGGCAGGTGCAGGAACTCGCCCAGGGCGGCCATGGAATGCACGGCCTGATACTGCAGATCGTTGAAATGGTCGGTGTCGGCCGCGTCGGCCTCCCGGCACCAGATGTCCCAGGCGCGCTCCGCGCTTTCGGCAAAGGCGTCGGCCTCATCGTCGGACAGGCCTCCCAAGGCAGCGACATCGGGCGTGGATTGCGGCCGCAGGCCCGATCCCACGACGTTGAGGGCCAGGGTGTCGATGCAGGCGGCAGCCAGGCCGTCACTGGCAACCAGGGATTCGGCCCGGTCGCGGATGAGGTCGGCGTCGCGCTCGACGGTGTAGGGATTGAGGCGGCTGGGCAGAAAATTGGCCAAGGTGCCCTGGCGGCTGGCGGCGGTGCGACGCACGGTCTGGACCACCCCGCCCAGGGCCTCCATGGCCACCCGGGCCCTGGCCCGGCGATAACCAAGCCCCGGAGAGACAAAGCCGATGGCCCTGTCCAGCCAGTTACCGGCCATCACGAGTACCTCCTCGGGATGCACTCGTGGAACTGCGGCGATCCGTTTCCGGCGGCCTCGTCCTCGACGGTCGACTGCTGGTCGAGCCAGTCAAGATGCTGCTGGATGGCGGGCAGATCGGCCCGGCGCAGGCGCCGCGTGCCGATGGTGAACTCCTGCCCCTCGGCCACGGCCAACAGCGCGGCCTTCCATTTGGCGATGTGCTCGGCTTTTTCCGCTTGGGTGAAAATGGCCATGTAAGCGGGCTAGCACACCCGCCCTGATCGACGAGGAGACAATAGAGACAATAGAGAAAATAGAGACACTATTTTCGGGCCGGAATCAGCCCGGGAAAAGTGGCAAAAAGATCAGCAGTTACGGATTGTTAAAGTACCGCCTGAACCATGCTAAATCGGGGGTCGATTTTGCACCCTCGAAAAAATGTTTTTGGGCCTTATTTTGTCACCATAACTGTTGACAAACAAACTGTCACCACATATGATGCAGCCATGAACAGCAAGGAACTGAAGCGGTGGCTGGCCGAACAAGGATGCAGCTTCGAGATGCACCGGGGCGGTTCCGGGCACCTGACTGTGATCCTCGGTGACAAGACGTCACAACTGCCCATGCACGGGCAGAAGGAAATCGGAAAAGGGCTGCTGCAAAAGATACTCAAGGACCTGGGACTCAAATAAAAAAGGAGGTGAGCATGCTCACCTATCACGTGGAACTGACACCCGACGACAACGACACCCTGCTGGTGACCTGCCCGGATCTTCCGGAAGTGACCAGCTTCGGAGAGGACGAACAGGACGCGCTCGGCTACGCCGTGGGCGCCATCGAGGAGGCGCTCGCCGCACGCATGGCCCACAAGCGGGAAATCCCCCTGCCCACGGGGGACGCTCCGGCCGGACTACATTCGGTGCGACTGTCCACGCAAACGGCCCTCAAAGTACTGCTCTACGAAGCCATGCGCCGGCAAGGCGTCACCAAGGCCGAGTTGGCCCGGCGTATGGGCATCGCCCGCCAGCACGCGGACCGGCTGCTGGATCTCAACCACGCCTCCCGGCTGGATGCCCTGGACGCGGCCTTTTCCGCCCTGGGCCAAGCCGTGGCCGTGGCCCTTCGGGATCGGGCGGCCTGACATTACGGTACCTGTTTTAACGGCGTCGTGGATGACCTGTGGACTGGCCCAGGTTTGGACTCCTCACCGGCTAAAATGGGGAGATGGCGCAGTAACTTGCCAACATCACACAATACTCACATGTATTTTATGAAATTATAGTATATTTAGCTAAGGGATGTAATTCTCAAAATCAATATGCATATTAATACTGTCTATTATGTTTCTTTTTTGGACACATGACCGACATTTATTGATCAAGTCAAGTATACTGTCTCTTTTAATTCCATCATTTATATATTGTTCAGATTTATCATATAACTCTAGCGCCATTCTGTAATCGGCCAATTTATCATAGCAGTAAGCAAGGCTATAGTAAATTTCTGGATCTTTTGAATCTAAAATCAACCCTTTGTTATATTGCATTATTGCATCTGTATATTTATTAAGAATTGTATATACATGTCCAATAGTTTTGTATGCTTCTGGATCTTCTTTTATATTGTTTGCAAGTGTTGAATACAAAAGTGCGCGATCACAATCACAAAGATTAAGAGAAACTGATCCAAGATTGGTGAATGTATCAGGGCTGTTATCACCACAGTCAATTGATTTCATGACAAAATAGCGAGCACTAAAATAGTTTTGTAATTCTATGTAGATACTACCTAGATTATAAAGTGCTGGAATAAATGTTGAATCAATTTTTAATGCTGACTCATATTTTTTTATTGCACTATCATACTGTTTTTGTGCAAAGTCAATCCATCCTAAACCGATTAGAGCTTTTTTTCTATCTAGCAAATTCTTTGACGTTGATAAATCAACTAATATTTTAGCTGGTGTTAAATAATTACAATTTTTATTTTTGCATTTACTTTCTTCAATTTGTAACAAATACGTTGCCAATACATAAGGATCTAATACACCCATTATGACCTGGGCGGCTTCAGCCACTATTTTTTTTATATCTTCATACTCTGAATACACATTTCTACACGTAATTTTTCCTGATTTTTCTGTAATTACAAATATAAATTCAATGCCATTTTTTACAATCATACTTGCTTGGATGGATGTCTTTGGTATTTTGAATATATCTCTTAAAAAATTTATGATTAAGTTGAATTTTATATTACTATTTCCTAATTGCATATCGTACAAACATGCATTGCTTTTGATTCTGCTCGTCTTAAATAGAGTTGTGGAGTTTTTTATTATATCTTGCATGTTTGCGTATAGCATTCCCCCTACAATATCTTTTGTTATGCCTTTCTTTTCTAATTCTGAATTAATGTCAATTGATTCTATTAATATATCATCTGTAAATAAATATTCATAAAAAAACAAAAACAAACATGAACTAATCAAAAATATTAATATATAAGCTCCTGATCTTTTTATATTTGAAAAAACGGCATCAACTTTAAGAAGACTAGGCAGTTTGCTATGTCTGCAATAATTAGGAATTATTTCATTAATTCTTAATATCTTTCTCTTTGTTACAATAGGCTTTTTATGCACTGTGAATTCCTCCAAGAATGGTCATCAACCATCCGAATTGCAACTATTTATCGTTAAACAATTTTACAAAAACATATTTTTATAAATAATTCTAATTAGATATAAAATGATATTTTAAGGCCTAAAATCAAATTTTAGAATATTTTTGTTTGCGGTGAATATAGCATATTACACTTTTTGTTGTCACGCGGATTCCCTTCACGTCGCCCAGGCGCACGATCTTGAACTCCCCCTGGTGGATCAACCGGTATGCATGAGCCCGGGAACAATCGAGCCAGCCCATGAGTTTTCGCACGGTGACGAGCGGCCCTTCGGCGGTGCGATCATAGGGAAGATTCGTCTTGCTCATGACGCCTCTATCTGCTGGCCAGTATGGCGCTTGCCCGGCTGGCGGCTCTGGCCAGCACAGAGGTTGTTTCCGATTCCCTGGGAGTCTCATCCTCAGCCCCCTGGCCGTCTTCTTCCTGGTGTTCGAGCATATACCGCAGGCTCGGCGTCCACGAATCGTCCACACAGGCCAGAGCATTCATGGTCGAGTCCAGGAGGTGGTTCTGCCGGTGCAGCAGCTCCCAGACGAGCTTGCCCGACTTGTCCTTGATCAGGCGCTCGGCCGCGATCTGGTGCGCGAAGTCCTCGCCCACCCCGGAATGAAGCAGGATCGGCAGGCGCGCCTCGGCAGATAAACGTTTGAGCAGCACCATTTTCAGGTGGTTGACGTCCAGGAGATAGAGCTGCAGCCCGCCAGGGATGGCCTTGCCGGAATGCGGCATCTTGTCGATGGTGGTCCAGGACACGGGCACATGGTGGTCGCGCGATCGCCCCTTGGTCGGGAACAACCGGCCATCGCCATGCGCCCGGCACCAGGCATAGACCTCTTCGGTCCGGGTCAGGATCTCGTGGTCCGTGGCGTTGCCGCCCGAATCGATGGCCGCGCGCCAGATGCCCATGTCCGATCCGGGACGGCCCAGGATCGGGTAACGCGTACCATGGACCAGCGACATCACGTCCTCCCACGTCCTGATCTGGCCGTAGTCGATGAGCCACCCCTGGAGCAGCGGGCCCCAGGCCACCACCGAAAACCACCAGCTCCGTGCCTGGGTGTCGATGCCGCAGGATAGGGCCACGGCCTCGGCAGGCACGGTCTTGGGCGGCAACCACATGGCCCGACGGGCAAGAATGGTGTCCTCCCGGGTCTCGATGGTCACGGCCTTGAAGGGCTTGGCGCAGCGGCCATTGGCGTAGTCGCGCTTGACCCGGTCATCGTCGGACTGGTCGGCGGCCAGCTTGTCGGCGGCGAACTCGGACAGGGACACGAACCGGGACACCAGCGACGGCAGATGAAAGCCCACGGCGCGCGGTCGATGCACGGGGTTGTCGGCGATCCATTCCCCGCGCGAGACCGCCACGTTGCGGGCGTGGTCGGTCCAGAGGTACTTGCAGTGCGGGCACTTGTAGCGGCCGAGCTTGCGGCGCTTAATTTCCTTGGGGTCCTTGCAATCCTCGAGCACCACCACGTGGTCCTCGTGCATGACCTGGACGGTGCCGCAGGCCGGACAGGGCACATGCCAGCGGCGCAGCTCGTCGCAAAGCAGCGTGATGAAAATCCAGATGACGCTCGTTTCGTCGCCCATCGGCTTGGATATTTTCAGTATCTTTCGCCGGCTTCCGTAGCTTGTCGTACGCTCCTCAAATTCGGTGACCGGCGCGCCCTGGCCGGCGATTTGCCGGTAGAGGTCGATCTCATCGAGAAACTCGTGCATGACCGTGACGGAGGCCCTCTGAGCGGGCGACATGGCCGAGGCCAGGTAGACAGGCGATCCGTCAGTCAGTTCGATGGTCGATTTGGCGAAGCGGGAGAATAGCCGGCGCAACACGGAGGAACCCTTGATGCGCGGCAGCAGTTTCTTGGTCACTGCCCTGTCCAGGGTGTCCTCGTCCGGCATGGCCAGGAGCTTCGGGCCTGGGTAGAATTCCATGGAATAGAATAGGCTGGCGAACAGCATCTCGGATTTCGAGATCTGGGGAGAGGCGCAGACGCCTACCTCCTCGACATGGGGCTCATAAAGCGTGTCGAGGATGCCGGCCATGTAGGGCGTGACGTCCATCCGCAGACGCGAGCCGGCGAACGGCCCATCCTGCACCACGATGTTCTGGGCCGCCCAAGCGGACGGCTTCGGCCGTACCCGCTTGCGGAAGATGCGGCACTCACCCGCGGTGAATCGAAAAGGGTACGTCACAGTTCCAGTTCCTCGGCCTCTTCGCGCAGCCTGGCCTCCAGCTCATGCGCGGGAGGGTTCGTGGCCAGGATCACCGCCTTGCGGCGTTCGTACTCCTGCCATCGCCAGCGTTCGGGTTCTCCGGCCGGCCTGTCATCCAACGTCGTTTCCGTCTCCATCAGCATGCCCTACTCCTTCACGGGGAGTACTCCGGTTCGGAACCGTGTCCGAGTCAAACGGCAGGCTAGACGATTTCACTGTTAGATTTCGACCGCATGGTGCGGTCATTCATAGCCACCTTTGAGGGAAGATCACCAAACATCCACCAAGCTTCCCCGCGCATCCGCCCCGGGCCGGTAGTCCACCCGGAAGAACCCGAGCTGGCCCTTGCACTGCATGAAGGGCAGCGGCCGGGCTTCGGCGATCTGCCAATGCCATTGGCCCTCTGCTGCCCAGGGCGAAACCTGGTCCCGGGTGCAGCCGACCAGGCGAGCCATGCCCACGATGCCGCCGGCGCCGCGTCCGTCCTCGGGATAGCGCAGGCCACCGGGCAGACCATGCTTAGCGTGCATGTAATCCAGAACCTCCCTGGCGCCATCAAGGGAGAACCGGGGCTTGAGGCCGGCATGGATCAGCACCCAGCCGAGATGCTTGAGTGGCAGGGCCCAGGTCCGGTTTTCCACGTCCTTGAAGCCATTGACGATGAACCAGGCCCAGGGCTGCTGGACCGAGACGGCGGTGTGGGGGATTTCCATGATCAGACCTCCTTATGCCGACAATTCGGCGAACCGCTCCAAGAACCGCCGGTGCGCTTCGCGGGGCGGCAGGCCGAACTGCCCAGGATAGTCCAGGCCGATCTCGCGCAGCTCAAAGCGATCCCCCCGGATCTTCCAGGGCCGGGGTGCCGGCGCCATGAGGAATTCCCCTTCCGTGATCATCATCCTGGTGTCGGCGACGTGGACCGCCTCCGGCAGTTCCACCGGCAGGCTGAACCGGGCGCAAATGGTTCTCCAGATACGGCCCTCGAGTTCCGAAAATCCGAGAACAAGAGTCTTGAGCGGCGACGTCATGTCCCCGACGTAGGCCTCGGCCGCGTCGTGCATGAGCCCGCAAAAGGCCAGGTCCCGGGGCAGCACCCGCGAGACGTAGAGGCTGTGCTCGGCCACGGAGTAGAACCGCTTGGTGTGGCCGTTGAACCGGCACTGGTTGGCCAACGAAATCGCGATGTCCTTGATCGAGATCATCGAAGGATCCGGATCAACCAAGTCGAAGGCCAGACCGGAAAATGTCTGGTTCCAGGGATTGCCACTCATGGGATGCTCCTCGGGTTACGGTTCACTCCGCGTCCATGGCCGCGTCCGACTCGTCGGTTCGGGTCACGAACTCCCGGTCCTTGGACCAGGCGTCCATCCAATCCGCCGTGGCCTCCTCCCAAAGCAGGAGGAACTCGGGCAGCTTGGCCTCGTCGCCACCCACGGCCGCGATGATGCGCGGGCCCATGAGCGGGCCGAAATTTTCGATTTGCGCCTTGAAGAACTGGGCCCGGGCCGCCAGGCCGCGTTCGACCTCGCCGCGGTCGACGAGCAGGCCCTGGAGCTTTTCCCGGCGCATGCGGGAGAGCATGGCCTGTTCGGCTTTGTGGTCGGCATCGGCCGAGATACGCCGGAGCGCCTCGGCCGAGAGCTTGCCATCTTCTTCTTTGACCACGGTAGGCAGAGCGGCGGCATAGGCCAGGAGTACCGCCTCCTCGAAGCGGCCGCCGGTGTCGGTCGGGACGAGCCCGGCCTTGCAGTCCGCGTAGAACTTGGTCTTTTGGATGGCGAAGCCGCGCCCCTGCAGGTAGGCCAGAGCGTCCTTTTTCTTGGCGAACAGGCGGCCGTCACCGCCGGGGGCCGTGGCCTTGTCCACCTCGTCGCGCACCTTGCGGAAGGCCTCGATATTTTCCTTGGTCGGCTGGTCGTTCATGCGCTTCTTGGCCCCTTCCTTGGCCCGCAGTAGGGCGGGCAGATCCGTGGCGGCACTGCGCTCGAGGTAGGGCGTGAGGTCCCCGGTCATGCCGCGTCTCCCGCCGCCCCAAACGGCCTGCCGTCCAGGGTTGTGGCCGTCCGGCCGGTGTGGTCCTGCCAGCGGCGAACGATCACGTCGCAAAAGCGGGGATCCAGCTCGAGGGTGCGGCAGTCCCGGCCCAGGCCCTGGCAGGCCATGAGGGTGGATCCCGAGCCGCCGAAGGGATCGATGACCAGGCCGCCTGGCCGGGACGAATTGCGGAGGAACCGTTCGAGGAGCGCGACCGGCTTCATGGTGGGGTGCGCGTCGCTGCGGACCGGCTTGTCCACGGAGACGACGGAGCCCGGGGCCACCTCCACGCGCAGATCCTGGCCGGTGATGAGGAACAAATCGTCGCCGGCGGGAATCTGCACGCGGCCGTCCTCCAGGAGCACCGCGCCGGGCAGCCCCTCGAGGAGGGTGGTCTGCCGGCGGCCACCGAACCAGGCGTGGCGCCCGGTCGGCTTCCAGCCGTAGAGGATGGGCTCGTGCTGCCAATGGTAGTCCGACCGGCCGAGCACGTGGACGTTCTTGCGCCAGATGAGGCACGAGGCCAGCTTGAAGCCGGCCGCCTCGAACGACTCACGAAAAGTGAGTCCCTCGGTGTCGGAGTGGGCCACGTAGGCGGCCGCGCCGTCGGCCAGAACCGCGTAAAGCGCCGCGAAGGCGCGGCCCAGGAAGTCCCGGAAGGCGCCGGCGGCCATATCGTCGTTGAGGATCTTCCCGGCCCGGCCCTCTACGGCCACGTTGTACGGCGGATCGGTGACGGCCAGATCCGGACGCTCGCCCTCGAGCAGCTGCTCCAGATCGGCCTGCACGGTGGCGTCGCCGCACAGGAGCCGATGCCGGCCCAGGATCCAGACGTCGCCCGGCCGGGTGACGGGCGTCTCGGGCAGTTCCGGCACGTCATCGGGATCCGTGCGGCCGCCCAGGGGGAGCAGACCGAGCAGCTCGTCCAGCTCGGCCACGTCGAAACCGGTCAAGGACAGGTCCATGTCCAGCTCGCGCAGCTCCCCCAGCTCCACGGCCACCATCTCGTCATCCCAGGCCGCCCAGGTGGCCGAGCGGTTGACGAGGAGGCGGAAGGCACGGACCTGCCCTTCGGACAGATCGTCGGCCAGGATCACGGGCACGGTTTCCATCCCCAGGCGCGCGGCCGCGTCCAGGCACAGGCGGCCGTTGACCACCTCGCCGTCGGAGCGGGCCAGCACCGGCACCCGGAAGCCGTATTCCCGAATCGAGTCCATCATCCGTTCCACCACGTCCTTGCCGTATTTCCGCAAGCCCCGCGCGTAGGGGCGCAACCGACCGAGCGGCCAGTATTCGAGTTTGAGCTTTTCCATCCGTCCGTCCCCGTGCTAGTGCCTCCCTGCCATGCATGGCTGGAGGGCTGGGGGTTCCTGGTCGGATGCCCTTTCATCCGGCCGCCGGCAGGAGCGGCAACTCCGGTCGGCAGCCCTCCATTTACTGTTCGGCCTCCACCGATTTCCCGCGCCAATGCCGCAGGTTCGTCCAGCCGGCGAAGGTCAGGCCCCACATTTCATCGCTGGCGCGGCGTACAATGGCCGCCCATTCGCCCGTGTCATCCTCACGCCCGTAGGCACGGCGCAGGCTCTTGGCCGCCTGCAGGTGACGCAGGTCCACGAACCACAGGACCGCCTCGAGGCAGGCTCCGAAAAAGAGCTTCGTCATCCTGGCCATGGCCATGGCCGGCACTTCTTCCCAGGCCCACAGCACGAGCACCCGCTCGTTCCCGCCGGTCAGGCCCGGGACCAGCACGGGCTCCACCCGGTGGCGCCGCATGGCCTCAAGCAACTCCGCCAACGGGACCAGGCCCAGGGCGGACACGTAATCCGGGATGAGCCAAGGCACGCCGGCATCCTGATCCGAGGCGGCCTCGGTTTCCGGGGCCGGGACGACGCCGGCGGTCTCGACCGGCCCGGCGCTCTCCGCATCCCCGACGGCGGCCTCCCCTGGTTCTTCCGTCTCTTCCCCGAAGCTCGGCTTTCCAGGCGGCAAAAGTCCTGGCTGCAAGACCGGCGGGAGGCCGGCCAGGATCCAGGCCCGCAGATTGGCGCCGGCGGCAAAGGCCTCGCCTGGATCCTTGCCGACCGGACACGGCCAGCGCTTGGCCCGGGGGAAGCTGGTCGGCCACCGCGCCCACCCCTTGGCGCCGGCGCCGTCCTTGCCCTCGGCGTCCAGGGCCACCAGGATACACATGGCCCGGACCAGGGCTTCGTGGACGCCGGCCTCGAGCTTTTTGACGTTGGCCGTCATCACCGACACGGCACCCACGAGATCGCCGACTTGGTGGTGCAGCATGAGCGCGTCCAGCTCGGACTCGACCACGACATAGGCTCGGGCCTCGTGCCCCAGGAGCATGGCGTCCATGCCACTTCCTGGGATCACGTAATACTTCGTGTTTTCCTTGAACTCTTTACGGTCGGCTTCGGGTCGACGGATCCGCAACCGCAGCACCGGACCCTCTGGATCGTCCGTAGCCAGGTGCGGGATGACCAGCCCGCGCGGAATCCAGAAGGTGGTTTTCGCGACGGGCTTCCCGTCCTTGTCCTTGCCATCGACCGGGGGCAGGCCCCAGGACTTACGCGGTCGAATGAGGCACGACTTGCCGCGCTCGCCGGGGTTCCAGCCGAGGCGGTAGCGCGTGACCGCTTCCAGAGGCAGGCCCCGGGCGGCCAGCCAGGCGAGCTGCTCGGGGTTTTTCAGGAGCTGCTCATGGGCCCATGTGGCAAAGGCCCTGGCCTTGGCCGCCCACTGCTCAACCGGCGGCACGGATGCGGCGGACACGAACGGATCCTGGCCGGCGGCCGGGCGCGGCGCCCGGGGCAGCGCGGTTCTGGCCCGGACCGCCTCCACGCCCAGGTGGCGGCAGGCGTCGGCGTAACTCATGCCTTCGTAGTCCCGCAGGAACTGGATGGAGTCTCCGTATGTTCCGCAACGCCTGCAGAAGTATCCGCCCCGACCGTCGTGGTCGCCGGGCTTGACGACACACCGGTCCTTCCCTCCGCAGGCCGGACACGGCGCGGCCCACGAAACGGCGGTTTCTTTCTTCGGCGTCAGCCCATGCGCCTCGAACAAACCAAGGAGATCAGCGGCCATGACGGAAATGTCCTGTTTGCATGGCAAGGTCCTGGGAAGGTCCTACCAATAACCATCCTATTTTCTTTTCTTTTTTTAAAAGAAGGAGATTAGGATAGGAGATCATGGTATGCTCCGAGCCGGGTTTGTCATTTTAAGCCGGCATTACGTGCCGGCGTCCTGGTGTCCTGGCGCACCCCTCCATCAAGAGTCCGCGCCATTTTCCGCACCCAGGACAATCCAGCCGCGAAGGTCCTGGGCAATGTCCTAGGTCCTGCTACTTCGGGGAGTCCTTCCCCCAGAAGGTGTTCCCATAACCTCTTTCTTTCTCAGCCTTTTTGTCCGGGTAGGCCTCTTCGGCGTCGGGATTGAGGCGCACGTCGTAGTAGTAGACGGTGCCCCCTCGCCGTAGCTTCTGGATCTTTCGGCCCAGGTGCTTGCCGAAGGTGTTCATGGTGGGAACGAATTTGCCGCGGTTCTTGGCGTACCAGCGGGTGTAGAGGTCGTAGACATCGGTGGCCGACACCCGGGAATCGGGCGTGGCGATGAGGCACTCCTCCACGAAGTCCTGAATGTGGTCTTCCTCGCGCTGATACTCCTCGGTGGCGGCCAGCACGGACTGAGGCGGCGCGATGCCCTGGCTCTGCCAAAGCAGGCACCCCCGGACCAGCCAGGCCAGGATGCCGGACAGCTCCTGCTCCAGGCGTTCGGCCAGGGTGTTGTCACGCTGGCGCTCGCCCTCGCGCTTGGGGTTGTCCACGTAGCGGTAGGGGAAATTGACTAGGCGCAGGCGGTCCCAAAAGGCGTATTCGTGGGCGGGCGCATGGGGCTTGTGGTTGGTGAGCAGGAAAAGGGTGTGGGTCGGGTAGAACGATGTCGGGTCGCGGTCCCACATGTAGCGGCCAGTGAGCCGATCATCGCCGGATAGCCACTTGACCCGGGCGATGGAGAACCGGCGGTTCTCGTCGGACTCGGTGGCGTAGGCCACGCGCAATCCGTTAAGGGACATGATGGTCGGCGTGGGTTTGTCCGCGTCTCGGGCCTGGCCCTGATCCAGGAGCAGCTCGGCTGGGATCGGCGCCATGTAGTCGCCGCACACCTTGCCGAGGGTCTCGACCATCACCGTCTTGCCGTTGCGGCCCTCGCCAGCCAGCACCACGAAAAGCGGTTCGCAGGACAGGCCGGTCAGCGCGTAGCCGAACACTCGCTGCAGGAAGGCTGCAACATCGGCATCCTCGCCGACGATCTCCTGCACGAATGCATCCCAAACCGGGCACGCCGTGTCGATCCCCTGCCACTCGACGTTGCAGGTCCGGCGCAGCAGATCCCCTGGCCGCGCCTTACGGAATTCTCCGGTGTGCAGGTCCACTACTCCGTTGGCCACCCCGAGCAGGTACGGATCCGCGTCGAACTCCTCCATGCGCACGAGGAGTGGATCGTCGTTGGACAGCGAAAACCGAAGTGCGGCCGTGACCCCGGCCCCTTCGCGCAAATCGTCGATGTTCTTGCGCAGGCGCTTAGCCAGACGGTCGAAGCGTTTGACCGCCTCATCGTCCCGAGCTTCTTTCGCCTCGCGGCTCTTGTCCTCGAAATGGAGGCGGGTTTCCTCGTACTTGGCGACCACGGCCTCGACCGCTGCCTCGGCACGGTAGACCGTGACCTGCTTCCAGTAAGCGCCGGTCCACTCGAACCACTGGTTTTTCAGCTCGGGCGCGCACAAGTACTTGCCCTTGTGGATCGCGGCGAAGAGCAGACCGTCGCCCTTTTGCCCGGCGTAGAGGCAGCGCTTGACGAACTCATGATCAATGACTGGAGCGGCGTCCTGGGCTTCGGTGCCTTCCTCTTTGACGCGGTCGGCAACCTGCTCCCGGGCCTGGGCGATTTCTTCCGGCGTCGGGTCTGGCCGTTTTTCAGACATGCAGCATCACCTCATGCCGGGCGGCCACGGCACAGGCCGCGCCAGCAGTTTTTTCCGTTTTTCCGCCAGATTTTTTCCGCAAAATTCCGCGACACCCTGCACCCAACGTGCGCGGGCTTTTCGGGGGGCTAGGAAGGACCCGCAAGCCAGCCCGGCCAGCTAGGACCATCCTGGCTTGCTCGTGAGGGGAAGAGAGAGGGGGGAGGTGCGAGGAGCCGGCGCGCTGACGCGCGTCGGCGGCGGTACGCGCCTCGAGCCTCGGTCGCAGATCTTGACGGACGAGGCTCGGCGAATTAACCCTCGCGGACGAGGCTCGAGGCGCGTCTCCATATGCATTCCAGGGCAAGAATGCCTGAAAGAGCATCAAATGGCTGGCTAACGCCCTGGCTAACAGAAGGCCTGAATTTGATGGGGAACGGTGCGTTGATGACGAGGCAGGGCGAATCTTAACTAGGCGATATAGTAAGCAGACGCAGCAAGATGGCAGGCTGGCCGCTAGCCTCCGGAGCCAAAGGCCGGGCGTTCGAATCGCCCATTGCCCACCAAGAATATCAGGCGGTTAGATAAAAAATCTAGCCGCCTTTTTCTTGTACGGTAATGTAGCGATAACGACGTTGCCGAAAAAGGCGTTTTTCGGACAGGAGGAACCATGGCCGAATCGCACGCTTCTTACCGCTGCGGGCGCAAGTCAAAAGGTATTCACGAAATCGGGTGAACTCCAGTTATCCGCCCTTCCCAAGAATAGACTGCGGCAGCTTATGAGAAATAGGTTAGAAAAAACGAAAGGCCCAGCGGTTAACCGGGCCTTTTCGCAAGGAAATTTATGGGGTGACTGATGGGACTCGAACCCACGGCAACCAGGGCCACAACCTGGGACTCTACCAACTGAGCTACAGTCACCACGTGAAGAACGTTGCTTCTAGC